>Ga0180435_10000576_pt1 | contig 38621 bp, 30 predicted proteins | sample SS_ome_3_FD_132467 | JGI IMG/M metagenome (GOLD analysis project Ga0180435, IMG submission 132467) | Hypersaline lake sediment archaeal communities from the Salton Sea, California, USA - SS_3_S_1 metaG | ecosystem: Environmental > Aquatic > Non-marine Saline and Alkaline > Hypersaline >... | reverse complement strand
TGAAGCAGCAGTTCGCCCAGACCATCAGCCACGAGCTGCGCACGCCTCTCAATCTGATCGTGGGCTTCACCGAGCTGATGGCCGAGACGCCCGACTACTATGGCGTCAGTCTGACACCGACATACCTGCGCGATCTCAGCACCGTCTACCGCAACGCGCGACACCTCCAGAACCTTGTCACCGACGTACTGGACCTGGCCCGCATCGAGGCGGCGCAGATGGGCATGGAGCCGGTCCAGACAGATCCTGCGGCCCTGATCCACGAGGCAATGGATACAATCCGAGGGTTGGTTGAAGCCCGCGGGCTTGCGCTCGAGGCGGACCTGGGGCCCGACCTCCCGGCCCTCTGGATTGACCCGGTGCGCGTCCGCCAGGTGCTGCTCAACCTCATCGGCAACGCTGTGAGATTCACGCACGCGGGCAGCATCACGGTCTCGGCCAGGGCACGGCAGCAGGACGTCGTCTTTGCTGTCCGAGACACGGGGATCGGGATCGCTCCGAACGACCAGAAGCGCATCTTCGATGACTTCCAGCAGGCCGACGGCAGCACTCGACGCGCACACGAGGGCGCCGGGCTGGGTCTTGCCATCAGCAAGCGCTTTGTCGAGCTGCACGGCGGGCGCATCTGGCTGCGGAGCGACGTCGGCGTGGGAAGCACCTTCTACTTCAGCATCCCCATCGAACACCCCGCCTGGCAGGACTCGCTAGAGGCACAGCTCGACCAGGCACTGGCGGATCACAGCTCGGCGGCAGAGAGCGATGAGGACCCGATCCTGCTACTGGTGACACGGAGCACCTCGGCAGCTGGGCTCCTGACCCGTTATGTGCACGGCTGTCACGTCGTCACCATCACGGAGCTGAGCGAGGCAAGATCCGTGGCACAGCAGCTGCTCCCGCAGGTAGTGGTCATCGATACCACCAGCGGAGATCTGCCTGAGGCAGATCTGCCCACGATAGCTGCATCCTGGGACCTGATGGACACGCACTTCGTGGCGGTGCCCCTGCCTGGCGAGGAGTCCCTCCTCCGCAGGCTGGCGGTACAGGGCTACCTGATCAAGCCGGTGTCTCGCGACAGCCTGTCGACGACGATGCGCCGATTCGGGGAAGACATCGATCGCGTGCTGTTGGTCGACGACGACCGCGACTTCGTCCGGCTGATGACGCGTCTCCTGGAGGAGAACCTACTCCGGCCCTATCACGTCAGCAGCGCCTACAACGGACAGCAGGCCCTGGAGAGCATCCGCACCCGGCATCCGGACCTGCTACTCCTTGACCTGGGCCTCCCGGACGCCGATGGTCGTGAGATCATCCGCCAGATCCGAAGCGACCCAGCCCTTAAGGACCTGCCCATCGTGGTGGTGTCCGCCCAGGAAAGCGTGGACTACCAGGAGCGTATGGCGGGGTCCATCACGGCAACGCGAGCGGAGGGGCTGCTCCCCAGCGAGGCGGTCAGGTGGGTCCAGGGCGTCGTCGACACCGCCCTGGCTAGGTCAGATCCCTGATCGTGGCCACCAGCGTCTGCTTGTCGACCGGCTTCTCCAGGAACGCCGTGGCGCCCAGCGAGAGGGCCAGCGGCTTCTGCTTGAGCACGCTGCACACGATCACCGGGATATCGCGCGTCTCCGACTGGTTGAGGAGCGTCTGAAGCACGTCCCATCCGTCCTGCTGCGGCATCATCAGATCCAGCGTGATCACGTCGGGATGCAGCTCTCTGGCCATCCTCAGCGCCTCGCTCGGCTGCTCCGACGTGACGACCTTGTATTGGCTCGACTCCAGGTACCTACGGAACAGCTCCAGCACGTCGCGATTGTCGTCCAGGACCAGGACAGTTCGCTGGGCGATCGGCAGCCGGACGCTATACCCCGTGAGCCGGCCCTCCGCGTAGCACCGCGATACGTGGGCCTGGCTGAGCTGTGCCATTTCCTCCAGTGCGGTGAGGGGATCATCCGCGTCACCGGTCTCATCGCAGAGGGCGGTCGCCGACGCCAGCGTCACCGAGAGCTCCACATGCTTCCCACGAATGCGGCCGTGCAGGCCAAGCGTCGTGTCGTGGGCCTGCGCCGTGAGATAGCCAAAGACGCTGAGCAGCATCTGCCGGAGTACACTGGGATCCACGGAGGCGACCGGGGAGGGATCGGGCAGTGCGCGCTCGAGGGTGATCTGACGTCGAGCCAGCACCTCACCCATAATGCCGATCGCACCATCGACGACCTCGTCGATCCGCGCGTACCGGTTGTCGCGCTTGACCCGAGCAGCCTCGACTCTCAGGAGCTCCAGACGCTGCAGCGGCACGGGCGTGTCCTGAGCCTGCCTGCCCGGCACCTCGGGCGTGTCGGCCCAGCCGGCGGTCGCCCGCTTCCAGATGATATCGGCCACGACATCCAGAGCCTCCTTCTGCTCACGGAAAAACTGTCGCCGGCTGATAGCCAGCTCCTGAGCCACGGCATCAGGCGCAAGGCCGTCGACGAAGCGAGACTGCATCAATTGGTGGCGCCGCCACGGCGGCGAGAACGCCGGGGCGTCTGCCCCCGGATCCAGCTCTTCGACCACATCCAGAAGCAGTTTATGCAGTTGCCAGCCGTTGTCCCGACGGCTACCAGAGCCGTCTGATGGCAGTTCCTTCGCCAGCGCGTGCGTGCGCAGGTAGACGAGGTCATACAGATTGCGGTAGAGGTCCGCGACCCATTCGCTGAATTGACTTCGGTCAGGCAACAAGCTGGCACTCTCTGGCACTGGTCCGGCACTCCAGGGGTAGCATTCGCACACTCAACATTATATCATTGGTATAAGCCTCCACAGATCGAGCCAGCCACCCACCCCGCGGGAACGCCTCGGCAGACCGCACGGCGGGTGGTCATCCCATCTCAGGTAGCAGGTAAATGGAGCAGTCCACGGGGTCGGTGATCCATTGTGACCAACGCCACGAAAGCGAGGTGAACACAGCCATTCAGTCCTAGAGCAGCAATCGCGTCTTAGTGGGCACACAATGATCTGGATGTCGTCCGTCAGCAACCGCAATCCTCAGAAGAAGGAGACCGAATCATGGCAGATAAGAAGACCTTGACTGGTTTGCTCAACACACGGCTTTCGCGGCGCAACTTCCTGCGTGCCGCAGCGCTGGCCGGCACGGCAGTTGGCGCCCAAGCGCTTCTAGCTGGGTGTGGCGGCGGGGCGACGCCAGAACCCGAAGCAGAGCCCGACGAACCGATGCCGGAAGCAACTGCAGCGCCTGCTGAGGCAGTCACCCTGCGCTTTGTGACCAACCACGGTGAGTCGAACCTCCCCCTCTTCGAGGAGGTAGTGGCTAACTTCCACGATGCCAACGACAACATCGACGTCGAGCTGCTCGACATCGTCGGCGCTGAGTTCTACGACTCGATTAACGCGCAGGGCGTCGCCGGAGATCTGCCCGATGTCTGGTACACGCGCACCTTCGACGTGCCCGTATACGCCAACAAGGGCTGGACCGTCAACCTGCAACCCTTCATCGACGGCGAGTCCGCTGAGGTCGACGTCGACGACTTTTGGCCTGCCGAGGTCAAGCAGATGGAGTGGAAGGGCGACCTCTACGCCCTGCCCTACGACTTCTCCAACGTCGGCATCTACTACAACAAGAGCATGTTCGACGACGCCGGCATCGACTACCCCACGGACGATTGGACTTTCCAGGACCTGGCCGACCTCGCGGTCAGGTTCGTGGAGCAGGACGGTGACGGTAACTTCACGAAGTGGGGCATGACCGCCTACTTCTGGAACTGGGTCTTCCACGGCCTGCTCTACGGCTGGGGCGGCGAGGTCTTCAGCGATGACTTCTCCGAGTGCGTCATCGCCTCTCCCGAGAACCAGGCCTGCCTGGAGTTCTGGGAGGGCATGCGCAAGGACGGCGTCTATCCCGAGGCCGGCGCAATGCCAGAGGGCGTGAACCCGTTCGCCGCGGGCCTGGTCCCGATGATGTACCAGGGCTCCTGGGCCACCGTCCAGATGCGCTCACTTGTGGAAGATGCCTTTGACTTCGACTGCGTCGCGCTGCCGCTCTCGCCAGATGGCAATGGCTGTATCGGCGCCGCCGGTGGGGCCTGGGGCGTCGCGTCGAGCTCCGATCACGTCGAGGAGGCCTGGGAGTTCAACAAGTTCCTGACCAACACCGAGTCGCAGATCGTCCTGATCTCCAAGCCTCTGCGCAGCATCCCCGGACGCCAGTCCGCGGTGCCGGCGTGGGAGGAAGAGGCCGCCAAGGGCAGTATGCCGCCCGAGAACGTGGGCACTTTCGCACGCCAGATGAGCCGAGCCTATGACGTCGCCTACCCCGCCTACTGGCAGGACTACGACCAGGCGTGGGGCAACATCGTAGGACCGTTCTTCGACGGCACCGCCGGTCAGAGCGCGGAAACCGTGCTCCAGGAGCTCGAGGACGAGGTCAACCGCATCATCGCACTTGGGTAGCCTTCCTACGAGGAAGTAGTCTGCGACCGCGCTCAGTTCGCGGCGGAACTCCGCAGGCTTAGCGTGGTACACGTCGCTTGGTTTGGACGTGTACCACGCGCTGTCTATAATGCCCGACAACGACGACCATACGCAGGGGGGAAGCACACATGCAGCAGAATCTAGGAACCGCCTTGGCCGCGGCAGGCAGGGAAGCTGGTGGCAATCGGCTTTGGCCCCGCAAGGGGTTGGCCCGGCGAGAGGCTATAGAGGGCTACCTGTTTATCCTCCCCTGGGCGATAGGATTCCTGGTGTTCAGACTGGGTCCGATGCTCTACTCCTTCTTCCTGAGCTTGACGCGCTACCGGGGGACCGGCAACATCGAGTGGGTCGGCCTGCAGAACTATATCTACATGTTCACACAGGACCCGCGCTTCCGCGACTCGCTCCGCGCCACCTCAGTCTACGTGCTCAGCTACCTTCCCCTGAGCCTGATCATCGGCTTCGCCATCGCGATGCTGATGAACCAGAAGGTCCGCGGCATCCTGGGCTTCCGCACTATCTACTACCTGCCCTCCGTGACCTCGGGTGTGGCCGTCGCCATCCTGTGGCAGTTCGTCTTCCACAAGCAGTTTGGCATCCTCAACGCCATCCTGGGTGTCGTGGGCATCCAGCCCATCGGGTGGCTGGTGGACCCGGACTACGTGATGGTCGCGTTTGTGATCATGTCGCTGTGGGGGGTCGGCGGATCGATGATCGTCTACCTCTCGGGGCTCCAGTCCATCCCCACGGAGCTCTACGAGGCAGCGTCGATCGATGGGGCGAACGCAATTCAACGCTTCTTCAGGATCACCATCCCCATGATGACACCGACGATCTTCTTCAACTTGGTCACAGGTCTTATCGGCGCCTTCCAGATCTTCTCCAACGCATACATCATGACCGGTGGCGGTCCTCAGTACAGAACGTACTTCTTCGGCCTCAACATCTACTTCACGGCGTTCTCATCGCTGCGGTTCGGCATCGCGTCCGCAACGGCATGGGTGCTCTTCACCCTGATCATCGTCCTGACCATCTTCATTCAGACGACCTCTAAACGCTGGGTCTACTACGCGGGTAGGGGGTAGCCTATGTCGACCACTCAGATGAAGCCCTACAAGGGACAGCAACCGGCCATCTCATACCGGGGCCTTGGCAAGCGGCGCCAGCAGGGGCTGCTGACCGTCTTGACCTACGTCGTCCTCATCACCGGCGCGGTCGCGCTGATGGTTCCCCTCTTCTGGATGCTCTCGACAAGTCTCAAGACCGAGGCCGAGGTGCAGGCCTGGCCAATCCAGTGGTTCCCCAGCACGCCCATCTGGCAGAACTTCGTCGACGTCTTCGAGCGTGTGCCTTTCGCCCGGTACCTCGGCAACAGCACTTGGCTCGCCGTCACCTCCATCGTCGGACAGCTGATCGGCAGCACGCTCGCGGGCTACGGCTTCGCCCGGATGCGCTTCCCCGGGCGCGATGTCCTCTTCTTCGTGATGCTCAGCACTATGATGCTGCCGGCCTGGGTCGTCGTGGTCCCACACTTTATGATGTTCAACGCCATTGACTGGCTGGACACCTACAAGCCGTTGATCATCCCGGAGCTCTTCGGAAGTCCGTTCTTCATCTTCCTCTGCCGGCAGGCCTTCCTGGGCATCCACCCCGAGCTCGAGGACGCCGCCCGTATTGACGGCGCGTCCACCTTCCGCATCTTCCTCCAGATCTTCCTGCCCCTCTCGGTGCCGACGCTGTCCACAATCGCCATCTTCGCCTTCTACAACAGCTGGAACAGCCTGCTCTACCCATTGGTCTACCTGCGCACCCAGCTCAAGTTCCCCATCAGCCTGGGCATGCGCATGTTCCAGACCGCGGACTTCGGCGTCACGCACTACCCGCGGACGATGGCAGCGTCGCTACTCTCGCTACTCCCTCCATTGCTACTGTTCTTCTTCGCGCAGCGGACCTTCATCCAAGGCGTTGTCATGACCGGTGTCGAGAAGTAGCTCAGGAGATCGCTTGATGCTTGATAGAGCCACTAGAGCAGAGACAGGGCCGGGCAGCGGTGTCCAGTACCGCGGGATTGGGAAACAGCGCCTCAAGAAGATTGAGGGCGTCGCGGTCTACACCGTCCTCATCGTGGGGTCGATCATGCTGATGATCCCCTTCCTGTGGATGCTTACCACCAGCCTGAAGATGGAATCCGAAGTCATGAAGTGGCCGATCCAGTGGATCCCGTCCAAGCTGGTATGGCACAACTACGCGGAGGTCTTCCAACGCGTACCCTATGCGCGCTATCTAGGAAACAGCGTCTTCCTGGCGACCACAACCATCATCGGCCAATTGATCGGCAGCACGCTAGCCGGTTACGGCTTCGCCCGGATGCGCTTCCCCGGGCGCAACATCCTCTTCTTTGTGATGCTCAGCACGATGATGCTGCCGGCCTGGGTTGTCGTGGTCCCACACTTCATGATGTTCAACGCTATCGACTGGTTGGACACCTATAAGCCCATGATCGTCCCGGCCTTCTTCGGCAGCCCCTTCTATATCTTCCTCTGCCGGCAGGCCTTCCTGGGCATCCATCCTGAGCTCGAGGACGCTGCCCGCATCGATGGCGCATCGACCTTCCGCATCTTCACGAGGATCTTCCTACCCCTCTCGGTGCCGACGCTGTCCACCATCGCCATCTTTGCCTTCTACGCGAGCTGGAACAGTCTGCTATACCCGTTGGTCTATCTGCGCACACAGATCAAGTTCCCCATCAGCTTGGGGATGCGCATGTTCCAGACCGCGGATCCGGGCGTGCTTCACTATCCCAGGATGATGGCAGCCGCCGTGATCGCACTGCTCCCCCCGTTGACCATCTTCTTTGTGGCGCAGCGGACCTTTATCCAAGGTGTGGTGATGACCGGGGTCGAGAAGTGATCGCTCGGCCGACCACGATTCAGCCATCAGAACTCACAAGCCATTCGCGCGTCTTCCCTCTGTAGACTGGCGGCGCGAACCAGCAGGAGGCGATCCCGTATGGCAAGCGACCCCTTCCACCGAAAGCCCTGGCGCACCGACTGGCTCAACCCGGAGCTGGAGCACCGCAAGTACCGGAAGATGTTCCGGGAGCCGGAGGACTACGCCGAGAACGTGATGCTTTTCTTCGGCGACATGCACAAGCACACCAACCTCAGCCCCTGTGGTCAGGTGCACCCCTACAATCAGTCGCCGGCTGAGAGCTACGCCTACGCACGCGACATCGCCGAGACGGACTTCCTTGCCATCTGTGACCACGCGGAGAAGATCACGACGGCGCAGTGGGCCGAGTGCATGCGCATCGCCGAGGCGCACAACGAGCCGGGGCGTTTCGTGGCCTGGCCCGCGGTCGAGTGGGCCACCGGGCTCCACGGACACCGTAACATCTACTACCGCGACTATGACGCCCCGCTGATGCCGGGGACGACGTACACCACGCCGAAGAAGCTCTGGCAGGCGTTGAGAACACATGCAACACCCGCCCTCACGATCCCCCACCACGCGGCACGCGAGGCAGCAGCCGATCTCACCTGCACCGACGACGACCTGGAGCCCGCCTACGAGATCTTCTCCGGCTGGGGCAACGAGGAGTACTACGGCGCGCCGATGCAGGACACCGATCGGTGCTTCACCCGCAACTTCGCGGTCGACACCCTTCTGCGTGGTTTCCGCATGGGCTTCGTGGGCGGCGGCGACGGACATCCAGCCCCGCCGGCTGACAGCGGCATCACCGGCATCTACGCCAAGGACCTCTCCCTCAGCAGCCTCTGGGATGCGCTCCAGCAGCGCCGCACCATCGCGACCACCGGCGCCAAGATCAAGGTGGACTTCCACATCAACGGCTTTCCCATCGGCTCGGTCATCCGCTTCAACCAGCATGACGTCGCCAAGCTCTTCCCGCTCACCATCGGCGTCGCAGTGCAGGGCGCATCAAACCTGGAAATGGTCGAGATCGTCGAGAACGGCATCACGGTCCACACCAAGACGAAGCCACGGGCACGGCTCGACCAGATGGCCTACACCTGGTACCGGGAGGCGCGTCCATCCAACGGCCCTACCGTGGGCAGCCCGCCCAACAACGTCTCGCGGTTCATCTACGTCCGCGTCACCCAGCGCGACGGGCACATGGCCTGGACCAGCCCGATCTGGCTGGACTTCTACTATGACGAGGCGTGATGGCCACAATCGATAGACTTACCCCACTTCCTCTGGGCTCCTGGATCTTTGGCGGGCACCTCGGGCGCCGCGTGGACACGATCCTCACCCAGCGGATCACGTCTGGCTTCGCGCGCGATGGCATCCACCCCGAGTTGGTCGCGACGCTGCGCGCCCGGGTCGATGACATCATCAATCCCGGTCACGGCATGTGGCAGGGCGAGTTCTGGGGCAAGTGGATCATCTCGGCGGTCGAGGCCGCTCGCTACCTGCAGGACGACGGTCTGCGCGACCTGATCGCCCAATCGGTCGACACGGTCATTGAAACCCAGGAGGACACCGGCTATCTGGGCACCTACCGCAACCCAGACTTCCTGATGTCACGAGGCGGTCGCGGCAACAACTGGAACATCTGGGGACGCAAGTACATCCTGTGGGGGCTGCTGGCAGCTTGGGAACTGCTGGGTGACGAGCGCATCCTGGCCGCGGCCTCGCGCATGACAAATCACCTGATGACGCAGGTCGGACCGGGACGTGTGGACATCGTGCGGACCGGCAAGCTGTTCGGTCTGCCTAGCACCTCGATCCTGACGCCGGTGGTGATGCTCTACGAGGCCACGGGCGAGCAGCGCTATCTGGCCTTTGCCGAGTATATCGTCGATCAGTGGGCGCGTCACCCGACAGGTCCGCCGGACATCCTCCACCAAGGTCTCGCCGACGCACCCGTCCACAGCTGGTTCCCCGATCCCCACATCTGGGCGAAGAGCTATGAGTTCATGTCGTGTGTGGAGGGGCTCCTGCACCTCTACCGCGCGACGGGGCGCACCATCTATCGTGACGCGGTCATCAAGATCTACCACCAACTGCGGAAGTGGGAGCGGTCGCTCGTCGGCAGTATCAGCTTCAACGACAAGTTCGTGGGTTCCAGCCGGTTGCTGAACGTGGTCGGCGAAATCTGCGATGTAGTCTACTGGAACAGGCTCTCCTTTGAGCTCTTTGCGCTCACCGGTGATACCGTCTACGCCGACGAGTTCGAGCTGAGCCTCTACAACGCGCTGCTCACGGGGATGAACCGAGAGGGCACTTGGGGCCTTAGGCGTCTGAGACTGTCGCATCAGCACGTGCCCGCCCATCGCCACTGCGATCTCGCGCACCAGCAGTGCTGCGTGGCCAACGCGCCACGGGGGCTTCTGCAGGCTGCCGAGATGGCGTGGATGACCGATGACGACGGCATCGCGCTGGTGCACTACAACGACGGCGCCGGCACAGCCACGACGCCCGGTGGTCACAGCCTGGGACTCAAGACTGCAGGCGGCTACCCCGTCGGCGGTCGAGTCACTGTCTCCTTGAGCTTGCCTCAGCCCGAGCGCTTCACGCTCCGCTTGCGCATCCCCGGGTGGAGCCTGACGAGCACCGTCTCAGCCAATGGCGCGGAGCCTGAGTGCGTCGCATCGGGATCGTGGCACGAACTGGACCGCGAGTGGCACGATGGCGACAGCGTGGTCCTGGACTTCGACATGAGCACCCACGTTCTGGAATTCGATGCCACGCGCCTGGCCCCCGACGACCCGCTGATCTCTCGAGCCAACGCAGAATGGGCCAGGTTGGCAGACATGACGCCTGGCGCACCGACCAGCCGGCTCACGACCGACGACGCGCTGCCTCACAGCGCTGCGCTGGCCCTGATGCGCGGTCCGCTGGTCATGGCGCGGGACAGGCGTCTGGGCGTGGGGGATCACCTCACCGGCGCACCTGACGCACTGGATACGAGCGATCCATGGGACCTGCTGCCGGTGGACGGTCCCGAGGGCATCTGGGCTGCATTCGAGGCCGCCGGCGTGCCTGGCGTGAGGTTCTGCGATTTCGCGTCAGCCGGCAACACCTGGAACGTCGACTCCGAGTTCAGTACCTGGATGACTGTGCACGATCCAACGGGAGACGCATGAACCACCTGGAACGCTTCATCGCGAATATGGAGTACCAGCCGACCGATTGGGTACCCAACTGGGAACTCGGGGTCTGGCCCCAGACCAGGGATCGTTGGGAAGCTGAGGGATTGGACGGGACTTCGCTGCATTGGCGGTGGTTCCCCGGCGAGGCCGGCCTGGGCATGGACCCTAAGGAATTCATCTCGTTCGACGGCGCTCCACTGCCGCGTTTCGAGTACGAGGTACTGGAGGAGGACGAGCGGACCTTCACTTTCCGCGATGAGAAGGGAATGATCCGCAAAGGCCTCAAAGAGGGGATGTCGCACGGCGGACGGATGTCGATGGACGAGTTCATCGACTTCCCGGTCCACAACTGGGACGAGTGGCAGGAGGTCAAGAAGCGATTTGACCCCGCCAGCCCGCAGCGATTGGAGCCCAACTGGGACGTGACACGGGTCGCGGGGTGGCGCGCGCGCGCGCACCCACTGATTTTCGGGCCGAACTGCACGACCTTGGGCTTCTACTGGTGGGCGCGCGAGCTCATGGGCACCGAGGGCGTCTCATACGGATGGTACGATCAGCCGAAGCTGATGCACGACATCTGCGAGCATCACGCCGACTTTCTGATCGAGGGCGCCAGACCGGTCCTGGAGAAGACAACCGTCGACTACATCTGCCTCAACGAGGATATGGCCATGAAGACCGGGCCGCTGCTGAGCCCGCGCACCTACAGGGAGTTCATCTTCCCACGCATGAGGCGCGTCGTGGATTTCTACAAGTCACACGGCGTCCGCTACGTCGCCGTCGACACCGACGGCAATCCCGAGAAGCTGGTCCCGTTGCTGATGGATGCCGGCGTCGACATTCTCTGGCCATGCGAGCGCGCAGCCGACCAGGACCCGGTCCGGCTTCGAAAGACCTTCGGCAAGACCCTGCGCCTCTGGGGCGGCGTGGACAAGAGGGAGCTGGCCAAGGACCACGCGGCGATCGACGCCCACCTGCGCACCTTCATCCCGCTGATCGAGGAAGGCGGCTTTGTGCCCACGGTCGATCACACCGTGCAGCCGGGAGTGAGTTGGGACAACTTCCAGTACTACATGCAGCAGAAGGCGAAGCTCCTGCGTGGTCAGCTATAGGTGGACACACTGCCAGTGGATCGGTCAGGAGAGCGGCCACAGCGGAAGAGGCCGGCCACAGCACAAGCATCAGATTGACCAGTTCCCAATCAACCAATCACTAGTTTCCCTCAAGGAGTCCCAATGATCCTCAACTACAGTCGTTACCTGGACCAAGTCCTCGGTGGATGGATCGGCAAATCCATCGGCGGCACGATCGGTGCCCGCTTCGAGGGCTACAAGGGTTGGATCGAGATCTCGCCCGACGAGATGTTCCCCGACGAGATACCACCCAACGATGACCTGGACATCCAGGTGCTCTGGCTCAAGGTGCTGGAGGAGAAGGGCGCCGCGCTCACTTCCGACGATATGGCGGAGGCCTGGCTCGAGGACTGCTGGTACCCCTTCAACGAGTACGGCATCTTCCGCCGAAACTGGAAACTGGGCATCCACCCACCCTACTCCGGGGAGTTCACCAACCAGTTCTGGGAGACGGGGATGGGCTGCCCCATCCGCTCGGAGATCTGGGGCTACGTCTTCCCGGGCGCACCTGACCTGGCGGCCAAGTATGCCTGGATGGACGGCACGCTCGATCACACAGAGCAGTCAGTGGGCGCGGAGATGATGTTCGCCGCGATGGCGTCGATGGCCTTCTTTGTGCCGGATGTGCGCCGCCTGACCTCTATGTTCCGGCACTATCTGCCCCAGGGCACGCCCATCGACCGCCTGACCCAAGTCGCGTTCCAGGCCTATGACGAGGGAGCAAGCCTGCGCGATGCCCGGGACCGCATCCTGGCCATCGCCGGCAACCCGGAGGCATGCGACTCCCAGATCAACGTCCCCTTCACCTTCTTGGGGTTGCTCTACGGCGGTAACGACCTGGAAAAGGCGCTATTGGCCGCCCTGGCCTGCGGCTATGACACGGACTGCACGCTGGCCACCGCCGGCGCCTTCATCGGCCAGATCCTTGGGGCCAGTGCCATCCCGCAGAAGCTCAAGGACCCCATCGGCGATGACCTCGTGATGGGCATCCAGTACAACCGCAAGGAGATGACACTGTCAGCGCTGGCCCGAGACACCGTGCGGATCGGCAAACTGCTGGCCGACGATCTGAAGACCGGCGTCGATATCGTCGATGCCCCGGCGCTGGCACCGCTGCCGGCCACCGCGGTTGAGCCAGCCGTCGCGATCAGTGTCGACTACCTGGGACTGCCCGCAGCTGCGCCCGGCGACGTGGTCAACGTCGTGATCCACGTGCAGGGCGAGCTGGGCGGCGAGAACACGCTCACGCTCTCAGGGCCCGAGGGCTGGACCGTCGTGCCGGACGCCGCTACCGTGACCGACCTGACACGCGACATCGAGGTGTCACTGCACGCGCCGGGTGACCCAGAGCTGTGGCCGGAGCGCAACCTTTTCACGGCGGAACTCTCCGGGTCCACAACCGCAAGGTACACCTTCGGCGTGGCCGGTGCGGGTCTGTGGAAGCTCCTTGGCGTCTATTACGACGCCCTGCCCGAGGAGGGGAACCAGCTGCAGCGCAGGCGCGCCTTCAACCACCACTTTGTCTCGCTGGAGAAGGCCTACCTGCCCGAGCCGGACATCGACGAGGCCGCAGCTTTCGCCGACTGGTCCCGCAAACTGGGCCGGCCCGCCGTGGTCGCGTCGTACGAGCGCGAGGTCGACCCAACCCAACTCATCGGACTGACCGGTCCCTACTGCAGCTACCTGGCACGGACCATCATCTCCCCGGAGGCCCGCGAGGTTTTCCTCTCCATCGGCAACAGCGACAGCTTCAGGCTCTATCTCAACGGCGAGGTCGTCGTCGAGGTGGACGAGTGCACGATGTGGGCTCCGTTCAACAACATTTTGCGCCTGTCGCTGAACGAGGGAGAGAATCATCTACTCCTCAAGCTTGTCCGCCACGGTGACAGCCAGCGCTTTACGCTGGGATTCCGCGAAACCACCGACGCCTGGCGCCCCAACTGCCACAACTGTGAGGACTGGATCGTGGATATGGCGGACGTCGTGCCGTAGCTACGGTACGACGCACACCACAGCACACCGGAGCGGGCATGAGCTCGCTCCGGTGTGCTGTGTCGCGTGCTATAATGCCCGCAACGTGCCGATTCTGGAGGGTCTTCCCATGCCTCGAGCGATGAGCATCCGAGAGCGGCTGCACGCCTTCTGGCGAGGCGAGCGTCCTGACCAGATACCGTATACGATCTACTACTGGGAGTGGCGCCACACCGCCGACGACCCAGCGTGGCAGCGTCTCTTCGACGACGGTCTCGGCGTGACCTGGCACCAGCCCACGTTCTCGGTCACCCACCACAACGTGGCGTTCGACACAGAGACCACAACCGAGAACGGCGCCGAAGTCGTGCGGCGCATCCAGCGCACGCCGGTGGGCGAGATCGACGCGCTGTGGGTCGACGGCTGGCACAGCAAGTACTGGCTGGAGACGCCCGAGGACTACCGCGTGATGGCCTACATCGCCCAGCACACCGAGATTGCGCCTGCATATGAGGCCTACGAGGCATTCGAGGGCGAGCTCCCCGAGTGGGCCGTCGCGCTTCCTGTTGTGGGTCGCACACCCCTACAGACGATCCTGGTCGACTTCGTGGGACTGGAGAGATTCGGCGTCCACCTCTACGAGTATGCCGACGAGGTGCGGATGCTCTACGATGCCCTGCTGAACAACTTCCGCCGAACCGTCGACATTGTCGCCGGTGGCCCCGGCTTCTTCGTCTCGAACCTGGAGAACTTCACCGCTGAGACGCTGGGTCCGCGGCGGTACCGTGAGTTCCTGATGCCAGTCTATGACGGATGCTTCAAGGTGCTCCACGACGCCGGCAAGATCGTGGGCAGTCACTACGATGGGCGGACCAAGGTGTGCAGCGATGTCATCGCCGAGGCGCCAATCGACCTCATTGAGTCACTGACACCGCCACCTGAGGGCGACCAAACACTCGCTGAGTGCCGCGCGGCCTGGCCTGACAAGCTCTTCTGGTCCAACATCAACGTCGCCTGCTACGACCTGCCGCCCGCGGAGCTGCGAGAGACGGTACTCACTCGCGTGCAGGAGGCCGGACTCGACGGCACGAAGCTCGCGTTCGAGGTGTCGGAGCAGTATCCGGCGAACTGGCGGGAGTCGATGCCAGTGGTGCTGGATGCGCTGCGGGAGACGGGTAACCGGTAGCCGGAGACCAGAGACTGGGTTACGCGGTGTGCGTTGTCCGGGCCCCAGGTCATCGGTATAATCCTCAGTAGGCCAAGGTCACCTATCCAGCTCACCGAGGACCGGCAAGGACACACGTGTATCCCCAGAAGCGCCTCCACCGCATCGGCATGATCGCCCGCTGGCGCCCCGTGCACTTGGGCCACGTGCCCGTCCTGCAAGGCTTGTGCAACGCCGCCGACCACGCCTTGATCGGTATCGGCAGCGCGAACCGCTACAGCGCCCGGAATCCGTTCACGCTGGACGAGACGATCGACATGATCCGGCTCGCCCTGGACGGGAGAGACAACTACACGCTGATCCCTATCGACGATCTGGACGATGGGCCGCGCTGGCGCGTGATGGTCCTGGGTATCTTCGGCGCACTGGACACGTTTGTCACGGCCAACCCCTACGTCGCCAGCCTGATGTCCGGGGACTACGAGGTCGTCCACCCGATTACGCTCGTGCCGGAGGAGGCCCGCATCCCCATTGACGGGACCATGGTCCGGCGCGCGATGGCCCGAGGCGATGACTGGCAGCATCTGGTCCCGGACGCCGTTGCCGGGTATATGCAAGAGCACGGGCTTGACGAGCGCTTTCGGAAAGAGTTTGGGCTGGAGACGCTGGCGATGGAGAGTGTGATGGACTCTTGATGGTGGGTGCTTTGTAGTCATCCACAGTTGGATTCCACGGTTCACGATTGACGATTCAGGGACAGCACCTTGGGAGGGGACGATGTATTCATGGGACGGAGATACCAGCAGTTGGTACGGGGAGGCGAAGTACTCGTATAGCTCGCGCGGCTCGAAGAAGCGCGAGGCAGCGGCGAGTCGCGCCGCGGCGGATGGGCCACGGACATACAAAAAGAGCGCCGGGCCCAACGCGAAGATGATCGACGCGAAGAAGCACATCTCAACCACATCGACGAACCCGCTGATCATCGCGGTGGATGTGACGGGGTCGATGTCCAACTGGCCGGCCGAAATCTTCGACCGACTGCCATTGCTATTCAACACGCTGTCGCAGTACCGGGAGGACCTTGAAATCTGCTTCGCCGCCATCGGCGATGCCCGTTACGACGACTGGCCGCTGCAGGTGACGACCTTCGCCAGCGGCTACGACCTGGAGCAGCAGCTCGGGTCGCTCTACGGCGAGGGCGGCGGTGGGGACGGACCGGAGGGCTACGGGCTCTTCGCGCACTGGGTGAACACCCACGTCGAGGTCCCCAACGCCGATGACACACCGTTCTTGATCGTCTTTGGCGACGCCCCGATGCACCCTGAGGTGCCCAAGGGTGAAATCTCTCACTATCTGGGCGACAAGCTCAACCACGATGTTGACGCGATCAAGGCCTGGCAGAAGTTGTGCGACAACTGGAACACGTGGTTCCTGCGCCGTCCAACGGGACGCCAAGGCGATGCGGTCGACAAGCAGTGGGCCAAGGCCGTCACCGAACAGAAGATCTTCAAGATCAAGGATGAGCAGCGGGCCGTGGACTACGCCATGGGCCTGATCGCTCGGGCCTGGGGACACTTCGGCGACTTCCAGGAGAACATGCGCGCACGCCAGAGCGAGGCGACGGTGGCCATGGTCAGCGAGCCCATCGAGCTGAAGTGCCCGCGCTGTGGCGCGCCGATTCCTGTGGACGCCGAGGGGATGTTCAAGTGCGGGTATTGTGACGCGACGCTGAAGCTCTAGGCAGACCGTCACTCGTGACGTCTGTCGCGTCACGCGTGATGAGTGATGAGTGATTGGGGCCCAATGCAAGTGAGAGCGATTGTCACGGCGCCGCCGTATGCGCCGTTCCTGGACGAGGTGGTGGCCCACCCCATCGTGAGTGGATTGCGGCTCAACACGGTGATGCCGCTGAAGGAGAGCCTGCCGGAAGCGCTGAGGCGGCTGTCGGCGTTGGGGAAGCCGCTGTGGGTGGACCTGAAGGGGCGGCAATTGCGTGTGGTGGGGGCAGCGATCCCGCCGTACACCGAGGTCCGCCTGAGCCATCCTATCAGAGTCCGGACACCGGTGGACGCGTACTTCTCCGATGGACGGGAGCGGGTGCGCGTGGCAGCGGTGGACGGCGACCGGCTGATCCTGGAGGATGGCCCACACCGGCTGATCGGCCCGGGTGAGAGCGTGAACATCGTGGACCCATCGTTCCAGGTCGATGGGACCCTGACGGAGACGGACAAGGCGTATCTGGCGGCGATGGGCGAGGTCGGGTTGCGGCGCGTGATGCTCTCCTACGTGGAGACGCCCGCGGATGTCGAGGAAGTGGCGACGCTGCTTCCCGGCGCCGAGATGGTCCTGAAGATCGAGACGCAGCGGGGGCTGGCCTTCGCGGGCAGACATCGGGCATCGTTGGGGCGGCTGATGGCGGCGCGGGGGGATCTCTATGTGGAGGTCCCACGACCGCATCAGATCGTGGGCGCACTACGGGATATCGTGCAGGCCGATCCGGGCGCCATCGTCGCCAGTCGGCTCTTCGACTCATTGGTGCAGCATCCGGTGCCGGCGTGCGCGGACATCGGCGATGTGGCCTTCCTCATCGGGCTGGGCTACCGCACCTTCCTGCTGGGCGACGTGACCTGCTTCAGCCGCGACACGGTGATGGAGGCGCTCAACCTGCTGGCAGCGGTCGCGGGGCAGTTCGACAGATGAAGATCGCGCTCGCGCAGATCAACACGACCGTCGGCGATCTGGCCGGCAACGTGGAGCGCTGTCTCGAGGCGATCGAGGAGGGCGGGCGGCTGGGCGCCGATCTGGTCGTCCTGCCGGAGATGGCCATCCAAGGATATCCCCCGCGCGACATCCTGCTGGACACCAGCTTTGTCGAGGCGGTGACCGAGGCCACGGCGGATCTGGCGGAACTAGCGGCAGGGGGACCGCCCGCTCTGGTGGGCACGATCGCCTTCAGCGGCAACGCCACGATCAACCATCCGGGATTGCACAACGTGGCGGCCCTTCTGGACCGGGGCGATGTGATCCCTGCCGCGATCAAGCAGTTGCTGCCGGTCTATGATGTGTTCTACGAACCCCGGTGGTTTGTGCCGGGGCCGCCCTCGAGCCCGTTGTCCATCGCCGGACGCCGGGTCGGCGTTCTGATCTGCGAGGATATGTGGGATGAGAGCTATCCCATCCATCCGGGTGCCGACCTGGTCGCAGCCGGTGCGGAAGTGCTCATGGCGCTCTCCGCCGGCCCGTACCGACGCGGCATCCGGAAAGAACGTCTGCACCACGCGCGACGACAGGGATGCCCGCTGGTCCACGTGAACCAGGTCGGGGCCACCGATGAGCTCGTCTTCGACGGTGCGAGCTTCGCGTTGAATGGCGAGGGGGAGCTTGTGGCACAGCTACCCAGCTTCGTGGAGGCCGTCGAGGTCGTCGATCTCGCGTCGGCTGAAGCGGTGAAGGCAGCAGACCCGCCCGTCGAAGCCGGGATCTTCAATGCCCTGACCACGGGCATCCGCGACTTCGGCACCAAGAACAGCGTGCCGAGAGCTTTCCTGGGACTCTCCGGGGGCATCGACTCGTCGGTGGTGGCGGTGTTGGCGGCGGAAGCGCTGGGACCGTCCAATGTCACGGGCGTGGCTATTCCCTCACGATATTCCGATCCGCGCTCCACGACGATTGCGGAGGACCTGGCACGAGCGCTGGGCATCAACTTTGAGGTCGTGGCGCTAGAGCCGCTGCACCGGGCGGTGGAGGATTCGCTCGCAGAGCTGCTATCCACTGACGGATGCGGCACGGCTCAGGCAGCCGGCACGGCTGCCGAAAACGCGCAGGCCCGGCTGCGGATGCTGATCCTGATGACGTTCGTCAACCGCCACCAGGGGATGCTGCTCAACACGAGCAACAAGACGGAGCTGACCGTGGGCTACGGGACGCTCTATGGGGACCTGGCGGGGACACTGTCTCCCATCGGCGATCTCACCAAGCCCCAGGTCTACGATCTGGCGCGATGGATCAACGAGACGCGGGGCGTTATCCCCGAGTTTGCCGTCACGCGTCCGCCCTCGGCGGAGTTGAAGCCGGACCAGGTCGATCCCTTCGACTATCGCAAGATCTCGCCGGTGCTGGAGCGCCTGGTCCGCGCGAATCGCAGCAACGGCGCGATCCGCCGGGCCGAGCACAAGCGATGGCATCACGGGATCATCCTGAAGGTGAGCGAGAAGGCGTTTGGGACCGGGCGATTGATCCCGGTGACGCGGCGGTAGGTTGTAGAGCTGAATCACTGAGGTACAGATACACAACGACAGAACGGTCTCCCGTTGGGAGACCGTTCTGTCGTATGCCTCAGCGGATGACCACAGGACCGGCAGTCCGCTACGCTTTCCCCATCTTCCGAAGGGCCTCGAGGCTGCGACCACTCGTGTCGAAACCGATGCCGTCGGGGTTACCCTCCTCGACGACGTACCAGATGGGGTCATGTTGGGTCTCGACGAGCTCGAAGATGGTGTCCCAGTCGGCGACGCCCTCACTGATGACGGATCCAGGCTCGCCGCCGTAGTCCTTGAGGTGCAGCGACCGCGCACGCCCGGGGAACTTTCGCAACATCTTGATGGGATCGCCCCCGCCATTGGCGCAGTTGCCAATGTCCATCTGCATCACGACCTCGGGCTCGGTGTTGGAGAAGAGGACCTCCCACGCGGTCTCCTGGCCGAAGTAGCCGAAGTCGAAGCCGTGCGCGTGATAGCCGGTGACCATACCCAATGGCGCCAGCTCGTCCGCGACCGTGTTGAGGATCTCGGCCAGCTCCAGCGTGGTCTCCAGCTTGCTGGTGCGCGTCTTGTCAGCGGCGATGATCAGGAAGTTGTTGCCCAGGATCTGGTTCATCTCGACAGTGCGCTTGAGATTGTCGCCCAGCAGGGCATCGGTGGCCAGGTGGAAGCCGCAACAGGCCAGGCCGGCGTCATCATACATCCTGCGGATCTCGGCCGGCTTGTGGCCCATCCACTCGAGTTCATCACCACGATAGCCCCAGGGCTCCGCAGCGACATAACCGAGCTTGGCAACTGCCTCGAGCGTGGCGGCCAGGTCCTTCTGCACCTCGCCACGGACACAGAAGAGCTGCAGTCCGATCGGTACTTTCTTCGTCATGGTGTGTCCTCCTGAACTCATGTGGGTAGTGCAGATACTGTCGGACAACCGATGCATTTGTCAAGCCGAGCCACTTCGCGCGGCTGAGCGTTGTGTCCGCGAGCCGCCCGTGATAGACTCGCGGCATACTGACGACACAACAGTAGGCCGCGCGATCCGGAGGACCTATGACGCAGACAGACCACAGGCCACAACTGTCCTTGATCATAGACGGCACCACAGGGCCAGGGGCACGCCACGGACTGGCGAAGCTACGCCAAGCCCTGAGGACCGCGGAATTCAACTTCGAGGAGGCTGCTTCTCTTGATCTGGCATCGGCCGAGACCCGGCTGGTCACCGGTCTAGCCGCATCCGGCGAGATCAGGCGGCTGGCGGAAGCGGACGGCGCGGAATTCCCCACGGCCACGGAGGGACTCTGCGTACAGCGTCTGCGGTCTCGTCCCGATACGTGGTTGGTCGCTGGTGCGGATGATCGAGGCCTGATGTATGCGCTGCTGGACGTAGCAGAGCGCGTCTCCTGGGCTGCCGGCTCCGGCGCTCCCCTCGGCCTACTCAGGGAGACCACCGAGGCGCCGGAAGTCGTGGAGCGATCGCTCTCGATCTACACGATGCACCGCGCGACCTTCGAGAGCCGGTTCCACGACACTGAGCACTGGGCGCGCTATCTCGACATGCTGGCCCAGAACCGCTTCAACACCCTCGCCCTGCTCTTTGCGTACGAATCTGCCGGCTACTACGCGCCGCCCTATCCCTACTTCTTCGGTGTCCCCGGCTACCCCGAAGTCCACGTGGCCGGGGTAACGCCGGCTATGCAAGCACAGGCGTTGTCCTCGCTCAACCGTTTGATCGCAATGGCCCACGAGCGTGCGATCGATGTCACACTGGGGATCTGGGACCACATCTATCGGGGCGGCGTGCAGACCGGCGGCGTGGAGGATAAGGGTGACACCGCGCCGAAGTGGCGCGTGCAGGGCGTGACACAGGACAACCTGATGGACTACTCCATCGCCGCGTTCTCCGAGCTGCTCACCCGCGTCCCGAACCTGGATGCGGTTCAGTTCCGCATGCACGGGGAGTCCGGACTTTCACGAGGGGAGATGGATGTCTTCTGGGATCGCATCTATGACGTCATCGTGGCGCAGGCGCCGTATCTGCGTTTTGACGCCCGCGCCAAGGGATTCCCCGACCATCTTATCGACCTGGCCCTCGAAAAGGGCGTTCGGATGAGAATCTGCACCAAGTACTGGATGGAGCAGATGGGCCTTCCCTTCCATCCCACCCACATCCACCCCGCCAACCAGCACGATCGACGGCACGGCTACGCGGATCTCTTGCGCTATCCGCAGCGCTACAAGCTGCACTGGCGCCTGTGGAATGGCGGCACCAGTCGCGTCCTCCTGTGGGGTGACCCGGACTATGTGCAACGCTTCGTAGAGAGCACACATCTCTACGGTGGTGAGGGGTTCGACGTCAACGAGCCCGTGGCAACCAAGATGCTGGCACAGGACCACGATGCCCCACCTCTGGATCTGCTGACGAAACCCTACCGGGACTACGACTTCGAGTTCGAGCGATATTGGCATTTCTACCAGCTCTGGGGACGGCTGGGATACAGCCCGACGACGACGACGGAGGTCTGGCAACGTGAGTTCGCCCGGCGGTTTGGCGCAGCAGGGCCCAGCATTGCCGCGGGTCTGCACGCCGCCAGCCGGATCCTACCGCGGATCGTGGCCTACACCTATCCCTACGAGCTCTTTCCCACGACGCGCGGCTGGGTGGAGAAAGAGTGTATGGGGGATCTGCCAACCTATGCGAGCGCGCTTCCCAGTGACACAGAGCAGTTCCTGAGCATCACCGACGAGGCCGAGAACCGGCTGGCCGGTCGCGCCACTGCCAGAATCCGCCCCCAGGCCAGCGCTGCCTGGTTCGATCGCGTGGCCGACGACGTTCTTGGTCAGGTGGCCATAGCGGAACAGGTAGCCGGTCATCCCCACACACCAGAGTTCGTCGCCACGATCGCGGACCTTCGGATCCTGGCGCACCTGGCCCAGTTCCACAGCCGCCGCGCCCACGCAGGCGTTGCCCTGGCGCTCTTTGACAGATCCGGCGACCTCAACGCACTGGACGAGGCTATCGACTTCGAGCGTCAGGCCATCACGGCGTGGGGGCGACTGGTCGAGGCGGCAGGTGACGTCTACGCCGACGATCTGGCTATGGGGCTTCCCAGCGCAGGACTGGCCGGTCACTGGCGAGACGAGCTCGGGGTCCTGCAGCAGTCACTGGCGGATCTCGAGGCCCGAAGGACCGCCTACCCGGGTCTCGATGACGCGGGGACGCCCTGGTTGGCTCACGTGCCAGTCCGGCGGCGACACCCAGGGGAGCCGATTCGCATCACGGCGACCGCTAGAGGGGATGCCCCAGTGTCAATGCGGCTGTGCTATGGGGCCGCTGACCAGGAGGTTATCTGCGCGCCGATGACACACCAGGAGGGGCTGCCCCCCAAGGAGATGCGGTGGCACGCCACGATCCCGGGATATGCCGTCGAACCCGGGCTGTGGTATCTGATTGAGATGTCCGACAGGACCAAACGTCGTAGAGTCTTCCCGAGCGAGGGGGAAGGTCATCGCATCGATGTCGACGTGTCCAGCGATGACGCGCCGCCAGAGGTGGTGCACACGCCGGTCACGACCGCTCCCATCGGGCGGGCCATCGTCATTGAGGCAGAAGTCCGCGATCCATCAGGGGTGCGGTGGGTCCACCTCCGGTACCGACCCGTCAACCAGTTCGAGGACTACCGTATGTTGCCGATGGTCACGAACGGAGAGCAGGCTCTCTACCGCGCCACCATTCCGGCAGATGAGGTCACGCCGGAATGGGACCTGATGTACTTCATCGAGTCGATGGACAATCACGGCAACGGGGCCATCTGGCCCGATCTCGAAGTAGAGACACCGTATGTCGTGATCACGCTGGACCGTAGCTAGCTACAGACGGCGCAGGGCCTACTCCCCCGAGCGGAAGTCCGCCACCGGCACGGAGCGCAGCCGGAAAGACGCGAAGCGCGCCCGACAGCCGCCCACGAACGGCGCCTGAGCGTGGATGCCGACCTTGACGGTCGCCGGCATTGCCATACCGAAGGTCCGGACGAAGCGCCAGACCGCGCCGTCGAGGCTGTAGTGCATCCCGAAGACGTCACCCTTGCGCGTGATGCGAAGGAAGCAGGCCGGCTCGGTGAGCAGTTCATTGTTGGCGTCATCCGAGGTCGGGTTAGTGACGACCGAGACGGCGCTGACGTCGCCGATGGGGCTCCGCTCCAGGCACAGTTTTGCCCACTGCGTGGCGCTCGCGCGCACCGTTATCGCAGCGGCGTCGCCGAAGCCCACCAGGTGTGCGCTGACCTGCGTCACTGCGGTGAAGTCGCCGGTGACCTCGGCGTAGAGCAGGCACGCGTCGTCGTGCGGCTCGCCGGCATACGGGCGGAAGAAGTCGGTCTGCGCGGCGGGGACGATGAGCAAGCCCTCGTCGTCGACGCGCCACTCGGGGGGCTCGTTGAGCCAGCGCAAGCCGTTGGCCAGGGTCTGGTTCGTGCAGCCGTTTAGCAGGTCCATGGGCATCTCCTGTGTTGGTTGGGTGGCGATAGTGTACATCGAGAGGCGACGATTGGGGACTGGGCTGCGGCGCTGGGCGGGCTATGCGTGCGAGCACAAGATCCCACCTACCCTTCGGTGGGTCGCATCCCCGGGATGACAGATGACGGGTAGCAAGCGTCGAATCGGCCTGAAGCGCACAATGAGATGGACTAGCCGGGATGAGAGGCTGTGGGGGATGGACAGGAGGGGGAAGGGGGTGTAGGCTGCCGGCAGGTGAGCAGGTTACGGGGGAGGAGCGTGAGGATGGCCAGGACTCTCAGGATCGGGATGGTTGGGTTGGACACGTCGCACTGCGTGGCGTTCACTCGGTTGCTCAATGACAGCGGGGATCCCCACCACTTCCCCGGCGGCAAGGTCGTCGCGGCCTACCCCGGCGGGTCGGACCTTTTCTCGCTCAGCCGCGACCGCGTTGGCGGGTTCACACAGCAACTCCGGGATGAGTTCAGGGTCAGGATTGTAGACTCCATCGCCGCTCTGGCAGCCGATGTGGACGCTTTCTTGCTGGAGAGCGTGGACGGGCGCCAGCACCTGGAGCAGTTTGCGCAACTGGCGGTCGGCAAGCCGGTCTACATCGACAAGCCGCTCGCCACCTCGACCGCCGATGCGCGCGAGATTATCAAACTGGCGCGGGAGACAGACACGCCGCTGATGTCGTGCTCGTCCCTGCGCTATGCCGCCGGCGTTGCCGAGCTCGTGGCTGCCGGCGAACGCGTCCTCTCGTGCGAGGCCTTCGGACCGGCTGCTATCTTGCCCGACTATCCCGGCCTCTTCTGGTACGGCATCCATAGCGCAGAGATGCTCTTTGCCCAGATGGGCGCGGGCTGCGAGGAAGTCCGCTGCATCGAACGAGATGACACCGATGTGGTCATAGGCACTTGGGAGGACGGGCGGACCGGCATGCTCCGGGGCACCCGGCTGGGGAAGGACGCGTTCGGCTGCATCGCTCACACCGACGCCGGCGTGAGATCCGCGCTAGCCGGCAGCGACCCGCCCTACTACGCGCTGCTGATGGCGAGGGTGATGCATTTCTTCACCACCGGTACGAGCCCCATCGACCTGGCGGAGACCTTCGACATCATCGCCTTCCTTGAGGCCACAGATCTGAGTCGCGCGCAGGGCGGGATGCCGGCTCAGACAGCGACGCTGTAGCTCTGTTCGACACCGCGACGGTGCCCCCGATGACCACCAGCCGTGAAGAGACGTCATACCGATGGTATGTCACCTGTGGGATGCCTACGTATTCCGTGCTCGCCGGGGTGAGCTTCGATCGCGTGTTCCGGGAGGCAGACGCTATCGTCGAGGCCTACACCGTTGGGCACGCGCGTGCCCGCGAGCTCTACGGCCCCGACATCCAGTATGGCGGCCCTGGCTGGGCGGGGATCAGCTATGGACACGTCAACTGCCTGGGCTCGCCGCTGACCTTCCCTGTCGACAGCGAGGTGGCGCACAAGCCCATCTACGGCTCGCTCGCCGAAGGCATCGCTGCGCTTCAGAAGCCGGTGGACTGGGCCGGCGCGGGGCTGATGCCCTTCTATATCGACCTCTGGGAGGGGCTCAAGCGGGCGTTCCCTTGTCTTGCCGTGCCCTTCGGCGGGTTCGGCTGGGAGGGACCTATCACCACCGCGTGGGAGGTGCGTGGGCACGGTATCTTCACCGACACCTATGACGATCCGGAGCGCTACGCGACCTTCCTGACAGCGCTGACCGACAGCATCGTGGACTACGCCGCCTTCGTGCGATCACTCAACGGGCAGCCTCGGGTGGTCGAACGCATCGGGCTCTACGACGATGTCGCCTCACTGATCCATCCGGGACAGTGGCCAGACAAGGTCCTGCCCTACCACGAGCAGTTCTTCGTACAGCAGACCGACGGCAGGCGCCACGCCCACATCGAGAATCTGGTGCCGGATCACCTGCCTCACCTGGACGCCCTGAGATTGGACAGCTTCGACCCGTCAGTGGTGACGAAGTGCACGCCCAGGGACTTCCGGGAGGGGTGCCACGTGCCCTTCCTCTGGCGCCTGACGCCGATGCAGGTGCGAGACCTGGACCGCGACCAGATACGCCGGTTCGTGGTCGACGCCGTGGCTGACGGGGCCAGCGGGGTCTTCTGCAACATCTCTCGGACGATGGTGTCAGCGGCCGAGGTCGTGAAAATCCACGCCTTCATCGATGCGGCGAAGCTAGTGGGACAGCTGCTCGACGACGGGGTTCCGAGGTCCGACCTGCGAGAGGCCATCCGCTCGTAGGGACGCCCGAGTGGGGCATCTGCCGGGCGGCGTGCCGCCGCCCGCCTTCGCGCCGCAACACGTCGGAGACGGCGAAAACCCAGTGGGTTCGAATTGGCCCGTCTCTGCGAAGGATCCCCGCGGGAGCCCTACACCACCGGGTCCGCCAATGCCTGGAAGTCCGTGCCCGTGGGCTGCTGGAAGACCTCCAGACCAAAGGCGGGCGCCGCGGCGACCAGGTGCTCGAATATCTCGGCCTGGATAGCCTCATAATCCTCCCACGCCGTGGTCTTGGTGAAGGCGTAGACCTCCAGCGGGAGACCGGTGGGGCCAGGGTCAAGCTGCCGAACGAGGAGTGTGAGATCGGTCTGGTGCAGGTCGTCGCGCTGTTGGAGATAGGCCATCATGTAGGCGCGGAAGATACCCACATTGGTCAGTTCGTGGTCGGCGCAGACCTGGCGGTCGCAGTGATCGGCTTCGGTATCCTCGAGATGGGTCGCGATGTAGTCCTCGACCAGCTGGATCTGCCGGAGACGATCGAGTAACTCCTGATCGCAGAAGCGCACGCTGTTGAGATCGATGTAGAGCGCGCGCTTGATGCGACGTCCCCCGCTCTCTGTCATCCCACGCCAGTTGCGATAGGGCGTCGTGAGCAGCTTGTGTGTGGGGACGACGGTAATGGTGTTGTTCCAGTTTCGCACCTTGATGGTGTGGAGTGCGATGTTCATGACATCGCCGTCGGCGTCATAGGCCGGCATCTCGATCCAGTCGCCCTCACGCACCAGGTCCTGGGACTGAATCTGCAAGCTGGCCACGAAGGAGAGGAGCGTGTCGTGGAAGATCAGGACCAGTACCGCCATGATGGCTCCCAGACCACTTAGCAGCGCGAAGGGCGACTGCCCGGTGAGCCGTGCCACGGTCAGGATGACGCCGATGGTCACGACCAGCAGCTTGCCCAGGTCCAGGTAGCCCTGAATGGAGACGCCGCTGTAGGCATCGCCGGCCTCGTAGATGGCGTTGAGTGCGGTGAACATCCCGTTGAGGGTAATGACGGTCAGCCAGAGGACGCCCATCAACATCATGTCACGCAGGAAGCCGGCGGCGGCGGGGAACCACGCGGCCAGGTAGTACGTGACCAGCAGTGGCGCGATCCACGCGAAGCGATAGGGTTGCATAAACTTGACCAGGATGTCATCGACCTTGGTCTTTGTCCGGCCCGTCAGGTAGATGATTGCCTTGGCCAACAGGTTGCGCGCGATCAGAAAGACCGCGACATCCAGCACCAGGATGATGCCCGCCAGCGCCCAGGGTGCCCACAGCGGGTTGGCTTCCAGCCACGCTTGTACGGATTCAATCGTCACGGTCAGCTCCTATCACTCGCCCTTCACGTGTAGGTCAAAGAAGTCCACGGATCGCTGCGCGGCGAGGCCGAAGCTCGCCGAGATATTGTGATTATCGCCTTGGTAGATGTAGAGCTCGGCTGCCTGCCCTGCCTCAAGCAGGCTCTCGTGCAAGATCTCCGAGTACGCGACCGGCACAGAGGCATCGGCGGTGCCATGGTGTATCTGCACCGGGCCCGAGACCTCGTCCAGGTAGGTGAAAGGGTCGATCGCCTGCCAGAAAGCTAGGTTCTCCTCGACGGCATCCAGCCGCCAGATCTCATCATCCCAGTCGTCGGCCGTGTCGTCGGGATCGGGCGTTGGCGTCGGACGGCTGGCCCATCGCTCCGCCCAGCGTTGGAGGATCATCGGATACGGCGCTGTCGTGCCAGCCCAGATCACGCCGGCCTTGATCGTACCGGTCACCACCATCGAGCGCAACGTGATGGAGCCCCCCATCGAGTGCCCCCACATCCCAACTCGGTCCGGGTCGGCGTCCGGGTGACGCATCACCGAAGCCATCGCGTTGAGCACGTCGATGGTGTAGTCCGGAGAGGCGAAGGAGCTTCGCGGCTCGCCCTCGGAGCTTCCGTGGCCCCGGTAGTCCGGGCGCAGAAGCATGTAGCCGTTACGGGAGAAGGCATCGGTGTAAGCGATGTAGCGCTCGGTTGTACGGTACTGGTCAGGGGGGATATAGCCGTGGTTGAAGACGATCACGGGCCAGCCGGTGGCGGGTCGCTCGCCGCGAGGGACGGTCAGGAGCGCATAGATGGTGAGGCCCTCGGAGAGGTAGGATACGATGTAGCGGTCGTAGTTGGCGCCGGGCGCCAGTGTCTGCTCGATGAGCAGGTCGCTGCCGGGATAGGCTTGCCCGCGCATCACCTCGATCATAAGAGGATGGGTGGGTGTCGGGGTGGCGGTCGGGGTGGCGGTCGGCGTGGGGATGAACGTCGCGGTGGGTGAAGGGGGGGCAGTAGGGTGGGCGGTCGCTGAGGGCTCGGGCCGGCGGGTGGGCAACGCAGTTGGGGCCGCGCGGGTGGGCATGGGTGTGACCGGTGGTGGCGTAGTCGGAGTGGGCGCGCAGGCGGCGAGGAGGAACACGGCGAAGATCAGTGGGCGCCACCGTGTGGATGGCCAGGAGGTTGATGATGCAGTGTGTTGAGCTCGCGTTGTCCTGACCATGCGACTCACTCCGTGATGTGTTGAATTATAGAGACAAGTATAGCATAAAATGCGTCGCTATTACACATCGACGGCCCAAGGCCCTTCCGTAGATCCGCGGTCAGCTCGTCTTGTACTGAGGGCCTTGGGCCGGAGGGGCTATGCCATGCTCGGGCGGTAGGTGCGGGAACCCTCCTCGGAGAGCGGGAGCAACCAGATGTTGCGGAACCAGACGACATTTCCGTGGTCCTGGAGCTGGATGGGTCCGGGCCCGGCATCCCAGTCATCGGGCGGGGGCGGATTGCCGCGCGTGCCGCGGACCTGCTCGATGTTGTTGTGGATGACGATGCCATTGTGGATGACGGTGATGCGGCAGTTCTCGATCTTGCGGCGCCCGGTGCCGAAGCGGGGCGCGCGGAAGAGGATGTCGAAGGTCTGCCACTCGAGGGCGGGCTTGCAGGCGTTGGCGAGCGGCGCGTGGTGGTTGTAGACCGCGCCGCAGTCACCGGTGCCGGGGATGTCCCACCCGGAGGAATCCAGCACCTGTATCTCGTAGCGGTCCTGGAGGAAGACACCCGAGTTGGCCTTCTTCTGCCCAGTTACCTCGGGCATATGGGAGAGCTTGAACTCCAGATGCAGAAGGCAGTCCCCGTGAAGATACTCGCTCACGATGCTGCCGGAGCGGGGCACGACCTCAATCGCGCCATCAACGAGCTTCCACTCCACCGGGCGCCCATCGGTGTGCGCCCAGCCGTCCAAGCTGGTGCCATCGAAGAGGACCACTGCATTGTCGGGTCTTGTTGTGGCAAGCATACGTGCCTCCTGTAGCATCCTACGTGATCTCGACCATTGCGCCGGTCTCAGCCGATGCCTTCACCGCATCCAGGATCTTCATCAGCGTGACGGCCTGATCCGCGGGGTTGAGCGGCGCATTGCCATCCACGATGGCTCTCGCGAACTCGCTGATCTGCGCGATGAAGACATTGGGATACCGGGTGAATTCGGGGCGCGGCTGGTAGTTGCGGGCGAAGATGCCGGTCACATCGCCCTCGATCAGCTTGTGCTTCTGAACGTCGATGCCCGCCCGGTCGCCATAGAGACGCAGCTCGCGCCAGAGCGGTTTCTCCCGCGGTTTGGTGAGGTCGAGGTACCCCTCGTGCCAATCGATATTCAACGCAAAGGTGACCAAGAAGCTGAGGGAGGCGCCGTTGACAAAACGGATGAGACCCACGGTGGCGTCGTCGGCGTTGTAGGGCATCGAGAGGTCGTCAGGCGCAAGGTGCGACATGCCGCAGTGCATGGCGGCGAAGACGCTCACCGGCTCCGGGCAACCCATAGCGAACCAGGCATCGTCGACTTGGTGGACACCCAGGTCCAGCAGCACACCGCCGCCGGCGTCCTTGTTGACACCCCAGCCGCCGCGGAACGGGATGAACCGGGCACGCATCCAACGGCTCTCGGCATGGTAGACGCGACCGAGCGATCCCTCCTGCACCAGCTCGCGTGCCTCGCGCAGGTCAGGCCCAAAGCGGTTCTGGCGCGCGAACATGTAGGTCAGTCTGCGCGATTTCGCCGCATCTGCCACCTCAATCATCTCCGCGGCATTCACGGTCGGCGGCTTCTCACACATCACGTGGAGCCCGTGCTCCAGCGCGTATAGAGAGGCTTCCGCGTGCATCCCCGTGGGCAGCGCGTTGACCACTGCGTCGAGGTCGCCCTGGTCAATCATCGTGCGGTAGTCATCGTAGATCGGCACGTCGCCAGGCGTCAGGCCGGCATACGGCCAAAAGCGCTCGATCATCTCGTCCTTGGGGTCCGCGATCGCGGCCAGCGTCGTGGTCTCCGCCTGGAGCGCGGCACGCGCGTGGTTGCGGCCCATGTTGTTGCCCATCACGCCGATTCGGATCGATTCAGTCACTGTGAAGCCTCCTAGGTAGGGTGGTTTGTGTTGTCGGCCCCGGTGGGTCAACCGACCAACTGCCGGTATTGCGTCGCCGCGACGTTGCGAGATGGCGCAGCCCCCACGCCGTGTTCAATCACGACATCGAAGAAGGGCTCGCGCGTCTCGCGCAGCAGATCCAGGAGCTGCATGCGGAAGGCGGCACAGAGCTCGGGCTGCTCCAGAGCCAGATTGTGCATCTCATACGGATCCTCAGCCAGGTCGAAGAGCAACTCCGTGCCGGTCTCGTAGAAAGCGTACTTGTGGCGGCCGGTAACCAGGCCGCGCCAATCCAGGTAGTCGAGGTTCCAGCGCGGATTGTTGTGCATCTCGAGGAGTTGGATATCAGGCAGCCGGCCGGCTCCGCCGGCGGCGGCCTCAGAGCAGTTCCCCCCTTGCATCCACGCGGGCACACCAAGCCCCGCCATCCCCAACAGCGTTGGGGCAAGGTCGACAAGGCCGATGAGACCATCGTCTCGATACCCCTGTGGTCGAATGCGGCCCGGACCGTGGAGGACCAGCGGCACGCGCACCGACTCCTCGTGGGGATGTTCCTTGCGCTCGCACAGTCCGTGGCTGCCCAGGAACTCACCGTGGTCCGATGTATAGCAGAAGACGGTGTCGGCGAACCGGGCGTCCGCCTGGAGTGATTCGCAGAGACGTCCGATGTTCCAGTCAAGGTTCTCGACCATGGCGTAGTATTGCGCCAGCGCGTGACGCATGGACTTGTCCCATGGTACTTCGTCACGGAATAGGAATCCGCCGGGGATGTTGCCGGCTGTCGGTGGCTCCGGGTGGTCGATGAAGTTCTCGCGGACCTGGAGCGCCGCGGGGTCGTGGCGCAGCCATTCGTCCGGCACAATGAGCGGGAAATGCGGCGGAGTGACGCTGAGGACGAGGAAGAGCGGCTGGTCGCGATCGTAGGCCTCGAGATAACGGAGAACCTCGTCGGTGAGAACGTCAGTCTCGAAGCCCTCGAGCCAGTCGGGCTCCAAGGCGCCGTCGCGGTAGACGGAGACTTCGAAGTGGCGGTTGAGGCTTTCGAAGGCGCACCAATCCTGGAAGCCGGCGCGGTGGCGTTCAGGGGTGCGCTGACGGGTGCCACTGACGGTGCCGGCCGGCGCCTCGCGGATCGAGGGCGGGACCTGGTCGCGCACGATGCCGCAGTGCCACTTGCCGAAGTAGGCGGTGCGGTAGCCGGCAGCTCGCAGTTCGGTGGCCAGGCTGGGCGCGGCAGCTTTGTAGACGTCGAAGAAGCCGGAGACGGGGCCGGCGTGCGCGTGGCGACCCGAGAAGATCGTGCCCCGCGAGGGCGTGCAGATGGGGCAGTTGGCGTAAGCGCGACCGAAGCTTACGCCCCCGGCGGCCAGGCGGTCGAGAGCAGGCGTTCGGATGTTGGGATCGCCGGCGTGGGCCATGGCTTGGCCGCGATGCTCGTCGGAGAGCACCATGATGATGTGGGGTAGATCAGGCACCGAATCCCCCTTGGTTGCTGGGATGGTTGCGTGGGCTCGATCGTAGCACGGGGGCGGAAGTGGTCAATTGGCGTGGGGGCGGGCACGCGGCCCGGCCCGCAACGGCACGATTGCGTCGGCTATGCAATCGAGTACGATGGACAAGATGTTCCCCAAGCTGATCTACAGGCTCTCGATCCGATCCTGGCACATACGCCAGGCGGCCGGTTGGCCGGGGATCGACCCGTGGTTGGGGGCCGCACGACTATCACCAGCCATGCAGAAGTCCGCGCACGCAGCACAACGAAGGGAGCCCCTATGACGAACCGGATCGGCATCTGCGAGTGGTCCATCCCAGCGGCTACAACCCGCGAGAGGTTGGCCCTGGCAGCGAGTGTGGGACTCACAAGCGTGGAACCGGATCTGGGCAGCCTCAAGGACGGATTTCCCTTGTCGAAGCTCGGTGTCCAGCAGATGTACTGCGGGTGGCGTGACGAGTTTGGCCTCACCTATCCGGCGATCGCCGTCAACGCGCTCTGTGACCACGGTATGGCAGACCCTGGGGCCAGGGCCACCGCATTCCAGGCCATCGAGGCCGCAGCAGAAGCCGCGGCGGCGCTCGTGATCCCCATCCTGCAGCTGCCGAGCTTCGTCAAGGGTGATATCACCTCGGAAACCGGCTTCGCGAGCACCGTCATCTGTCTGCGCCACGCGTGCGAGTGCGTCCGGGGCACCGACATCATCGTGGGCAGCGAGAACGCACTACCGGCGGAGGACGCTCTCAGGCTGATTATGGAGGTAGGGCACGACAACTTCCACATCTACTTCGATACCAGGAATCTCTTCGCGATGAAGGGTCTGGACACCCTGGCCATCCTGGAGACCGTGATGGACCACATCTGCCAGGTGCACATCAAGGATGGGGTTGACAGTGGGCCGTCAACGCTGCTGGGCGAGGGGAACTCGGGCTTCGCGGAGTCGATGGCGGTCCTCAATCGCCACGGCTATGCCGGCCAGTTGCTGCTGGAGAACGACTATGGCAGGATTGCGCAGGCCACCGGCGAGGACCCTGCGGACCTGCTGCGACGGGACAGAGCGACAGCCGAGAACCACCTGTAGCACGCGAAGCAGGGATGCGCATCAAGCACGCATCCCCGCCTATGGTCGGAGGCGATGTCCGGGCTAGGCGGCCTCAAGCCGCGCCGGCTCCTCGTGTGCCCCTCGAGCCTGCTCTAGCCGCACTCGTCGGGCCTCTCGGGCCCGAACAGCGCTCGCACGTGCGGTTGTCAGCAGGACACCCCCCACAAGAGCCTCACCAACCACCAGGAGCCAGAAGAGCCAGGAGCTCGAAGCCGGTGGCTGCACAAGCAGGTCCGCCAGGTGGACGAGGGCGAGCAGGACGATCTCCGCGCCCAGAAAACCACCAAGCCGCGGGTACAGCAAGCCCCTCTTGACGCCTGCCCGGAAGTACTCCTCGGACCCGATCATCAGCACCAGCCACGACGTGCCGATGGCCAGGATCCCGAACTTGTCCAAAGCATGGACCTGCCACGCACGGGCGGAGCTGGTCCTGATGTAGGTGAGCGACAAGACGTTGAGGATGATGTCACGGCCCGTCAGGCTCAGCCATACTCCCAACGCCACGACCACCGCCCACCCCAGGTACATCAGCCCGACCTGCACGACCTTGCGCTGTTTCGACATAGACCTCCGGACTCCACGCGACGCGAAACTCGGTTCCAGTCCATCATCTGCAGTCGCGCCTGACATCGGTGCGTTGGTCACCGGGAGTGCGCGGATCGCAGATCGGCGACAGAGGATCCTACGGCAGGAACTGGTCCGCGAAGTGACAGGCAACCTGGTGATCCGGCCGTAGGTTGCGCAGGGGTGGATCCTCGACGGCACAGACCTCGCCCGCCAGCGGGCAACGCGGATGGAACCTGCACCCACTTGGCGGGTCGATCGGGTTGGGTATCTCCCCCTCCGGCATCGGTTCGGTCCTTCGGTCATGTGGGTCCGGCACCGGCACCGCCGCCAGTAGCGCCTGGGTGTAGGGGTGGAGAGGATATGTATACAGCTCCCGGAGCTCAGCGACCTCGACGAGCTTGCCCAGGTACATCACGCCGATCCGGTCGCAGATGTACTTGGCCGTCGCGAGGTCGTGGGTGATGAAGAGGTACGTGAGGTCCATCTCGTACTTCATCTCGTTCATCAGGTCCAACAGCAGCGCACGAACACTGACATCGGCCATGGCGATCGGCTCATCGGCCAGTACCGTCAGGTTTCGTCACCAGAGCTCGGGCGATGACCGCTCTCTGGCGCTGACCACCGGAAATCTGGTGAGGGAACTTGTTGTAGAAGTAGTTCGCGGGTGACATCCCAACCTTCTCGAGCATCTCGACCACGATATCCCGCCGATCATCGGCACCCATCAACGGGTAGTGAACCCTCAGACCGTAGCCAATCCCATCGCCCAGTGACATCCGCGGGTTCAACGAGGCCATGGGGTCCTGGAAGATCACCTGCATGCGTTTGCGAAGCTTCCGGAGCGGCTCCGGGCCCAGATCGGTCAGATCGATGCCGTCGAAGATAACCTGGCCCGACGTCGCCCGTGACAGACCCACCGCGACACGTCCTGTCGTCGTCTTACCGCTCCCACTCTCACCCGCCAGCCCGAAGACCTCGCCTCGACGGATGTGGAAGCTCACACCGTCCACGGCACGCACGTGGCGCTGCTTGTCCCCCGCTAGCCGGCTGATGAAGCCCTGATGGACCGGGAACCACTTCCTCAGATCACGGACATCAACCAGTACTTCGTTCTCTTCAGGCATCGCCGGCCTCCCCGGAGTCAACGGGCTGTTGGTAGAGCCAGCAGTGCACCAGACGGCTCGGATCTGCTGTGACAGGCAACAGGGTCGGCTCCTGCCTGCGGCAGATTGGCATCGCCTTGGGGCATCGCGGATGAAATCTGCAGCCCGTCGGTGGATGCGTCAGGTTCGGAGGCTCGCCCCCCATCTTGTAAAGTTCCTCACGTTCGTCCAGCTTGATGTTGGGCACCGATTTGAGCAGTCCCTCAGTGTAGGGGTGCAGCGGGTTGTCGAAGATCTCAACCACATCACCGATCTCGGCAATCTGTCCCGCGTACATCACCGCAACCCGGTCGGCCATCTGCGCAACCAGCGCGATGTTGTGGGTGATCAGCAGGATGGTCAGGTCAAACTCATCTCGCAGCCGGATGAACTCATCCAGCAATTTGGCCTCGACGATCACATCCAGCGATGTCGTCGCCTCGTCGGCCACGACCAGGGCAGCGTTGAGCACAATACCCAGACCGGCCATCACCCGCTGGCGCATGCCGCCGGAAAGTTGGTGCGGATAGTCCCGCAGTCGGTTGGTGCGGATACCCAGCGTCTCAATCAGCGTACGGGCCCGCGCCAGAGCAGCCTGCACAGGCGTCTTCGGTTCGTGCACCTGGATCGCCTCGACGATGTGCTGGTCGACCCGCTGCACAGGGTTGAGCGACGTCATAGGATCCTGGAAGATCATACCGGTGCGACGACCGCGGAAGTCGCGCATCTGATTGTCGTCGTAGGCCATGATGTCCTCGCCATCAAAGATAATCTGGCCTGCACTTATCTCACCGGGTGGGGCTATCATGCGCATCAGCGCCTTGCCCATCGTCGACTTGCCGCAGCCACTCTCACCAACCAGTCCCAGGATCTCACCCTTGAGGATGTCAAACGATACGCCGTCCACCGCGCTCAGCCTACCCAGCCGGGTGTAGTAGTCCACCGTGAGATCGCGGACCTGCACGAGTACGTCTTTGTCGTTGGTCGCTGTCACGGCTAGACCTCCGAGAGCCGCGGGTTGAGGATCTCAGAGAGACTCTCGCCCAGCATACTGAATGCAAACGTCACCAGCGTGACCATGGCGCCCGGGAACGTGATCAACCACCAGGCACGCCGCAAGTAGTCCTGCCCGCGTGCAAGATCGATGCCCCAGTCAGGCGTATCGGGCGGAATGCCGAACCCCAGGAAGCTCAAGCCGGCCTCGGTGAGAATCGCATCGGCCACGTTGACCGAGAAGATGATGACAACCGAGGGGATCACGTTGGGAAAGACGAAGTCCTTGATGATCTGCAGGGACGTCGCCCCCAGGCTGCGGGCGGCCTCCACGTAGAGCTCCTCCTTGACCGCCAGTGTCTGTCCACGAACGATGCGATAGTAGGTGGGCACGTAGAGCACGGCGATGGCCACTATGATGTTGCCGATGCCGGCGCCCAGGACCGCGGCGATGGCGATGGCCAAGATCAGGCCAGGGAACGAGTAGAGACTGTCCATCAGAAGCGTGAGGACCCGATCCAGCGCCCCCCCGACGTAGCCGCTGACCAATCCCAGTGGCACCCCGATCACCAGCGCAACGACCGCAGAGCTCAGGCCCACGATCAGGGCGATACGGGTGCCCCAGATGATACGACTCAATACGTCCTGACCGATCTGGTTCGTACCCATCACAAAGCCTCGTTCCGCGGCTTCGATCAGCGAGGTCGTGACCGCCAGCGTCTCGTAGCCCTCCAGTATCCCGGCAAGCTCCGCCGGAGAAGCGACCACGGCGTCGATCTCCCGCGCCGCTAGGTTCTCCAGAGCAAGGTCGAGTGTCTCGAATCGCTTGGGGCGCGGCTGGTAGCGGGTGTCCACACCCTCCTCCGCAGCAGTCGTGTTGAGCGTGTCCAGGGCCTCGCGCAGCGCCTGCGATGCCGCCGTGCCCACCACGTAGCCTATGTTGTTGTCGCGGCCTGCGATGTCACGCAGGCGCTCCACGCCGGCATCGTTGGCGGTGATCAACACGTACTCCGCGGGTGGCTGTCCCGGCGATAGCAGCGACGGGCCGACCTCGGCCCGTGGATCGTATGGCGCGAACCATTGCGGGAAGACGCCGACCGTGATCACAAAGAGCAGAAGAACGGCGCTGATCACCACGAACCACCAGTCGCCCCCGTACCACTTGCGTGCCAACAGCATCCGCCGGATCAGGCCGACCCGATCGAGCTCCAGCTGCCACTCCGGCACCTCGGTGCTCACAACCACCGGGGTCCCGTCAGTGGCGCCTTTGTCCACAGGTTTGTTGTGCATGCCAGCCGCCTCTTGGTTGCTTGTCATAGATGTCCTCCTCCTAGTAGCGAATCCGGGGATCAACGAACGCGTACAGGATGTCGGTGAGCACGCTGATCGCCCCCACGAAGAGGGCGAAGACCGCGATCACAGACTGCACAGCGTTGTAGTCCCGCAGCTCGATTCGCTTCACCAAGTAGCGGCCCATCCCAGGCCAGGAGAACGTCGTCTCAGTGAGGACAGCCCCGGCGAGAAGTAGTGCAAACTGCAGACCAATCAGGGTCAATATGGGGATGAACGTATTGCGCATCGTGTGCTTGTAGACCAGCCGACGCTCCGGGATGCCGCGAGCCCGACCAGCTGTGATGAAGTCGGTCTGCAGCGTCTCGATCATGTTGACGCGTGTCAGACGCACAAACGGCCCGGTGAGAATCAGACCCAGAGTCAGGGATGGGAGCACCAGATGAGACAGCAGCGACTTGAGCGCCGGCCAGTTGCCCTGGATCAGGGCATCCAGGATGTAGAAGTTGGTGATCGAGGTGAAGTCTCTGAGCAACAGGGCATCCATGCGACCGGCCAGCGGGAAGATAGGCATCCGCACCGCGAAGAGTATCTGCGCCATCAGTCCCATGAAGAAGACCGGGATCGCATAGACGATAATGCTGAACATGCGGATGCCGTAGTCCACTGGCTTCTTGCGGTTCTTGGCCGCAAACGCGCCTGCGTAGATACCAAAGAAAGAGGTGAAGGCCATCGCCGGCACCGTCAGCTCGATCGTCGCAGGCAGACGCTCGCCAAGCTCGTCCCGGATGGGTCGCTCGCCCTGAGTCAGCGCGTTGCCGAAGTCCAGCCGGATCATGCGCCAGAGGAACTCAAAGTACTGGATATGGAGTGGGCGGTCCAGTCCCAGGCGCGCGCTGATGGCCGCCGCTTGCTCCTCGCTGACCTTGGGACCAAGTTGGGAACGAATGGGATCCCCGGGCAGGATCCGCATCACGAAAAAGACCATCGTCACCAGGATCAAGATCATGGGAATGGTGAGCAGTATTCTGGTGACCACGAAGTTGCGGAACGAAGCAGACATCGGGAAGTCCCCTTTCCTTCAGGCTGACATATCGGGACGACAGCGGTGGGTAGTGCGGCGCCGTCGGGACCGGTCTCAGTCTCTCCGCGGACAGGCCGAGGGACTGAGACCGACCCAAAAGACGTTCTCAGGCTGTGACTCGGGGCGGGAGAGCAAGGCTTCCCGCCCCGAGTGACACGAAAACGGATTGCGCGGAGACTCCGCGCCCGAGTAGCCCTATAGGGCTACTCGCCACCCGCCATGTAGTTCATGTTGAAGACCAAGTAACGCAGCGCGGGTGCGCTGATGGTCTCAACGGTCAACCCATCGACATCCTGCAGGCGGACTGCCTCAACGGGTCCCAGCGTGCGCCAGGCCACATCGATCTCGCCGGTCTCAACCGCGTTGCTCATCGTCGTAGGATCAGCGAAGTAGCGGATGATCACGTTCGGGATGATCGGCTTGTCATCACCATAGTACTCCGGATTGGCCTCGAGGACCATCTGCTCGCCGGGTACGTAGGAAACCATGGTGTACGGGCCGATGCCCTCAACGCTGTCGGGATACTGGACCAGCTCGGCATCCGAGAAGGTGTCGGGGTGCGCGGGCACGAAGGGGGCGGCCGCAGCCAGCGCGTCGAAGAACCCG
>Ga0180435_10000575_pt1 | contig 38627 bp, 32 predicted proteins | sample SS_ome_3_FD_132467 | JGI IMG/M metagenome (GOLD analysis project Ga0180435, IMG submission 132467) | Hypersaline lake sediment archaeal communities from the Salton Sea, California, USA - SS_3_S_1 metaG | ecosystem: Environmental > Aquatic > Non-marine Saline and Alkaline > Hypersaline >... | reverse complement strand
TGATCGATGTGCCCGTGCTCTTGGTCTTGCCGATGGTCTCAAGCTTTGAAACGGCGCGGCCCTTTTCGAAACGCTGATGATGAACGGCGCCGTCGCGGCGGACTTCCACCTCGAGCCATTCGCTCAACGCGTTCACGCACGATACACCCACACCGTGCAGCCCCCCGGAAACTTTGTAACTCTCGTTGTCGAACTTGCCTCCGGCGTGGAGCGTCGTCAGCACCACTTCAACCGCCGGTTTCTTCTCCGTCGCGTGCCTGTCAACGGGAATCCCGCGCCCGTTGTCGATAATGGTAACGGAGCCGTCGGAATTAACCTTGACCTGAATCCTGGTGCAATACCCCGCCAGCGCTTCGTCAATGCTGTTATCGACGACCTCGTAGACGCAGTGGTGCAAACCGCGCACGGAAGTATCGCCGACGTACATGGCCGGACGCAGCCGGACGGCTTCGATACCCTCCAGAACGGTGATTTTCGTAGCGTCGTATTTGGCGCCTTTTCGCGAAACGGGCATAAAACTCTCCTTACCCCCCTTTAATCCTCTAATCTATGCCTGATTCCGCGCCGGAAGCAACCACAAAACACAAGAAAATGCGTAAAAAACGCGAAGAAGGCCGTTTGACAGCCTATTGACATCCACGGTCCGTACCGTTACATTTCTGGCCGCCCGTGAAGTGCCGGGCCGCCCCGCGGGGCGCTTTTTCTGCAAGGAGAATCATGTATAACGCGTCCGACTTGAGAAAAGGGCTGAAGGTGGAAATCGACGGCTCGCCGTACGCCATCACCGATTTCAGTTTCGTGAAGCCGGGGAAAGGCCAGGCCCTGTACAACTGTAAGCTGAAAAACCTTGTCAACGGCTCCACCTTGACAAAGACCTACCGTTCCGTTGACAAGATAGATGAAGCCAGGCTCGAACAGAAGACCCTGCAATACTCCTATCAGGACGGCATCAACTATGTCTTTCTGGACAAGAACTACGAGCAGATTCTCGTTTCGGCGGAAGTGCTGGGCGACTTGCGCCATTTTCTTGTCGAAGATATTTCCGTCGACGTTCTCTATCACAACGGGAAGCCGATCGAAATCACGCTGCCCACTTTTGTCGAAAAGGAAATTGTCCAAACCGAACCCGGGGCGCGCGGCAACACGGCCACGAACGTTCTCAAGACCGCCCGGATCGAGGGTGGCTATGAGATCCAGGTGCCCCTGTTTATCAATCAGGGCGATATCGTTAAGATAGATACGCGGACCGGCAAGTACGCCGATCGCGTAGCGAAAAAGTAGAGAAAGCCTTTGATTGCGCGATCCGCCGTTACCGTGCGCAGCCGGATGCTGCACGCAGTCCGCCTGTTCTTTCTCGATCGGGATTTTGTCGAGGTGGAAACCCCTGTACGCATTCCCGCTCCGGCCCATGAGCGCCACATCGAGATAATGACCGCCGGCCGCGGTTTCTTGAGAAGCTCGCCCGAGTTGCACATGAAGCGCTTGCTGGCGGCCGGGCATGACCGGATCTTCCAGGTCGGGCCGTGCTTTCGGGCCGGCGAGAGCGGACGGCTTCACAATCCGGAATTCACTATGCTGGAGTGGTATCGCACCGGGACCGATTACCGCGGAGTTCTCGAGGACGCGCGCGGCCTTATGCTGCGTGCGGCGGATGAAGTTCTCGGATGCAGGACCCTCCAATACGGCGCAGCGCTGGTTGACTTGTCGGCGGAGTGGGCGGTTATGACGATTCGCGAAGCCTTTGACAAGTGGGCGGGATGGGACCCGGTGAGCGATTTTGAACAGAACCGTTTCGATCTGGATCTGGTTGAAAAGATCGAACCGGCTTTGCCCGCGGACCGGCCGGCGGTTCTGATGGACTATCCCGCCGCCGCCGCGGCACTTGCCCGCTGCCGCGGCGGCGATGGGGCCGTGGCCGAGCGCTGGGAGCTGTACATAGGAGGCATGGAACTGGCCAATGCGTTCAGTGAATTGACCGACGCGGCGGAACAACGGCGCCGTTTCGAGGATTGCCGTCGTCAACGCCGCGCGGCCGGGATGCCGGACCACCCGATGGATGAAGCATTCCTTGAAGCGCTGGCCGCCGGTCTCCCCGAATGCGGCGGGGCGGCGCTGGGTATTGACAGGCTGGTTATGCTGCTGGCGGGCGAAACGGATATTGGGGCGGTGCGCCCGTTCTGCAGGGAGCAGGCGACCTAATGCGGATTGCCGTGGTATGCGGAGGGACCGGAGGGCACGTTCTGCCGGGACTGGCGACCGCGCGGGTGCTGGTGGAGCGCGGTCATTCCGTAACTCTCTGGCTGGGGGGCAGGGAAGTCGAATCGATGTCGGCCGGAGACTGGGACGGCCCGGTCGAGCGTGTTCGAGCCGCGGGATTTGACGCGGGATTGTCCCTGCGTTCGGCTTCTTCCGCGTTGCGTCTTGTCGGCGCCTGCGCCGCATCGCACAAGCGTATGCGCGCCGCGCGCCCGGATGTCGTTCTGGCGATGGGCAGCTATGCATCGGTCGGCCCGGTCGTCGCCGCCCGGCTGCTGCGCATCCCCGTGGTGCTTCACGAGGCGAATGCCGTGCCGGGGAGAGCCGTCAGCCTGCTCAGCAGGTTTGCCGCGGCCATTGCGGTGACCTTCGATTCGGCGCGGCGGTATCTCGCCGGGGCGCCGGTTGTTCCAACGGGTCTGCCGCTGCGCGACGGCCTGCCGTCGGCGGATTCGCTGGACGGGATCGCCGGCAACCGCTTTACAATTCTCGTTATGGGCGGCAGCCAGGGCGCCCGGGCGCTCAACGAAAGAGTGCCCGCGGCCCTCGCCGAGCTGCGCCGGCGCGGCGCGGATTTCACTGTAATCCACCTCGCCGGCGTCAAAGATGAGGCTGCCGTGCGCCGTAAGTACGAAGAGGCGGAAGTCGACAGTCGAGTTTACGGATTTCTCGGGGATATCGGGCGGGCCTACGCATCCGCGTCGCTGGCGATTTGCCGCGCGGGCGCCGGGACTTGCGCCGAATTGGCCGTCTGCGGCGTACCGGCATTGCTGGTGCCTCTCCCCGCCGCCCGCCGCGGTCATCAGCTCGCCAATGCGCGCGAGCTCGAAGCTGCCGGCGGCGCCGACGTTCTGCCGCAAAAAGATCTGGACGAGGCCCGCCTGGTTCATTACATGGAAGAAATCATGGCCGATCCGGACAGGCTGAAGAGAATGCAGGATGCGATGAAAAGCGCCGCGGGCAGGGATGCGGCGCCGAAACTGGCCGATCTTGTAGAACGCACGGCCTCCTGAAACTATCGAGGGTCCGACTATGCCCATATACGAATTCTACTGCACCGACTGCAATACGATCTTCAGTTTTCTGTCGCGCTCCGTCAATACGACCGGGACCCCGCTCTGCCCTCGCTGCAGGAAAACGCGCTTGCAGCGCCAGGTATCGATGTTCGCCGTGACGGGCGAAGCCGCGGAGGACGGCGGGCCGGACGATCTGCCGATCGACGAGAACAAGATGGAACGCGCCATCGCGGCGCTGGCGGGAGAAGCCGAAAACATCAACGAAGACGATCCGAAGCAGGCCGCGCAACTGATGCGCAAGTTTTCCGATATGACCGGCATGAAACTGGGCGACGGCATGGAGCAGGCGCTGGGTCGCCTGGAGGCCGGCGAAGACCCCGAATCGATCGAGCAGGAAATGGGCGATCTGATGGATGAAGAAGAGCCTTTCGTAATGCCCGACAGAAAAGGCGGCGGCCGATCCCGCGGCCGCGCCGCGCCGCGCCGCGACAACAAGCTTTACGAAATGTAGGTTCCTTGGCGGACCGCCGTTGTGGGCGTCACTCCGGCAGGGATGTCCGGATCACAGCCGCCTTTCCCTGCGCCGGCTCAATCGTGTAAAGCTCAAGCGCGGCGGGCAGCAGGCAGGACGTTCCGCGGGACAGCGCCTCGGACACACCGCCGCCTTCAATTGCGACCGTTCCCGACTCCACGAAAAGCGTGTGAAAACCTGCGCCTGAATTCCGGAACAAACCGCGTGCGGCCAGATCGATCCTTTCTACGACGAAATACGCGCACGCCAGGATTCGCTGCAGCAAAACTCCGTTCAAGGAGGCGGCCTTGGCCGGTTCCGCCAGCGAGGGATGCGCGTCTCGCCACCGTATCACGCGCAGGGCCTCTTCGATGTGCAGGGAACGCGGTTTTCCGTCACGTCCGTTCCTGCCCCAGTCGTATACCCGGTAGGTGGTGTTGGAATTCTGTTGTACCTCCAGGAGGAGGCAGCCCTCGCCAATCGCGTGAACCCGTCCTCCCGGCACGAAAACCGCGTCCCCCGGGCGCACCGGCAACGGTTTCAGAACTTCTTCCAGGCGCGCCTTCTCAACGGCCTCCCTGAACTGCGCCGGGCCGGTGCCGGGCGTGAGGCCCACGAACACCCTGGCTCCCGGCTCGGCGTCGAGAACGTACCACATCTCGGTCTTGGCCTCTCCGCCGTAGCGGGCGGCGCTCTCGTCGTCGGGATGAACCTGCACGCTCAGCTTGCGCGCGGCGTCGATGATCTTTATCAGGAGCGGGAAGACGGCGGTTTTCCGCCCGCGGCCTACGATATCCGACCCGTATTCCTCCACGAGTCCGTGCAGACTGCGGCCGGCCAGAGCGCCGTTACGGACGATGCTCATGCCTTCGGGCCGGTCGGCCACTTCCCAGGACTCGGCGCAGACGTCAGCCGACGTTTCTCGGCCGTAAAGTCGCGGTATCCTGTTGCCACCCCAGATGTAATCCTTGTATACCGGTGTAAACAGCAGCGGGTACATGGCCTCATTGTGTTTGCAAACGTCGCGGCGGACAAACAAAAAAGACGTTGAATTGCCCGTTCCCCGCCGCTAGGCTGATCTGTTCATCAACTTCGTCACGAAAATGTGTAGCTAGCGTCAGATGACGTGAGATACACATTTGCAGTAGATTTTGATGAATAGATCAGGCTAGGCTGGCACAGATGAACTTCAAACCGGTGTTTATAGCTTTTCTGGCAGGACTGCCGTTACTGGCGGGCTGCACCACGCTGCAGGGACAGCGCCGCGAAAGCATGCGGGAACAATCCGAAACAGAACGCCTTGCCAGCGAAGTGAGCCGGCTCAAGGCCAGGATCGAGGCGCTGGAGACGGAACGGGAAAGAGTCTACGGCGAAGTGGACGGCCTGCGGAGTTCGGCCGCCGCCGAGAGCGCCGACACGGCGAGGCGACTGTCCGAGCTGGAGGAGAGCGTCAAGGCGCTCGACCGCGCCCGCGAAAGAGACAGGCAAGCGGTTATAGACGCCCTGACAAAGAAGATTGCGGACCTTATGCAGTCACGCGCAACGCCGAAGCCGCGCCAGCAGTCCGGATATGAACACGTTGTTCAGAGCGGCGAGACCCTCTCGGAAATAGCGAGGGAGTACGGCGTGAGCGTCAATGCCGTGATCAACGCGAACAATCTGAAAGACCCGAACTCATTGCGCGTCGGCCAGACGCTGTTCATTCCGGAATAGATTCCGCCCGCCGGCCGCGGCGCGCAACAATGACGGTGCCGCATCGCCTTTTGCGCGCCGCGGCCGCCGTGCATCCGGCATGCCCTCATCATACACCACCGTATTCATGAAATCGTGTGCTAAGGCAGAGGCAGGCGCCACGCCACGTTCCGGTCGGACCCCTCCGGCCGTATGAAGACGGGAAGAAAGGCGGGCGGAGCGGGTGAGGCGGCGACGTTTCCCCCGAGCGACGCAGGCCGGCGCAGCGCGGCCAACCTGTTTCGCATGGCGGCATTCTCACTCTTAAGCGCGTCGAGCGCCTCGCGTAGTTCGCGGATTTCCACTCCGGTTTTTTCGACCTGTTCGGATAGACCGCTTTGACCCAGCAGGAACTGTTGCGTCTTCTTAAGGACTTCATCACGCCACGCAGCGGCGTCGGACGCGAGACGGCCAAGAGAGGACTGTGTCTGCCGGTCGAGTTCGAGCGTCTTGCCCTGTGCCGATGCCACTTCATTCCGCACCTCCTGCAGATCCCCGGCCACATTGCTGTAGAGCAGCCAGCCGCCCGTAACGGCGGCGATACAAAACACGATAAAGATGACGCTGAAGAACAAAGCCGTCAGAAACAGCCTCCTGCGCGCGCGCTGCCTCTCCATGTCGAGGAATTCGTGAAAAGCCTCCAGAACCGGCAGGGCCGGCCGCCCGCGGGCAGGACTTTCGCCGTGCCGCCTGGCAGGCGAAAGCGGCCCGGCTTCCGGACCCTCGCCGTCCGGCGGCTTTACGCCGGCAAGCACGGCCTGCGCCCTGACAATTCTCGGCGGGACGATCATGTGCTAATTCCCCAGTCGGCTCACTTCAGCTTCATCCAGGGACGAGGTCTGAAGACCGTCCGGCGCGGGGTACGCGGTTCGGGCGCCGGCGCATCCGCCTTCGCGGGAGGTTGCTCCTCCGCGGGGGAGGCTTCCGGTTCTTCCCGCGTATCGTTCTCGGGTTGCTGTGCGCGCGACTGACTCCATTCCTGCAGTTCCTTCTGTGCCTGCTCCTCTATACGCTCCAGGTTGGGCTCCGGTGCGGGCGGCAGGACCTGTTCGGGATGCACGAGCTTCTCGGTTTCTTCGTTTTGATCGGAGATGATCTGCCTGCGTTTCCGGCTTTCCGTTCGTTTGTAGGTCTGAGTCTGCTCGGTCTGCAGTATCTTCTTCTGCTGACCCAGCTCGCGCTGGGTCTGGTCGAGACGGCTGGCGGCTGACCGCCACTCCCGCTGCAGTTGCTCCAGCCTTCTTGTAAGGACCTGTTCTTTCTGCCTGGCGCGCGAAAGCTGGTCCTCGTGTATCTTCTTCTGCTGCGCGAGCTGCTGTTCCTTCTGCCGCAGTATGCCGCTTACGTCCTGTGCCGCCTTCTTCTGCTTAAGCAGTTCCAGTTCCCGCTGACGGCGCTGCTCGCGCTCTTCGTCATAGAACTTCTTCTGCTGCTGCAGCCGCACGTTGAGCGCCTCGCGTTCCTGCCGCAGTTGTTCGATCTGCTGCTGAAGGTCTTCGGCCCTCAGGCGGCCGCGCTCCTGCTCGTCCTCACGGAGGATCTTCTGCTGCTCCATGTCCTGCATCGCCTGCTCGAGTTCGGCCCTGACGTTGGAGAGTTCATCCCGCAGCGCTCCGATCTGCTGGCTGAAATCCTCTTCCCTCTGCTGCCCCCGGCGCTGCTCGTCCTCCAGCAGCATTCTCTGCTGTTCGATTTCCTGCGCCGCTTCGGTCAGCCGCATGGACTCGGCGCGGTATTCCTCCTGTACGGCCTCCAGGTGTTGTGCAGCTTCGGCCTGCTCCCGGCGGTTCCGTTCCTGTTCCTCCTGGAGAGCAGATCTCTGCTGTTCAAGCTCCTGTTCCAGAAGCTGGCGCTGTTCTTCGGCATTCTTCAACTGACGTTCGAGTTGCGCGCCGGTTTCATCGAGATCGCGGCAACGGGCGTTGAGTTCCTCGCCGTGCGCCCTGTTACTTTCGGTCTCTCGTTCGCGTTCGGCTATTACGGCGTCCTTCTCGTCGACGAGCTTGCGCAATTGAGCGATTTCCTGTTCGCGTCCCCGCCGCAGTTTCTGTTCTTCCTGCTGCGACTTGCGTATACGATCCAATTCATCCGTCCGCTGTTGCGCCCGCGTCTGGTCGGAGGCGTATTGACGCCGTAACTCCTGGAGATCGGCCGCGGTCGCGGCGTTCTTCTCTTTCATCTCCTGGACCAGGTTTTCGAACTCTCGCTCCCGTCTCTCGGCTTCGGCCTGGGCGGTTTCGTAAAGTTTCTGCAGTTCGGCGAGCTCCTGTTCGCGTTTGCGGACGGTATCGGCGGCGGCATCGAGTTGCGAGGCCTGTTCGGCCAGCCTCTCGTTCAGATCGCGCAGCCGGTCGTTGGCTTCGCCGGCATCTTCCTTCCGCGCTTCCTCGGCGCCGGCCAGCTGCTCGCGCAGCGCGTTTGCCGCCTCTCTTTCCTGGCGCGCCGCATCCTGGGCGCGTTCCATGGCGATGCGCGCAGTTTCAAGCTGCTCCGTTATCTGTTCGATGCGCTGATTGAGTTGCTGTTCGCGCTTCTTCGCGTCGAGCTCGAGGTCGACCCGCAGCGTCTTTTCGTGCTCGGCGGCCTCCTGAACAGCGGATTGCTCGATGACAAGCGCTTCGTGTTGCCGGCGCAACTCCTGCAATTGCCGGTTGAGAGCGGTTTCTCTTTCCCTCACGCTCTCTTCGGCCGCTTCGAACCGCGTGTTCAGCTCCTCGTTGAGGTCACCGGCTTCGCGCAACGCGGCTTCGGCCGCCTCGAGCGCCGCGCGAAGCTCATCAACCTTTTCGTCCGCGGCCTCCTTTTCTTTCCGGAGCTGTTCCAGCGCTTCGGCTTGAGCCGTATCCTTCTGCCGGGTGTCCCAGTCGAGTTGATCGAGTTTGCCGACCGCGTCTTCGTAACGGACTTCGAATTCGCTCAGCCTGGCGTTGAGTTCCTCTTCCCGCGCCAGGGACTGCGCCGCGGCCTCGGCGTGAGCTTCGCGCTCGTGACTCAATTCCTCTTCCTTCTGCCGCGCCTCTTCCGCCGCGTCGTCCCGCAGCTTGGTTATCTCTTCCAGCCGCAGTTCGGCCTCCGAGAGTTTGCGGGACGCGGCGCGATGTTCCTCCTGCATCTGGTCCAGGCGCTGCGAAAGCTCCTGATCGGTCCTGTGACTGCGGTCCTTGAGCTCTTCCACGGTATCCTTCAGGCCGGCAGTTTCCTGCTCGGCCAGCCGCAGCTTTCCTTCGTATTCGCGGTTCTCGTCCGACAACTCCTCAACCCGGCCCTCGAGTTCGTGCCGTTTTGCCGTGCTTGCCTTAAGCAGCTCCTCATGCTCGATGCTCAAGGCGTTGAATTTGTCTTCGAGTTCGCCGGCGAGCGCGGCAGCCTCCATTTGCTCCCTGAAGGAGGTCTTGCGCGCCTCGAAATCGTCGCCGACCATTTCGTGTATGGCGGCGACCTGACGATCGAAGACTTCCTTTCTCCCGGCGACGGTCCGCTGCACCGACTCGATCAAATCCCTGTCGTCGTCAATTCTCTCGGTGAGTTCTTCCGCTTGAGCAACAAGAAGCTGCTTGACGATTTCATCGTGCTCGCGTTTCTCGACCTCGATCTGCCGGCTCTTCTCGCGCGCCGTCTCCGCCGACGACTTCTCGGCCTGCAGTTCGCGTTGCGCCGACTCGAGCCGGGATGTGGTTTCGGTCAGGCGGCTCTGCAGATCGTCCAGCTTTTCGTTGAGTTCCCGCTGAACTTCTTGATGACGTTCTTCGTCTTCCCTGGCAGCGGTCCGGGCCTGGGAGAATTCTTCTTGCGTGGCCGTCAGCGCCGTCTCGTTTTCTCTTATCTGCAGCGTCAGCGCCTCGATACGGCTTTCCAGGCCGGCCGCTCTTTCGGCAAACTCGCTTTCCTTATGCTGCCAGGTTTCCTGGTCCGCGGCCCGGCCGGACTTCTCGTCCTCCAGCGCCTTCAAGGCTGCAGCCAGGTCGCTCTCGATCCCGGCGGCGCGCCCGGTCAACTCTTCGATCGCGGCGTTCAGTTCGGCCTGCCGGGCTTCGCTTGCGCGGCCGAGCTCGGCGGCACGCTGTTTCTCGGCCTCCAATTCGCGGTTTAGCCGTGCCAGTTCGGTCTCGGCCCGGCGCGATTGCTCCTCAAGATCGCCGACCTTCCGGTCCAGTTCCTTCCCCTGAGCCTCGGCTGCGCTGCTTTCGGCGCGGGCCTGGTCGAGAGCCGAGGTTGTTTCGGCCAGCTTGGCGGACAACTCTTTTTCGGATTTCTCCAGGTTTTCGATCCGGGCCAGCAGCTCTTTTTGCTTCTTGCTGCCCTCCTTGAGAGCCGCGGACGCCGCTTCGGTCGCGTCGGCCAGTTTTTGGGCGGAATTCTGAAGTTCGGTTTCGCTTGCGGCGGCCGATTCCTTCGCCTGCGCAGTCTCCCGGCGGGCCAGTTCGAGTTCACCGGCGGTCTCGGCGAGAGTCGCTCCAATTTCGGCTTCGGCTTTCTTCAGTTCGTCAATCCGGCGTCCGGCTTCTTCCAGGTCGGACCTCGCCTGATCGGCCTCCTTCCGCACTTTTTCGAGGTCTGCCGCGGTTTCTTCGGCCCGCTGGGCCAACTCGGCTTCCTTGCGCGTCATGCCCTCCCGGGTGGCGGCATGGAGCCGGCGCTCTTTTTCCAGCTCCGCCCGGGCGGCCGACAGTTGTGCTGCCGTTTCGGACGAGGTCGCCGTCAAGCCCTCAACCTGCCCGCGCAACGCTTGTTCCTCGGCGCGGCTCTTTTCCAGTTCCGCCTTGAACGTTTCAGTCTGTTCTTGCAGTTCGCTTTCGGCCAGGCGCAGCTTGGACGCGGCATCCTCTGCCTGCCGGTCCAGTTGTTCTATGCGCTCGGCGAGCTTCTTTTCCTTCTTGGTGAGTGCGGTCCTGGTGCCGGTATGGCTGGCCTTCTCTTGCTCGAGCTGCGCCTCCGCCCGCGCAAGCTGTTCGGCGGCTTTCGCCGAGTGGGCTTTGAGTTGCTCGATCTGCTTGCGGAATTCGGCTTCCTTTTCTTCGATCTGCTGCTTCTGACGGTCCACGTTGACAGCCTGTTCCGCGAGGCGCTGTTGGGTTTTCGCGACACGGGTCGAGGCTTCTTCAGCCTGGCGACCCAGGGTTTCCACGCGCCGGCGCAGTTCCTGTTCTTTTTGAGTTACCACGCTTTCGGCGCGGTCCGCGCGCTCCTTTTCCTGCTTCAGCTTGTCCCCGGCCTGACGCAGCGCCGCCGCCTTTTCAGCCGAATCTTTTTCCAGAGAGGCGATTTGCTCCTGCAGCGCCTTTTCCCTGGCGGAGGAATCCTGCCGCATCTTCTTGAGCCGGGCTTGTTCTTCATCAAGCTGCTTGCGGGCCCGCTGCAGATCGGTTGCCGTTGCCTCCGTTTGCACGCTGAGTTGCTTGATGCGGTCCGTGCGGTCTTCTTCCTGTCCCGCAATCTCACGGCGCGCGGCAGTCAAGGCCTCCCTTTCGCTTTCCAGGTCCTTGCGCGCCTGCGCCAGTTCGCCGGCGGTCTTTTCGGCACGGCTCCTGATGTCCTCGATTTGTTTTCTGAGCCCGGCTTCATTGGCCGCGGCAACCTTTTCCAGTTCGCGATAGGCCGCTGTCTGACGCTCCAGATCGCCCCGCAGCTCCGTCAGTTTCCGCATCGCGGTTTCGGATTCCTGCTTGATCTGCCGGATGCGCCCGTTGAGCTCTTCCTCCTTCTTTGCGGCTTCAGCCGGCGCTTCGGCCTTGCGCGTCTTGCCGGCTTCGATCCAGTCGATTTCGGCCCCCGCCTTGCCGGCGATCTGCTCCTGCGCCTTCTTCAAATCCAGATCCAGGGCGGACTTCTGCTTTTCCAGTTCAGCGACACGCTGCTTCAGCTTGGCGGATTCGTCCGCGGTCTGCTCCTTGAAGCGGCGGTGCCGGCGCGCATCGGCGCCTGCAAGTTCCTCCGCCTTGGCGAGCGCCTCTGCCGCCGCCGCGGCTTCCTGCTCGAGATCGGACACTCGCGCGGTCAGCGCGGCAATCTGCTCGTCCCGGCGGGCGATGTCGGCCGCGGTTTTGCCGGCGGCGGGCCCGAGGATAAGTTCCATCTTCTGTTCGACCGTGGATGTCTCATTCGTGCCGACGTTCCTGACCGGCGTTTTGGGCAGAACCGTTCCGTCATTGAGAAGGTCCGCCAGTACGCGGATGTTGAGGGGGCCGAACCATTCTCCCCCTTCCAGCCGGATCTGCCATACCATCTCAAGTTCCGGCAGTTTCTCGGCGGTAATCCATTCCTTGCGGTCGCTGGAGATCTGGTTGCCCGGCGCAATCCGCCCTTCCTCGGCCCAGCCCCGCAGATCCTGGATGGCCGCGGGGCCGAATACGGAACCGTCATCGATTTTCAGAAACCATTCCCGCGGCTTGTCAGCGCCTTTCGGCTTTTCTTTAGGATCAGTCATAGTGCGGCCTCATTCTTTGCGGCACTGCGTTCCGCGGAACCGCGCCACCGATTACTCAAGGGGAAGACGCAGTCGTATATCAGAACAGGAGAACGCGTGTCAAGCGGCGCTGCCCTGCCGGCGACCGTTCCAACCGCCGTTATCGCGGCGCCGGCGATCGCCGTTCGAAACGGTCTTGCGGCACGGCTTCGGATTCACCGCGACGAATACGCCTTCTTCGCCAATCTCCTGCTCCAGTTGATGGATCAGGCGCCGGTCCGGCAAAACCCGGAATGACGCATCGGTATCAACGAATACCTTCTCTCCCGACGGGAACTGCAGGCAGATTACAACCGGTGTTTCGCCGGGATGCAGACGGAGCAGGTCCTTGATGCGCTGCAATTTGCCCTCGGCGGTGGCGGTGGGCACGTGCAGCCCCACTTTTCGGGCGAAGAACTTCGGGACATCTTCCAGGCGGTAGATTTCGTGAGCGACGATCCTGGGTTGTTCTTCCCTGGTGTTGACCTCTCCGCATACCATGACCGCCGCGTCCTGTTCGAGCTGTTCGCCGCAGGTCTGATAGGCCTCGGGAAACACCAGGACCTGCACCGATCCGTCCAGTCCTTCGAGTTGTACAATCGCCATGGTTTCCCGGCGCGCTTTGGTAAGGCGCTTGGAGACCGCGGAGACGATGCCGCCGACCCTGGTTACGGTCTTGTCGGCCGACTCCGACAACCGACCGATTGACGTGAGCTGATAAGTCTGGAGGAGGTCGGCGTACTGGGTCAGAGGGTGTCCGCTCAGGTATACGCCCAGCAGTTCTTTTTCTCCTGCCAGGAGGCGGCTTTCGCTCCAGCGCTCGGCCTCGGGCAGTTCGTCGGTTTCCGCCGACTGCTCAACGCCGTCCATCAGGTCGAACAGGCTGCCCTGTCCGGCGCGCCGGTCGCTCAATGTCCGGGCGGCTCTGTTCATGGCGAAATCGATTCCTTCAAACAGGCGCGCGCGATGCATGCCGAAACCGTCCATCGCGCCGCAACGGACGAGGCTTTCCAGGACCTTCTTGTTGGCGAGCTGATTGTCGACGCGCGAGCACAAGTCCAGCAGCCCGGCGTAAGGTCCGCCCCGCAGCCGCTCCGCCACGATAGCCTCCGCTGCGCCCTGGCCGACGTTCTTTATGCCTGCCAGGCCGTAACGTATGCCCCCTTCAACGGGCTCGAAACGGACCTTTCCTTCATTGACGTCCGGCGGAAGAATTGCCAGGTCCATCTCGCCGGCTTCGGCAATGAACACCGGTATCTTGTCGAAATTGCCGATTTCGCTGGAAAGCAGCGCCGCCATGAACTCCGCGGGGTAATTGGACTTCAGGTAGGCGGTCTGATAGGCAATAATTGCGTAGCCGGCGCTGTGAGCCTTGTTGAAGCCGTAGCCCGCGAACTTGGCCATCGTATCGAAAACGCGTCCAGCCTGCCTTTCGGGTATCTTGTTGGTATTGTGCGCCCCCTCGATGAAGCGGGCGCGCTGTTGTTCCATGACGTCCGCTTTCTTCTTGCCCATTGCCCGGCGCAGAACGTCGGCATCGCCCAGGGAGTATCCCGCCAGCACGTTGGCCGCCCGTTGTACCTGCTCCTGGTAAAGCATTACCCCGTAAGTCTCTTTCAGAATCGGCTCGAGCAGGGGGTGATCATACTTGATCGCGGCGCGCCCGCTCTTGCGCAGCACGTAATCGTCAAGCATGTTCATCGGGCCGGGCCGGTAGAGCGCGATCATGGCCGTAAGATCGGCGATGTTGCCGATGCCGATCCGGCGGATCAGGTCTCGCATGCCGCTGCTTTCAAGCTGAAATACCCCCACCGTGTCGCCGCGGTTCAGAAGTTCGTAGGTTGCTTTGTCGTCCTCCGGCAGATTGTCGAGATCGATCTCGACGCCGCGACCGGCCTTTATCAGTTCCAGGGTCTCGCGGATGACGGTAAGAGTCTTCAGGCCTAGAAAATCCATCTTCAGCAGGCCGAGTTCGCCGAGCGGTTCCATCGTGTACTGGGTGACCGGCTCGTTGTCCTTGTCCCGCGCCAGGGGGATCAACTCGCGCAGGGGTTTCTCGCCGATCACCACGCCTGCCGCGTGCGTGCCCGGGTTGCGGTAGAGGCCCTCCAGGACAAAGCCGAAGTCAAGAATGCGGCGGCAATCCGGGTCGGTTTCGTAGGCGCTCTTGAACTCCGGGTTCATTTCAAGCGCTCGGGATAGAGTCATCTTCGGATCTTCGGGCACCATTTTGGAAAAGCGGTCGCACACGGCGTAGGGGATTTCCAGTACGCGTCCGACGTCGCGGATGACCGTTTTGGCGCCGAGCGACCCGAACGTGATAATCTGCGCCACGTTTTCCCGCCCGTGCTTGTTCTTGACGTATTCGATGACCTCCCCGCGACGCGCCTGGCAGAAGTCAATGTCGAAATCGGGAGGGGAAACCCGTTCCGGATTCAGGAAACGCTCGAATATGAGCCCATGCTCCAAGGGGTCGATGGCCGTAATTCCCAGCACGTAGGCGACCAGGCTGCCGCCCCCCGAGCCACGGCCCGGCCCCACGGAAATGCCGCTCTCGTGGGCGAACCTGACGAAGTCCCAGACGACGAGGAAGTAGTTGACGAAGCCCGTTGCGTCGATGACCTCCAGTTCCGACTTGTAGCGTTCCACGATTTCCCGCTCGCGCTCGTTTGCCGGGCGCTCGGCCGCCGGGATCCCGTAGCGTTTGCGTATGCCTTCCTCGCACAGGCGTTTCAGGAAATCCTTCTGGCTCGATCCGTCGGGCGCGCGAAAAGTCGGGAAGTGCAGCCGCCCGAACTCCAGTTCTACGTTGCAGCGGTCCGCGATCTCAAGCGTGGCGTCGAGGGCCCGCGGAAGATCTTTGAAGAGCAAGGCCATTTCCTCGCGGCTTTTCAGGTAGAATTCATTTGTTTTGTAACGCATGCGCTTGGGGTCGCTGATCACCGTCTGGGTCTGCAGGCAAAGCAGGACTTCGTGAGCGGCGGCATGCTCCTTCTTCAGATAATGGACGTCGTTGGTGGCGACCAGCGGCAGCCCGGAACGGCGGGCGAGTTCAGGCGCAAGCTGGTTGAACCGGCGCTGTTCGGGCAGGCCGTTATCCTGCACCTCGATATAGAAATTGTCCTGGCCGAGAATATCACCGTACTCCCCGGCCAGGCGCACCGCCCGGTCCATTTCGCCGGCAACCAGGTGCGCCGCAATCTCCCCCTTCAGGCAACCCGACAATCCGATGAGGCCCGTGGAATGCTCAGCCAGAAGATTGCGGTCGATGCGCGGTTTGTAATAGAATCCCTCCAAGTGGGCCGCGGTCGTGAGCCGGCACAGGTTATGATAGCCGGTTTCGTCCCGCGCCAGCAGTCCGAGGTGATAATTGCGGCCCTGCCCCCCTTTGCGGTCGAAGCGGCTGCCGGGCGTCAGGTACATCTCGCAACCGATGATCGGTTTGATCCCGGCCGCGCGGCATTTCTGGTAGAAGTCGATGACGCCGTACATCACGCCGTGATCGGTGATGGCCGCCGCGGGCATTCCGAAATCGCGGATCGCCTGGACCACGTCGTCTACGCGGCAGGCCCCGTCAAGCATGCTGTAGCTGGTGTGAAGATGGAGATGGACAAACGCTGCACTCACAAGACCCATCCTACCGGGTTCGGCAAGAAAGAAAAGCAATTTCAATTTTCGTGGGAAGAAATTCCGCACCCGCTTGCTCGAACGCGCTCTGGACAAAGCGGTTGCCTCCTGATAGGGTTATTGTTCGGATCATTTTTTCGTGAACTGTGCTTCTGCGGAAGATCTTGACGAACGGGACGCGACGGCAACGATGGCGGATGTGAGCAAAGAGCAACTGGAAAGAATCCGGCGGTGCATTGCAGACAGCGCGGCTACGGTTGCCTCGCTGGTGGGACAGACCGAAAGCATCGCCGCCGCGTCCGAAGCGGTGGTATCGGCGCTCAAGGCCGGGCGCAAGGTGTTGACGGCCGGCAACGGCGGCAGCGCGGCCGAAGCCCACCACATGGCCGAGGAACTGACCGGGCGTTACCGCTCGAACCGCGCGTCACTGCCGGGCGTATGCCTGGCGGCCGACGGAACGGCGCTGACGTGTATCGCCAACGACTACGGCTACGACGAGGTGTTCAGCCGCCAGGTCGAGGGACTGGGGGCGGCGGGCGACGTGCTGGTGCTGTTCAGCACCAGCGGCCGGGCGCGAAACCTGGCGCGGGCCCTGCAGGCCGCGCGTTCCCGCGGCCTCGCTGTGGTGGCGCTGCTGGGCAGGGACGGCGGCCCTCTGAGCGGAGAAGCGGACTACGAGATACTGGTCCAAGGCAGCGCGACCGAACGCATACAGGAAGCACACCAGGTTGTGGTGCACCTGATACTCGACGCGGTTGAAGCCGTCTGGGCCGAAGGTGCACGATAGATATGAACAGGTTGCTGAAAATGTCGGCGGCTGTCTGCGCGACGGCCATGTTGCCGGGGCTGCTTCCGGCGCAGGTCCTGCTGCGGCTGCGGTCGGAACATACGCAGCTGGTTCGTTATGAAACGGTCAACCTTTTTGTGTCGGTGCTCAACGAATCGCCTTATCTCTTGACCTTCGGCGGCGATAACGGCGCCCGCCTGGAATTCCTTGTTGAAAGAGGGCATGGCTCCCCCGTGGACAGATTCAACAAGCGTCCGCTGATCGAAGATGCCGCGATCGAAGCCGGCCGGAGCCGGGACATTCTGTGCGACATCTCGCGCTGGTACAACCTGGTTCCCGTCGGCAGCTACAGCGTTCGCGCGATCGTCGAGTGGCGGGGCAATGCTTATCAGTCCGAACGGGTTCGCTTTGACGTGGTCAACGGCCTGCCCATTGGCAGCCAGACGCGCACAATGTGGGCCGACGAGGAATTTACGCGGCAGTTCAGTCTCTGCTACCTGGCCCGCGAAGGAACAGAACATCTGTTCCTGTCCGTCGACGATAGTGAGAGGGGCATCAACTACGGCCTCTTCGATCTCGGGCTGATCGTTCGTCTGCATGCTCCCGTACTGCGGGTCGGACGCGAAGGCTCGGTCCATGTGCTTCACCAGTCCGGCTTTGGCCGCTACACCTACAACACGCTTGAGGTGGACAGCGAAAGCGCGCGCTTCGTGGATCAGAGTTATCGTGGTAAGGACGGCAAGCCCCTGGGGCGAGCGGAAGCGCCGGAATTGCGGATACCGGAGAATATCCCGCCGGATAAGCCGGCGGAAAAGGAAAGCTCGCTATTCCGCCGGCTTTTCCGGAAAAACTCCGGGGACCGCTGAATCCAGGCTGGGAGTTGTTCGGATCATCCGCGATGTTCCGGCGCTCCCTGGACCGTTGGCGGAGCGGCCGCGGCGCGGTGAAATCCCGAAATTTGATTTGACACGCCATTACCGCTTACATAGTGTCAGGAAGCTGCGGGAAGGCTCGATGCCCTAAATCAAGGAGTTGCAACGATGAGAAAGTCTGTTGTTGCCGGTTGTCTTATCTGTCTGTTGTTTGCCGCGGCCGCCCAGGCCATCGACAGGGATGCCCGCATGGTCGATAGGGCGCAACTTGACGTTGCCGCTCTCGACGACGCCGACAGCATCGGCGGGAGCATCTGGGGAGAAATGGCTCTGGCGGCGCCGACGGGGCAGTGGGCTTTTCTGGCCGGCCTCGGGCGGGGCACTATATCGCCTGACTACGCCGACAACGACGATTACTGGGGGCTGGCCCTAGGGTTGAAGTACTACTTGACCGAATTGACCAGTGTTTCGGTGCTCGGCGGCTATGCAAAGCTCGAGAACGGCTCGGGTCGTGACATCAAGGCCGCTTCGGGCATGCTGAAGCACCGCTTGATATCGGCGACGGAACCGGTAAGTCCCTTCATCAAGGCGGGCGTCACGTTTCGCAGGCGCAGCACATTCTCGGACTGGGACGTCAGTGACGACTCCATCTCAGAAACGGCCGGCGAACTTGGCGCGGGGGCCGAGTTTGCGGTAAACGAGACGTTCTCGCTGGTGATCGAGGGCTCATACGTCAACGCGGAATCAAGCGACGACGACACATCTGAGCCGGACGGTTGGACGGGCGCGGTTTCGATGCAGTACTACTGGTTCTGAAGCTGTTCGAAACCGAAGTAGCCGGCCGCGTTCCTGTAACATATGTCCTGTATCATGCCGCCCGCGAGCTCCAGGTCGGCGGGGATCAGGCCTTTCTCAATGTCGTTTCCCAACACGTTGCACAGAATCCGCCTGAAATACTCGTGGCGCGCGTAGGACAGGAACGAGCGGCTGTCCGTAAGCATCCCCACAAAGCGGCTCAGGAGGCCCATGTTGGAAAGGACCTCGATCTGCTCCTCAATCCCGTGTTTCTGATCCAGAAACCACCAGGCGCTGCCATGTTGCATCTTGCCCGGCGTCGAGCCGTCCTGGAAATTGCCGATCATGGATGCCAGCACGGCATTGTCGCTCGGGTTAAGGTTGTAAAGAATGGTTCGCGTGAGCCCTCCGGCGGCGTGCAACCGGTCGAGGAGGCGGGCCAGCGGACGGGCAAGACGGGCGTCGCCGATGGAGTCGAAACCCGCGTCGGGACCCATCTGCCTGAACGCGAGCGTATTGGTGTTGCGGAGCGCGCCGAAGTGATACTGCTGAGTCCAGTTGCTCGCGCAGTCCATCAGACCGAATTCGTAGAGCATGGCTGACTTGAATTTGAGCGCCTGCTCGCGGTTCAGTTCGCTGCCTCCTCGGATTCGCAGGAATGCCTGTACGATTTCCTTTTCCGTGTAATTCTCGGCATAAGCGGTCTCCAGGCCGTGATCCGAGAGCCGGCAGCCGTGCCGATGGAAGAAATCGTGCCTTTGCTTCAACGCTTCCATGAATGATTCATAGTCTCCGATATCGAGATCGGCGGCGGCGGACAATCTGTCAACCCACGCGTTGAAGCCGGCGGGATCTTCCACGGCCAGAGCCTTGTCGGGACGCCACGCCGGCAGGACTGCGATCCGGAAGTCGTTGTCTTCCGCAACGCTTCTGTGGTGGCGCAGGTCGTCGGTCGGGTCGTCCGTGGTGCATACCAGCACGACTTTGCTTTGGCGCATCAGCCCGCGCGCCGAGCACGAAGGGTCACGCAGGCGGAGATTACCCTCGGACCATATCCCTTCGGCCGATTGAGGACTCAGCAGTCTGTCGCCGATACCGAAGTAACGTTTAAGTTCGAGATGCGTCCAGTGATAGAGAGGGTTGCGAAGCAAGCGCGGCATGGTTTCGGCAAACTTCTGGAACTTTTCGCGGGCCGGCGCATCGCCGCTGCAATAGCTCTCCGGCACGCCGTTGGCGCGCATGGCCCGCCACTTGTAATGGTCGCCGGCGAGCCAGGCGTCGGCCATGTTCTCGAAGCTGTGGTCCTCGGCTATCTGCCCGATAGGCAAGTGGCAGTGATAGTCGATAATCGGCATGTGCTCGGCGTATTCCCGGTACAGCCGGCGCGCGGTTTTGCTTTCCAGCAGAAAATCATCGGTTATGAATGAACATTGCTTCATCCTGAACCCTTTCGCAGGCCCCGAACATGGAGCTGTCGGAATGCGGTCAATTCATAGAAGTGTAGCAGAAATCAAACGCGTTGCAAGGCACGCCGTTTGCCGTAAAAGCACGCGGCACGTCCTGCAGTCGTCCACAGCCCAAGGCGGCGAAGCCGCATCCAAGCTTTGTCGCGAGCTTTGTTTTGAGGTTTGTCCAAAAGGCTCGCGAAAAAGGCATCGGCGAAGGCATCGCCTTTGAGATTGCACGTCCTTTCTTCGCCGCTGAATTCCTGATTACAGTATTGACATTGCCGTCCGTCCGGCTTATCGTACCATAGTAAAGAAGCTGTTTTTTGCCCCCCCGGGGGCGTTTTATTCCATGGAAGGGGGATGCGAGGTGGAAAGCGAACTGGCTTCCGAACAGGTACAGATTGAGCGCAAGCTGTTCTCATTTGATCTGCGCGAGAACCCGCGTGGCCGGTTTCTGCGCATTACCGAAGACGTGAGCGGGCGCCGTGACACTATCATAATCCCGGCCACGGGCCTGGAGCAGGTTCGCGAAATTCTCGAACGCATGATCGGCAAGAACCGGGAAAGCGCCGTTTCCGAGGCGGATTGAGAGAGATCGAGCTTGAAGCGATCCGCCCTGGTTCTCGTTGTCGTCTGCCTGCTGGGCGTTTCCAGCGGAAGTTCGGATGTTGTCCCGCCACTCGATGCCGATCGACTCCTGGAGGAGGTTGTAGCCAGGCTGCCCCGTGAAGCCCTGATGGTCAAGGGCGAGATGATCGTCAGGCGCCGCCACGGAATGCCCGTGGGCAGTCTTGGGTTTGAAATGCGCCTCGACTGGGGCGGTCTGCCTGCCACTGCCACATACACCATCTTTGATGCCTTCGGAAGATCCCTTGAGCAATTGACCGTTTTCCGGGAAGAGGGCGCATCCCCACGTTTCCGGTATGCCGCCGGAGATCCGTTGCAACCGGAGGAAGTTCCGCCGCTGTTTGACAAGATCCGGTCGTCCGATATAAGTTGGGCGGATCTTTCGCTTGCCTTCCTGTGGTGGAGGGGGGGGGAGGTCACGGGCGCGGCTGAAGTCAGGGGCCGGAAATGCTACGTGGTTGAGGTGCCCGCGCCCGAAACAGGGACTGCCGGCGGAACAGGCGCTCCGGGGGAAGGCGCCGCGCCTTACGCCGCAGTGCGTCTGTGGATCGATGAGGAACTCCTCATGCTGCTGCAGGCCGAGGGTCTGAATGCCGCCCGCGGCCCGGTCCGAAAGCTCTGGGTCAAGAGTTTCAAGAAGATCGACGACCGCTGGATGATCAAGGACATGGAAGTGCAGAGTTATCCCGTGCAACATCGCACAAAACTCACTGTCAGGGAGGTATCGGCCGCCGCGCCATTATGAATGCATTGCTGGCAATTGAGTTTGCCGCGCTGGCTTTTCTCCTTGCCTGTTCCGCTTTCTTTTCCAGTGCCGAAACGGCGATGTTTTCGCTCAACACGCTGCAGGTGCACCGGATGCGCCGTTCCCGTCCCGGGACGGCCGCGCTGATAGAACAGCTTCTGGCCGCGCCGACCCGCCTCCTGTCGACGGTGCTGATAGGAAACACGCTGGTCAACGTTGCCGCGGCGGCCCTGGGCTACGTAATTGCGGAAAGGCTCTATCCTGAAAGAGGAGAAGTCGTGTCTATTCCCGTGATGACTCTTGCGCTTGTGCTGTTCGGCGAGGTCGCGCCCAAGCGCCTGGCCATGGCCCGTCCCGAAAGCATTTCGATCCGCTACGCCTCTGTCCTGAAATGGCTGATAAACATGCTGGCTCCGTTGCGCGTGCTTCTGGAGAAGGTGACGCGCTTTCTGCAAACGCACATGGAGGCGCGTCGAAGAGGTCTGACTGAAGACGAGTTCCGAACGGTCGTGGAAGTCGGAGAGGAAGAAGGCGTGCTCGACGAAGAGGAGCGCGACATGGTCGACGGCATTATCAGGCTTGAAGAAACGCAGGCCAGCGACGTCATGACTCCGCGTGTGGACCTGGTGGGCATAGATCTGGACGATCCGGTCGAGCGTTCCAAAGAGACGGCAAGGAGCGTCACTTTCCGCTATTTGCCCGTCTACCGCGGATCCCTCGACCAGGCGGAAGGCTTCCTCGAGGTGCCGCGTTTCCTGCTGGCGGGAGGCAACGACCTGCAGAGCGCAATGATACCGCCTTTCTTCGTTCCCGAAACCGCGCCGCTGGACAACCTGCTGGCGGTGTTTCAACAGGAGCATCGGCGCGTTGCCTATGTGGTCGATGAGTTCGGCGGAACGGCGGGTCTGATTACACGCGGGGATATTCTCGAGGAAATCGCGGCCGACGTGGACAACGAATACGGCGAACAGAGATTCACGCTGCAACAGGTGGAGTCAAACCGCTGGCTGGTCGACGGCGCCACGAGCCTGGAGGACGTCAATCACGAACTGGATCTGAGCTTGGATGCCGAAGGCGCCGACCGCATGGCCGGATGGGTCATCGCGCAGGCCGAGAAGATTCCGAGGACCGGCGAAAAGGTCGAGGCCCAGGGCTGCCGGGTAACGGTCCAACGAGTCAGGCATAACCGCGTGGCCCTGGTTCTGCTTGAGAAGGCGGAAATTGCGGCGGAGGAGGTAAAGCGGGCATGAACGTCGGCACCCACTTGTTGCTGGTTGCCCTCTGCATGGCGGGTTCGGCCTTCTTTTCGGGAATTGAAACCGGCGTAATATCGATCCACCGCATGCGCCTGCGCCATTTTGTACGGGAATCAATGCCAGGCGCCGCGATTCTGCAATGGTTTCTCGATCATTCCGACCGTCTGCTGGGCACCACGCTGGTGGGCACAAATATCTGCGTTGTGGTTGTCTCTGTGGTGTCGACAAGCCTGGCGTCGCACCGCTTGGGCGCCTGGGGCAGGACGGCGGCCACGGCATGCGTGACCGTCGTAGTGCTTGTGTTCTGCGAATACCTGCCCAAGGCCTGGTTCCAGGCTAGACCGCTGGATCGTTGCCGCAGGTTTGCGCCATTGTTGAAAGTGTCCGAAGTCGTCTTCCGCCCAATGTCCGCGGGAGTTGTCTGGCTGACGCGCTGGCTGGTTCCCGGGCCGCCCCGTTCTCTTCCGCAGGCAGTGCCCTTTGTAACAAGGGAGGACCTCAAGATACTCGCGCGTGAGGGAGAAAGAGACGGCGTTCTTTCGCCGCGCGAACGTGTCATGATTCACCGTGTGTTCGAGCTGTCCGCAAAGCGGGCGCGGGATATTATGGTCCCTCGATCCGAAATGGTGTTTATTGACGACGAAACTAAGATAGCCGGTTTCTATGAGAAGGCCCGTCGGTCAAAGTTCACGCGGATACCCGTGTACGAACGGCGTACCGAGACTTTTACGGGTGTGATAAATGTGTTCTACGTACTCTCCAGGAGAGTGGATGAGGATCAGAAAGCGGCGCCGCTTGCGCGTCCGCCGCTGTTCGTTAAAGAAGATATGCCCATAGACGACATCCTGCCGCGCATGCGCCGCTTTCGGCATCCGATGTGTCTGGTGAAAGACGCCCAGGGAAAAGTAAGCGGCCTGATTACGATGGAAGACATTCTGGAGGAGATTGTAGGTTCGCTCTAAGTACACGATTTCATAAATACGCCACAGCATTCATGAAATCGTGTGCTGAGGTGCAATTATGCAGTACTATAAACAGAATAAATACACGGGCAAGCGGATTGCCAGCACTGTTTCGAACCTGGTATGGCGGCTGGTAATGACGATCGTTACGCTGGTCATCGTGGCGATCTGTGCTTACGGATGCTACGAGTATCTGCAGATTATGGGTACGGAAATCTGACTCCGCCCCGTCCCGCCGTATCAGCCGCTTCATGGCGTTCGGGCCACAGTCGGCCCGTTCGGCGGGGAACCGTTGGTTGACAGGAGCCCTCATGACATCATACCATTTCGCGAATGTTGAGCCGCGTAACGGAAGGAACCACATGCGGAAAGGAACGGTTGCCATGAAGAGAAGTAGAATCATGTACGGTATGGTCGGAGTGGCGCTGACGGCCGGCTTGTTGACTTCGTGCGCTGAACCGGCGGCGACACCGGAGGATGCGTCTGTCGAACCGTCGAAGCAGCAGCAGGCGGTTGCGGCGACGGGCTCTGCCGAATCGGCCGACTGGCTCTCCACAATGTTTGGAGAAGAACTCGTTAAGGCCGATGGCGCCAAGGTTGTTTCGAAGACGTTGTCCGGCAAGAAGGTCGGAATTTACTTTTCGGCGCACTGGTGCCCGCCGTGTCGCAGCTTCACTCCCGTGCTGGTCAAGACGTACAAGGAACTGGTCGCCGCGGACAAACCGTTCGAGATCGTGTTTGTCAGCTTCGATCGCAACGCGGGCGCAATGAAAGGCTATATGGAAGAGGCCGGGATGCCATGGGTGGCGGTGCCGTTCGAGAGTCCCTTGCGGGAGTCCCTGGCGGAAAAATATGGCGTGCGGGGGATTCCGACGCTTGTAGTCCTTGACGAAAAGGGCAACACGGTTACCAAGGATGCCCGTGGCGATGTCGCATCAGGGGGCGCGGCCGCATTTGATAAATGGTAAACGGATTCAGCAGTGCCTTTTGCGCCGCGGAGTGAATGGTCAAAGATAAACGGCTCAGCCGAGGGAGAACGCAACGATGAAAGCCGTTGTCGACGAGGATGTCTGCGTGGGTTGCGGGTTGTGTGTCGATACCTGTCCGGCCGTTTTTGAAATGGACGGGGAAATCGCCAGGGTGATCGTCGACCAGGTCCCTGAAGACGCAGCTTCCGCCTGCGGCGAGGCCGCAGATGCCTGCCCGGTCGACGCTATCATGATCGAGGAATAGAGCCCGGAGCAGGCGCAGCCTTTTCGGCGTTCGGAAGAGCGGCAGGCAGCATGCCGGCCGCAATGTTCGAATGGGCCGGGCCTTGGGCGGGACGATTCACTCCTCCCGCTCCAGCAGGGCGCTGTAATCGGGGGCGTCCAGCAACGCTTCAACTTCCTCTTCGTCAAAATCTCTCATCTTGAAGATCCATCCGTCGTCGTAAGGGTCGCGATTGATTATCTCCGGCTCTTCTTCGAGGTGCACATTTGCGTCGGAGATCTCTCCGGATACGGGAGCGTAGATTTCGCTGGCCGCCTTGGTGGACTCGATGACGCCGCTTTCTTCGCCGGCATCAACCACGTGTCCGACTTCCGGCAATTCCACGTAAGTGATATCGCCGAGAGCATTCTGGGCGTAATCGGTAATACCGACGACGGCTTCGTCGCCGTCGATTCTGATCCATTCGTGGCTTTTCGTGTATTTTCTGTCATCAGGTATCATGGTTCGATCCCTTCCGAAGATTCCTGCTTTTGGGATTCGCCGCGCCTGTCCAAGCAACTTTTCTTCCTCTCGGGACGTTTTCCTGGCCCGACATCTCAGTGTGTCGTAGCAAGAAAAAGCACGGGTAAAAAAGAAAAAAAACGTGGCGGGCAGAGTTCTTTGCCCGGTCCGCGGGGCCGTGCCGGATCGATCTGTTCATTTGCAGTAGATTTTGCCGAACGGATCGGGTTAAGTTTGGCTTATGAAAAACGATTTCAACATAAGCAGGCTTGGTGTCCGTCGTTTCGAATCCCCCGTGTCGCCGTCCGCGTTTGTTGCCGATGATGCCGGAGTTCTGATGGACATCGAAGTCTCCCGCGGGCCGGCCGATGTCGTATCCGGACAGATTGCCGAACCGGCCGGTCCGCGGGCGGGTTTGTATTTCAATCCGTCCGCCGTGAGGGCTGCGATTGTGACCTGCGGCGGCTTGTGCCCCGGCCTCAACGACGTGATCAGGGCCGCCGTTATGGTTTTGTGGTACCGCTATGGGGTGAGGGACATCCTGGGCATTCGCTACGGTTACTCCGGCCTGACGGAAGCCGGTGTCCCGCCCATGCGCCTTACGCCGGAAATCGTCGAGGATATCCACACCGATGGCGGGACGATCCTGGGCTCCTCCAGAGGCCCGCAGGACGTGGCCGAGATGGCCGAATACCTGGCGGCAAACGGGATCGATATTCTCCTGACTGTCGGCGGCGACGGCACACAGCGCGGCGCACTGGCACTCTGCCGGGAAATACGGCGGCGCGAACTGAGGATTGCGGTGGTGGGTGTGCCCAAAACCATCGACAATGACATTGCCTACACATCGCGTACGTTCGGTTTCGAGACTGCGGTGGCAATGAGCCAGGCGCCAATCGCCGCCGCGCACATGGAAGCCAAGGGCTCGCGCAACGGAATAGGCCTGGTTCGGCTGATGGGGCGCGAATCGGGCTTCGTGGCGGCCTATGCCGCGCTTGCTTCCAGCGATGTCAACATGGTGCTTGTTCCAGAGGTGCATTTCAGCATCGACAAGCTCATGGTTTTCCTTGAACAGAGGCTCGAACGCAAATCGCATGCAGTAATTGTTGCCGCCGAGGGCGCCGGACAGGATTACGTGGGTATGGGCGGCAGCGACGCTTCCGGGAACCGCAAGCTGGGTGATATCGGCATCTTTCTGCGCGAGAAAATAGAGGAGCATTTCTCGGCCCGTCCGGCTCCTGTGAAAGTCCGTTATATAGATCCCTCCTATACTATTCGGAGCGCGCCGACCAGTCCTGACGACTCAGTTTTCTGTTTTCAACTCGCCGCATACGCCGCGCACGCGGCCATGAGCGGCCGCACCGGAATGGTTGTTTCCCTGTGGAACGGTCACTTTGTGCACATTCCCGTGGAGAAGGCGGTATCCGCGCGCAAAACGATCGATCCGGCAGGACCGCTTTGGCAGAACGTGATGGACAACACGGGGCAACCGGAGCTGGGCAGCCGGTGAACGGCGCCCTGCAACCGGGGGGCGGTACAAACTGCCGGGTAAGGCACACGCCGTATCTCGCACACACCCGTCGCGGGCGGAGCCGCCGTCAGCCTTCATAGAGGGGCAGACGCTCGCGATGCACCTCGGCAAGGGGAGCGAGGGACAAGTCTTTTTCGGAGACTATCGGCTGAATGTCCGGCCAATCGATGCCGATTGCAGGATCGGACCATAGTATACCGTGGTCATCCCCTTTCTCGTAGAAATCGGTGCACTTGTACATGACGTCGGCTCGATCGCTCAGAACGCAGAACCCGTGAGCGAACCCTTCAGGGATGAACAACTGGCAACGGTTTTCTTCGGAGAGCACCTGCGCCACCCACTTGCCGAACGTGGGAGAGCCGAGACGGATATCCACTGCCACGTCGTAGATTTCACCCCAGATAACGGAGACCAGTTTGGCCTGCGGATGCCTTAGCTGGTAATGAAGCCCGCGAACAGTTCCGCGGCGGGAATGGGAGTAATTATCCTGCACGAATGTGCGGTCCAGCCCGAGCAGACGGTACTTCTCCCGGTTGTAGGTCTCCATGAAGAAACCGCGAGAATCTTTGAAGACTTCAGGCGTTACGATGTGCACGCCGGGCAAATCCGTAGACTGAAACCTGATCATGAACGACTCATTGTCAGGCCCGGAAGGGCATTAACCGTAATGTTCTGCGATCCAGCGCTGGTACTCGCCGCTGCGAACGCTGTTTACCCAGTCCCCGTTGTCCAGGTACCAGCGGACGGTCTTCCTGATTCCGGTCTCGAATGACTCGGACGGCCGCCAACCCAGCTCTTTCTCGATTCTCGTACAGTCGATCGCGTAACGACGGTCATGTCCCGGACGATCCTTGACGAACGCGATTAATTCGCGCCGGCAGTTGTGCGCGGCCAGGGGCCCGGCCATCGCATCGAGCAGATCGCAGACGGTTTCCACGACAGTTATGTTTTTCATCTCATTCCTGCCGCCGACGTTGTATGTGGTACCCCTGCGGCCGTTTTGCATGACGGTCCAGACCGCGGTGCAATGGTCGCGAACATACAGCCAGTCTCTGACATTAAGCCCGTCGCCGTACACCGGAAGGGCCTTGCCTTCCAGGGCGTTAAGAATCATGAGGGGGATCAGTTTCTCCGGAAACTGATAAGGACCGTAATTGTTCGAGCAATTCGAGATAGTAACGGGCAGACCGTAGGTCTTCCGATAAGCGCGCACAAGGTGATCGGAAGACGCCTTGGAAGCCGAGTAGGGACTGTTGGGCCGGTAAGCCGTGTCCTCGGTGAAGTAACCCTTGTCCCCCAGGCTGCCGAATACTTCATCGGTGCTGACGTGGTGAAAAACCTCGATGCGGTCGATTCTTGCGCGGCATAGTTCCAGGAGGTTGTACGTCCCTATGATGTTGGTCTGGATGAAGGCGTCAGGCCGGGCAATCGAACGGTCGACGTGCGACTCCGCCGCGAAGTGGCACACGGCGTCAACATCCTGCGCGTCCATGACTTCGGCGATCTCCTGTTTCCGGCAGATGTCCTCCTTGAAGAAGACATAGCGTTTCGGGAACCGCTCGGCTATGCCGGCCAGACTCAACGGATTGCCGGCATAGGTCAGGGCGTCCACGTTGATAACGCGGCCGTCGTATCCGGAGTCTTCGAGCAGGTAACGGATGAAATTGGCCCCTATGAATCCGCAACCGCCCGTCACCATTATGTTCTTCATCATTTTCCGGTTCCCCGCTTTCAAGCGCGTCCTGCTTCATAATTGCGCATTCCCCGCTTGTCAACGAGAATCCCGAGAATCCCGAAGACCTGCGGCACGCCGATGCCGGCGGCTCAACAATCCGCCGCCGGGCTCTTCCAAGCTTTGTGCTTTCCCGTCGTCCCGCCAATCTGCTAATAGTCGGTGTATTGGATGAGGCTAACCCGAGGGCGGCGCTCGTGCTGCCGGGAGACAGACGTTATGATACCACGTTATACTGGCGCGGAAATGGGCGCCATCTGGACCGACGAGAACAGGTACGGGATATGGCTTAGAATCGAAGTGCTGGCCTGCGAGGCAATGCACGAACTCGGCCTCTTGCCAGCAAAAGACCTGGCCGGAATACGCAAACGGGCCGCGTTCGACGTGGCGAGGATTGAGGCCATCGAAAAGGAGGTCAAGCACGACGTCATCGCTTTTCTGACCAACGTGGCCGAGTACGTGGGGCCCTCAGCGAGATATATCCATCGCGGGCTGACGAGCTCGGATATTCTTGACACTTGCCTGGCGGTGCAGATGGTGCAGGCGGCGGACATTCTGATCCGGGATGTCAAGGCCGTGCGGCGCGCGGCCGCCTCAAAGGCGCGGCGCTACAAAATGACCCCCATGATCGGGCGTTCTCACGGCATTCATGCCGAACCGATTACATTCGGCTTGAAAATGGCCCTCATGTATGACGAGTTCGGCCGCGCTTTGGCGCGTTTACGGTCGGCCCGCGAGATAATCAACGTGGGGCAGCTTTCCGGCGCGGTGGGCACCCATGCGCATGTCGATCCGTTTGTCGAGAAGTATGTATGCCGCAAGCTCAAGCTGAAGCCGGCCGCCATCTCGACACAGGTCTTGCAGCGTGACCGTCATGCTGAATACATGGCGGCACTGGCACTGGTCGGGGCGTCGGTCGAAAGGTGGGCCCAGGAATTTCGCCACCTGCAGCGTACCGAGGTGCATGAAGTGGAGGAGTTCTTCGGTTCCGGACAGAAAGGATCTTCCGCCATGCCGCACAAGAAGAACCCGATTACCGGCGAGAAACTCAGCGGCCTGGCCAGGGTGCTGAGGGGCAACGCGGTGGCTGCCCTTGAAAACGTTGCACTGTGGCACGAACGCGACATTTCCCATTCTTCGGTGGAGCGTATCATTGTTCCCGACGGCACGATTGCGCTGGATCATATGCTGACGAATCTCGAGGCACTCGTCCGCAATCTGAAAGTTGATGCGAAACGTATGCGTGCCAACCTCGACATGACGCACGGACTGATCTACTCGCAGCAGGTACTGCTGCTCCTGACCGACAAAGGCTTCGCCCGCGATACCGCGTACCGCCTCGTGCAGAAGCACGCCATGCGTTCATGGGAGAGCGGCAGGGACTTCCGCGCCTTGATTGAAGGCGACGGGGAGATCATGGCGAAAGTCCGGCCGGGCGAGCTTGACAAAGTGTTTGATCTGAACGCGCATTTCAAGGATGTTGAGCGGACCTTTAAGGCTGTTGGGCTCGGCTGATCGAACTGGTTTCGAGTCTTGAGAACGAGAAAAAAACAGACGGATTCGGCTTATGCGCGCGCGGGCGTGAACATCGATGAGATGATGCACGGCCTGGCTGCCGTCAAGCGCATGGTGAACAACACGGCCACGAAGGGCGTGCTGAGCGACATAGGCATGTTCGGCGGACTGTTTGAGGCGCCGGCAAGGGGAAACGTGCTGGTGGCCAGCACCGACGGTGTCGGCACGAAGCTCAAAGTTGCCGTGATGGCGGGACGGCACGATACCGTAGGAAGGGATCTCGTCAACCATTGCGTCAACGACATACTGGTGCAAGGCGCCGAACCTCTTTTCTTTCTCGACTACCTGGGAACGGCCCGGCTGTCGGCGCGCGTCTTTCGTGACGTCATCAAGGGTTTGTGTCGCGGTTGCCGTGAGAACGGCTGTGCCCTGCTGGGGGGTGAGACAGCCGAGATGCCGGGCTTGTACCCCGCCGGCGAATACGATCTGGTCGGCACCATCGTGGGAGTAGTCGCAAAGAAGAATCTTGTCACCGGCGCATCAATCAGGGAGGGGGACATCTTGATCGGGCTGCCCTCTAACGGCCTGCATACAAACGGATACTCGCTGGCAAGAAAAGTGTTGTTCAAGCAGGCGCGCCTCAAAGTCGACGATTCCTTCCCGGGGATGAGAAAGAGTGTGGCCGAAGTTCTGCTCGCACCGCATCGCAGCTATTTGAAACCGGTCAAGCTTCTTAGGGATCGTGTCCGGGTACTGGGTATGGCGCACATAACCGGCGGCGGTCTGACCGACAACATACCGCGTATTCTGCCCGACGGCAAAGCGGCTCTGATTGACAGAAAGACCTGGCGGGTGCCCCCCGTCTTCCGTTTCATTCGTGACCGCGGCAAGGTGGGAACCGATGAAATGTTCCGGGTCTTCAATATGGGCATAGGCTACGTGTTGGCGGTTCGGAACAGTGATGCCGCGGCAGCGATGCGGCTACTGCGCCGGGCGCGCGAAAAGCCGGTTGTCGTCGGGCGCATAATTGCCGGTCGAAAACGAGTTGTATTCGAGCACTGAGTGCCGGCCGGACCTCGCCCCTTCGGGCGTAAGTCCGCCGTTCCCCGGTTCGGCTGCATCGGCGGCCGGCAGATCCGATTTGAAAGACGGCGCCGTGTAAGGACGCCAGCGCTCCGGAGCAGCAGGCTCGGCCTCCGTTTCATAGCGGCCGGTACCGAAAGAAAGTCTGCCCGGATCTTGAGACGGTAATCGCCAAAGACCTTCATCTTCGTTTTCGTCCGGCAGCAGGGATTCCTGCAGCGAATCCCCGGAGAACGCATCAAACGGATCGAGCCTTCCCGAATCATAGCCCTGGGCTTGCGAAGGCAGTGCCAATTCCGGGAAGGAGGACTGGTCCGCCGGTTGTTCCCGCAGCCATTCTGATTCGAGTACTTCTCGCGACAGCCACCCCCAGCTACGCAATGCCCGGCTGATGGAATCCTCGGACTCTTCCACGTCCCGGGAAAAGGGCGACAGTTGCCTCGGCTCTCCGGACACGCGGTCTTCGCTGCCCGGCATGGTTTCCGAAACTGCCGGCCATTGTTGTCTTACAGCCGGCCTGTATTGTTCTCTTACAGGAGGGGCGTAACCGGACATAGAAGTCTCCATGTGCGGATCAACGGGTCGATCGATGGGTGAGGGCAGAGCATGCATCTTGAGCGGAACGTAACCGCCGGCCGCACCTGCCTTTTCATTGGACCTGAAAACGACCAGGGAATGCAGAGCCGCGGCATCGGGCGGCACCCTGCGGCCGGCAGCAAAACCGCATAGGATCATTGCCGTCGACAGCGGCCACAGGCGGATCGGTGTCATCAAGCTTCTCATTACTGCCTCTTGGCCGTCCTCCCCGCGGTTCTTCCGGTGGAGCGTCTGCCCGGGCCCATAGGCACTGATAGAGTTCCGTCAAAGAAATCAATTATGTGGCCCTTTTCAATAAGCCAGCTTAGCGGGGAAAGGACATTGCGCGCATCTTCGGAATCTTCAGCAGCACCACCTCGTAATCCCTTGACGAGATCGCGGCGAGTACAGCCCGGATGTTCGCGAAGGTAAAGCAGCACTTCCTGAAGGGGCTCCACCACGTGTTCCGTATCGAGCGGAGAGGGCTGCACGGAGCCGACGAAGACTATCCCCTTTCCCGTTTTAAAAAGGTGAAGCCCCTGGTGACGGAAGGCTCCTCGCAGCGCAAAGAAAAGCGAACGGGGGAAACGATTCTCGCGCCGCCATCCGTCGGTCAGCAGGCGCATGAGGAATGGATCCTGAGTCCTTCGCGCCGCCTGAGACGGGAGCGTTAAAGTGCGTACCCTGGCGATCAGCTTGGGGGCTATCCTGTCGGCGAAAAGTGCTTTCGCCTCCAAGGCCGTTAGAGCTTCAGCGTGCCCTGAATTCTTGAGAACGTATCGTGCCTGCCGGGAACTCTGTTTCTTCCATTCCTCGATCAGGGCGGGGTCATGGATCGTCTCGACGTGTGCCTCGTATTCCGCCAGAGACATGTCCGGGTAGAGGGAAAGCTGCATTTCGCGTATTCTGTCCTGGTAGGAATTGTGGTTCGGCGGTGCAAGCAATTCTCCGCTGAGACCGCAGCGCGCGATGCAGACAAAGTTGCCGGCGGGAGGATCGCACGAGGTCTGTTCGATCACGAATGTCTCTTCAAAATGAGTTTTTAGTATGTGCGACAGGATTGCTTCGCGCTCAAGGGCCGCTATCCCGCACGAGCGGCACTGGTAAATAAACCGGTCTTCCGCGGATCCGTCCGGCTCAAGGCGTACGAAGCACGAATCGGGCTGAGACAGGAAGAGCGAAGCGATATCCATCAGGGGGTAGAATCGGCGCGAACGGCGCAGTTTTCGCACGATTTGATGAAGCGCTTTCCGTTCGGGCAGAAACCTCACATTGAATGGCGGCATCGCGGCCGGCCTAGGCTGCGACGCCGGCAGCGCCCGCCGCCGCGGCTGCCGCGCCGGAGGTCTTGGCTGTATTCTTTTGTGCGAATCGCGACGGCTTCCCGCCTTGGAATATCCGCTCGCTCCCTGGCGTTGACGCCTATGTTCGCGCGGACGCTCATGGGGCAGGACATAGCGAACTTCGCTGGCGGGCTTCCGCGCCCAACTCGGCACGAAATTGAGCTCCAGGACCATCTCGCGGTCCGCCAGTTTATCTGCCACATGCTTGGCTTGCAGCCTTTGTGTTTCGGTCGGCATTCTTCCACCGCTGAATACTGATCATTCTAGACGGCACGGATCTCCATATCCAGTACTTTCCGGGGCAAACCCCGACAGTCAGAAATGCAGGGACACTGTACTGCGGCGCCATCATGCCCCGCTTCCCGGGCGGGATAACAGGCCCCCAACACGGTTCTCAAGAGGTCCTAGTTTAGCAGGAACTCAACCGGTCTGATGCCCAGTGCCGCCGGGTGCATGCTCCCCAGAATCGTCCGTTTATGTCGGCCCGTGGTGACGCTGCGCGCCGCCAGATTGACTATAGCGCCCTTTGAGAAACCGCCCTTACCGTCGGACGACAGCAGAACTACCCGCGGACGCCATTCGTCCGGTTCCCGGGGCGTATCCATAACGATGCCGATCTCGCGGTTATCCAGTTCTAAAATTGTGCCGACCGGGTAGATGCCGAGAGAGTTAATGAATACCTTGAGCAGAATGGGGTCGAAATCCTTGCCCATCTGGTCAGCCATATGGATCAAGGCCTGGTCCGGAGTCATCGCGTCCATGCGGTAGGCGCGCGGCGATGTAATCGCGTCAAAGACATCGACAATCGCAAGAATCCGCCCGAACAGGGTGATCGGCCTTTCCCGGTACGATTCAGGGTAACCTGAATGGTCGAATTTCAGGTGATGCTCTATGGGCGCGAGGAGAATCTGGGCGCTGAGGTCGCGCGATATTTCCAGCCTCAGAATATGAAGGGCACTATGGGTGGGGTGCCGGCGGATCTCTCTCCACTCGTCGTCACTGAGTCTGCCCGGCTTATTGATGATCTCCGGCGGGATGGCAACCTTGCCGAGGTCATGAAACATGCCGCATAGCCCCAGTAGGACGAGGGATTCCTCCGAAAGGCCGATTCGCTTCCCGAGGCGGATTGCATGGACCGAGACGTTCACTGAATGCACAAAGGTATAGTCGTCATAGTCCCGCAGAGTACTCAATGCCAGCAAAACCGAGTCGTCCTCTATGACAATGCTTACCATCTCGCGCGTAATCTGTATGGCGCTTCGTGTAGCTGCCGTCTGGCCGGCTTTACCGCCGTCGGCCATCTTTTTCAAAGAAGTGAGGGCCTGGGAATATGCCCCCATTGACCTTTCTTTGAGAATCTGTGCGCCTTCCGCCGAATCGGTCTTGACCGGATCGAGAAGCTCGACCCAGGCCAGGCCGTGCTCCCCGATATAGTCGCGTAGCCAGGAGGCGGGCTCTGCATGTTGATCGGCCTGCTGGACAGCCCTGGCGAACGCCAGGATCTCCCCCTTGGGATAATCCTTGATGGAACTGTGGAAACAAAAGCCGTGGATCCCGAGAGAGGTGAAGCGGTGCAGCATCTTCTGGATGAGATACGCCGATCGCCGCTTGTAGCGGACCTTCTCGCCGTTGATGTAAAACCTGCCCCTGCTCAGTTGAATCCTGATGCCGTCCGAGTCTGCCGTCATGGCGGTCACCACGGCGATGAAATCGTTCATACTTTGCTGGACAAGCTCGTTGTTGTCCAGATGCAGCCTGACGGTCTGAAGCAGATGATGCAGAGCGCGAAACAACCTCTCGTTCTTCAGAATCTGTTCTTCTTGGGCGGATTCAGTCATGGTCTTTTCCGTTCTCGCTGCGTCTCGTATTCCCCGGCCTTGCGACAGGCGAGGCGCACGCTGCTGAAGCGGCTCTGAGAAGCATTTTGCAGAATCTTCTCCGCCTCGTCGGTTGCGAGGATACGCAGTGCCACAGCCGCCCCCTGCCGGTGCAGGGACCGGCTGACATCGGGAACTATGCTCTCGTGTAGAAGCATACTCCGCAGGAATGGTACTGAGTGGTCGGAACCGCAAGCCCCGAGGGCGCTGTAACATGCCAGCAGATGAGACTGGTCGGCCCGTCGGCACCGCTTATTCCGAAGGTAAGCCAGAAGAAGGTCTTCAACCTGCCTGCTCTTGCGTGTGCCGAACTGCTTGAGCACGAGGCGGGAAACGCTCTCGTCAGGATCTTCAAGGAGTGGAAAAATGTTTTCCAGGGCGTGTGCATCCCTGACCATCAGCGCCCTTATGGTCGCGCTCTTGACCCGCGCCGAAGGATGGCGAAGCATCTTGAGCAGCGTCTCGACGCATTCCGCGCCACGCATGTCGCCGAGGATGAGCACGAGACGTTCGGCCAGTACCTCGTCGGCGCTCTGCAGCAACTGCTTCAGCGGCTCGAAGTCCCGTTTGGCCAGTTCCGCAATGATGTCGGCAATCTGTAACTGCGCTCGCAGGGAGGGAAGCCGGACCAATAGCGGGCCCAGCGAGAAAATGGTTTTCGGGGGAAGAAGCAGAATGGTGCGGCGCAGGAGACGAGCATCTTCGGCCTTCGGACCGTCTGGATCCGGCCAATTTGTGGCAAGCACGCTCAGACCGTCGGGCTCGGATATTTCGTCCAGGAATTGATCTATGACCGGCAGCGCCCAGAGCTTGGCGGCAGTGCATGCTTCGCGTACGGCCAGCACGCTGCTCAGAAGCCGGTAAGCAAGCTGGAACCGCTCCTCGGAAAGAGCGATTCCGAAGTCCTCGTTCAAGTACTGGATTACCGTTTTGAAACCGTCTTCTTCAGTCTGTTCATCGAGAACCATCAGGAGCGCATCAACAAAATCGTCGGGCACATCGCGGGTCTCTTCCTCCAGAACCATGACGCGCAGCTTCTGCGCTTCTTCGGACGTGAGCTTCCATCTCGTCGGATCCGGCAGCGATACAGGTTCGGTCTGCCGAAAGTCAATTGCGGGCGTCTCGGCCTGTCCGCGAGAAACGGCACCACGGGGAACGGAAGAAAACTGAGAGAAGTCGAGGCCATAGTGTCCTTCGCCCAGCGGAGATACAAAATCAAAGTCTACGTGTACGAGTTCTTCGTTGAGAAGAGCGCCCGGCAAATCACCGACCAACTCGTCCTCGGAAGACCGATACGCCTGCAGTACCCGAAAACAACGCACGATCTCCGAGTGTTCAATCCCACGCTGGAACTCCAGCCATCGGATACCCTCGCGGAAAAGCAGGAACGCCAGGTCTTCGGTTTCGGACGTGCCCTGATGGATTACGTGTCCCTCAAAGAGCAGACGGTTGTCCTCTACGTCCAACCTCAGTTTACCGTGTTCTCTGAGATATGTTCCGAGCGAAGACAACAGTGTCGTCAACGCGGCCCGACATATATCATTGTCTTCGGGAAAGAGAGAGTAGCTCTTCCAGGCTGTAAGCAGGGCAACAAGCACCTGACGTACCGCCGGCAACGCCGTTCTTTGGCCGGGCAAGTCGGCTGAAGTCAAGGAAATCTCCCTCGGTTGTAAGTGCCCACGAAATGCCTCTCACAATCAGGCGCCAGACTACCACATATCGCAGGGAGAGTAAACGAGTATCCCTGTGCCTTTCAGGAGGATGAGAAAGCCTGCCAAGGGTATACTTACGCTATACTTTTCTTGTATCCGCGATCATCTGAAACGGTACAGTCAGTATTTGCCGATAGCACGGGGGGAGGCAACTCACTCAAACTGTTTGCGGAATGTTGCCAGGCTTTCGCGAAGCGAATTGAAATCCTCTCGCAAGGATGAAACCTCCTGCTCCAATGTGGCTATCCGATCCCGCACTGGCACATAAGCGGCGGGCTCCGCGCTGCCCTCCAGACTTTCTGACACCGCCGATTCAGGCATATCTCCGGTGAGCAGTTGAGCGTAGCGATGCTCACGCTTGCCGGCTCCGGGGGGCAGCCTCATCAAGTAGCTTTCCCCTTCCCAGTCCATCAGCCCCCGCAGCGTTTTTTCTATTTCATCCAGGCTGCGCGATCCGCTCATTCTGGCCGTACGAGTTCTCAGTTCGCCCGCGGTCTGAGGGCCGCGCAGCATGAGTTCGCAAAGGATGGCCAGTTCCGGCAAAGGGAACTCGATCTTCTTCAACAGTCCGTGTTCGTACTTCGGTACACGGCTGCCCGGAATACTGACCTGCCAGGCGAGCTGGTCGCGGTAGCGAAGCTCATCAAGCGCCTCCTTGACGGCCTTTTCGTCCACCGCCATGACCGGATCGCGGTTGGACTTCTGGTTACAGGCCGCTACAAGAGCGTTAAGGGTCAACGGGTAGTACTCAGGCGTAGTAATGGACTTCTCTATGAGACATCCCAATACTCTTGTTTCAACTGGTTCGAGCGAGAAACGCATTGTTCGTTTCCTCTCCCGAAGCGCCCGGGCGAATGTCCAACCTGCGGCCGCCGGCGGGCATTCGATGCACTCGCGATGCGCCTATTTCATAAACAACTCGACGACCGGCACGGTGACACGCGGCGCCCGATGAGGAAGCGACAGGGTCAGCGTGCCGCGCTTTGCTTTGGCTTCGGACCCAGCGGGAGAAGGCGCCTCGCTCATTCCCACTTCGCCGGCATCGTTCAGCAGTTGAGCATACTCGACCGATCCGGCAAAACCGTCCAGGTGCAGCGCCCTGTGCGGCCAGGCCAGAACGTGAACGTACATCCTCTTAGTCTGAGGGTTGAAAGTCAGGCGGCAGTCCCGGGGGGTCGGGAATTCATCCGGTGCCTGGGTGCAACCGTAGATTGAGCGGCCATGATGCTTCATCCATTCCCCTATGCCGCTCAGTCTGTTCAGGGCGCGATCGTCGAACTCGCCGCGACCGGTTGGTCCCACGTTAAGCAACAGGTTGCCTCCCTTCGACACGCAGTCGATGAGTGTTCTGATCAGCTCGTCGACGCTGCGCCAGGACATCTCGTCGCGATGATAACCCCACGACCCCGAGAAGGTCTGACAGGCTTCCCACACGACAGGCTTGCCCGCAACCTTCACCCATTCCCGCGGCTGTGTCTGCTCGGGCGTCTTGATATCCCAGGCGTTGCGTTGGCCGGGAAGATCGAGCCTGTCGTTCAGAATGACCCGCGGCTGCAGATCCCGTACAAGCTTGACGAGCTTCCGGCTCTGCCAGTCAGCATGCCCCTTGCCGCTGCCGTCTTCCCTGGGATAACTGAAATCAAACCAGAGGATGTCGATCTTGCCGAACTGTGTCAGCAGTTCCTTGACCTGTCCGTGCAGGTAACGGGCATACTTGAGCTGGTCGCGCCCCTCGTTCATCTTCTCGCGGTCCGGATCATTGCGGTAGGGACCGATGTGCGGATCAAGAATATACTGATCGTGATGCCAATCGATCAGGGAATGGTAGAATCCGACCCGCATGCCGCGTTTGCGAAAGGCCTTGACCATGGGTTTCAGAAGATCGCGCTTCGCGGGCGTATTCGTGGCTTTATAGTCTGTCAGCCGGGAATCCCAGAGGCAGAACCCCTCGTGGTGCTTTGTCGTAATTACGAAGTACTTCATGCCCGCGCCGGCGGCGGCCTGCGCCCAGACGTCGGGATCGTACAGATCCGGATCGAAGTGCTTGAAATAGCGGCGGTCATATTCTTCGTTGCTGATCTGCTCGTTGTTCTTCAACCACTCGTGGCGCGCCCCAAGCGCGTACAAACCCCAGTGAATAAACATGCCGAATCTGTCGTGCTGAAACCACCTGGTATCGCCGACGGTCTTAACCGGTTCCACTACTTTGTACTTTTTCGACGAACGCGCCATGTTGGCATCCCCCCTGTGAAGAGTGATCACTGATAACATCCGGACAGATGATCGGCAAAACACCTCGCTGCTGTCAAGATGAACTGGATGGAGGGGCCGGCGCAGGTGCAGTTTCCGGAAAGATCCCCGGAAAGAGACCGATCGACTTCGGGTATTAACCTGATCTATTCATCAAAATCTACTGCAAATGCGTATCTCACGTCATCTGAAGAACTTCTTGTCGAATGCCGACCTCGAC
>Ga0180435_10000570_pt1 | contig 38756 bp, 37 predicted proteins | sample SS_ome_3_FD_132467 | JGI IMG/M metagenome (GOLD analysis project Ga0180435, IMG submission 132467) | Hypersaline lake sediment archaeal communities from the Salton Sea, California, USA - SS_3_S_1 metaG | ecosystem: Environmental > Aquatic > Non-marine Saline and Alkaline > Hypersaline >... | reverse complement strand
TAACCGCTATCCATGTAGGCGCCACATCCAACCACAGCTACTTTTTTCATTCATTCCTCCGTTTGATTATTCGAGTTCCTTAATTCTATCCGTTAGGTTTTCCAATTGGTGTTTTAGGAGTTCCGCCTGTTTTTTGAGGGAACTTAATTCCTCCTCTTTAGACCCAGGCGACGAAGACGGCCACGCCGTCGCCATGCCGCGCCCCATTCCTTTTCCCTTGCCGCCCATACATTTTCCGCCGCCCATCCCCATGCCGCGTCCCATTCCTCCGGGCCCTCGAGATGTCGAATCGCCTGCGGGAACATCTTTTGGATGTATCTTACCGCCGGTGTTGAACTGGTCAAGGGCGTGTTGCACCGTTCCGGAAAACCCGGTGAGCACCTTGACCCCGGCCGCTGAAAACGTCTGGTCCGCCTTGGGCCCGCAGTTACCGGTCAAAACGACATCCACCCCTTTCGATGCAACAAAACCGGCGGACTGGATGCCGGCACCACTGCTTAACTCGCTGTTTTCGTTCTCATAAGCATTAAAGCTCATGTCGTTCGTATCCACGATGATGAAATACTCGCATCTGCCAAAACGTGGATTTAGCTCTGAATTTAAGTCCTTTCCGGTTGCGCTGACTGCAATTATCATTCTTCAATACCCTTCATTTCAAGATCAATGTTAATTCTTATTATGAGTATATACTCATAATAAGAATGTGGCTATCGCTTGTCAAGTTTTTTTCTTTCATGTCTCCAGCCGCGTATGGATCGGTTATATATGCAATTCCTTTCCAACAATAAGATCATGATACGTTCCACGAAATTCATTTCGAAAACGGTCGATACTCCAATCCGAACTGTCATGGGGTGACAGTGATACAAACTGTGCACCTGCGCTCTTTATGGTCTGGATTGATAGCGACAAATCTGTTTCATTGATGCCGTTCCATGGTGGTCGATGGGAACCTCCGATATTCTGAAGGTTGAAGGGACCGATCATCAGCCTTCCATTTCTGATGGGATAGTGGAGCCCGCCGATGATGCCGTAGATGGGAAGATCAAATAAATACCTCGCCCTATCGACGATCCGTTCAATTGTCTGATGCCCACAACCGACAATTAAAACGATGCCTTTGCCGTCGACGTTAACGGCAAGGCTGTTTTCGAGGGTATAGCCCATGATAAAAAGGTTTCTGGGTATGACTCCGATGCCGGCAATGCCCTTTCTCAGGACTTTCGGTTCCGTGACAACCTCGGTAACGGGACCGGGATTCCATTTTGAAGCGGATATGGGTACAGGGGAATAGACGGGAACCTCGGGAAGTGACACCGGCCCCTGGGAAAGGCTGAACTGTTTCTGTTTCTGTTCCTTCATGCCGCCGACATGATCCAGGTGTAAATGGCTGATGAATATCATGTCGATGTTGTCCAAAGATACATTGAGTGACTTGGCGTTATGAAGCAGCGGTGACGGATGTTCTTTGCTTTTATTAAATCCCACATCCATCAGAATGGTGCAATCATCCGCTTTAATAAGGTAGGCGACTCCGGCTTCCGTTTTAAGTGTATCGTCATCCGCATAAAAATCCACCAGGGGGAGTATGGAAAGACGGTTGACGGATCCGATGTCCGGTAATTTGTTAATTGTGATGCTGTCAAGCTCTTGGGCGACTTTTTTGTTTCCGGCGTTTAGCTGAACCAGCTTGATGATAAAAAAAAGTATGATAATACCGACAAGTGATGCGACAATATAAACGAGTATCATGATGATAGTCCTTATGTTATGGCCCTGTCTCTCGTTAGACGATATATTATTAAATTAAACCAGTATGTCAGCAGTATATCCGGCGGGAAGATGCGCGGATCCTTTTACGCACGACAAGTCTGTTTCTTGATGAACCCTGTCAATAATTTCATCTATGCAGCTGCAAAAACCTCCTTTCGTCATATCCCATCCATTGCCCGTTTTCGTTGCAAACGTGCATGTACAGAAATGAATGACCTCGGCGCCTTTTGATTTTAGAATTTTAGCCAAAGCAACGGCTTTATCACCGGGGCACTTGCATGTAAAAACACCGACCAGAGCGGCGTCGGTATAATGAGCAAACCCCTCTTTTTTTTCATCCAGACACTGAAAGCAGCCGGTTAGCGGACAACGGTCTTCATTTTTTTCACAACGGATAAGCGCTATCCTGGACACGTTTTACTCCTTTCGTTGTTTATTCACCCATGTTTTCATATAGCTGTCCAGAGCTCCCTGGAGAGTCTCCGAGGCCAGATAGGCACAGTGTTCGTCTTCTTTTGACAAATGACCCAGCCTTAGCAATATGGTTTCACCTGAAATATCGGCTAATTCATCTATACGTTTTCCAATCGCGGCTTCTACCGCAAATGATCCGCAAACATTACTGGAAGCGCATCCGTTTGTTAGATAGGAGGCTTCCGTTACCTCGTCGTTATCGAATTTAAGGAAAATTTCCATTGTATCACCGCAGGAGCCTTTGATGCAGGCATAGCCGTCGGGGCATTCCATTCTTCCGCAATACTTTGGGTTTCTCCAGCGCTGGAAGCCTTCTTCGCCCAAGGCTTGTTTGGCATCATCAAAAATCTGCCTCTGCAGTTCATCAAGGAACGAATCTATGTTGTTACCCATTTATATTTTTCCCGCAACAGGAACCGGGGCCGGCACAGCCCGCTTCCCCCGGTGACGATCCGCAGCAGGCCGTATCCGACGAACCCGGCATCCTGTTTTTTGCCGATCCGGACATGGAGGAGTGTGCCGAGAGCAGCTTTCGAAGCTCGTTGCTGCCGCAGTGGGCGCACTGCGGCGTTTCTGACATGCTTGAGACGATTATCTCGCTGTTTTGTCCGCATGATAAACAAAGATAGTCAAATATAGGCATGGCGACATCCTTTTTCTTATCGAATCTTATACCCAGTGTCCTTCCACATTGGCGCTGTCAGCCGGCTTAAGTTCATTATTTTTAAATTGCTGAAGCGCATCCGCTACCCGGCCCCCGGCGCCGACGACTATTTTAATGCCCACCTGTTCCAGCACCTTGAATGCTTTAGGGCCGCAGTTGCCGGTGATGAGCACATCGACCTTTTGGTTGGCAATGGTTTTTGCAGCCTGGATACCCGCACCCTGCGGCAGACTCAGGTTCTGGGCGTTTTTCACGACGGAAAAGTCCATTGTGTCGGGATCCACTATGATAAAGTTTTCAGCGCGACCAAACCTGGGATCAACATCAGCCGTCAGATTATTTCCCGATGATGTGATGGCGATTTTCATTTTGGTGACTCCTTTGTTTGTTAAACGTTATTAAGACATGTCCGTTTTTTTACGGGAACGGGGCAGCATATTATGAGCATATACCCAAAACGAAAAATAAGGGCTTTTGGAAGAGGTGTCAAGAGATTTTTTTAGAAATTTCCTAATCGTAATCATAAACATAATCTCTTTTTTCAAATGGGTTGCTGTTCGCCGGACTCTTTGGATTAAGATTACGATTATGATTAAGTAAGATAGGGATCTAGTTCAAATACGCTGTGGCGACAAAATAGGCAGATCCCCTCTGTTGGATAAAGACATTGAGGTAGACGGCATTTTTATCAGAAGCAGCCACCGCGGCGAGATCGATAACGCCATTTCCATTTGACCGGATATTTCCGATGACGTTTGACTCCGATGTCAGAATAACAATGGCCTCCCCGGCAGCGGGTACATAGTCACCGCAAGGCATGATCCGTCCGGTTTTTTCCGAACCGACGGTTTCCGTTTTTTCACCCCGGCTTTTTTCAAAACCGGCGTCCAAGATAGGCTGGCCAACTCTCGGGAAAACGATTCCGAGGGGCAGCAAAACAGTTGTGGCCGCACCGCTGACATCCTGTGACCGTTTTCTTTCATGGGCGATTTTTTCCACCTCTTCATAGCAGTATTTTCGCTTTCCCAGAAGGTAGGTGTGAGAATTGCCTTTTCGTTTAAGCTGATAAACATATCCCGCTGATTCACCCGGTGCAGCGATGCCGTCGGTTATTTCAGCGACGTAGGTTTTAGGGGCCGGCGCACAGCCGGCAATTACTGCAAGGCTCACAAAAAAAAGGACCATGGTGTTGACGTGTCTGTTCATCTTAATAGAACCCTTTATATTAGCTTCCGGACCATCATCTCCCGGGGAATGCTCCCAGAATCGGTTGCATACCCCTGGATTGCATAATTTCCACTCCCCATCTGGACAAGCCAAAGTTAATGGCGGCTTTTGCCGGACCCTTCGGCTCTCCCTTGGTAAGAAAGTAAAACGTCTGATATAACGGATAGCTCTTTTCTTTCGGGGACAACCCGTCTACATTAATTACCTTTATGGCATCCGTATTTTCAATGGCACCCTGCGCAACAAACGAGATAGCACCGGGTATATACTGAACCCCTTTTATGGATTCAATGGCATGATAGGTGACATAGTCATACCGCATTTTTTTTGAGTTCATTACCTGCCTCGAAAAATTGGTGAAAGCGCCTGTCTTTTCACCGGGAACAACAAGGACGATGGTCTGGTCGGGTCCGCCGACATCTTTCCAGTTGGTAATGTCTCCCCCGAATATCATCCGGAGTTGTTCGGTGCCGAGATTTTCAATACTGCCCGGCATGTCTTTTGAAAACCGGTTGTTCGTGATAATGACAAGCGGATCCCGGCAGAATGGGATTTCTACATACCCTTTTTTCTTCATCTCATTTGACGCCCCAAGCTCGGTAATGGCGATGTCGGCGACATCATTCATCAGCCTGTCTATGGCTACGTGGGAAGGACCGACAAAGGTTTGCGCCTTAAAGCCGGTTATGGTTTCATATTGGCGGACAATGGCTTTACCGTAGGCCTGGGCCACCACTGAAGAAATGCCGGCTCTTACAACCTGTGACGAATGGGCCTGGGAAACGGGTAAAATGACAGCGGAACATACGGCTGCAGTCAACATTATCAAAGCAGGTAACGGCCAACGCATGGTAATCTTCTCCCACAAAGCGGTAAATTACGAAATGGTTTATTTACCGGCACCCGGTCTGGTTTGCGGATAACCGGATTGACAGATCAGGTCATAGCAGGTTTGAAAGAAAAAGTATAGGGCTTAATACGGAGTTTTAACTGAACGGATCTTTCAAACCGCCCCGCTGATGATCAGATAGGCAAGATAACAGACATAACAGCACAATAAAACAATTCCGTCTTTTCTCTCCATGGTATAATTGTTTTTCATCATCAGCCAGGGGAGAACGCTTATTGCCATCATAACGCCGTAATCCACTATCAAACCACTGTCCACTAATCCTCCGGGGATGGGAATGGGCCTGATGATCGCTGTAACTCCAATTACACTTAACAGGTTGAACACATTGCTTCCCACCAGGTTGCCAATGCTGATATCCAGCTCTTTTCTTAGTGCGGCGACAATGGATGTGGCAAGTTCCGGAAGCGACGTTCCCAGTGCCACAATGGTCAACCCAATGAACTTTTCATCAACCCCGAATGTCTTCATGATAATCACCGCATTGTCGATAAGCACCTGGGCGCCCGTCAGTACTCCGGCAATCCCGACAATGATCATCAACGCTTGTTTGGGCCTGGAATCGATATAGCCGATATGCAGAAGCTCCGTTTCCACACGCACACCTAAACCCGTGTCGGCGGACAGAGGTTCTTTTTTTGAGACATGGTAGTTGAACAGGCTATAGATGATAATTCCGGCGAACAGAAAGAGGCCTTCCGCTCTGCTGATCTCCGCATTCCAGGAAAGGAACAGCACTAAAACCGATATGAGAAGCATAATGGGGATATCGCGGTTGACAACTGAGCGCGCAGCCCGGATGGGCATGATCAGCGCGGTGGCCCCTAAAACAAGGGCGATGTTGCAGATATTGCTGCCCACGACGTTTCCGATGGCTATCATGCTTTTATTCTGAAGGGAGGCAACGGCACTCACCACCATCTCCGGTGCGGATGTTCCGAAGGCAACAACGGTGAGGCCCACCACAATCGGTGATATATTGAAACTGCGCGCAAGGCTGGACGAGCCTCGGACCAGCCAATCCGCGCCGAAATATAACAGTAACAAGCCTGCAGTTAATAGAGTGTAGTTCAGCAGCATGTCGCATTCCCGTCCGTGTCGATTCTGATCAAATCCCACCCGTCTAATAAGCACAAACTGTTTGTTAAAGCAATGGGTCCATTATTGACAAGTTTCCGTACGCATAATATAACATATTGATGTTTAAACGACTTCAATATATTTTTGGACTCCGATACAGAGCCACTCGAATAAATTAATGAAATCCGTCGTTACGATAGTCGGCAGGCCGAATGTTGGGAAATCCACTTTGTTTAACCGCATTACCCGAAAGAAAGAGGCGATTGTGGATGATTATCCAGGGGTTACCAGGGACCGGCATTACAGCGAGGCGGTGTGGGATGATATTCATTTCATCCTCACCGATACCGGCGGTTTTTTAATTAATGACAGTGATGAGTTCTCCACTAAAATTCGATTTCAGGTTCGGGAAGCAATAAAGGATTCGGATGCCGTCATCATGGTTCTTGATGGAAAAAGCGGCATGTCGCCATTTGATGATGAAATGATTGCCCTCTTAAGACAGGTCCATATACCTGTTTTTTACGCAGTAAATAAAATAGACGGAATCGAGCAGGAAGGGGGCCTCCACGAATTTTACCGGCTGGGGATAGAGAAGATGTATCCCGTCTCCGCCGAACATGGCTACGGTGTGCGGGATCTTATGGATGACCTTGTGGACGCCATGCCGAAGGCCAAAGAGGGCGCAACAAAGAATCAGGACGAGGAAATGATCAACCTCGCGGTGGTCGGGAGACCCAATGTCGGTAAATCTTCCCTTATAAACCGGATATTAGGTCAGGAGCGCCACCTGGTCAGCGACGTGCCGGGAACCACCCGGGATGCCGTTGATTCCATTTGTAAAGTTCATGGAAGGTACTTTCGGATGATTGACACCGCAGGAATCAGACGAAAGGTGAGGGTGTCTGAGAAAGTCGAAAAATTTTCAGTGATCAAGGCGTTAAAGAGCCTGGACAGATGCGATGTCGCCTTAATTGTGCTGGATGCATCGGAAGGAATTACCGAACAGGACATACGGGTGGCCGGGTATGCCCATGATCGAGGATGCGGATGCATTTTTCTTTTAAACAAGTGGGATATTGTCGAGAAAGATGATAAAACCGTTAAACGATTTTATGATCAGTTGAAAGTGGAAGCAAAATTTTTAAGTTTTGCTCCGGCCATAACCCTATCGGCCAAAACAGGACAGAGAGTGGGCCGTATTTTCGAACTGGTGTCGGACGTCTACTCCCAGTATCGGACAAGAATAAGCACGGGACAGTTGAATGCAATCATGGAGCGTGCGGTGACGGCCACCGAGCCGTCGCTTCACAAGGGCAAGCGGATTAAGTTTTATTATACTGTGCAGATATCCACCGAACCCCCGACGTTCATATGCGTTGTCAATTTTCCTGATGCAGTGCATTTTTCGTATAAACGATATTTGATGAACAGAATCCGTGAAGGTGCCGGCCTTGACATGACGCCGATCCGGTTGTTTTTCAGGGCCAGAAGCGGACGAAAAGAGTTCACCAAAAAAAAACGAAAAAAGCGGTGAGAAAAAGGATCATCACGTTATAACAAGGCCGGAGACACAGCTTGGATCTTTTCGAATTTCAGGCGAAAAAAGATACATCATCCCTAAGACCGCTGGCGGAACGAATGAGGCCCAAGCGGATGGAAGAATTCATGGGCCAGGATCACATTGCCGGTCCGGGGACCGTCCTGACCGAAGCCATTAAACGTGACCGGATATTTTCGATGATTCTCTGGGGACCGCCGGGATGCGGAAAGACGACTCTTGCCTCCATTATCGCTGAAGAAACCCAGGCAAGTTTCGTCAAGATTTCAGCTGTTCTCTCCAATGTCAAAGAGGTGAGATCCATCATCGATGAAGCTAAAAACCGGTTAAACCTTTATCGGAAGCGGACCATTCTTTTCGTGGATGAAATCCATCGCTTTAACAAAGCACAACAGGATGCCTTTCTCGGTCATGTGGAAAGCGGGTTGATCACATTAATCGGCGCCACCACGGAGAACCCGTCATTTGAGGTGATACCGGCGTTAATTTCAAGGTGCCGGGTATTTGTTCTGGAACCCCTCTCCAGGGAAAATATAAAGACCATTCTTGAACGGGCGATAGGGGATGAAGAAAAGGGACTCGGGGCATCCGGCATCCGTATTGAAAACGAAGCACTTTCGCACCTTGCCGATACGGCGGACGGTGATGTCAGAACGGCGCTGAATGGTCTGGAAATCGCGGCATCCTTTGTAGAAGAGCATGGGACTGAAGAGCACGGGGGACCGTCGAAAAACCTGACCATACGGGTTGGTGACATCGAATCCGCGCTGCAGAAGAAAGCCCTCTTGTATGACAAAACCGGGGAGGAACACTATAATCTGATATCCGCTCTCCACAAAAGCATGAGGGGTAGCGACCCGGATGCATCCGTATACTGGCTTACAAGAATGCTTGATTCCGGTGAAGATCCTGTTTATATTGGACGCCGGATGGTCAGGTTTGCCTCCGAAGATGTGGGAAATGCCGACCCGAATGCCCTCTCCGTGGCATTGAATGCCGTAAACTCATTCAGGCTGCTGGGCCGGCCGGAGGGAGAACTCGCTCTTGTGCAGGCAGCCGTTTATCTTGCCACGGCTCCCAAAAGCAACAGCATTTATGTCGCCCATAAAAAGGTAAAGGACCTGGTGAAACAAACAGGAGCGCTTCCCGTACCCAAGCATATACGGAATGCACCGACCGACTTAATGAAAAAACTGGACTACGGGAAAGGATATCAATATGCCCATGATCATCAAGATGCCGTTGACTCTCAATCTTATCTTCCTGAAAAAATTAAAGGAAAGCGCTATTATTTGCCAACGGAAAGGGGATATGAGGCAACAGTTAAGAAAAGACTGGATAAGTGGTTAGATATAAAGAAAAAACTAAGGAAAGGAGGTAGTTTATGACAACGGATTTTGATAAAGCGCTGGACATCGGCAGGCCGCCGAACATCAGGACACTGTTTCCGAATTCAAAGGCCTTGATTGTGAGCGGTAAATTTATCGACCGGGCCATGATCGCAAAAGGGCATGCCATGACCATTGCCGCCAATGGAAGAAGCCGCATTGTGATACAGGGCGCGCTCCAGGCCGCTCAAAAGGCCAATGCCGCAATTATTATAGAAATCGCAAGGTCGGAAGGCGGGGCCGGCGCCTACTGTGCCGTCAATTACTGGAATATTGCAAGACAGGTGGATTCTCTTTGCAATGAACTGGGGATCACGGTTCCGGTGGCCATCCATGCCGATCATTATGGTATAAAAAAAGAAGAGGATATCGCCCCTGCAAAAATAGAAATACCCACCATGTTTGATGCCGGCATTACATCCATTGCCATTGACGCCTCCCATATGCCGGATGATCTTAACCTGAATACCAACATCGAACTTAACCCCCTTATTCCGGCATGGGCCGGTCTTGAAACCGAGATAGGTGAAATCAAAGGGAATCAGGGCCTTTCAACCAGCGATGAGGCGCTGTTCCTAATCCAGGGTCTGAATGCCCATGGCATTTTTCCGGACTGGATCGCGCTGAACAACGGCACCACCCACGGCATCGAAGCCAGTGACCAGGGAATTCAGGTGGAGCTTACCACCGAAATTCATAATGCCTTGGGCAAGTATAAGATTTCAGGTGCCCAGCACGGCACATCAGGGAACAGTTCGGATCGCCTGAGAGATATCGCCTCTAAAACCAAGACCACAAAAGCGAATGTGGCAACCGCCCTTCAAATGATCTCCTGGGGCCTTGAAGTGAATGATTACGGGAATGCCATCCTTGATGAAAACGGTGACTTCATTAAGGTGCCGGGTCAGGGTGCGGACGAAGATGTCTGGAAAAAAATGCTGAAGTATGCCGAAGAAAAGGGTATTAAGGGCGGCAATTTTAAAAAACTGAATATTGTATTTGAAAATGTTCTTTTGGGACAGCCCAGGGAAATCAGGGAACGAATGGCCAGACGGGTTGAGGACTTTGTGTTGAATATCCTGGTAAATGTGTTTAATGCCGAAAACACGGCACCGCCGGCCATCGAAGATATCATCAAAACCGGATCCCATGACCCCGGTCCCAAGGTCGGCCGTATCGAAGATCCCAGGGAGTGGACGCCGGAAAAAATCAAGGAGAAGGCGGCGTCCATCGTTTCCGATAAAGGACCGGAAGGGGACTTTGACGACTAACGAAAAAAAATACTGCCATTTCTGTGGTAACAGTCTGGAAGAAAGATTTGTTGACGGTCGTCACCGAAAATATTGTGTGCGGTGTGCAGGGCCCATCTATGAAAATCCGGTTCCTGCCACCTGCACCATCGTGGCCGATGGAGAAAAAAGAATCCTGCTGGTTAAGCGCAGTGTCGAACCCAAGAAAGGATACTGGTGCCTGCCCGGAGGATTCATGGAACTGGATGAAACCCCGGAGCAGTGCGCACTGAGGGAACTCAGAGAAGAGACCGGTCTTTCGGGAAAAATCAAACTCCTTCTGGGTGTTCGAGCCAATCCTAGCCCCATGTATCACACCGTTCATATGACCGGCTATCTTGTCAACGAGTTCAGCGGGACCCCCGTTGCCGGCGATGATGCGGATGAGGTTAAATGGTTTTCTATTCACGCGCTTCCCGAGATCGCATTTGACAGCCATCGGCATTTTATATCTATTTATATTTCCGCGAACTTATGAAAAAGACACTTTTTTCCTCAAGTTTTTGATCCCCCCGCCGATAATATCGCTAAGGAGTGCCGCAAATGGAGATACCGACGTATCAAATACATAAGGTAATGAAGGTGTACACCCGGCAGCTGAGTCAGAGCAAAATGCTTGAAAAACAGAAGACTGCCGCCGGCAAATCCTCAATGGACAAGATTAACATATCCGCGGAGGGGAAACGCCAGGCGATTATTGGAAAGGTTGCCAATGATGTAGTTGAACGAATTACGAGTTTCGGCCCGAAAGATGAGTTTGACCAGGAGATCGTGGATAAACTCGAACAGGAAATCGGGGGAAAAGTGGATTTCAAAAAAAGTAAAGCGTCCACATTCGAGTTTAACGTCATTGACGGCGACAATAACAAAACCACCAATACCGTGTCTGTAAAGAACTCGGAATATCTTCTGAATCGCTTGGAACAGCTTACAAAAGAGGCCGTCAACAAAAATATGGAATTCTAAATTCGGAGGCGTTTGATGAGCAACATTAATAATATCACCGGACCCTATGATCAACAAGCCTATATCAACGAACCTGCGGAGAAGAAGCAGCAAGTCCGACCGGAACCGGATGCCCTGAATAAAAAAGATGCAGGTGAAGACCGGGTGAGCCTGTCCGCAAGTTACCGGGAAATGAGTCTTGCAAAACAGGCGGCCATGGAAAGCCCGGGCCCACCGCCTGTTTCATCCTATGATCGTGCAGGTAAACTAGCTGAGATCAAAAGGGAAGTGGAAAGCGGTCGGTACCAGACCAATCAGGATTTAGCGGCGGAAAAAATAATCGGTCTTGTAATTGATGAGTTGGTATAGACACCCGTGATTGATTATTGACACCCACCGGGAAAATATTTCCTGCCGAAAAGCCGCCCGATGGAGATGAACCGGGCGGCTTTTTTATATCCACCCAGAATTATTATTAAAACATATTGAATCCACTCAACTGTTTAACTGGCTTGATTCTTGCTTTTTTGATTTGAACCGTTTACCTGCACGTGTATGCCATTTTAACAAGAGCATCCGGGGAGAGAATGATGACCAAGATAACCGATATTTCAGGCGGCAAGCCCATTGTGCCCGCTACCGGCATTAAATCCAAAGAGGGTGATGCGTTTCAAAAAACCCTTGAAAAAGCCCTTCAAATTAAAGAAGGGGGGACGGCAGCAGGTATTCAGCACAGCAGGCTTGGAGAAATTCAGGCCCCGGTCGCGCCCGTGGTGGAATCAGCCCTTCACGGTCTGGATGAAAAAGTGAAGAATCTCATAGATCGTCTGGATGTGTTTGCATCGTTCCTCGACAATCCCGGTCAATCGTTAAAACATATGGAACCCCTGGTTCGATCCATGAAAGATGAAGCAGACCGGATATCGGAAATGATTGCAAAAGAGGGGGTTGCGGATGACAACCTGAAAAAAATCAGCATGGAATCCGTGATGATGGCACACATCGAGTACCATAAGTTTTACCGGGGGGATTATATCTAAATCAGGTATTTTTTTTGGCTTCCTCCCACAGTGTCTCCAGAAGCTCATGGGATGCGGCCTCCACGTCTTTTCCGCTTTTCCTTAATTTCTCTTCCATGTATTTAAATCGTTTTTGAAATTTTCCTATGGCATCATAAAGGGCTGTTTCAGGGTGGATTCTTGCAAAGCGGGCCGCATTCACCAGGGTAAACAGGATATCGCCAAACTCGGTCTTGGTTTTCTTTTCATCGTTTTCAGCCACCGCCGTTCTGAATTCATCAATTTCTTCATCCACCTTTTCTAGAACATCCGATATATGATGCCAGTCAAAACCGGCACCGGCCGCTCGTTCGGAGACCCTGTATGCCCTCATAAGAGCGGGCAGCCCTGAGGGAACGGAATCCAGGAGTGAGACCGATTCTGAAAACGCCTTTTCATTTTTCTTTATTTTCCGCCACTGGTTTCTGATATCACCGATGCTTTTTACCCGGCTGTCTTCAAACACATGGGGGTGCCGGCGAATCATTTTGTCAGACACCCGGTCAATGGCGCCGTTGATATCAAAGGCACCGTTGTCTTTATACAATTCGGCAATAAATATGATAATAAAGATCACATCACCCAGCTCCTCCAGGATCTCCTCATGGTTGCCGGTTTGAATGGCATGGACAAGTTCGTGAACTTCTTCGGCAAGGTAAACCGAGATGGATTCCGGTGTTTGTTTTCTGTCCCACGGGCATCCGTTTTCCCCTCTGAGAACCGAAATCAGCCGTTTCAGCCCTTCAATCCCGTCGGGTATATCCAGATGTCCCGACATGTTCTTTCTTCCATTCACGTTTTATTTACCTGTGCGCGCCTTCCATATTTCTTTCAGCTTTACAATGTTGGTCTCAAACCCTTTTTTCATGTCACTGGATACAAACGCAGACATGGTTTCCGAAATTGCGGTCACGTGGGGGGAAAGCAGGGAATTCCCGATGAACGGCGACCCTTTGGAAAGAAAGGAGGTAAACATAAACAAAAGAACGGATACAATGAGTATGCCTTTTAGAAACCCGAAGCCCGCACCGAACAGCCGGTCCACCCAGCCCAGGAACACAATTTTTAACAGGAGTTTAATCAGGCCCCCAATCAGGTTTATAATAATAAAAATAAGGACAAAGATGACCATGAAGCTGATGATGTTGAGATACGCTTGATTATGCACCCATCCGGTCAGCAGGCGAGACGAGGAGAGCAGGGGATAATACGTGAATGCGGCATAAAAACCGCCAAGCACGGCAATGATGGAAGAGATTTCCTTGATGAGACCCCTGAACAGTCCCCGGACAAGGCAGAATGAAACAATAATTATTATCAGCATATCAAACGGATTCATGGGGTGGGATTAACAGAGCGGTATTTTTCAGTCAAGATTATTTTGGCGAAACCGGCCGGATCCGGTCGAAACCGGCTGGACCCAGGCATTCCGTTCGCCGGAATAGAACCACTTGTCCGGAAAGCCCCGCCGTTTGACAAACCTTGGGTTTTCCGCCCAGTCCAGAAGGGTTTTATACGACTCCTGAATCCGCCTGAAGGATCCGTCGTCCCCGCCATGGTCCGGATGGTGCTTTTTTGCCTGCCTTCGGAACGCCTGTTTGATTCGGGTGTGGTAATCGTTGTTCGCAAGATCCCTGCCGGTGATTTTCAGGTGAAGGAGTGCGGTTCCTTTAACTGCGGGATAATTAATCTCAAGGGGCTTCACCGTTGACGACCGGTTGTTGTTTTTTTTTGCTTGTTCAAGAACCTGGATTGAGGCAAGGTATCCCTTGTTGGTGCGTCTTTTGGCATCCCACCAGATGGCGCCGAGCACGTTCGCCATTTTGCCGAAATCATCGGAGGGCCTTTTGCCGTTTGTCCGCGGATATATAAAACTGTAGATATCGGTCGCCCCGTAGGGAAGAATATCAAGAACAATCATGACATCTGAAAAATAAAATGTTGCAAATTTGGCATTCAGTGCTTTCAGAAGACCGGTTCGTATATTCAGCATATGCCTGAGTCGCCGGCGGCAGTCAATGGTGCAGTATTTTCTCGTACCGGTAGAAATGCCGATCCCGCAGGACAGGCAGGACCTGGCGGCATCAGGCGCTGATAAAATCAGTTTGGTGTTTTTCTTTTCTTTCATGGTGAGAACATCATAGCAAAAAATGAATTGAAATAGAACCCTGCCGTTCGATGGCAGCACCGGTCACGAACAATTGACAAACCAAGGAATTCTAAGATATGGGAGGGTGTCATGTGAAGAACCGATATAGGGAACACGTGCCTGGCAATCCCATTAACGGCATAATACCAGGGCAGATAGAACCGATAATCAACGAGGCTAAAAACCTGTAGATGCACATGCTGAGCGGCAAAACAATTGTCTTTCTCCCCGGGATGGACGGCACCGGTCTCTCATTCGAGCCCCTGGGGAAAATACTGCCACAAGATATAAATGTAGAAATAATTCAGTATCCGACGGACAGGCTTCTTAATTTTAAAGAAACGGTTCAGTGGGCCAAGGACCAGATCCAATCCGATCAAAAGGATTTGATTGTTCTTGCGGAATCATTCTCAGGACCGGTGGCGATTGACCTCATCGGTTCCGGGCAGCTCAAGGCGAATTGCCTGATTCTCTGTGCAACATTTGCCAGGTCGCCGAGACCGATACTGTTTAAGGTTTTACGCTGCCTCCCCTTGGATTTGATAATACGACTTCCTTTCCCCAAATCCCTATTTCGGCATTTCATTGAAGGGGGGGATCAAGCAACCGAATTGTTTATTAATATGTGGCAACGGGTAAAAACCCTGGTGCCGGCAAGGGTACTTGTGCATCGGCTTAAAATTATCAGCCGGGTGGATGTTCGTGAACGGCTGTCGTCGCTGCCTGTTCCCTGTCTTTATATTCAGGCGGCTTCCGATAGAAGCGTCCCGCCATCGTCCCTGTTCGATTTCGTTGAACTCGTACCTGACTTGAGAGTTAAACGGATAAAGGGGCCCCATTTCATCCTTCAGGCACAGCCTCTTGCATCCTTGCATGCAATACACCACTTCGTTGGCCTCATTACCACTGCGACGGCCGACGGCGGCTGATAGCCGCGCCTGATCCGCGACGTTTTAACCGGGAATCCATCGATTTTATCCTTGACAAACCGCTTTGCTATTGCACAATGGTTCCGGAAAACGCTATTACGGCACCCTCAGATGTCCCGACAATAAAAGCGGATGCCACAACAGAAGAGAGGCTATATATGAAAACTATTGCATCAGCCACAATTGAAACCACCGGGCGCGAGAAACTGAAAAATGAAGTGTTAGGCATAAGCGGCAGCCCGAGAATAAACGGCAACTCAGATATATTGTTGAAACAGATTCTTTCCGGAGTTTCCCGGGAAAACCTATCGGCAACCTGTTTGAATTTAACGAATCTGCACTTCCAAGGGTGTATCGGGTGCGAACGGTGCCGAAAAGATAAGATCTGCACCGGCCTGACGGATGGCATGTCCATCGTCTACAATCGAATTATCTCTTCGAGGGGGTTGGCCCTGGTCTCGCCGACGCATAATTACAATATCACATCATGGACGAAGGCGTTCATTGACAGGCTTTACTGTTTTTACAACTTTGGAAACGACCGGCCCGGAAACTGGTCCAGCCGTCTTGCCGGACAACACAGAAAAGCCGTCATCGCAGCGGTGTGTGAGCAGGAAGATGAGAACGACATGGGGTTCACCATTGACGCTATGAAACGTCCCCTTCAGGCACTCGGTTATGATATTGTCGGAGAGCTGGCTGTATTCAGAATTTTTGATAAAGCAAAAGTGAAAGGCGATAAAGACGCCATGCAAAAAGCATACGAGTTAGGGACCGCTCTGTCACGGTCAATCAAAAAATAGCCGCAGGCAATTATATATCAAACGCTTGATGGCGGTTCAGCCAAACATCAAGGGCCTACCATTTCGAGACAATGGAAAAGGCCGCCCTTGCATACTGGGGGATCTCTTCATCATCGAATTCACCGGACTTCGTGGAATACTGACCGGCCAGATCAATTTGAAACCATTTTACACCAAGGCCCAACCCTGCGGTCAAAATGGGCCCGTCATCGCTTTCGCTCATATTCTTCATCATTCCGCCCCTGAGAGAAAGCCAGGTTGTGGGATGATAATTGATTCCTCCGCCGATAAACCGGGACTTGTATCCTCTTATAAATGTGTCATTTTCCGTCAGGTCCGCGTCAAGGGACAGCGTCATGTTATCGTTCAGTACATCATAGGCCACGCCCCACCTGACCTGAGGGTCTATTTTTAGTTCGCCGCCGTCGGCGGTATCAAACTCAGGCGTGTTCAGATTTTTACAAACAAGTCCGGTTGAAAGCTTTGGCAGCTGCTGCGGAATATATAACAAACCAAGGTCAATTCCGTAGGATGTGTCCGATTCCTCGATTTCATCAAACCTGTCGTCAATATCGCCGGAATCCGTATCAATGGTTAACGTTTCGGAATAGGATCTGCCGGGCATGAGTTTTAATGCGCCCCCGACGCAGACTTGACCGAACCCGGTTTCAAACTTGTGGCCATAGGCGATGGGAATTTCAATGTAGCTAAGACCCGCGAGGTTTAATGTCGTAAGATCATTCTGCACGGCGTATTCAAGGGAGTTGTTTTCATAAACCTCCTCCGGCACCAAGCTGAAGGTGTCGCCGACATCATCATATCGAATATAATAATCTGAGCCGGCGTCAATGATGATATCCTGGCGGCCATCGATAACCGTATAAGCGGACATCTCGGACACACCGAATACGCCGAATCCGAAATTCCCCGCCTGAACGGCAAGGGTTGCCGTCGGCATAATATGAAGGCCGTTGGTATCGCCGAGATTTGCCAACGCCTTTTTTATGATTTTAAGGTTGGTAATTGAGGGGTGATCGGATAAGCCGGCAGCCCGGACTTCGTTTTCCGCCAGATCGGACGGACTGAGCGAAGCAATCCAGTCCAGCGTACCCTGAATCTCGTTGTCCGAGTCAAAGCTGCTGTCTTCAAACTCAAGGTTCGAAATGGAGTCAATATGTCTGGCAAGGTTGACTTCTCTGAACGCCGCGCCTAATGATATGGCGACTTCCGTCTTATGTTTGGGTATGGCGAGCAGGGCAGGGTTGTAATACGTTGCATAACATCCTCTTGATGACGCCACACCGGCTCCACCCATGGATAAGGCCTCGAAGCCGATGGATTGAAATTCGGCAGCAAAAGAATTGATTGAGCCTGCCGCAAAAAGGATACAAAAAACAAAACAAATGATGCTCCCGCTGGTTCGTCCGGCCATGTAATAACCCCCTCCTGTCAGTATTGTTTTGAGATTGGATTGGAACGTTGTGAGCTGCAAATTATCATGTTTATCAAAAAAGCAAGAATTGTTCAACCACTTTAAACCGCTCTTTGACGATAACCTCAGTTAATTGTCTTATTTTGTTTTTTTATTGTTGACACGTCCGTTAATAATTTTAAAATATACAACATAAAGTATGTCGAGTATGCCTTTATACAATATATACAATTGAAACAAGTAGATAAGGTGGTTTAGAAAAGAATGAAAAACGGTACCAACGCGTCAACAAATAACGACTATACCGCTGAATCCATCGAAGTTCTGAAGGGGCTGGAACCGGTTAAGCAACGCCCTGGAATGTATACGGATACGTCCCGACCAAATCATCTGGGCCAGGAGGTTCTGGACAACAGCGTGGATGAGGCTATTGCCGGTTATGCGGATCTGATCAAAGTGATATTGCACAAGGACGGATCTCTGGAAGTCAGTGACAACGGACGCGGCATGCCGGTTGATAACCACCCGGAAGAGGGAATTACGGGTGTGGAACTGATTATGACGCGTCTCCATGCCGGGGCCAAGTTTTCCAACAAAAATTACCGCTTTTCAGGCGGCCTGCACGGTGTCGGCGTGTCGGTGGTGAATGCACTATCCAAACGTCTTGAGGTTGAGATAAAAAGGGACGGAAAGAAGTATTCCATTTTTTTTAAAAACGGAGATAAGGGGTCGGATCTTGCCGTTACCGGCGACGTCGGAAAGCGAAATACGGGAACCCTCATCAGGTTCTGGCCGAACCCTAAATATTTTGAGTCCGGCGCTTTTTCAATAAAACGCATGAAACACGTTATGCGGGCAAAGGCGGTATTATGCCCGGGATTGAAGGTCACCTTTCTAAATCAAAATACCGGAGAAACAGATGATTGGCTTTATGAAGACGGCCTTAGAGATTACCTGAAGGACAGTCTGGTGGACAATACCACTGTGCCCGACGACCCGTTTGTCGGAGAATTTGACGGCGACGGAGAATCGGCCGTATGGGCCGTTACCTGGATTGATGGTGAAGGAGAAACGGTTGCCGAGAGTTACGTCAACCTGATACCCACCACCCAGGGCGGCACCCATGTAAACGGGTTCAGAAACGGCCTACTTATCGCCATCAGGGAGTTTTGCGAATTCAGGAAGCTGCTGCCCCGGGGCGTTAAGATCGCCCCGGAAGACATCTGGGACAAATGCTGCTACATCTTGTCCGTAAGGATGCAGGAGCCTCAATTTTCGGGCCAGACCAAAGAGCGCCTTTCTTCGCGCCAGACCGCCACCTTCGTATCCGGTGTGGTAAAAGACGCCTTTAGCTTATGGCTGAATCACCACACCGATGCCGGGGAGAGAATTGCCCGGATGGCCATTGAAAATGCCCAGAAAAGGTTGAAAACCACCCGAAAGGTGGCCAGGAAAAAAATCACCAGCGGCCCGGCCCTTCCGGGAAAACTGGCGGATTGCGTCAGCCAGGACTTGAGCCGGAGCGAACTGTTCCTGGTTGAAGGCGACTCGGCAGGGGGGTCGGCAAAGCAGGCAAGGGACCGGCAGACCCAGGCCATTATGCCGCTTCGGGGAAAAATATTGAATACATGGGAAACGGACCCTTCCACCATATTAAACTCAAAGGAAATCCATGATATTGCCGTGGCCATAGGGGTGGATCCGGGTTCGGATAATCTTTCCGGTCTGCGCTACGGCAAAATTTGTATTCTGGCGGATGCGGACTCCGACGGTCTTCATATCGCCACTCTATTGTCGGCCCTTTTTCTAAGGCATTTTACTCCACTGATTAATAAAGGGTGCATATTCGTGGCCATGCCGCCGCTTTACAGAATCGACGTCGGAAAAGAGGTGTACTATGCCCTTGATGACGCCGAGAAGTCGGCGATCATCAAGCGGATCAAAAAGAGTAAAAAGAAGGGTAAAATAAATGTTCAGCGATTTAAAGGGTTGGGTGAAATGAATCCTGTTCAACTCAGGGAGACGACCATGGCCCCGGACACACGGAAGCTGGTTCAACTATCCATCAATGACCCGGATAAGGCATTTCAACTTATGGATATGCTGTTGTCAAAAAAACGAGCAGCCGACAGACGTGTATGGCTGGAAGAAACCGGAGATGTAATTTAAGATGAGCGAAACATTGACCATCAATACCGATGCGGCCGACCACCTGCCCATACAGCAGTTTTCCGAAAAGGCCTACAGGGAATACTCCATGTATGTCATTCTTGACAGGGCTCTGCCGAACATAAAGGACGGGCTTAAACCGGTGCAGCGGCGCATCATATATGCCATGTCCGAACTGGGTTTAAAATCCACCGCAAAATATAAAAAATCCGCCCGAACTGTCGGGGACGTTCTGGGCAAATTCCACCCTCATGGAGATACGGCTTGCTACGAAGCAATGGTACTCATGGCCCAGTCTTTTTCCTTTCGCTACCCGATTGTGGACGGCCAGGGAAACTGGGGAATCCCGGATGATCCAAAATCCTTTGCTGCGATGAGGTATACGGAATCCAGGTTGTCCGGATATGCGGACACATTGCTCAGGGAGTTGGGGCAGGGGACGGTAGAGTGGGCCCTTAATTTTGACGGAACACTCCAGGAACCCGAATATCTCCCCGACACATTGCCGAATATCCTTCTAAATGGAACAACCGGTATTGCCGTAGGAATGGCCACCGATATTGCGCCCCACAACCTGAAAGAGACCGTGGATGCATGCATCCATCTTCTGGATCATCCCAAGGCGACTGTTGAAGAATTATGCGATCATATTAAAGGACCGGACTACCCCACTTCAGCGGAAATTATTTCACCCCATCATGAACTGGTTGAGATGTATAAGACCGGCACGGGGAGTATACGCATGAGAGCGGCCTGGTATCGTGAAAACGGCGATATTGTTGTCAGCGCCCTTCCTCACCAGGTATCCGGTGCGAAGATACTTGAGCAGATCGCCTCTCAAATGCAGGCGAAAAAGCTGCCCATGGTGGCGGATTTGAGGGATGAGTCCGACCACGAAGATCCTGTCCGCCTGGTGATTGTTCCGCGATCCAACAGGGTGGATGTTGACTCGCTGATGACGCATCTTTTTGCCACAACCGATCTCGAACGCACCTGCCGTGTCAATATGAACATGATAGGCCTAAACGGGCGCCCCCAGGTCAAAAGCCTTACAGGTCTTTTGAAAGAGTGGCTCGTTTTCAGAAAGGATGTGGTGACAAAACGGCTTCAGTTCAGGCTGGAAAAGGTTTTAGACAGGCTTCATATCCTGGAAGGTTTTCTCATCGTCTATCTTAATCTGGATGAAATTATCAACATCATACGATCCGAAGATCATCCCAAACCGGTCTTAATGAAACGGTTTAAACTGAGCGATCGGCAGACAGAGGCTATCCTCGAGATAAAACTCCGTCAGCTTGCAAAACTGGAAGAGATAAAAATTAACCGGGAGCTCGATGAACTGAAAAAAGAAAAAGAGGATCTTGAGAAAACATTAAGATCATCAAGTCGCCTAAAAACGCTGATAAAGAAAGAGCTCAAGGAAGACGCAAAAAAGTATGGAGATGACAGGCGCTCCGTGCTTATCGAACGGGATGAGGCAAGGGCCATGACGGAAGCGGATCTGATCCAGGCAGAACCGGTGACGGTGGTGCTTTCGAATCAGGGCTGGGTCAGGGCGGCCAAAGGGCATGACATCGATGTGCACAGTCTCAGCTACAAATCAGGGGACGGGTATAAAGCATTTTCCCAAGGAAAGAGCACCCAATCCGCCGTATTTGTCGATTCCAGGGGGCGCAGTTATACCCTGCCGGCACACTCCCTTCCCTCGGCAAGGGGCCATGGTGAGCCTTTGAGCGGCAGGCTGAATCTCGCCGACGGAGCTGTCATAGAATCGGTCGCTATTGGAGACCCCGAACGGCACTATCTTATCGCCAGTGATGCCGGATACGGGTTTATTGTAAAAATGGCCGATCTGCTATCAAAAAATAAAAACGGGAAAGCCATTCTGACGGTCACCCATGGTGCGAATACACTTCCGCTGTCCGCCGTTATGAATCATGACACTGATTCCGTGGTCGCCATTACCAACGAGGGACGAATGCTTGTGTTCCCGGCCAAGAATCTTCCCCGTCTCTCAAAGGGCAAGGGGAACAAAATTATCGGTATTCCCCCGGCCAGGGTAAAAGCACGGTTGGAGTACGTGTCCGCCCTTACCATCCTTCCATCGGTATGTGATATGATTATCCATGCGGGAAAGCGCAAACTGACGTTCAAACAGGCTTCCCTGGATGATTACAGGGGTGAGAGAGGGCGGAGAGGTAAAAAACTCCCCAGGGGATTCAGGAACGTCGGCAGAGTGGAATTGATCAATCCGGAGCAGATGTATCTTCCCGAGCTGTAGCCATTAAATCATAATCTTATTCTTAATCTTAATCCAAAAAAGCCCCTATGATTAGGATGACGATTAAGACCTGATCAATACTGGGTCAGGGACCCGTTAATCTTGGCCTTTTTTACCGCCCGGCTGAACACCCACAGGCTGGCGGGAATCATAACCGAGGAAAATATGACAAGCGGAATGATAGACGGCAGTAATTTTTCGGAGCTGTAGCCCTGAAGCAACGCCAGCCTCATCCCCTCCAGGGAATGGGTGACGGGAATATAGTAAGAGAACTTCTGAAGCCAATCCGGCAGAATGCTGACAGGATAATACACACCGCTCAGGAGCCATGATATGCTGCTGAATATCCAGTTCAGCGGATCGCCTTTTTTAAACACCATGATGAAACTTGCGGACAAAATCCCGATGCTGCTGCTGAATAGTACCGTAAGGATCAGAATAACAACGGCCCCCGTATAATTCACATCGTGGAGGTTAAGGCCGAATACCAGGGATCCGACGAGCAGGTACACCACGATGCGAAGGGAACTGATGACAAAGCTGTAAAGAGACGATGAAAAAATGATTGTGGGTGTACTGGTCTGGGTAACCAGCATGGCTTCAAGCGTGCCAAGGGTCTGGGCGCTCCGAATGCATGCGGAAAAGCTTTGCAGAGACACCTGTACATAACTGATCAGGGCCAGCCCGATTAAAAGAAATGAGAGGTAGTCCCCCCCATACTGCGTAAGGTGGGGCAGCGCTGAATCCCCAACCAGCTTGGACAGGAAGTACAGTGAGAGGATGGAAAGGAACATGCCCAAAAACTGGGTAACAAAGGCAAACTTATAGCTGGACTCATTGATGAAATCCTTGTGAAGGAAGACGAATGGCTTCTTTATGTGCGTTGCGATATTATTCATCCGGCCCCCCCGGCAAACAATTGATGCAGTCCCTTTTTACGGCGTTCACAGAACTCGATCCTGATTCCGTGTCCAACCAGAAACTCAATGACATCGGATATATGTTCCTCTTCAGGCTTAACTTCCACAGTCATAACAACCTTCCCGTCTTTGACGGTTCCGGCGGGGGAGATGGACACAATGTCGGATGCGAAACAAGGGGGCCGGGTAATGGATTTAAGTTTTTCCAACGTCGTCAAGAGGCTCAGGTTGTAGCGTTCTTTCCCGGTCCGCTTTACATCCTCTATGGTGCCGGTTTTGATGACTCTGCCGTCCCTTATGAAAGCGACCCGATCACAGATATCTTCGGTTTCTTCCATGTTGTTTGTGGCGATTAATACGGTTTTACCCGATTCTTTAACCAGTGTGTGCTTGATAAAATGTCTTAACTTGTAAGCCGAAGCGGGATCGAGGTTCCTTGTGGGTTCATCAAGCAGCAGAATTCGGGGATCGGTGAGAAGTCCACGTGCAATGGCTATTTTCTGCTTGTTTCCCGACGAGTAATTCTGAAAAGCCAAATCAATCTCTTTTTCAAGACCCATTAACGCTGTGACCTCTTTTAATTTCCCTTCCGCTTTTTTGGCCGGGATATTGTTGAGGGAAGCAAAAAAACGCAGGTTCTGTCTTCCGGACAGGCGCCAAAAAAAACTCCTTTCATCGCTTACAACATATCCGATGGTTCGCTTTATCTCTTTTTCCTTTCTTGTAACATCCATGCCGTTGACAAAGGCCGTTCCTGATGTAGGAAGAATGAGGGTGGACAATATTTTAATTAAAGTGGTTTTGCCCGATCCGTTTGGACCGAGAACACCGAACACTTCACCGTCGTTGACATGGACATTGATGTCATCGAGAGCGGCGGTTTCCGGATGGCAAAACGGGTTCAGTATAAGTTCCCGGTATCGTTTTGTTAACGGAAACCGCTTAGAGAGGTTTAGCGTTTTGATGGCGTATGGCAAAATAATTAACCATCACTGTTTGGAGGATATTGGCACCACGGCGATACCATTACCACTTCACTTTTGTTGTCAGTGTGGTTGAGCCTTTTATCCCTGTTTTTGGATCTGTAGCGGTAATCGTAACCTTTCCGACAGCATGGGAATTGGCAAGCCCTTCTCTTCCCGTTGAATTTCTGACAGATGATATCGTGGGGTCAGAGGAGGACCATTTTACACGCTCAGTGATCGTCTTTTCCGAACCGTTTGAATAAGAGCCCTCAGCAGTAAACTGTTTCATTTTTCCAATATACAGTGTCGGGTGGGGCGGGGTTACGGTGATGGATTCCAATACGGAATCAATAACCTGCAGATCCGCCTTTCCTTTTAATCCGGTGCCGGGATGTGACGCTTCAATAACAAACGATCCTGTTGAAAGGGTCGTAATGGATCCTTTATTTCCACCCGTATTGTCAACCGAGGCAATGGTTGAATCCGAACTGGACCATTCAACAAGAGACGACACATCGCCGCTACTGCCATCCGTGTATGTCCCGACGGCTGTTACTTTGCTTTTCCGTCCCAATGGCAGTTTGGATTCAGAGGGCTTTACGGTAATGTACTTCAGGGTGGCCGAGTTTACGGTGATGCCGGCTTTTCCGGATACCCCTGATCCGGGATCCATAGCGCTAACGACGGTCTCTCCCTCGGCCGCACCTTTTATTTGTCCCCGCAATTCGGGCTCTGTATGGGCAACGGCAATACGGCTGTTTTCCGTGGTCCAGTTCAGCCTGCCGGTGACATTTTTTGTTGAGCCGTCCGTAAAAGACCCGTTGGCGGTGAGCCGGACGGTATCTCCCCGGGGTATGATCGGGCTCGTGGGTGTAATGGATACGGACATCAGCCGGGGCGGAGTTACGGTTAATAATGTTTTTCCCGACACCCCGGATTTAGGGTCGGTCGCCGTAATTACGGACGAGCCCTCTGAAAAGGATGCCACTTTTCCTTTCCATCCTTTAATTTTTTCTGCGGAAATTATATGCGGATTCTCGGCGGTCCATGTTAAACCATTGGTCAAATCCTTGGTGGAACCGTCCGAATACTTGCCGGTTGCGTGAAGCTGAATGGTTTTACCGAGTGCAACAGACGGATTCGCAGGTGAAATTGAAATGGACAGGAGATGTTGACCCTTAACCACCAGCCGTGTCGAGTCTTTAATTCCGGTACCGGGATCCGTTGCGGTGATCACGGCAAAGCCCGGAGACTTTGATACAGCCAGCCCTTTTTTATTCGGAGCACCGCTGAATTCTACCACCGAAGGGTCAGATGAGGTCCAGTCCACTGATTTTTGCAAAATATGGGTTGCCCCATCGCTGAATCTGCATTTTGCCATGAACTGAAGCGATGAACCAAGCGGGATGGATGATTTTTTACGGATGATGCTTAAGGAAATCATCTGGGCCTTGTTGACCCTGATATTAATTTCAGCTTTTAATTCTGTTTCAGGAAACTGAGCACGAATCAACGTACTTCCGATTTTTTTCGAAACCAGCAGGGCCGAGCCGTCATCTGAAACATTTATATCTGCAACGGCCGTGTTGTTAACCGTCCAGGACACCTGAGGTGTAATATCCCGTGTTGAACCGTCTGAAAAAGCCCCTTCCACCGACAGCGGCGTGGATTTGCCGAGAGGAAAGGTGGAGGTGTCGGTTACGATGGTCATGGCGGTAAGAGACGCCTCGGTGACCGTTAACAGGGTTTTTCCTTTGACGCCGCTTTTCGGGTAAGTAGCGGAAACGTTAGTGACGCCTTGTGAAACGGTTGACGCAATCCCCGGCAGATCCCCTTTTTTGAATACGGCAACGGCCGGATCGGAGGACTCCCAAACAGCGGTCTCTGTAATATCTTTTGTTTCACCACCGCTTAAGGTGCCGATGGCTTTGAACTGAATCGTATTTCCGGGCGATGTCTTACTTTCATCAGGATGAATGGTTATGGATACCGGTCCGGCTTCCATGACTTTCAACGTTGTCTCCGCACTCAGGCCGGTGTTATAATGTGTCGCCGTAATGATGGCTTTTCCGGGAGAGGCGCTTTTTACAAAACCGGAATTGTCAACCTTTGCAACATCGGTATCTGACGAACGCCAGGTGACAATGGCACCGATATCCTTTTTACTCTTATCCGAGTATATGCCCACGGCCGTCAGCTGCCTCGAATCACCCTGGGATAAGGGCAGGGGGTGGGGGAGCTCAATATACACGAGATGCGGTTTTTTTAAGTATAAAAAATAAAGCGCTGCCGAGCCGGCAATAAGAAGGAAAAGCAGGATCAAAAGAAGCGGAACGTAAGAACGATTTTTAGAATTATCCGTCATCCGTCTAACCTCCAGTCAGTGTAAAATTCTTACGATATTGATGTAACTATATGTGTTTATAAATGTATTAGAACAAAATAGCGCGCCTGTCAATTAATATAATGAATTATAATTAAATATAATAAATTTAAATTATTTATATTATACTTAGTCTTACCTGCCCAAAAGAGATGAGATAAAGGCTGACGGGTCATCCGACCGAACGACACTTTCACCGATCAAAAAGCAGTGAATTCCGCTCTCCTTATTCCTGATAATATCTTCCCTGTTTCGGATGCCGCTTGCCGCCACAGCGGTTTGGTGGGGCTGTATTTTTTGCATCATATTCATGGCGGTATGAATGTCCGTATTAAACGAGCTCAAATCCCGGTTGTTAATGCCGACAAGTTCCGCGCCGGCATCAATGGCGGTTTCCAGATCATGTTCCGAGTGAACCTCCACAAGGGCATCCAGAGACAGGTCTTTGCACAGTGAAAGATAATCGTTTAGTTGGTTTCCGGAAAGAATTCTTACAATGAGAAGAACCGCATCTGCTTCCAGGAGTACAGACTCATAAATCTGGTACGATGAAACAAGGAAATCTTTTCTCAAGATCGGAAGAGAGACGGCATCTCGTGCCAGTTTAAAATCCTGAAAACTTCCCTTGAAAAACCGGTGGTCGGTCAGCACGGAAATAGCCGACGCACCGCCCGCCTCATATTTTTTAGCATATGCCGAAGGATCAAGATGACGGTTTATATCGCCTTTTGAAGGCGATGCGCGTTTGATTTCCGCAATAATATGGATTTCAGAAGGATCATTTGTTGTTAAGCACTGTTTAAAAAAACGGCGGGTATATTGTTTCTCCTGGGCCTGTTGTCGAATAACGTTTTCTGAACGTGTTTTCTTTGACAGGTCGATTTCATTTTTCTTATGTTCAACGATTACTTTAAGAAAATCCCGTGCCATGACACTGTTCCTGTTAGCTGTTTTCATTCGTGAATTCAATAAGGGCGTTCAGTTTTGACAATGCTTCACCGCTGTCGATGGCCGCCTCTGAAAGGCCTATGCCGTCCTCCAGAGTTTCGGCCCGATCTGCAGCGATCAGGGCCGCGGCGGAATTGATAACGACCACATTTCTCTTGGGCCCTTTGTCTTCTCCGCTGAGGATATGATTCGTGATCAATGCATTTTCAGAGGGGGCGCCGCCCAGGATATCGACGGCATCCGCCAGTGCTCCGAAAACCTGCTCCGGGTTGATGTCATAGGTGGTGACCAGGCCGTCGTTCAGTTCCGATACCCGTGTCCGTGAACAGACCGAAATCTCATCCAGCCCGTCATGGCCATGAACCACCAGTGCTTTTTTCGTGCCGAGACGTTTCAGGGCGCCGGCGAACATTTCTGTCAGTTCCGGAGCAAAAACACCCAGAAGCTGGCAATTTGCACCGGCCGGATTCGTGAGGGGGCCCAGCATGTTGAAAATGGAACGGATGCCGATTTCCTTTCTTGCATTGGCAGCGTATTTCATTGCACCGTGATACCGTGGCGCGAAGAGAAAACCGATGCCGATTTCGGAAATAGCCTCTTCCGTAAGCTCCGGATCAATGTCAATGTTTACACCCAGCGCCTCCAGGAGATCGGCACTGCCGCATTTACTTGTTATGGAACGGTTGCCGTGCTTTGCGACCGTCACACCGCAACCGGCCACGACAAAGGCTGTGGTTGTTGATATATTGAATGTTCCCGCGCTGTCGCCGCCTGTACCACAGGTATCGATGACGGTGGAGGCCGGAGTTTGAATACGCACCGCCTTCTTTCGCATGGCACGTGCGGCGCCGGCCACTTCTTCCGCGGTTTCGCCTTTTGTGGCAAGGGCGCCTAAAAAAGCGCCGATCTGAGCATCCGTGATGGTCCCTGAAAAGATATCGGTGATCATTTCCGCCATCTCGGCTTCCGCGAGGTTTTCCTTTCGAACGATTTTGCTAAGATGCTCTTTGAACATGTCGGGTTTCTCCTTTCCGATTGCTATATTGCGTCTGTTTGGGCTATTTTAAGAAAATTCCGCAATAACCGCTTTCCCGTCGGGGTCATGATGGACTCCGGATGGAACTGGATGCCTTCTGTTTTGTGGGTCCCGTGCCGGATACCCATTATCTCCCCGTCATTTGTTTCTGCGCTTACGATAAGGCACTCCGGCAGGGTCTGCCTGTCCACGGCAAGCGAGTGGTACCGCATGGCCTGGAACGGCTTTTTAATATTGTCGAAAAGCATGTTGCCATCAGCCGTGACTTCGGATGTTTTTCCATGCATCAGACATTTTGCCGGGACAATTTTCGCGCCAAATGATTCCGCAATTGCCTGATGGCCGAGACAGACACCAAGTATGGGTACCTTTCCCGAAAAGTGTTTTATGGCAGCGATGGAAATACCGGCGGAATCCGGACGACCGGGCCCCGGTGAAATAACGATGCCGGATGGTTCCAGCGCGGAAATCTCCGGTAGGCTTATGGCGTCATTTCGGAACACCTTGACCTCCGCACCCAGTTGCCCGATATATTGAACCAGGTTGTATGTAAACGAGTCATAGTTGTCTATCACAAGAATCATTGTGCTTCCTCCAAATGGGGCCTTATTTGGTAACAAGTTCCATTGCGCGTTGAATTGCCATAGCCTTGTTAACCGTTTCAATGCGCTCTGATTCAGGATCGGAATCCGCAACAATTCCAGCTCCGGCTCTGACCACCAGTCGATTGTTTTCTATGCATGCAGTTCGGATGGTAATGGCCATATCCATGTTTCCGCTGAACGACACATACCCAACGGCGCCGCCATAGGGTCCACGGGGTTCTTTCTCCATTTCTTCTATGATTTCCATGGCCCGGATTTTTGGGGCTCCGGACAAAGTTCCTGCAGGAAATGTTGCTGCAATCAAATCCCATGCATCCACGTCATTTCTGATGTCGCTGATAATATTCGAAACCAGATGCATGACATGGGAATATCGCTCGACAACCATAAGCTCGGTAACCTGGACGGATCCGATTTCCGCAATTCTTCCCAGGTCATTTCTTCCCAGGTCAACCAGCATCAGGTGCTCGGCACGTTCTTTTTCATCTTTAAGAAGATCGTCCGCCAGCGCCCGGTCTTCCTGCTCGGTTTTCCCTCGATGCCGGGTCCCGGCTATGGGTCTCAGGGTAGCCACACCTCCTTCCAGACGCACCATTGTTTCCGGAGAAGAGCCCACAAGCGCCACATCATCAAGGTGAATAAAAAACAGATACGGGGAGGGATTGATATATCTCTGGGCTCTGTACAACGACCAGAGATCAGGAGGCTGCTCGCAAACAAACGGCTGTGAAATGACGGACTGTATAATATCTCCCTGGTATATATATTCTTTTACTTTACTTACATTCGCCCTGAAAACCTCATTTTCAATGACAGGGGATAGCGCGCACGTTTTGCGGGGCAGCATCCCTTTGTCCAAATCAGTATCCGCCTTAACCTTCATTACAGATAGCATCGTGTCAATTCGCCCGCAGGCCGAGTCGAACAGATCACTCTCGGTCACATGCTTACCCTCCATGTCTTCCAGGAAAGTAATCACTACAAGGCAAAGCGTATTGCTTATGTTATCAAAAATAAGGAGTTCGTCCGGGATGATAAAATGGGAAATGGGTTTATCGTCAGGCCAGCTGTTGGGAATGGATTCAAAAAAGGATACCATTTCATAATTCATATATCCGACGAGTCCTCCCCAGAATCTCGGAAGTCCGGGCATCTCAGCCGGAACATAGGCTGCCATCAGTTTCCTCAAAACATGACACGGGTCGCCCCCATGATCAACTTTTTCAATGTCTTTATTCGATATGATTTCAATATGTTCCCTATAGATTTTAATACTGCTCCGGGCTGAGGTGCCCAGGAAGCTGTATCTGCCCCATCGTTCGCCGCCTTCCACGCTCTCGAATAAAAAAACAGGACCTTGATCCATGTAGAATTTTCTTAAAAGAGATACCGGGGTTTCGGTGTCGGCAAGGATTTCAGTGCAAACGGGTATGACATTATACTGTTTTGAAAACTCTTTGAACGCCTTGAGATCCGGAAAATTGTTAAGCAGCATCATTTTTGCCCCTAAGTGAAAGTTAGCGGTTTTTAAATTTTCCACTTCCGCTGCTCCGGCGACAGCCGGAATGACGATAAGTGAACTCAATGTTTTTTAATGGATATAAAAAATAATCCCCAAGAAACAAAAAAAGGCCCCGGCTTAAGTTCCGCGACCCCTAAAAAAAAAGACCGCGGGCTTTCAGGGTCAGCCCGCGGTTCGAATTTTGTATACTATCTATCCGTCAGATGATTCCGCCGGCAAGCCCTGAATGATAAGCCTGCCACCACCACCATCGATTGCTCCGTGCTGTTTCAACCATTACTTCCATTTGTAACCAATAACTTGATTGTCTGAAAATTGTCAAGTATTATTTAAGCATGGCGCATCAGAAAAAACTCCTGGTAACGGGTGCAAGCGGATTTCTCGGGTGGAACCTGGTAACCATGGCAAGGTATGACTGGGATGTGTACGGCATTTATAACAGGCATCGTGAACCCATCAGCAATGCCACCATGATCGGTTTGGACCTTACGGATTACAGCAGACTGAAAACACTTTTTAATGACATCAAGCCGGATGCCGTGATTCATGCCGCTGCCATGTCCAATCCCAATTATTGCGAGATGCACAGAACGGAATCGAGGAAAGTAAACGTGGATGTCTCCCTGTCCATTGCCGGGCTGTGCTCATCCCAATCCGTTCCCCTTGTGTTTACTTCAACGGACCTTGTATTTGACGGTACGGCGCCCCCTTACACTGAATCAAGTAAAGTGAACCCAGTAAACATATACAGTGAACATAAGGTGACCGCCGAAGAAAAGATGCTCTCGGTGTATCCTGAAACAACCATTTGCCGAATGCCGTTGATGTTTGGGCATTCGGGAAGCGTAAACAAGGGGTTTACCGCGGAAATGATCGCGTCATTGATGGAGGGAAGACCCCTGACTCTGTTCTCCGATGAATACAGAACGCCGGTCGACGCCCAGAGCGCCTCGGCCGGTTTGCTCTTGTTTATTTCCAAGGCCGGCGATGTGTTCCATTTAGGGGGGCTGACCAGGATATCCCGATACGGCATGGGGCGTTTGATGGCAGAACTGCTGTCACTGAGCTCCCATGGAATTATATCCATTAAGCAAAAGGATATGCCCATGCCGGCCGAACGGCCTGCCGATGTTTCACTTGACAGCTCAAAGGCGATGTCAATGGGGTATTCGCCCATGGGGTTAAACCGTGCGTTGAGGGTCGCAGCAGAGACAATGGGCGGCATAAAAGAGAATCAGAAGAAATAATGCCAAAGCATTAACACCTGGGAGGTATAATTTCTCCAGTTCTTTTCTCTCTTTAATTCCAATGACAAGTGGTTGTTTTGACTGACTTTAAAATTATTTGAGAATTCCAGGGAACCGCTTTGATGATCATCTCCGATGATAAACCAGATGTTGCGGCCAAATGCATGTATTCTCCAGAAAGATCCGATTTGTTTTAGTACGCCACAGGACACCCCGCCGCCTAAGGCGTAATTGTTCTCCAGCGCACCTCCGATGTTCAGTTCAGGTTCCAGCATGGCGTAACACAACCCCAGGTCACTATCCTCTACGGAAATCCCGGCGCCCGTGTTGATATGATATAAAAGGGTGTTGTCATTTGCTTCTATTTGTTTTCGTTTAAAACCGGTATTGAATTTCCAGGAAAAGGGATTGAACAGCTCATCCCTCGGTGCAATGGATACAATATCCACAAGGTTTAATTTCTGCAAATAAAACTTATGTTTGGAAGGGTAAAACCTCAGTTTTCCATTAAAAAATTCGATTTGAGCGCCTTTGTCATGGATGTAGTCCATGTCCAGCAAGTCTGTAAACGCCGGGCGAAACGCGACTTCCTGGAACATATCGCCATCATAACCGCCAAAGCCTAAACTGATTCGGCGTGACTTATGACCTTGGTCCGGATGGGGGGGGACCGGCACATTATCCGTATCGTGGTCTGCCTTGCCCAGCGTACTGCGTGCACTCAGCGCGTCCAGGATAAGGGATCTGTATTTATCCCTGGTGATTTCTTCTTTAACATACAAATATTTTATTTTGTTAATCGCAAGATCAAGGGTCCGGATTTTCTCCTCCCGTGAAGAGGATGACGCCGCTATATCTCTTGCGCTGATTTCCCCTATGGTTAGCGCCGTCACTTTCCGGATACTTTTATTGTCAAGATCTGACAGCTGATGCTTTATCCGGGTTGAATTGGAAGGCCGGAAATCAACCCCGGTAATCAACCCTTCGTTATAAATTAGTTTAATCGTATCGATCGGCAGTACAAAAACGCCGAACTGGTCCGTCAAATGAACCGTCGGACGGGCCGCCTCTAGGAGGTAGAGGAGGTTGTAAGAGCAGTTTTCATCGAAAAAGTAATAGTCGGTATATACCTCGTCAAGCTCTTTAACATGCCTTATCATTCGTCGAATTTCATCAGGCTCAAGGTTTAGCGAGTATTCCCATATGTCTCTCTGGTTAATATCACTGTACTCCTGTATTTTTTTGTAATACGGCATTACTGAATAATATCCCTTGAAAAGCCCTAAAAGCCCCCGTATGGCAAAATTGATGCCATCGGTATTTTCTGTTCGTGCGGCATAATTAATCGCGCTGAAGAGCCGTTTGTTCTCATAGCCGGTATTGACGATTAACAGGGTATGACCAAACATTGAAGCGGGATTGTTCATGTAATAGGTGGGAAAGATAAGACTTGCCGATTCAATGGGGAGGTTTTCTATTTCACGGCATATTCGGTCCCCATAGAGACCCGGAGCTACTCCAAGTTTTGACTTCAACCAGGCGAACCGGGCACCATAACGGCATGCATACTGTTTTGCCGCATCAGTATCCGGCTGGAACAGGATGGCAATAGTTTCTTCCATCTCTGACGCGGGGTTTGTTTTTCCATCCGGTGCCAGAAAAAAATCCGGGTCATCTATCTGGCTTTCAATACCAAACAGGGTGTGCCGGTAATGAAGCAGAATATGCCAGTAGCGCTCTTCATGGAGCTTTGTCTCTTTTGCTTTTTTTATTAATGATTCTAACCGGATTGTTTCCCGGGAATAGAGCGGTTTTGCGCAGAACATGGAAAGAATGGAGAAGAAAAGGAAAACTAAAAAAAAAGGAAATACAGAACCGCTATGGGAACCGTATTTCCTTTTGTTGTTAAACACAGGTTGTCTTAGATGCTGTTCATTATCTCGGTTATTCTGTTTGCCACATCAACATGCTGAACATTTTGATCCGAGTAGATATAGTCGAAATTATCCTGCAGGGCCAGGTTAAAGTCCATACGTTTTTCAGGAGTAATTTGAGCAACCTCGGCTAGAGCGTCCAGGGATTCGCCTTCTCCCTTGGCGATATCAATCGCAAGAGAATCCATGTTATCGGCTACATAAATATTCATTTTTTCCAGCATCACCATTTTTTCCGGCTTTCCGCACTGCAGTGTACCGGTGGACATGGCAAATGTCTGATTTCCGCAAAGCCCGTTAAGAAACGTACCGAGAAGGTTCCATACCAGACCTTCCTTCTGACCGATGGCTTCCGCTCCGAGACCGCAACCGCAGTCTTCTCTCACTGTTGCTGCAGAAGCAGTGGCGACAAACATTAAACTGATGAGGACCGCTAACACGATTTTCTTCATAAGGCATCTCCTTTTTTTTGTTTGGTTTAACTTCTCAATACATCATTTTAAAATGGTTGTTTCTCAGGCAAGTGAATATAAAACATCAAAAAAAAATACTTACCATATCGTGACAAAGAAATAAAGAGCATTTTTCGTGTCGAGCAAAAGCCACATTGGATATCCTTTTTCATCCGGCATCCGGGAGCTTAGTCTCATCGGACAGCATCACACGATATAACCCCGATGATCCATATGCTGTTAAAAATCCTGGAAATCATCGTCCATGGGAATGACATCATCCGGAGCATCTTTTTTCGGTTTATGAGCCGGAACCATGGCTTTTTTTGGGGAAGCGGCGGAGGATAACGCCTTACGACTGTTTCCACTACCGGCAGCAGCAGCGGGAGTTTCCAACTGAGTCCTGCCTGACCCGATGTGTTGGCCTTTTCCACTTATCAGTGTGACAAGTTTATTCACAAACCCCTTCATCTGTTCCGCCTGGGCATTCATTTCCTCGGATGACGATGCGGACTCTTCCGCGTTTGCGGCATTTTGCTGAACCACCTTGTCCATTTCGGCCACGGCGGTGTTCACCTGGCTGATTCCATCGGATTGCTCTTTTGATGCTGCGGCGATTTCCCCCACCAGCTCACCGACCTTGGATGAGGATTCGGCCACCTTTGAAAATGCATCATTTGTTTTGCTAACAATTTCAGACCCATGGTTTATTTTACTGACGGTGTCCTCGATGAGACCGGCCGTGTTTTTGGCGGCATCGGCGGCACGCATGGCAAGATTTCTGACCTCATCGGCAACAACGGCAAAACCGGCACCTGCTTCGCCGGCCCGTGCGGCTTCCACAGCAGCATTCAGGGCAAGGAGATTGGTCTGGAAGGCGATTTCATCGATGGTCTTGATAATTTTGGACGTTTCCTCACTGGCCTTTGAGATGTCACTCATGGAGTCAATTAATTCAGACATCGACTGATTGGCCACCACCACCACCTTGTTGGCATCTTTCATCAGAATATCCGCCTGGGAGGCATTGTCCGCATTCTGTTTGGTCATTGAAGACATTTCCTCAAGTGACGATGATGTTTCCTCAATGGATGCGGCCTGTTCGGAAGCGCCTTCCGCCATGGACTGGCCGGAGCTTGATATCTGTCCTGAGGCTGAAGCCACCTGGTCGGCGCCTTCTCTCAACCCCTCTGCGATCTGTGTGATGGGACGGGATATGGATCGGGCCATGATGAATGCCAACGCCAGGGCGGCAAGGGCGATCACCAGGACCTCAATAAAGATGATGGAAAAAGTTTGAAAGAGTTCCTTTTGAACGTCATCAATGTAAATTCCTGACCCGACGATCCAATTCCACTCGGGAAGCAGCTTAACATAAGAGATTTTGGGTGCGGGTTCGGATTCACCGGGTTTCTCCCAGTAGTAGTCAACAAATCCTGAGCCGTCTTTTCTGCTGACTTCGGCCATTTCGGTAAACAGAAATTTTCCTTTGGGGTCCTTGCTGTTTGACATATCCTTGCCGTCCAGTGCCGGTTTAATCGGATGCATGATAATCGTAGCTGATGTGTCAAGGATGAAAAAATAATCCTCTGTTTCGTACCGCATGCTCTTGATGGCCTCTTTAGCCGAAGACTGCGCTTCTTCCCGGGAAAGTGCGTCGGATTTTACCAGCGTTGCATAATGATCCATGACACTCCATGCGGTTTCGACGAGATGGCGCGTTTTTAAGTACTTGGCATCATACATATTTGTTTTCAACCTTGGGTATAACCACGTAAAAATCAGGGAGAAGGCCAGGATAATCACCACGCCAAGCAAAAGAATTTTAGTTGAGAGTTTAAATCGTTTTAACATGTTGTCCTCCTATTTGTAGACTGATTACACAATAAGCCATAACGACACCAGGAATTGAGAAATAAACAAACCCGGATTTGTTTAGATGCCTAACGAATTTGTAGAGTAGAATGGATTTTTGAATTCAGGATAGATACACTATATCACAAAAAGGAAGAAAAAACGAGTAAAAAGTATCCCTTTCCAGTTAAATTTGAATTGTTGCATTAACAATAAATAACAATATGTTAAGATGTTAACTGTGGAGGGTTTGTCGATGTTCCAGCATTTCGATAAACGCTTCCAGGCGGGTGCGCAATTGCCCTTCGGAAAAATTTCTTGAATCCACACAATCCGTCTCCAGGTTCAGAACAGGGACGCCGACGGCTTTAAGGCCATCAAATATAAGCCCCCTCGCACCGGTGCCTTGCCGGCATCCCCAGTGGCAGGGATTGATTGCACCGTCAATTTTATAGTCTTTGGCCAGCTGTGCCAGGTGTTTCACCCGTCTATTGATATTGCCGTTAAACGGGATGGATATTGCCCGTTTGGCAAGACCGGTATACGGATCATCCGGATCAATCGGATCCCATGTCACGGAATTCAATTCATCGGAGACCACAACCGCCTTGTATTCGTTTTCAAGGAGATGAATCAGCGGATGCTTGAACTGTATCCTGTTTTGTATCCACATGAGCCGAATGCGTTCGCCGTTGACGCCGGACTCATTTTTCCGGACCTTTGATAAAAACTCGTCCCTGAGAGCCTCCGCCACCAGAACGCCCGCTTCGGTTCCCAGCAGCAGGGCAACCACTATACCGTAATTGCTGAGCACGCGTCCGTTTGCCGGTGAAGGAACATTCGTGGCAAGGGTGAACGCCTCCTTGGTAAGCGCTCTTGCCTTGTTTGTATTAAGGATGGCTGTTTTGAGTTTTTCTTCGTTCAGCGGCCGACCGGTATGGCCGGCGACAAATTCAACCATTTCCTTTAATTGATCGGCCAGGTACCTCACACTTGTATCTGTTTCTTCAAGAGGGACGTGGAGTGAAAAGAGATCTTTTTTAAAATGGTCGGCGATGGTTTCCATCACTGCAAGACCGCCGGAGCAGGGCACATTGGTTGCAATTAAAAAATCAGGTTCCGGCATCAGGTTTTTTTTCATGGCGCCTATCACGGATCTGTGATAACCGCAGGTATCTCCGGCGTAACCTTCTTTTTCAGCCTCTTCCAGGAACTCTTCGATCATTCCCGTTGAAGCAAGCATGGCACCGATGAATTCCACGAAGCATGAAGTGACGCCGAGGCATGACAATAGATCAAAGGGGGCGGTGACGCCGCACCACGCTATTTTTTCTTCACCCGAATAAAGTCTGCTTCCCAGTTTTGCAACTTCAAGGGCATAGATTTTTCTTGCGCTTTTTGACTCGGGGTTTTCCTTCAATGTTGTTTCAATGCCGGATACCAGGTCATCAAAATACTGTTTCATCATGTGGTCACCTCAACATTTCAATAAATGCTTCAATTCTCGTTTTCTGCTGGCCAATGGATCGGGTGGTGCAGTCTCCCTCCAGAACCAGCATGGGGATGCCTTCGTTTTGCAGGGCTTTTCGAATCATTGGGATCCTGGCAAGATAGGGGTCGCAGAATTTCATAATATGTCCTATAACCCCTTTGGCATTGCATGCCCTGGTTTTTTCTAAGATATCCGAAGCGATCTTTGCCGGGGATGACGGGTTGAATGTTCTTGCACAGGGTGGATGGGAGAGGATATGACGGGACAGGTTAATAAATATATCTTCTGATTTTTCTATATACATGGGGTCCATGGCATGAAATAAGCGTGATCCGGTGCAGAAATCACTATCCTGCACGGCTGCACCGCTTTCTTCAAACAGAGAAAATACATCCGGATCAGCGAGCATATTGCCGAATACAAAGACAGGGACGCCGGTGTCTTTTGAAGCACCGCCATAATCTTCCAGACCTTTTAGATGTGAAATGGTGTGCTCTATGGGGTTGGTGGAGGCAAGGTTATATATTTCCTGCATTCTCGGGCTTCCGCCGCGAAGTTTGTTTTGTCTTATTTTGTCATGGGTTTCAGCAAGAAGGACAGACAGGTCATTATATTTCTTTATGCTTTCTTCGATTTTACGGACCGCCGGCTCATCCGTCCATGACTCGCCGCCAGAGTCCTTCCATGCATTAAGCGTATTCCAGAGCCATCTAACCTCGTCTGCGTAAAAGGATATGTTTATTTCACCGGCGGTGGGAGGAAGATCGAGAATGATCAATTTGTCTTCGGGGCGGATCTGTTTCCAGGCATCCGCAAGCCGTCGCATGGCGTCACAACTGTTAATAAACACCATGCCGGCAAGTTCCGGCAGGTCATGGTCGAGGGCCCTGTCCAGAACCCGCTTGATATGCGGGCAAAGATTGTCGTGAAGCAACCGTCCGGCCTGGTCGGGCCATTCTCCCAACGGGAAAATTCGGTATGGCGTAAAACCCGCGGCATCAATGAGGGCCAGCGGCGTGTAGGCACAGGTATAACCGATCAGCGGAGCTTGGTGGTCATTCATCCGTTTCTCCTTCTTTCAGTTCTATGAACATAAACAATACGTGAGCAATAAAAAATATCAAGAAAAATAGTGGGGCTCAGATTAGCGGAACAGGTTAAATAAGTGTTGAAAGTGGATGTGATTTGAAAAAAATCGGGGCGAACATTGAATGTTCACCCCGACCTGATAGACAAATTGATGATTAGCTTAATTATTTATCAAAT
>Ga0180435_10000569_pt1 | contig 38803 bp, 32 predicted proteins | sample SS_ome_3_FD_132467 | JGI IMG/M metagenome (GOLD analysis project Ga0180435, IMG submission 132467) | Hypersaline lake sediment archaeal communities from the Salton Sea, California, USA - SS_3_S_1 metaG | ecosystem: Environmental > Aquatic > Non-marine Saline and Alkaline > Hypersaline >... | reverse complement strand
ATTTGTTCTGGGTATAGTAGGCTTCATCCAAACCATGTGCCCTGAAATATTGCCAGACGGATGCGTCAAAAAGGGCCATATACCAGCGCACATTCATGTGTCCCATGGCATCCAGATAATCCGAAGGGATGGTTTCGCGGTGGTGTTGAGGCAGTGCCGCCAATTTTTCAACCGGCACCAGGCAATCACCGCTCCTATCCCAAATCCCACAGGTGTTGTTATTTGTCATTACTACCACCTAAATCGTGCGTAAAGTTTGATTCTTCCGATGCCCCTAAACCCTCAAACCATAAGGACACCTTGTATCTTCCAAACACACCGCTTTTTCATCCTCCGTCATTCCTTCGGAAGAGTGGCACGAAGTGAAGCTTTAGCGCTATCCAGACAAAGCGGTCAGCCCTTCCTGTCATTCCCATGTAAATGGGAATCCAGTAAAGGCAATCAGCTATTAGAAAAAGGCTCTTCCTGGATCCCCTTTTTCAAATGGATGACAACCTGTTATAAGGTACCGAGTCTAACATGAATCCCAACACCTCCTCCAGAAGGCAAGCTTACATGGGGATGATACGCGTAATTCAGAACTCTTTGATGGGTCTTTTTATTGTTTCGTTTGCTGTTCGCCATTTAACGATCGCTAATTGCTAACTGCTAATAGCTAATGGCGGGCATCTTTAGATGCCCTTTCCTGCTGCGAAGCCGTTATGAACCGCATCAAACGCCAGGGCCACTTTTTGGGCATCGCCCACCACCTGACACGGAAGACCCAGTTGCTCAACGCGTTCTTGAAGGGGGTTGTAAGATTCCGAGCCCACCGCCAACACCACGGTGTCGGCCGGAATGGTTTCGGACTGCCCGTTCATCTCCACGCGCACACCGTCGGGGATTATTTCAAGGGCCTTGGTGCTTTTATTTGTCTTGATCCCCACACGGCCCATATCCTGGAGCATGCCCCAGCGGGTTGATAAGCCGATATCTTTGCCGATCTTTTTGATCATTTCAATCAGCACCACGTCCTTGGTCCCCTGGGTAGCCAATTCATACAGATCTTCGGCTGTTTCTGCTTTGTTGACCAGAAGAAATTTAATCGCCTCAGGGGAAAGCGTCCCTTTCTCACCTAAAAACAAAGCGGTCTCGACCCCCACGGCACCCCCACCGATCACCACAACTTTCTGACCGGTTGTAACTGCGCCTGACAAGACATCCCAGGACTGGACCACGTGCGCTAAGTCCACACCCGGGATGGGCGGTGTGATGGGTTGGGCACCGGTTGCCAGTATCACCTTGTCCGGTTTTTCATGGTCCAGAGTTTTCTCATCCACGCCCGTATTTAAAACCACGCGTATTTTTTGAACCGCGACCTGGGTAGCCAAATCTTTGGCCAGTTCCGCAAATTCGGCCCGGCCGGGCGGTGCTGACGCCAGATAAAGTTGTCCGCCCAAACGGCTGGATTTCTCATAAATTACAACCTCATGCCCGCATTCAGCCGCTGCCAGGGCAGCACTCATGCCGGCCGGCCCGCCGCCCACTACCAGGATTTTGGCGGGCTTGTCCGTTTTCATGAGGCGGCATTCCTTTTCGTGACCGGCCTTGGGGTTACACAAACATTCAACGGGTTTCAATTTGAACAAATGGTCAAAACAGCCCTGGGCACAGGCGATACAGTGTACGATTTCATGATCCCGGCCGGCAGCGGCTTTTTCCGGCAAAAAGGGATCAGCAATTAAGGGTCTACCCATGGCCACCATATCACACAAACCGTCGGCAACCATTTCCCGGGCCGTGGCCGGATCGTTGATGCGATGGCTGGCAATCACCGGCACCGAAACCAGATCTCGAATGCCTTTGGCCAGGTAGCCAAACACACCCCTCGGGACTGCCGTGGTAATCTGGGGCACCCGCGCCTCGTGCCAGCCAACGTTGATGCACAAAGCGTCTACACCCACATCTACCAGGGCCCGGGCATATTCGGCCAGCTCCTTACGTCCCTGACCGCCGGGCATAAAATCATTGCCGTTCATACGGACGATCACGGGATAGTCCTGCCCCGTGACGTCCTTGATCCGTTGCATGACGCTCAGTCCAAAACGCATGCGGTTTTCATAGGAACCGCCGTATTCGTCGGTTCGCTGGTTGGTGAGTGGTGAAAGGAATTCGGAAATCAGGTATCCGGTACCGCTCAAAATCTCCACGGCATCAAAGCCCGCCTCCTGCACCCGCCGGGCTGCCCGGGCAAAGCTTTCGATCGTGGTTTCAATTTCATCAATTGTCAGTTCGCGAGGCGTTTCTTTGGTGAGCCTGGACGGAATGGCCGATGGTGCCACCGGGGCCTTGCCGCCGATCAAAAAGGAAAAGCTGTAGCGCCCGGCATGATTCAACTGCACGGCACAACGGGCACCGTTCTGCTGGATGCCATTGGCCAGGTCCGCCAGTCCGGGGATGAAGGCATCATCATGCGCGCCGATATTCGTGGTCATTCCGGAAAGTTCGTCCACGGTGGCATAACCGACACTGATCATACCCACACCGCCACGGGCTCTTTCGGCATAAAAATCGATGAGCTGTTCGGTTACCAGGTAATCTGCAGCCATATTCAGGTGCATGGCGGGTAAATAAATTCGGTTTTTAATGTCGAGATTGCCGATGGTAATCGGCTTGAATAACGGATCCTGCATGTTCTTCCTCCACGGGACAAAGATTTTTCTTAAAACTTTCTATTTAATGAGATCATTTGTCAAGAAATTAACATCAGGCTGTAGGCGTTTACCGGTGAGCGGCCTACTGTCTACAGCCTATAAAGCGACAGCCTTTAGTTTAATCACACGATAAATACAAATCTGGCATAGCACTTTGCTTATAATTCCAAATAGTGTAGATTATGTCATTATGTTACGTGTTTTTCAAAATGACCTCTATCTGCCGGATGAATTCATGCTCACACTGGAGCTGGTGCCCGGAAAGGACTCCATTGGGCGGTCCGTTGATACGGTCATGGGGATTGCCGGCGATTCATTCTCAGACGGCCGGTTGACCGCCGTTTCCATGACCGACAACCCCGGCGGCAATCCTTCCCTCAGTCCGGATGTCCTGGGCCATGAAATATTCAAGGTCGGCATGGATGTGATCGTGCACGTTACCTGCCGGGATTTGAATCGAGTCGGCATGGAAAGCCGCGCACTTCAGCTGGCCATGATGGGCATGAAAAATCTGCTGACCCTGACAGGCGACTATACCGGTAAGGGATTTGGTGGACAGGGCGCCCCGGTCTTTGATTTGGATGCGGTCAGCCTGTTGATGATGCTGGAGCAGGTCAATGATCGCTTATACGAGGCCGGTGATCCCGACGGCTTTTTCACCGGGTGTGCTGTTTCGCCTTTCAAGTACACCGAGGCCGAAAGTTTTGTCCAGTATGCCAAGCTTTGCCGTAAAATATCGGCCGGAGCCAGCTTCGTCATCACGCAATTGGGCTACGATGCCCGCAAGTTCGCCGAATTGATGACGGTAATGAAACAGCTGGAAATCGAGTTGCCAGTCATCGGGTCCATCTACCTGTTGTCGCCCCATTCGGCCCGGATTATGAACAAAGGCCTGATTCCCGGTGCCGTGGTTACTGATAAATTGCTGGCGAAGGTACAAAGTGAGTGGCAAGATCCCAAGGTCGGCCGCCGAAAAGCGATTGAGCGGGCCGCCAAACAGGGAGCCATATTGAAAGGTCTCGGTTATCGGGGCATGCATCTGGGCGGTGTCCACAAAGAGTTCGACACCGTGGGCCAAATCCTGGATCAAATGCAAGCAATCCAAGACCGGTGGGAACAATTTTTGCCTGAGTTCGATGATCCCGTTCCTGGAGGATTCTATGCTTTTCCCGGATCTTCAGTAAACCCAGACAGATCCAATCTATTCGGACATCAACCCGCCACGATTCACTGGATGGAACGCATCCATTATGAACTCATGAAGGCCATGCATGAACGATTTTTTAACCTCGAAGGTAAGCATGCCGCGACGCTGGCGCGCATAGCCCAATGGATCGACCAACAGCCCCTGGCCGCCAGGTTGCTGGAATTTTTTGAAAATACTGCCAAGTATGCTCTATTGGGGTGTAAGCAGTGCGGAGACTGCGGCATTCAGCACCTGGCCTTTCTATGTCCCGAATCCCAGTGTCCCAAGCACACCCGCAACGGCGCCTGCGGTGGCAGCCGCCAGGGCCGCTGCGAAGTATATCCGGATCGGCCCTGTGTATGGGTTCGAACCCACAAACGGGTCTCCCATGACGGCACCTGCCAAGATTTGCTGAGCGGATGCATAGCACCCAGAATGTGGGAACTCAACCAGACATCTTCCTGGCTGAATTTTCATCTTAAACGGGACCACCAGTCGGTTTCCACCGGTTTGGAAAAATATTGTCGCCTGGATGCCTGCCAGATGACGTTTTGCGAGCATTATGGCCAGACTGAGAGCCGTAAGCGTAAAGTCTAAGCCATGTGCAGCTTATAGCCGAGGGCCTGTTTTACGGCCTTTTTTGGGAACAATAGCGTGCCCACAATCTAAAGTACGTCTTCCACCGGCAATACAAATGCGCGCATGCTCTCTTCCGGCATTAAGCTCTGCTGGCATTTTTTTAGAGCCTGCACCAATTCATCTTTTTTTTGTTCCGGCACAATTGTAAAGATGATTATGGACTTCCCCGGCCAGACGCGCGTTCCGAAGCGTTTGCCCTTTTCGCCCTCACCAGTCACATCGTGCAATTCCGAGTAGGAATGGACATCATAGGTGGCTATCAACGTGCGGATATCTTCCACATTTTTTTCCGGACAGACGATCATCAGCATTTTCATAGTTGCCCCCGATCAGCTTTTGATACCTACAGCTGTTGTCAAAATAATGTTCCGTTTCGTGCGAAAAGCGGTACCGGTATTTTTTGGGAACATATTGATGACAGTGACATATACCAATCAACGCAAATTACGGTTTTGTGCCGGCGTTCTTTCCCCCGTAAATCAAATAATAGACCACTGGAATGACCACCAGGGTAAAGGCCGTGGACACGATCATGCCGAAAATAATGGACCAGGCCAGACCACTAAAGATAGGGTCCAACGTAATGGGCCAGGCCCCCAGCGTGGTGGTGCCGGCTGTCAGGAATATGGGCCGGAATCGCACGGCGCCTGACTCCACAATGGCGTCCACGAGCGGCAGGCCCCGCTTGACCTGGGTACGGATAAAATCGATCAGGATAATGGCGTTGCGTACCACGATGCCGCTTAAGGCGATCATGCCGATCATGGCGGTTGCGGTGAAAAATACCGGATTGTCAAAACCGCCGACGGGCCTGTTTACGATGGCATTCAACAGCGCAAAGCCGGGCATAATCCCGATCATGGTCAGCGGGATGGACAACATGATCACAACCGGTATCAGGTAGGAGACGGTTTCATAGACCAGCAACACGTAAATACCCACCAGGGCTGCCGAGAAGGCCAGGCCCAGATCACGAAACACATCCAGCGTGATCTTCCACTCGCCCTCACCGCTCCAATCCACGCGGATGCCATCGGGCAGTGGATTCTCTTTGAAATGCTTCTGAAGATCCAGCACCGCATACGCCGGCCCCCTGCCCGCCATTTCCGCAGTGACATAGACCACCCGCTCCTGGTTTTTATGATAAATCGACTTGTCTTCCAAGGTTGCTTCGAAGCGGCCCAGCTCTCCCAGTTGAACCCGGTTACCACCGCGGCCTTTTACGGATATGGTCTGCAACCGGGCCACATCGGATCGGGCCTCACGGGGTAATCGCAGGATTATGGGCAACTCATTCTGCTCCGAGGTCAAGTGAATGATACCGGCCGGCATGCCATCCAAGGCCACCTTCATCGTCTTCACAATATCTTCGGTGGATATGCCATTGAGTCCGGCCTTTTCACGATCCACCCGGAAGAAATACTTGCGTTGATCCGCTTCCACCATATCGTCGATGTCCACAACGCCAGCGGTCTCTTTCATACGGGATTTGATCACTTGGGCTGCCTGAATCAACTGATCGTAACGATGGTGCGGCTGCCCATAAATTTCGGCCACAATGGTTGAAAGAACCGGTGGCCCCGGCGGCGCTTCAACCAGTTTAATACTGACGCCATGCTTGCCGGCAATGGCATCGATATCCTTACGAATGCGCAGAACCATGGCATGACTGGACATCTCGCGGTCATCCCGGTGCAGCAGGTTTACCCGGATGTCGGCCACGTTGGCTCCCTCCCGAAGGTAATAATGCCGCACCAGTCCGTTAAAATCCATGGGTGAGGAAGCCCCCACGGTGGTGATATAGTCGGTAACCTCCGGCATGGCCATGAGAACGTTTTCAACTTCCCGGGCCACGGCATTGGTGGTTTCCAGGGTGGTACCCTCCGGCGGGTCGATGAGCACCTGGAATTCATTTTTATTGTCAAAAGGCAGCATTTTTAAAGGCACATGACCGGTCAAGGCCAGGGCCACGGAGATCAAAAACAACACCACGATGACCAAAAGCAGCAGGATACTTTTGAACTTGGAATTAACAAAGGGCAGAATCACCCGGCTGTAAATACGATAATTGGTTGTTTTGGTGAGGTCATAGGGCTCTTCGCCGGCCATATCCTGCTTCAGTAATTTGCTGCTCACCCAGGGTGTAATCGCAAATGAAACCAGCATGGACATGAGCATGGCCAGGGGTACATTCAAGGCCATGGGACGCATGTAGGGTCCCATCATACCGGTGATGAAAAACATGGGTAAAAATGAAACAATAATGGCCAAGGTCGCCAGAATCACCGGCGGCATGACCTCGTTAATGGCAATGGAGATGGCCTCCAGCTTCTTGCGCCCCCCCATGGTCAGGTGGCGATAGATGTTCTCAACACTCACAATGGGATCATCCACCACCAGACCCAGTGCCAGAATCAGGGCAAATAGCGTCACCCGGTTGATGGTGTAGCCAAACAGGTAATTAAACAACAGCGATAAGGAATAGGTGATGGGCACGGCGATGGCCACAATCGTACCGGTTCGCCAGCCCATATAAAAGGTAATCAGCGCAATCACCGTGATGATGGCTTCTCCCAGGCTTTTCACCAGACTGTTGACTTTGTCGTTGGCGGTCTCCCCGTAGTCCCGGGTGATCCGATAGGTCACTTCATGGGGCAGTATTGACTGCTGGAGCGCCTGCATGCGCTTCTCAACTTCTTGTGCCACCCAAACCGCATTACTGCCTTTCTTCTTGGCCACGGCAATGGTCACGGCCGGATATATCCGCTGCTGGGTAATTTTGGTATCATCTTGCTTGGAAGCGGGTCCGAAACCGATGCGGCTATAGGTTTTGACCTCCTCGGGACCATCGCTGACCTCGGCAATATCCCTGAGATAAACCGGCTTGCCCTGATATAAGGTAATGAGTAAATTACGAACCTCGCGGATATTTTTCACAAACGGCCCGGCCTCGACGCGGATGGCCTGGTTGGCCTTCTCGATCTCACCGCTTTGCATCTGGGCATTGGACATTTGGATGGCTCCAATGACCTCCACGGCAGAAAGCCCATAGGCTGTCAGACGCTCCGGATCCAAGTAGACATAGGCCACCCGTTTGCGCCCCCCATGCACGCTGATCCGGGCACTGTTGGGGATATGCTGCAATTTACCCACCACCTCTTCCGCAATTCGGTAAAGCTGATGGTCATCCACACGATCGCTGTAAAGGGTCAAATTCACAATGGGGACATCGTCGATTTCAATAGGCTTGATGATCCAGCCGGCTATCCCAGGGGTCACCTGATCCATATTCTGGCTGATCTTGTTGTACAGCTTGATCAGGCTTTCTTCACGATCCTGTCCCACATGAAACCGAACCGTTACCACGGCCATGCCGGTACGTGACATGGAATAGACGTATTCAACCCCATCGATCTGGTAGAGAAGCCGTTCAAGTCTTGCCGAAACCAGTCGCTCCACTTCTTCGGCACTACCGCCCGGATAGGATATCAACACATCCGCCAGGGGCACCACGATCTGGGGTTCTTCTTCACGGGGCGTTATGGCCAGGGCCACAAAACCAGCCAGGAGGCTGATGATGATTAACAGTATGGCCAGATTACCCCTCAGGAAGGACTCAATGATTCGAGCTAGTGCGGATCCGTTTGCTTGCATTTAACCGTTCTCCTTCAAAGGGTAAACCAGGATAACGTCTCCCTGGGACAGCCCGGATAGAATTTCAACTTTTTTACCGAAGACGGGACCGGTTTTCACCATTTGCCGCACCACGCGTTCTCCCTGTACCAGATGGACCATCTCCAACTGGCCAGACAGCACAACGGCACTGGCCGGAATCAATACGGCCGGATGCGGATCTTCATAAACCCAAACCCGTCCGAACGTACCCGGCAGGATATCACCCTTTTTGTTATCGATGAGCACCTTGACCTCTTGGGTCCGGCTGAGTGGATCGATGGCGCTCACGATTTCGGATACGCGTCCCTTGAATGGGCGCGACGGCCGGTCCAGGCTAATATCAACCGTCTGATTGAGGGCTAATTTTTCGATCAACCGGACCGGCACCGGCACTTCCATGCGCATATTCAGGGGATCATAGACACTCAATAACACCTGGCCGGGGTTGGCCAGGTCACCTTTTTCAACGCGCCTGTCCGTAACGATCCCATTGATGGGGGCTTTAATTTTTGTATACGTGAGCATCACTTCGATTTCGGCCACCCGGGTCTTGGCGCCATTATACCGCGATTCCGCCGCTGTCATGGCCTGTTCGGTGGCAGCTTTCTGCTTATACAATGACAATGTCCGGTTGTATTCGGTGCGCGCCTGTTTCAGCTGAATATTGGCCGCCGCTAGCTTTTCCTTCATTTCACGGCTATCCAATTCAATCAGGGCCTGCCCCTTTTTTACCTGCTGGCCGGCTGAAGCTGAAACGCGGCTGACATAGGCACTGATTCGAGTACTTAGATGGACAGTTTCCGCCGACGCCACGGTGCCCACCACATCAATACGGGGCGCCACCTTTGTCATCTGAACCGTATGGGTTTTGGCCTTTTCCGGAAGTGGTTTTCCCGGTGTAGTCTCGAGTTTACCGGCAGCAACTTTGGCATGAAACATACCACCGGTCCCGGCAATCATCAGGGCCAGTCCGGCAATGGCGATAGGCCATTTAATGACTTGCAAAATCTTCATTCCGATTCCTTTCTTTTGTGCCGACATATTGTCCCCTCTTTTCTTTTAGACGATTAGGCTGAAAACGTTACAACAGCAATAAGCAGCGAAAGGCTTAACGCTGATTGCTTAAAGCTGCTTACGGTACTTCACCACCGATAGCCCCATGGCCCGGTCATAATTGGACAGGGCTGTGAGGTAATCGTAATAAGCCGCCACACTACGGGTACGCTGGGCTGTCACACCCACCTGGGCAGTAAGTAGCGTGGTGATATCGGCCACCCCTTCCTTATACAGCTCCGAAGTGATGCGCAGGGCTTCGGCCGCACTCTGCATGCTTTTCTCACTGACCTCCAGGCGCTCCCAGGCATCCATGGCTTTCAGGTAGGCCTGATGCAAATCCAGGCGCAGATCATTACGCGCCTTGAGGGCATCTTTTTTGGTGGCCTGCCATTCAGCCTCGGCCGCCCGCCTGGCACTGGGCCGCTGGAACCCGTCAAAAAATTCCCACTCGGCCATGACACCCATGAGGTAACTGTCTTCGAACGCCTCAAAATCGCCGCTATCAAAGTCATAAGATCCAAAAGCGCTTAGAACTGGACGACTGTCCTGTGACGCTTTTTGAAAAGTCTGCTTTTTGATGCGTGACACGGTTTGACTCATTTTCAGCTCCGGTCGATTTTCGATATTCTCGAAATCAAGGGCCATCGGCGGTTTCTGAAGCACATCACGAGTTGGAACAGGCAATCCCTCGGTGGTTACCAGATCAGATCCAATGGCTGTATTCAGGGATGCGATCGCCAATTGAACGCTATTTTTGGCCCGAATCAGATCTTCGCGCGCCTGGGCCAGTTTGACTTCCAGGTTTAGTACATCGATCTTGACCGCCGATCCGGCGTTAAAGCGGACATTGGCAACCCGGAGGCTTTCTGTAAGACTGGCCACGGATTCCGTTAGAACACCCACAAAGGACTCAGCCCTGAGAACGGTATAATACCCGCGGGTTACCTGGTGGACCAATTCGTTCCGGACTGCCTTTAAGCCCAGCTCGCGCACCTGTTTATTGCTCTCTGCCAGATCCACATTGATACGGTTGATCCCCCCATTATAGAATCGATATTTCAACCCCACGGACAACCGCATATTGTCGCTTTGATCCGGTTCATTGGGATCAAAATCCGGGTCGGTCATATCCAGTTCTTTCTGGTTGAGGGCCATCATAAAGGCCTGGGGCGGGTTATTGGTTAGTGAGTAGGTGCCGGCCAAGTACAGGCGCGGATAATAGGCCGATTCCGCCTGTTTGATCATATGCTTGGCTGCCTGGACCCGTGTCAGTCCTGCCTGGATATCCGGATTGTTATGCAGTGCCGTCCGGATACACGTCTCCAGCGTCACGGCCGGTACCGATTGGGCCAGACCGAGCAGGATCACCATCAGTATTATGAATATATAATTACACCCCTTCACCATAGGATACCCCCTTTTGTAAAGCTGTCAGCTTTGAGCGATCACCCATAAGCTGATTGATGCTTTCAGCTTATAGCTGATCACTGATAGTTTGCTGATCGCTTAAAAAGCATTGCCTGATCGAATACCTACTTTTTTCAAGATGACTGCAGCCGGACAAAAACCGGTAAGGGAAGACTGCAGAAGATTGGCTCCCACAAAGGTGGTTAAAATCAGCCAAAAAGGACTTACCAGCCATGCCAGTGCGACACTGATAAGAATCAAAAAACCTGCAAATCCAAATATAAATTTATCAATATTCATAATGAACCTCCATTTTGTTTTGGTTGTACTACATTGTGGAGGTTTATATGCAAACCTGATGCCAGGGACAATCCATAATTTAAGATTCGGGCTTCAGGGGGATATTCCATTTTTTCATGTACTTCCATATGGCCGTACGGCTCAGACCCACCCGGCGGGCCACTTCGGCTTTGTTCCAGTCGCAGTCTGCCAACAAAGACTCCAGTAAGGGCTTGGTGAGCTTGCCTCTCCTTTTGTACGATGCAGCGGTCTCAGGAGGCGTGCTCGATGGCGCCGGATTATATTGGGCCCTGCGCAACTCCACCGGCAAATCAAAAACATCGATGGTTTGCTGATTACATAGCACAAAGGCATGTTCGATAGCATTTTCCAGTTCACGCACATTGCCGGGCCAGTGATAATCCATGAACAGCCGCAGCGCAGATTGTGATAACCCTTCGATGTTTTTACCGGTCTTAGCATTTTGTTTTTCGATAAAGTGACTGGCCAGCAGCGGAATGTCTTCCTTGCGCAGTTTAAGGGGTGGCACCTCGATGGGGAAAACCTTCAGGCGATAGTACAGATCCTGTCTGAATTCCCCGTTGCGAACCATTTCCAATAAATCCTTGTTGGTGGCGGCAATGATGCGAATATCGATTTGTCGGCGTTTGGATTCACCCACCCGTTCGATCTCGCGTTCCTGCAGTACCCGCAGGAGTTTGACCTGGATAAAGGGGCTGATTTCACCGATTTCATCCAGAAAAACAGCGCCTCCTGCGGCCTCTTCAAAACGTCCTTTGCGATCACGAATGGCACCCGTGAAGGCACCCTTGGCATGACCGAACAACTCACTTTCCAACAACGATTCAGTCAAGGCGCTACAATTGACCGTTACCAGGGGATGTGCGGAGCGGTTACCATTATAATGGATAGCGCCGGCCACCAGCTCTTTTCCGGTGCCACTTTGGCCCTGAATCAAGACAGTGACCTCACTGGCCGAAGCCGCCCGGATGGCAGCGAAAACCGCCTGCATGACCCGGCTTCTGCCGATAATATTATCCAGCCGATGCACATCTCCAAGCTTGCGTGAAATTTCTTCGATTTCCTGACGTGCCTTTTTCAGCTCGGTTAAGTCCGTAACCGTCTCCACAATCCCGATGACCTGGTCTTGCTCATCCTTTACCAGCCGGGCACTCTTGAGAACCGGTACAACGAAGCCATCTTTATGAGTCAGGGCGCATTCTTTGGCGTCTACAGCTCCTTTTTCATAAATGCCGCATTCCTTGATACCGTTGGGGCAGCTTTTTTTTAGACACAGATTGAATTTAAGCAATGTACAGGTGCGACCAAGGGCTTCGACAGCGGTGTACCCGCTGATTTTTTCCATGGCAGTGTTCCAGGAGGTTATTTCTCCGGAGCGATTGAGAGTAAAAACGCCATCAGCCATGGACTCCAATAGATAGCTCGCAAATCTGGGGTCAAGGGGTGCTTGTTTGGTGTTTGTCATATATACCTGCCGGGAGAGATCATTTTTAAGCGCAACGGGTAACGCTATGTAGCGCTACCCGGCGTTACCTGACGGCACGATACCGATCCCAACCGGATCTGTCAATCCATTTCTGATTGTAAATACTAAAAATACGAAGCTGATAGGCCTTTCGAGTTTTAGATTGTCAGGGGACACCTGCCACATGTATGCTATTGATTGTCAAAAACTGCTTCGTTTCAAAACTGCTGAAAAGGAGTCCCCTTATTTCCCATGACATACCGACCGGCATTATCTGAAATGTGAGATTATCGATAAAAATAGTGCCTCATTGCAAAGATGTGGCATAGAGTTTGAATCAATGTAATCTTGGTCACGGAGCGGCGAATGCCGATCACGCAGATAACCAGCGTCCAGGAACTCGAACGGACCATCATGGCAATAACCTATCAAAGGATTTGACAAATGGCGTCCGGGGATTAATTATGATATCACCAATCTCATTCAAGGAGAAACACACATGCCGATTTATGAATTCCAATGTAATGACTGTTCACATACCTTCGAAAAGCTGATCTTCAGTAGCGACAAAGAGGAGATTACATGCCCCTGCTGTTGTAGTCCGCAGGTCAAAAAGGTTTTGAGTGCTGCCAGTATTATGGGCTCATCCGACGGCGGCAATGCCTGTTCACCGAATCCTTCCAGTGGATTTTCCTGAGCCAGTTAAACGACCATGGCAGGAAGCCATGGACGCGATGCAACCGTACGATTAGCCCAATACAATAACGAGTGAAAATGGATTATGATTAAACCGGTTCAATGGAAAGCGGATCTCCAACTGCTGTCCAAAAAAGACATCCTGCAGATTCATCAAGCCAGTCTTCAGATTCTTGAAGAAACCGGCCTGCTCATGCCCCTTGATGACAACCGCTTGAGGGACCTTGAAGATTTGGGCTTACAAATCGACCGCCCCAAAAATAGGGTTCGCTTTCCAGCCGATGTTGTTGAAAACGCCATTCAAAAAGCACCGGACACCTATTCACTGTGTGCCCGCTCTCCCGAAAACGATTTGGTCCTCAATGGCCAGCAGGGATACCTGTGTCTGGATGGCACGGGTCTGAAGGTAAAGGACCTGAATTCCGGTCAGATCCGTAATTCCACCTATGCTGATTTGGCCGATGCAGCCCGGGTAGCCGACTTTTTGCCACAAATCTCGTTATTATGGCCCTGCGTCAGTGCCCAAAATCGACCGGCTGCAACCCAACCCCTCTATGAATTGCAGGCCCTGGCGAACAACACCGAAAAACATATTCAAGCCATGACGGCTGTCAATCGACTCGCAGCTGAAGGGAGTGTCGAAATGGCCGCCGCCATGGCCGGCGGCCGCGATGTGCTTAAAAAAAGGCCCATTATCTCCAATTTTCAAGCCACCATCAGCCCCTTGACCTGCGATACCGAAGCCATGGAAGCCGCACTTATATTTGCGAAAGCCGGCGTTCCCACGGGATTTGTCACCATGCAAATCGGTTGTGGAACCGCACCGGCCACGTTGGCCGGCAATTTGGCTCTGGGGAATGCAGAAATATTGGCAGGCTTGGTTTTTATTCAACTGTTTTTTCCAGGAGCACCTGTTTTCTATGGTTCCTACGCCACCATGATGGATCTTAAGAGCGGCGGAATGACCAGTGGCAACCCTGAGGATTTTCTGCTCCAAGCCGGCGCCATTCAACTGGCCCATCATTACAAGCTGCCCATTACCATCGGCACATTTGGAACCGGTGCGCACACCAGCAGCTGGCGTAGCGGGGTTGAAAATGCCATCTCCGGCATGGTAAATCTGTTGGCACGTGGCGACATGCTTTGTGGTGCCGGTCTACTGGAGGGCGCTACGGTATTTTCATTTGAGCAGTTGATCAAGGATTGTGAAATCTTTGATATGCTACGTCATTTTTCAGTAGGCATCGACGTATCTCCGGAAACGCTGGCCCTGGATACCATTAATGCGGTTGGCCCTCAAAATCACTTCATGCTGGCGGATCACACGCTGAAACATATGCATGCCCTCTGGCAACCCCTCGTCAAAGGATGTCAACCAAGGGCGCCTTTGGGATCCGAAAATTCTCAGTCAGATTCGGTTGCGGCTCAAAAAGCCCAGGACATTCTCAAGAATCATCATCCCGGCCCACCTCCCAATGCCGACCTGCTATCCGAAATTTTAACGGAATACGATCGCAAAACAGCAGAACACGGATAACACAAGGGAAACATTCAATTTTTTAAGCGGCGTTTGATTTTTTTATCGCGTGGAAATAATTGGCAAGTCATCTGATATGTGTGAGAAACTGCTGTGTAATTTCATGGTCGGGATGATCCATGATTTTTTCGGGTGAGCCTTCCTCCAGGATTTTACCGTTTTCCAGAAAAACGATCCGATCGGCCACTTCGCGGGCAAAACCCATTTCATGCGTGACCACAAGCATGGTCATCCCCTGCTCGGCCAGTCGTTGCATGACGATTAACACCTCACCGATGAGTTCCGGATCAAGCGCTGAAGTGGGTTCGTCAAACAACATGATACGGGGTTCCATGGCCAGCGCCCGCGCAATGGCTGCCCGTTGTTTCTGGCCGCCCGATAACTGATCTGGATAGTTGTCCTTTTTTTCGTATAAACCGACCCAGTTCAGCAGCTCTTCTCCCTTGGCAATGGCCGCCTCAGATTGAACTTTTTTGACGATAACGGGCCCCTCGATGACATTCTCGATGATCGAGCGGTGTGGGAATAAATTGAACTCCTGAAAGACCATGCCCATGTGGGTGCGAATTTCGATAATCTGTTTGCGGACTGCCGCCGTCCGTTTTTGCCCAATGGGCAGCTCACTTCCGTCAATCATGACTCTGCCACCCTGGGGTTCTTCCAGCATATTTAAACACCGCAGCAGCGTACTCTTGCCCGATCCGCTTCGACCGATGATGACCACCACCTCGCCGGGCTGCACACGGGTGGTGACCCCATCCAGCACCAACAGGCGATGAAAATACTTTTTTAAATCTTCAATGATTATAATTGGTTCAAGCATAAACGTTCGGGCAGCAAAAATCTATAAGGTTTTAGCCATAAGCTGCTCGGTGCTCACACCGTACAGCTTATGGCTGTTTTTAATGGGTCATGCCCGTAATCTTGGTCGTACCCTCGGCAAGTTTGTTCTCCAGGCGACCCTGAAAATATTGAAACAAGATGGTTACCATCCAGTAAAAAAGGGCTGCGATCAACAGGGTCTCCATATTGCGAAAATTTTGGCGACCCACTTTCTGAGCCCTGAAAAACAATTCCCACACACCCAAAAATGCAACCAGCGATGAATCTTTCAACATGGCGATAAATTCATTGCCAGTGGCTGGTATGATGATACGCAAGGCCTGGGGTAATACCACCCGCTTCATCATTTGGGTGTAAGTCATCCCCAAAGAGTAGGCAGCCTCCATTTGCCCGCGGCGAACCGCCTGAATACCGCCCCTGAAAATTTCGGTCATATAAGCGCCATAATTAACACTCAGGGCGATAATACCGGCCGGGATTGCACTGAGAATGATCCCCAATTGCGGCAGTCCCAGATAGATGACAAAAATTTGAACAATCAGCGGGGTCCCCCGGATAAGAGAGACATAAAACGTGGAGGCGCCGTATAAGACCGGATTCTTGGATAATCGTGAAACAGCCCCGATCAGCGCCAAAATGCACGCACAGGCGATGGCGCCGATGGACACAAAAATGGTGATGCCAACCCCCTTGAATATAAACGGCGTATATTTCAGCATAAACCTGAAATCGAGATTGAAACGGTATAAAACATAGAACAGCGCCACAAATATACCGATCCAGACCAGTGTTACTTTGACGATGAATATTTTCTTTTTACGCTTGGCCTCGTCTATGTGTTTGAGGCGCGTCTCGGCAACATCAAGGCCTTCTATTTTTTTAGTAGGATCACCCTCTTGTGTCATGGATGCGACCCGATTTGGTATTGTAAATTAGGATTACTGGGCTTTCTTGGTGACGTCAAAACCATACCATTTGTTTGACAGCCGGGTTAAGGTACCGTCATCATGCATGCTTTGAATCACTTCACTGACCTTATCGATGAACGCACGACTGCCAGCACGGGCCTTGTCACTGGCGGCGGCCAACGGTTCATAGTAAACCGGATCGCCAACCGGCTTAATGGGAACGCCTTTTTTCATTGCCTCTTGCACCACAAAACCGGAGGTCAATACACCGTTCAAGCGGGTTCCGTCACCCAGCGCCAAATCCTGCACGGCCTCCATATCGGTTGAGTACGGCTTGCCTTTGACACCCTGAACCTGGTAGGCGATGCCTTCGCCCCCGCCAATGGTCAGGCTCTGATTGGGATCCAGATAAGATTCATACGTAGTACCCGCACCGATACCCACTGTCTTACCCACCAAACCGTTGATGGTATTGACTCTTTTGTTGTTTTTATGAATCGCAAACTGTGCCGGGGTATAATAATAGGGAATCGAAAAATCCACCACGGCTGCGCGTTCAGATGTGATGGTCATGCTGCCGATACTCAAATCCCAGCGGCCACCCCATTTGCCGGAAACGATGATATCCCAGTCCGGTGTAACGTGTTTCGCTTTAACCCCTAGTCGACTCGCAACTGCCTTGGCCACGTCGATATCAAATCCAACCAAATTACCCTTGTCATCCAGGAAACTCTGGGGTGCGTAGTTGGCGTCCGTGGAAACCGTCAAGACACCTTTGGACAAGACATCATCAAGGGTACCGGCCATAGCTGGCATGGTCACACTCAGCAAACAGATTACAATGATGGGTGTTAATCGAAATAATGTGTTTCGTCTTTTCATACCTTCCTCCTTTTTGTGCTGTCATGGTTTAAAACAAGCATACGAGACGTTTTGGTCCAATTATGAACAAACAGATCGATTGTCGAAACATAGACTAAGAAGTATTCGTCAAAATAATTAAAATAAAGGTAGCAATGGGTGGAAATAATACGACTTACTCTAAATTGAAGTGATGGACTTGTCAATATAAGCTTATATTCTTGCTCATAAAAAGCTGGCTACAAGCCTCTGAATTCAGAAATGATCCTGTGAATCGGCTCGAACGATTTCAACCTGTGGCGCCATGCTATTTCTCTTTACAATTTTATGTGTCGGTTTTCATGAAGCCACGGATATTTCCCCGGGCATGCTGGCTAACCGGGCCGTTTCCCACAGTCCTTCGGTCAATGTCGGATGCGCGTGAATCGTCTGGGCCAAATCATGCGCACGCAGGCCTGTTTGAATGGCCAGAACCGCTTCCGCAATTAATTCCGTTGCATGCTCGCCGATGATGTGCACACCCAAGATTCTTCCCGACTTTCTTTCGCTCACCATTTTTATCTGGCCAGACAATTCACCTTTTGCGTGAGACATTCCCAGTTCTCGGAAAAGAAAAGTCACTGACCGATGGTCGATTCCGGCGGCTTCAGCCTCCTGTTGGGTCAAACCGACATCGGCCACCTCCGGGAATGTGTAGATCCCCGAGGGAACCGCGCGATAATCCATGCTCCGACCAGCGCCCAAACAGTTTTCAACCGCTACAAGACCTTCCATGGAAGCGACATGCGCCAGCATGATTTTAGACGGACCCAGAACATCCCCGATGGCGTAAACATCTTTGATATTGGTCTCCATTTTTTCATCGGCCCGTACCCATCCCCTTTCATCCATCGCGATCCCCATCCGCCTGAGACCGATGTCGTCTGAGTTGGGTGCACGACCCACCGTTAAGAAAAGTGCGTCGGCCTCGAGTACTTTTTGCTTTGTGGCTGATTTCGGTGACGGACCTTCAAAGGGTGAGGGTCCCATTGTCGTCCGGATCCCCCCGCCCGTGTCTGTTTCGATCGCTTCGATGGTTGTATTCAGATGAACGCCGATCTTACTTTTTTTCATTTCCCGCATGAGGGTTTTGCTCATGTCTGCATCAATACTGGGGAGTGGGATCAAGCGGTCCAGAGCTTCCACCACCGTCACCTGCGAACCCAAATGTTTGAAGATAAATGCAAACTCAACCCCAATAACCCCGCCACCCAGAATAACGATGCGTTTTGGCATTTGTTCAAGGTTGAGAATGTCATTGGAAGATAAAATGGTGGTGCCGTCAAATTGAATATTCGGCAGGTCTTGCGGGCGTGAACCCGTGGCCAGAATAAGACAGTCTCCTGAAACCTCGTGCGTATCACCGCCGATATCTGTCACCTGAACAAGATGCGGATCCACGATTTTCCCGGTTCCCGTGATAAGCTGGATCTTACCGGCTTTAAAGGCCTTGGCAATACCCCCCACCAAGCTTGTTACAACCCGGTCCTTGCGCTTCATAATGGCTTGGAAATCCGGGCGAACTCGCCCAATCAATTCAATGCCATAGTCAGAGAGCCCCTGGACCTTGCGGATTGCTTCCGCCGAACTTTTCATTGTTTTGGTGGGGATGCAGCCCCAGTTCAAACAGGTGCCACCCAGATTGTCATTTTCAATAACAGTTACCTGGGCACCCAATTGGGCAGCATGCAAAGCGGCCACATATCCTCCCGGACCGGCCCCCAGGATTGTAATGCGTTTGGACATATTTTTCTCCCTATAATTCGTATGGTTGGTTTCTATAAAAGGTCTACCCAAGCATTCAAAAAAAAGCAATAATCTTAACATCAAATCCGCTCCCGTATTGACAAATCGGGATTGACTTATATATCATGCGAATTTGTTGGAATGCTTCGCCGAATGGGCTTAACAACACTAACCGAAGGAGGAATTATGAAGAAGGTATGGATTGTCTTGATTGCTTTGGCTCTGGTAGTGGCTGCCGGAACCGTTCAGGCCAAAGATTGGAAAGTAGTACGCATTGGTGTTGAAGGCGCTTACCCGCCCTTTAGCTGGGTAACGCCGGATGGTGAACTCAAGGGCTTTGATATCGATATCGCTCGGGCACTCGTGAAGGCCATGGGCGCTGAAATCAAGATGGTTCCCCAGGACTGGGACGGCATCATTCCAGCCCTGTTGGCTCGTAAGTACGATGCCATCATCGCCTCCATGTCCATCACCGAGGAACGCAAGAAAAAGGTAGCCTTTACAAACAAATACTATAACACCCCTGGTAAATTTGTCTGTAAAAAAGGTGCCATGGCGGATTTTACGCGGGCAGAGGTAGCGACCGCTACCGCCGGCAAAAAAATCGGCGTTCAACGTGCCACCATCCATGATCGCTTTGTTACCGAACAAGGGGCAAAAAGTGCTTCAATCAAACGCTATGGCACCCAAGACGATGCTTATCTGGACCTGGTAGCCGGCCGGGTGGATATGTTGCTTGCTGACAGTGTCGCCATCATGGACGGTTTTCTGAATAAGCCTGAAGGTCAGGATTATCAGTTCATTGGCCCGGATTTGTCGGAAAAGAAGTATTTCGGAGAGGGCGCCGGAATTGCCATTCGCAAACAGGATAAAGACCTTGTGGAAATGTTCAACAAAGCCATTGATCAAATTCGAGCTGACGGCACCTACAAAAAAATCCAGGATAAATACTTCGACTTCAACGTCTACGGCGAATAACATCGCTGCACGATGTTATGAAACACGACTTCGTCGCTATAACGAATAAAATGGGAGAGCTGTGCTCTCCCATTTTATTTTGTGAATCACCCGCAATAAGTAGCCCAGGGCTTTAGCCCTGATAGGTGTTCGCAGCAGTGCTAAAGCACTGCGCTACAAGCATCGAAAAGGAATTTATAGCGTGTCTACCAAAACCTTTGAGAAACTAACATTACCGGCCAACAGCATGGGAACCGTACGCTCCTTATCTATCATCCGTTATGGCGATGGATCAAAAACGCACAAGGCCTACATCCAGGCCGGCTTGCATGCAGACGAGGCCCCCGGTTACCTGGTAATGCACCATTTGATCAAACTGTTGGATCAGGCCGATCAGATGGGTGCCATACAATCCAGTATCGTCCTGGTTCCGGTTGCCAACCCAATCGGCGCCGACCAGTGGCATGAAGAGGTTTTAAGAGGCCGCTTCGACACATTCAATATGACCAATTTTAACCGCAAACACCTGGATATTTTCCATTCGGTGTCCGAACGAATTAAAGATCAATTGACCGACGCTGCCGATGAGAATAAAATAGTTATCCGCCAGGCCATGGCCAACGTGTTGCCAACGGTATCCACCGAAGACGAATCCGCCCAGCTGAAACATACACTTTTATCGCTATGCTTTGATGCCGACATCGTCCTGGATCTACATTGCGATTACCAGGCCATCACCCATGTTTACATGGGCACGCCCCTCTGGCCGGATGCCCGGGATCTGTCGGCGCAATTAGGCGCCCGGGCCACCCTGCTGGCCAAGGTTAGCGGCGATAATCCCTTTGATGAGGCCTGCAGCCGGATCTGGTGGGAACTGGCTGAAAAATTTCCAGATCATCCTATTCCCTATGCCTGTCTGGCAGCGACAGTTGAACTGCGTGGTATCGCCGATGTTTCCCACGAGCTGGCTGCCCAGGATGCCCAAAATATCTACCACTTCTTGCAACGACGTGGTTTGATCGCCGGTCAAGCATCGGCGCTACCCGATTTACTGAGCGATGCCACCCCCCTGCGTGGTGTCGAACATATCAAAGCCACCACACCTGGCGTGGTCGTGTTTCACAAGTCACCTGGAGAACGTGTAAAGCCGGGTGATGTCATAGCAGAAGTTATCGATCCCTTGGCTGCATCTGAAAAAGATGCTGTTACCCCGCTCAGCACGAGTATTGAAGGTATAGTGATTTCTATCAATGTGGATCGGTTTGCCCGACCCGGTCGGATTTTATCAAAAGTGGCTGGCAAAAAGCCCTTGGCAGATAAAGGGGAGACGTTGCTGACAGCATAAGTGTTTGAGGGGGAAGGAATGAAGGAGTCTCGGGTTGGAGGCTTGAAGATTTGTAGGATTTTGGATCTTCTCAGCTCAAAAGCAAAAGAATAATGTAGCCGCAGTTATTTCAAGCAAGGTTGCCGCAACCGCAAGGCGTCGGGCCATGAAGCTGTAGTAAGATTACCGCGATTGGTCCGCAACACCGCGGGTGCGGTAAGATGGCTTGAAATGATTGCGGCTACGTGAAGATTTTACGGGCTAAATCGATATCTTCGGGACAGAAGACAAACAGACACTTGGCATCCGGGCCGGACACGGATCCGTACACATAATTGATATTGACGCCCTCTTCGCCGAACTTCGTAGCGATTCGGGCCAGTTCGCCGGGTGTATTCTCCAGTTCCAGGGCCACCACCGGCATGATATCGAACAAATATTCGTTCTCGGTCAGAAGGTTCATGGCCTTGTCGGTGTCGTCTACCAATAGCCGTATCAAGGCAAATTGCGCCGAATCCTTGCGCATGGAATTATAACTGGCAGCCGATGCAATCCGTTTGAGACTTTTGCCCCGGGCCCTGAAAAGTTCCTGCACGTAACCGGATGCATCCTGAATCGTCAGGGCGTCGATGTTGATATTGTTTTCCCCAAAGGCGGTTGCCAGCTTGCCCAGCTCACCGGGTTCATTTTTCATAAACAAAGATATTTCCGTTCGAATCATAGGTGACTCCTTAAGGTCAGCTGTACGCAATCAGGTATACGCTTTCAGCTGTTTAAAATTGGATGCTTAGAAGTGGTTTCAAGACCTCAGATCGCGCCCAAGAACAAGGCAGGGGCAAAATTCAATCCACAGACATACTCGCGTATTTCGCGGAGTTGAATTTTGTCCCCAACACAGTTATTGGGTGTTAGATGGTGTTTTGAAACCACTTCTTCGGCTTACGGCTGCCCGTATAGTGCTTTGACTTTCTGCCGATCGATTTCACCGTCGGGTGTCAGCGGCATCTCATCAACAAACTCCACATATTGCGGTTTCTTATAACGGGCGATCCGCCTCCCCACAAACGCGATCAATTCTTTGGGGGTTAGGCTCTGTCCGGCTTTAAGCTGGCAGACGGCCTTGATTCCCTCTTTCCATTTGGGATCCGGAACCCCGATGACAGCTGTTCGCTCAACTGCGGGATGTTCCAGAACGACCGTCTCAACTTCGGCCGGATAGACGTTCTCACCACCCGGCTTGATTAACTCCTTCTCCGGCTTGCGCCCGGCATACCAAAGATAGCCATCTGCGTCAAGACGGCCCAGGTCGCCGGTGTGGTGCCAACCATTTCGGAATGTTACCGCAGTTTCATCAGGCAGATTCCAGTAACCCTGGAAAACAAGTGGGCCGCGCACGGCGATTTCCCCCACTTCGCCCGGCATCACAGGCGTATCGTCGTCATCCAAAAGCTGGACCCTGGCAAAGGGCACCGGCCGCCCGGCCGAACCCGGATTTTCGTTGTAACCGGCCATGGCGGCAATGCAGGATGTCTCAGTTTGGCCGTATAACCCGTAAAAAACACCATTGGTTTGGGATTGAAAAGCCTCGATGGTTTCGGGGGTATCCAGACCCAGCACGACTCGCAGCGATTCCAGGGATTGTCCGCTCTGCTTGGCGGCATCCAGAATATTCCCCAGGATGGGAGAAAAATCAAAGAATAGGGAAACACCGAATTCTTCGATCAGTTCAACCGCCCTGGCCGCGTCAAATTTATGCATGTTGATGTTTTGGATGCCAGCCTGAAAACTACTGGTAGCCATAAACAAGCCCCCCACATGAAAAAGCGGCAAGAGGTTCAAATGAACATCCGTGGTATCCATGCCCAAACCGTTATTCAAAACCAGATTGGCACATATCAAATTGGCATGACTCAATAGGGCGCCACGTGGCCGGCCGGCAACCGCCGCAGTATGAATGATAACCAAAGCGTCGGAAGCGCTTACATTCACGGATTCCAAAGCAGCTGCGTCGTCAGACATGCTTTCCAGGCTGTCAAAGCGTCCCTGCGTGGCATGCAAATTAACTATTTTTTGAATGGATGGCAGCTGATCCTGAATAGCGCCAATGGTCTCCTGAAAATCCGGATCCACGAAAAGTATCACGGGTTCGCAATCATTTAGGTTAAAAGCCACCTCTTCCGGCGACAATCGCCAATTGATGGGTAACAAGATGGCACCCAGTGCCGCTGCGGCACCATAGAGGACAAAATACGCCAGGCTGTTTTGAGCAAACACGCCAATGCGATCGCCTTTCCTTATTCCGCTTTGCTGCAAGCCCGCGGCCAATTGATCGACTTTGTTTTTGTACTCAGAAAATGTGCATGAACGACCGTCGTGGGATTCGTACCAGGCAAGCTTGTCTTTAAAGTTTACAGCATTTTGAGCAATCAAGTCGTAAAAAGTATAGTCATACAATCCCATGGAATCACATCTCCTTCATTACCCCAAATTGAGGGAGGAAAAGGCTAATCTTATGATGGTTTTTGGGTGAGTATAAATTGATCAGTTAAAGCGACGTCGTCGCTCATATAATTTCGCCTAGCGAAATTATGATTTCACAGATATAACCGGGCAGGGCGCTTTTAAGATGATATATTGTGCGGTTGAGCCCAACAGTAACTTGCTGGTACGCGATTTTTTCTGGACGCCAACATAAATCAGATCGACATTATTCTCCTCTGCAAAAAATACAATATCCTCACCCGGTGAAAGCCCCCGGGCCAGTTGGGTCACTTCGCAGGCCGTCCCTTCTTCCTTGAGATCTGCCTTTATATTTTCCAGCTTCATGGTTAACTGACTGAGGCGTTCCGGATTTTCACCTTTGCCGCCTTCGCTGGAAGATACGAGTAGAATCTCGGCATCAAAAGAACGTGCATGGGTCTTGGCTAGCTCCAAGGCCAGTTGGGACTCCGTGGTATCGGCATAGGCCACCAGTATTTTCATCGAGAACTCCTTTCTCCAGCGTTGCATAACTTGCATTGGCTCGACATCGATCTGTACGCAAAACACACCCGGGAAACCGTCAATGCCATTCGATCTTGTCGCTGCGTATATTGTCGTTTACGTGTCTTTTGGTTTACATCCAACGTTTGCGCCGTTTGTACGATTTAACATCCTTAAACGATTTTCTGCGCCCGCCCTTGGTGACACCCATGTAAAATTCTTTTACATCCGGATTATTCTTCAGTTCCTTGGAAGGACCTTCGAGAACAATCTTGCCGGACTCCATAATGTATGCATAGTCAGAAACCTGTAGGGCAATTTTGGCGTTCTGCTCCACAACCAGGATGGTCGTCTGCATCTCCTGGTTGATGCGTGTGATATTATCGAAAATTTCTTTAACCAACAAAGGTGCCAGGCCCAGCGACGGCTCATCCAGCATCAGCATCTTGGGAGAAGACATCAAGGCGCGTGCAATGGCGATCATCTGCTGTTCCCCACCGGAGCAGTATCCGGCCAAGCGGTTGGTGACCCGGGATAGGCGCGGAAAATGATCATACATGAGATCCTGATCCTTACGAATGTTCTGGATGCCGTCCTTGCGGGTGATGGATCCCACCCGAATATTCTCATCCACCGAGAGGTGCTTGAAAACGCGGCGGCCCTCCGGCACCATTACCGCACCCATCTTGACCACCTGGGTTCCCAGCACGTTGGTAATGTCCTGGCCCTCAAACTTGACGTAGCCGTCCTTGATGAACCCGTTTTCCGGTTTGAGTAGGCCGCTGATGGCCCGCAGGGTCGTGGTTTTACCGGCCCCGTTGGTTCCCAGGAGGGCCACAATACCGCCTTCGGAAACATTAAGACTTACGCCGCGCAACACCTGAACAATATCGTTATAAACAACTTCAATATTGTTGACGTCTAACAGATTACCGTTTGTTTTTTGGCTTTCCATAACGAATCTCTCTAAAGGTGACGAGCCGGTATTGCCGACTCGTCACCCTTAGCCATTAGCAACAAAACTGCGTCACATAACAGCGCGAAGCGATGTCCTTTGCTCCGCAAAGTAATTATTATTTGATTTTCTTTACGTATTCAGATTCAAACGGTGCGCCAATCCCATAAAATACACCGTCTCTGGAGACATACAGCTGCAACGTATCCACACCCTCGCGATCCGTTTTCGAGTAGGTAACCGGTCCCACCGTGGTCAAGGGGTAATAGGCATTGTACCCGTTCATGCCCAGCATCTCTTCATATAATGTGGCACGCGTCACTTTTTTGCCTTTGGCCTTGGCCCGGCGCATGACCTCCACGGCCACCTGGGCCACCATGATCCCGTTGGTGTAGTTGGAGTCATTGGCAAGTTTATCATCGCGGCCATAGCGTTTGGCCAATGCCAGCTGGGCATCGGTACCCGGGCCCGTCGCGGTCATAAGTTTATAGGATGTGGTCCAGTAATAATTCTCGGCCGCCGAACCTGCCAGTGCAATCAATGCGGGTCCGCCAGCGTAGTGTGCACCTAAAAAGGTGATTTTCCCGGACTCTCCGAAGGAGGCGGCATTCATCCCCAGGCTCTGAGCGCTGGTGAGCATGGTGGCAACCGGTGGTTGCACGGTGTGGCTGATCACATACTGCACACCCTTGCTCTGAAAGCGTTTCAGCATGGCGGTGTTATCCAGATCCTTGCCGTGCTCCACGACCTCAACCAATTCGATATTCAGGCCAACATCAACAGCTTTTTTGACGTCATCCTTGGATGCGCGCCCAAAGGCCGACGGGTGAATAAACATGGCGACTTTGGCCTTGCCCGATCCTTTATGATTGGCGACCACATATTCGGCCAAACCGACAGCCTGGCTGGAGTAAGAAGCGATCGGCAAAAAAATGTAGTTGGAATCAACCAGGTTGCCGGCATGAAATGAGGCTGGAATTACCGGAATCTTCTCTTCCTCGAAATCCCGTTTTAAAGCCAGGGTGCTGCCGGTGGAGTAGTTTAAATAAAAAACAATTTCTTCATCCAGGAAGTCTTCGAAATTTCGTTTGGTGACATCGGTTTTATAGCCATCGTCGCGAATATAGCAGATCAATTTATCATTTCCCAAAAGCTTTTCGTCATTTACATAACGCACATAGTCCTCGACCCCTTTCGAGTAGGGATCGCCCGCATCGGATGTGGGTCCGGTGATGGCCAACGACAGACCTATTTTAAAGGTCTCCGCCATACCCAGGGTCGAAAACGTTAGCACAAAAGCCACTGCAACCAGCAAGATCGTTAGATGTTTCTTCATCGCTACTACCTCCCTTTTGTTTTGGTTAACCGTTTCAGAGCATTTCGAACGTCACATCCATAGGATATCGGGGACATCCTGCAGCCGCAAAGAAATCACCCGCTTTATGTATGCCCCGGCCGCTTCGTTTTCACGACACAGCGATTTCTTTTTAACTTTCCGTGGAAAGTCATCAATACCGGAATGGCCACAATTTAAAATAGCTGCGGACAATTCGCCACCAATTGGCAATACCGCGTGGTTCGAACATCAGAAACAGAACAATCACCAGGCCAAAGGACAAGGGCCGAAAAGCCGTTGCCACATCGCCTAAAGCCGTAAAGTAGTGCCCCACGAATTCAGCCAGGTTTTCCACCTGTAACTCCAACATCAGAATGGCCGCCGGTCCCACCAGAGAGCCTACCAGGGTGCCCAGGCCGCCCACGATGGCCATGGCCAGATAGGAGATGGAGTGGTGTAACAAAAATGATTCAAATCCGACCCCCCGCCACAAATAGGCGTGTAGCGCACCCGCCACACCGGCAAAAAAGCCGGACAAGGCAAAGGCATAGATCTTGGTAAGACCGGGATGCATGCCCATGGCGTCTGCGGCCCGATCGTTGTCGCGCACGGCCACAAAGGCCCTACCCTGCTTGGCGCGCAACAGATTACGCACGGCAAATCCCAATATCACCACAAAAACGAGAATTACATAGTACCAGAAAAAATAGTGCTGTTTACGCGCCACCTTGCCCGTAAACCAGAATACACGACCAATGGGAATGGTTTGACCCTGGTTAAAAAAGGTCGAAAAATTGATGATCCATTGAAAAATCATCTGAAAAGAAAGCGTGGCGATGACCAGGTAGAGGTGCTTGAGCCGCAAGGAGGGCAAGCCCACAATGGCACCGAAAACGGCACCCACACCCCCGGCCACCAGAATCATCAGGGGCCACCCGTGTGTCAGCAGCACATGATCGTAGCCAAAAACCCGGGCAAAGCCGGCCAGCGTGTAAGCCCCGACCCCCACAAAGGCGGCATGGCCGATAGAAATCAGACCGGCAAAACCGGTGAGCAAGTTAAGACCATACACCGCGATGATGGCAATCAGGATGCTGTCGATTACCAGCATGTATTTGTTACTGACTTCAAATATGAGCGGCCACACAAACAATATCACCAGAAAACAGACAAAGAGTAAGCGATCCACATGGGTCAAAAAAATACGTTGCTCTGCTTTGTAAGACGTAAAAAAGTTGCCGGTGGCCAACCATCGATTTTCAGACATAGACTACACCCGCTCTATTTCATGGATTCCAAAAAGGCCATGCGGTTTGAACAACAAAATTATCAGTAGGATGATGTATGGCAATACGTCGCCTGTACCAAAAAGCCCCCATTTCCCATCCAGGTAACCGGCCGCAAATTGCTGGATTAGTCCCATAATAATGCCGGCCACAATGGCACCGGGGATCGAGTCCAGTCCCCCCACGATGACCACCGGGAAAACGATGATGCCAAAAGAATGCAGCACATCGAAATTCAACCCGGTGATATTGCCCAGGATGCCGCCTGCGGCAGCCGCGCTCAAACCGGCTGTGGCCCAGGCCAGGCCAAACACCTTGGGCACCGAAATACCGATGGACATGGAGGCAAACTGATCGTCCGAAACCGCCCGCATGGAAATACCCACGGTGGAAGCTTTAAAAAACCAGGAAAACACGCCGATCATGATAAAGGTAATGACAACACCGACCAATTGCGTCCATGACATGCTGACGCCCCAGAAAGCAATCGGTGTTTTGGGCAAAAACTCGGGAAACGAAAAGTTACCGGCCCCAAAGGGCGTCATGTAAATAATGCCATCGATAATCGACATGAGTCCGATGGTCACCATAATGACCGAAATAATCGGCTCGCCGATCAACCGTCGTAAAAACACCCGTTCCACGCTCATGGCCAGGAAAAAAGTGATGATCATACTCAGGATAAAAGACAGCGCGATATGGATACCCACCCATACGGTCAAGGCATAGGCGATAAAGGCTCCGGCGGCGATGATCTGGCCATGGGCAATATTCAGTACCCGGCTGGATTTATAAATCAGCACGAAGCCCAGCGCCGAAAGGGCATAAATGGATCCCACCACGATGCCACTGATGACTAGCTGGAAAAAATAACTCATGCAACTCCTTCCATGGTGTAAAATGACATTTCCGATGCGACCGTTGTACTTTGACCGTCCTGGTACTGAAAAAAGGCCTCCACCTTTTTCGTGGAAACACTTTCATCGTAGAGCGCCTCGTACAGGTCTTTGTATTTCTCCATCACGAATTTACGGCGGATTTTTCCGGTTTTGGTCAGCTCGCCATCATCCATATCCAGTAATTTGTAGAGTACGGCAAACCGTTTGATTTTAAAATGCGGCTGTTCGGACCGCTCGTTGACATCGGCAACCGCTTCCTTGAGCAGCTCAGCCACCTCGGGCTTGTTGCTCAGGTCCATATAGGTTGTAAACGAAATGCCCCGGTCCTCGGCCCATTTGCCCACCACAATGGGATCGATATTGATCAGAGCAGACACAAAATCGCGTTTGTCACCGAATATAACGGCTTCCTTGATATATGGGCTGAATTTGAGCTTGTTTTCCAAAAACATGGGGCTGAACATCTCACCCTTGCGGTTGTGCATCACATCGGCCACCCGGTCGATGACCACCAGATGCCCATTCTCATCGATGTAGCCGGCATCACCGGAGTGCATCCAGCCGTCGTGCAGCAATTCCGCGGTCTTTTCCGGTTGCTTGTAGTATCCTTTGCAGACCGATGGGGACCGTGACAAGATTTCGCCTTCCTCGCTGATCTTGCACTCGGTCTCGGGCAGGGGTTTGCCGACGGTGTCCGGGCGCACATCACCGTCACGGTGCATATAGGCAATGCCCACAATTTCCGTCTGGCCATAAATTTGCTTCAGGTTGACACCGATGGCCTGGTAAAATGTAAACAATTCCGGCCCCAGGGCAGCACCTCCCGTATAGGCCCGCCGCAGCCTGCGCAAGCCGATCTGATTGATCAAAGGATCTGTCACCAGAATCTTGCCCAGCCAGGCCATCATTTTCAGGGATATGGGCATCGGCTCACCGCTCATGCGGTAGCGGGCAGCCCGTTCGCCGATTTTGATAAATCTATTATACAATAGGCGATTGAGCCAGTAAGATTCATCGATCTTCAGCCATATTTCCGAACGAATAGTTTCATAAATTCGGGGGGCACCAAACATGAAATGCGGACCGATCTCTTTAAGATCCTGCATGCTGGTTTCCACCGATTCCGGGAAATTGATGGTAATCCCCGTGGCCATGGCCACCCCAAAGGAGTTCATCTGTTCACCGATCCAAGCAAAGGGCAGAAAACTGAGATATTCGTCCGTGTCCGCCAACACATCAACTTTGGCAATTTGGATCCCCATATTGATATAATTTTTATGCGTAATCATGGAGCCCTTGGATAAGCCCGTTGTACCGGATGTCAAACAGAAGTGGCACACATCTTCAGGATCACCCTGGTCCACCAGGGTGTCGAATCGCTGGGGATCTTCCGCATAAATTGCGTCGCCAAGTTCGTATAAATCCTCTATAAACAGATACCAGTCATCAGAGCGGTAATCACGCATCCCGCGGGGATCTTCATAAATCACTTTGCGTACTTGCGGGATCCGATCCTTGATTTCGACGAGTTTGTCCACCTGCTCCTGGTCGTCACAAAAAACCGCCGTGACATCCATGTAATTGATCAGTTGGGCGATTTCATCCGGCAGCGTGGTCTGATAAATCCCGGCGGACACCGCGCCGATGGATTGGGCCCCGAGCGCTATAAACAGCATCTCGGGGATATTGTCCCCAATTAATGCCAGCTTATCGCCTTTTTTAACACCCACCTTCTCGAGTCCCAGGGCAACTTTGCGGACGTAATCATAGTAGTCATTCCAGGTGTAGTTTTTCCAGTAACCGAAATCCTTTTCACGCAGGGCAACTTTGTTACCGGTCTTTCTGACCCGCCATCTCAGCAATTGCGGAATGGTAAATTTTAAAAGCTCTGAGTTGTCTTTCATACCGGTCTAATCTTCTCCAATATAGGCTTCGATCACTTTGGGAATCTTGACAATTTCATCGGGTGTCCCGGTCCCGATTACTTCCCCAAAATCAAGCACATAGATCTGGTCGGAAATATCCATCACGACACCGAGGTCATGTTCCACCAGTACCACGGTGGCATCGCGCTCTTGCTGAATATCGATGATAAATCGCACCATGTCCTCCTTTTCCTCGATATTCATGCCGGCCATGGGTTCATCTAAAAGCAGCAAGCGCGGTGCCAGGGTCAGGGCGCGCGCCACCTCAACCCGCTTCTGAATGCCATAGCTCAGGTTTCCCACCGGCGATTTGCGATAGGGCTCCAGTTCCATGAAATCGATCACCTCTTCGACATACTGCCGGTTCAGAGATTCCTGCTTGGAAGCTTTGCCATAATAGATCATCGCCTGCAGCAAGTTATAGCGCAGCTTTTGATGCCGGGCCAACATCAGGTTGTCCAGGACGGTCATGCCACTGAACAATTCCAGATTTTGAAATGCACGCGCAATGCCCAGGCTGGTGACCTGGTGCGGGCTGGCCTTGGAAAGTTTTTTGTTTTCGTAAGTTATCTCACCGGAAGTGGGGTGGTAAAAACCGGAAATGCAATTGAGCAGACTGGTTTTGCCGGCACCGTTGGGTCCGATAACGGAGGTAATCAGACCGGGCTCAATGTCAATATTCACATTAGACAGGGCCGCCAGGCCACCGAAAGTTAGCGTCACGTCCTCAATTTTCAATGTGGTCATGATATCTATTGTTTTGATTCAGGTTTGTTAAAGATAAAAAGAGATCCGAAGCTCAGACGAGCACCCTCAGCAGCTCCAGACCCCTTTCACTAAATGCATCCATATAATATTATGAATGACATTCAGCACTGCCATAGTCCTATAGCCAATGTAAGCTGGCAGGTCAAGTGATTTTCATCATCTTGAACCGAAGCCGAATGCCACTTTATTAACCGCAAGTTTATCAAAGAGTCTTTAATTTAATAGGTTGTATTTTTACCATATCGGATAGATCACAATTGTCAAGTTGATAAAAAAGTGGGAAAGTAGTGGGTAAAAACAGCTATTGTTTCATTGAGTACTTAAAATGGAATTTTGGATAACAACACTATTCAATCAATGCGTACCTCAGAATCTGATGCTTTAAATCTTAAATTCGAATATCGAAATACGAAACAAATCCAAATATCAAATGCGCCAATAATTCAAACAAGCTTATAAATACCTACAGCCGCCTGTTTGGGCTATTTGAGTTTTGGTCATTCACTATTGTTTCGGATTTCGATATTCGTGCTTCGAATTTTACCCTGCGCACCGCATCAACACACTAAACTACTGACTGATCAAATGGGTGCAATCTTTATTATTGCTCATACGAGAGTAGGTGCGTTCTCAAATTGATTTTGGTGTTTTTTAATCCCAGTTTGGTGCGAATATTGTGGCGGTGAAATAAAATCGTGTTCTTGGACAAAAACAGCATCTCCGCAATTTCTTTATTGGTCTTACCTTCTTTGACCAGGTTGGCCACACGGATTTCCATGGGCGTGAAATTCAAAAAGCGGGATGAAAGCTTGCCGATAAAGGGCGAAATGATATTGTTCAGGTTGGAGTCCAGGATATTCACAAGTGTTTCCTGGCTTGTGTTCATCTGGCTTTTTTGCAGACGCTGAATATAAGGAATTACCAACTCTTTGACATTGGAAAGCACGTTTTCCTGGAGTTCGGATTTGTCGTTTTCACGTTGTTTGAGTAGAACTTTTAGCGCCGTATTGACCTCCGCCAGATGGTTGGATTGGGCCTGGAGTTCCTTTTCCCTGCGGCGTAGCGCAGTTTCAACCCGTTTACGCTCTTCAATCTCCTGTTCCAGCTTTAGATTGATACGGGCTAGCTCGGCAGTGCGATCCTCCACCCGCTCTTCCAGCAGGTCACGATATTTTTTTAACTCCTTTTCAGTTTTTTTAAGCGCGCTGATATCACGCAGGGTCACAATATTTCCGGCATGGTGACCGTTGCTATCAAAATAGAGTGTTGAGCTGATCTGTACATCCAGTATTTCCCCCTGGCTTGTCAGACGCTTGGTTTCAAACAGGTTGATCTTTTTTCCGCTTTTCATTTGTTCGATGGCAAGCCGGGTTTCCGGCCAGCTCTCCTCGGGCACAAAATCGATCTGCTTGCCGATCAGCGCTTCACAGGAAAATCCGAAAGTTTGGGCAAAGGCCGGATTGACATAAGTTGCATTACCCTGCATGTCATAGACCACCACCGGATCCGGGGAGGATTCCAAAAGCGATCGATAGCGCTCCTCACTCTCCCGCAGAATGGCTTCGGTCTTTTTACGTTCAGCCAACTGCTGTTTAACATCGGCGTACAGTTGTGCTTTTTCCAGGGCAATCAGTGCCAGCTGGGCAAATCGACTCAAAATTTTAATATCGCCGGCCCCAAATCGCTTTTTATCATTCACCCGCGCCAGACCAATCACACCCTCGACCTTTTTTCCCGACATCAGCGGGATACCCACGGCGGATTGCAAGGTATCCAGAGAAGGATCAGACAAACGTCCGGGCCAGGTATAATAATCATCCACGATGACCGGGCCTTCTGCCTTCCAGACTTTCCCGCCCAAACCTTCGCCCGATTTGACCCGCAAACCCAGCTGGCCTTTAAAAAAGCCCATGCCCACACGGATATCCATTTCCTTGCGGGCTGCATCGATTAGGTAAATATACCCATGCTCGGTACCGGTCAGCAGACAAGCACGATGCAAAATTACCTCCAGCAGCTCTTTTTTATCCAGGCGGTCAATCAATCCCAATGCGGTTTCATGCAGGGCGGTCAGGTAGGCGTTCTGCTGCTGGAGTTCATACTTGGACGCTCTAAGTGTCCGGATGGATTCACGCAGATTGTCTTCTTCGGAGTGTAGATCGTCAAATAAGGAGGACATGATTGATATTCGGATTCAGATGGAGCGGCACAGATTATATCCTATCAAGGTTTGCTTTTAAACAAACATGAAATCCAAAATCCGAATATCGAAATTCGAATTTTTATCTTACGTTTTCGCAATAGCCTTGAAGCGCTGACCTGGCCCAAAGGAATCGGTTTTGCAATTTGAAATATATTACTGCAGCGCAGCCGCTACAAACTAAATTAGCTTCGGATCACACGATCCGAAGCTAATTTAGTTTTAGAGTATCACGACTTTCTTGACATACGCCACAATCTCTTGGGGATCGTCTAGAATTTGGAAAATACTCATATCCTTTTCAGATACCCGTTTTTCAGCCAAAAGACGCGCTTCGATCCAATCCTTCAATCCACCCCAGTACTGGCTCTCCACCAGTATAACCGGTAGCGGTTTGATGCGGTGGGTTTGTACCAGTGTCAACACCTCAAACAATTCATCCAGGGTTCCAAAGCCACCCGGCATGACAATATAGGCCGTCGCATACTTAATAAACATGACTTTGCGGATGAAAAAGTAATTAAATTCCAACCGCACGTTGGCATAATCATTTGGCTTTTGCTCGAACGGCAAATGGATATTCAATCCAGCCGACGTACCCCCAGCTTCGGCCGCACCCTTATTGGCCGCTTCCATGACGCCACCGCCGCCACCAGTAATAATACTAAAATCATTTTGGGCGAAAAGTGCTGCGATCTTTTCTGTTTTTTTATAAATCGGATCCTCTGGCATGATCCTGGCGGATCCAAAGATGCTCACTGCAGGCCCGAGGTCGTGGAGCGATTCAACGCCATCTACGAATTCGCCCATGATTTTAAATAGTCGCCATGATTCTCCCAGTTTAAAATCGTCTATAACAAACTGTTTTTCCATATATTTCTTTCCATATTTGCATGATAGTTGCCAAGTATCCAGATCTCAAAATAACTGGAATTTAGCGGCTTAATAAAAAGTTCAAATTCAAGGCGTGTAAATTTTGTAATTATGAGGCGTACAGATTGTACGTTGAATGATTACAAAATTTTGCACAACGCAGAAGTTGGGCTTTTTATCAAGCCGCAGAATAGTAATTTCGGCACACTGCCGAACATTCAAACCCGTCAGCCTTTACCTTGAAATCCAATGATTACCGTGCCTTGATCCACGATCACGGGAACCTTGCGTTCTCCTTTTGATCGCGTTAGCATCGAATCCATCTGGTCCGTGTCTGACAGCACATCATGATACACCACCTTGCGACCCGCTTTCTGAAAAGCTTCCCGAGCTGCAATGGTGTACGGTCAGGTATTTTTTCCATAAATAATGACTTCTTCAGCCATGGAGCCCCCCCATCAGCAAATTAATTGTTGTCCCGGAAAAAAACGATTGTATTGTAATCTCGAATAGATATGATCTATTTTACTGTTTTATCAGCAATTCTTGTGAATGTCAACGACACCGGCCGCAACCACATTGCTGCGACACCCGTCTCATGATGCCGGTGTCTTATGATGGTCAACGACACCGGCCGCAACCGCATTGCTGCGACACCCGTCTCATGATGCCGGTGTCTTATGATTGACAACTCGCAGTTGAATCGTTAAGTTCGGCCAACCAATAACACCTATCGTGTTCGTGAATGGGGTAGGTGGTTGTTCAATGGTATGAATTGGCTATACCAATCACATTTGAAATGACGAATAATCAAACCGAGATCAGCAAAGATGTAGTCGTGGTTAACGAACTGGGAATGCATGCCCGTTCTGCCGCCCGAATATCAGAAATTGCAAAAGAAGCGCGGGCCAAAATATGGCTGCAACGGAACAACGAAAGAGTGGATGCACGCAGTATCATTGATATTTTGACGCTTGCCTGTGAAAAAGGATCGACCGTAACCATTGTGATTGAAGATCCGGCCGACGTGGATGCGTTCAATCGCATCATTAGACTGTTTCAGAATGGCTTTGGAGAATAAGCGCCATGGCGAACCACCATCAAAAAGCAGAAATGGTACTATCCGGGATCAGCGCATCCCCCGGAATTTGCATTGGTAAAGCGTATATTGTCGATCGCGAAGGCGTTGATGTCATCAAGCACTATCGAATTTCCTCGGCCGAAGTACAAAATGAAATCAATCGTTTTAAAACCGCCGTCAAACAAGCCAAGGCCGAACTAAACGATATCATTGCCAATACACCCGAAGGCCTGCAACAACATTCTGATATTCTTCAAACCCATGTGGTATTACTGCAAGATAAGATGATATTTGACCGCACGGTCGAAACCATCAATCAAGACACCGTGAATGCTGAATGGGCGCTTAAAAAAGTAACCGCCAGTGTCAAATCCATGTTTCAGGATATTTCAGACCCCTACCTGAAAGACCGGGCGGGCGACATCGTACAGGTATCCGATCGGATCATGGCTCATCTTGTGGGCGTCAATTCCGTGAATATTGCCGATATCGATAAGCGGGTAATCCTCGTGGCATACGATTTATCACCGGCCCAGACCAGCCAGATCAATTTAGAACGAATCAAAGGCTTTGTTACCGTTCGCGGGGGCATTACATCGCATACCAGCATTATCGCCAGAACCTTGGGGATTCCAGCCGTTCAAGGCATCAACAATGCCACCACACAAATACAAACAGATGACATTATCATCGTAGATGGATCCGATGGCAGCATCGTCCTCAATCCCTCGGAACCAACGTTGATCGACTACGAAGAGCGCCGACACCGTTTTGAATCATTTCGAGCCCGGATAGCCCGAACCAGTCATCGGCCCGCAGAGACCCGCGACGGGCATCGTATCAAAGTGATGGGCAATATCGAACTTCCCGAGCAAGTAGTCTCGGTAATCGATAATGGTGGTGAGGGGATCGGGCTTTATCGCACCGAGTTTCAATACCTGTCGCGGTCACATTTTCCCAATGAGGATGAGCTGTTCGATAAGTACAAAGATGTTGTCGAGGTCATGCAGCCCTCACCGGTAACCATCCGTACACTGGATATCAATGGGGATAAGGCCATCCAGAATTCGAACCGTGCGGAAACGAACCCGGCACTCGGTCTCAGGGCCATACGCTATTGTTTGCAGCGACCCGAGGTTTTCCAAACCCAACTCAAAGCCATATTGCGAGCTGCCGTTTACGGCGATGTGCGTGTTCTGTTTCCCATGATTGCGACCTATGACGAGCTCATGGTCGCCAAGACCGTGCTTGACCAAACCATGACGGATCTAGACAAAGCCGGTGTTTCTTTCCAACGGGAAGTGGCGGTCGGTGTCATGATCGAAGTCCCGTCCCTGGCGATCATGGCGGATATGATTGCGCCGGAAGTCGACTTTTTCAGTATCGGCACCAACGACTTGATCCAGTACTCCATGGCAGTGGACCGCAGCAACAAAGATGTGGCTCATTTATACAATCCTTTGCACCCGGCCATACTCAGGCTGCTGAAAATGGTATCCGATGCAGCCCAAAAACATACGACGCCGCTTTTTATGTGTGGTGAAATGGCTGGCGATCCCTTCAATTTGCCCATCCTCTTGGGTTTGGGCATCAATGAGTTGAGTATGAACCCTCAGACCATCCCCATGGCTAAAAATGTCATCAAGACCTTGGCTTTTTCAGATACACAACCCTTTCTGAAAGAGGTCCTCAAACAGACCACGGCCGGCGAAGTGGAGAACTTGACCCGGGAAGCATACGGTAATATCATCAATAAAGCCACGCTACCGGAATAAACTTAAAGGGCAACGCGAGCACAATTTCATGGCTTAGAACTCGTAAAATTCGGTATATAATCAAAAATTTACATTATGAGTGAAAACCACATAAAAAAAGTAGCCGAAAACCGCAAGGCCCGCCACGATTATCATATCGAAGATACCTTCGAAGCGGGCATGGTATTGCTGGGCACAGAAGTTAAATCCTTGCGGATTGGCCGCGCCAATCTTAAAGATGCCTACGCCAAAATCACCCGTGGTGAAGTGTTCGTTCACCAGGTACACATTGGTGAATACCCCTTCGCCTATTATGACAACCACAACCCCTTGCGGGTACGCAAATTGCTTTTAAACAAGCATGAAATTAAACGCTTATACGGTAAAGTCAACGAGAAGGGCTTCTCTCTCGTTCCCCTAAGCATTTATTTCAAAGGCGGTAAAGCCAAAATGAAATTGGCCCTGGCCAGGGGTAAACGCAAACATGATAAACGCGAAGCCATTCGACGGCGTGACGAAAAGCGGGATCTGGATAGAATGAAAAAAGAATACAAATAGGGGAAGTAAAAGCCCTATGGTTTCCGAAGGCAATAAAAGTAAACAGACGAAGCGGGAACAAATTATAGCCCAGGCCCGCCGCGATCAAGCCGCTAGGCAAAAGACCTACCGGGAAAAGGCCCTGAAGATGTTTCCCTGGGTGTGTGGACGGTGCGGACGGGAGTTTACCGGTCGGCGCGTGCGAGAGCTAACCGTTCATCACAAGGACCATAATCACGACAACAATCCACCCGATGGCAGCAATTGGGAATTGCTTTGTATTTACTGTCATGACAACGAACACGCCCGCGACCAAGTAGCCGATTGGTACCAGCATGACGGTTCCGGCCAAACCCCCCAGTCACAATCGGACAACAAGCCCTTTGCCGGACTGGCGGATCTATTGGAGAAAGGGTCCACGGGTGCAGAGAAAAACAGGAAAGATTGACGCCTGATTTTATTGCGATGTCTCCTAGTCTGTCATCTCCATATACGTCATGACCATCAGTACCGCCCCTTGGGGATCCTGAATAGTGGCCATGCGTCCTACATCCGGAATATCCTGTGGCTCTAAAAGGACTTTACCGCCAAGCGCCTTGACCTTCTTCACAATTGCATCGACATCATCCACCGTTATATAAGTCCCCCAGTTGGGTGGCGTGCCCGCTGCATCCGACGGTATGGGCATAATCCCACCGACACTCTCATCGCCGATCTTGGCAACGGTATAATTATAGCTATTGTCAAAATAATGTTCCGCTTCATGCGAAAGCGGTACAGGTATTTTTTCGTTACGACATATCAATCCGAGTTATCACTTGTGCCCCACGGATTGGTGATGAAATTCTGCCGAT
>Ga0180435_10000567_pt1 | contig 38927 bp, 23 predicted proteins | sample SS_ome_3_FD_132467 | JGI IMG/M metagenome (GOLD analysis project Ga0180435, IMG submission 132467) | Hypersaline lake sediment archaeal communities from the Salton Sea, California, USA - SS_3_S_1 metaG | ecosystem: Environmental > Aquatic > Non-marine Saline and Alkaline > Hypersaline >... | reverse complement strand
TGCCGCCAAACGCACAATGTACTTCTTCTTCATTCCGTCCCTCCATCCGGGAGATAGTACCCCGATGAAGGTATCGACACAAACACGACTCTCCTTGAAATCAACAGTCATGGGGCACTAGTGGCCTTCGGGCTGTGGAGGTTCAAATCCTCTCTTCGGCACCAGATGCAACAGACGGCCCCGCAGTTGTTTATGCTGCGGGGCTTTTCTGTTGGCGGCGTTCGTTCAAGAGACGAGGGGGACTGAGCGTCACACACATCCTCACCCGCGTTTCGCTCCTTGCGTCACGTTGAGCCCCCGCGCGTCCCGCCTTGTCGATGGGCCTTCCTCAATCGAGTGTATTGCGTTTGTCAGGAGTTTTGCGTTTCGACGCGGGACCGCCTATAATCGCCGCCGGCGTGCTCCGTGTTTGGCAACTCCTCCCCATGTGAACGGAAAGGCGAATACTGCATGGCGAGATTCAGAAGAATAGCGACCACGTCCCTCGGGTACGGAAGCCCCTTTGGTGAAGACGGCACCGCGCTCGAGCGCGATCTCGTGGTCCGGTACATCGAACGCGCGGGCGCACTGGGCGTCGACATCCTCCTCTTCCAGGAGGAGTACACGTTCGTGAAATACAGCCCCGACGCGAATCCCAAGCGGCGCTGGTTCTCGCCGACGACGCTCGACACGAGGCAGGCCCGGAGCACGAAGATGCAGGACGTCTGGATGACGCTGGATCATCCATACGTCGCGCGGGTACGCGAGGCGGCGAAGAAGGCGAACGTGAACGTCATCCTGCCGCTGATGGAGAAGGACGGCGGCCTGATGTACAACAGTCTTGTTCCCGTCACGGCCTCGGGCGAGCTGTTGCGCCCCTACCGGAAGATGTTCCCGGTGGGCGGAGGGTCGGTGGAGGGCGAATGCCCGGGCGACAACAACGAGGCGCAGATGATCGCCGGCATCCCGGTCTCGTTTGCGATCTGCTTCGACGCCCATTTCGACGAGGTTTTCGACACCGCGCGGGCGTCCGGGGCGAAGCTCGTGTTGTGGTCGTCGATGTGGATGGGCGGCATCTGGCTCCAGGCGCAGGCGATTCGCAACGGCCTCTACATCGTCAGCTCAACCCCGCAGGGCGTCACGTTCGTGGACATGGACGGCACGGTGATTTCCGAGTCGCATTGCGTCTGGCCGCAGGCGATCGGCGACAACGTGCTCGTCTTCGAGGACCTGAACTTCGACCGCGACATCTTCCATTGCGAGCTTGACCGTCAGCTCGACGCGGTGCGCGAGAAGTACGGGAGCCGCGTCCACATGCGGAACCGGTCGCAGGACAGCATCGTCGTGCTCGAAACGCTCGACCCCGACCTGTCGCTCGACACGGTGAAGAAGGAGTTCGGCCTCGCGACCTGGTACGAGTACATCCGGTGGTCCAGGAGTGCGAGGAACCGCGCGCTGGGACAAGTGAAGGGACACCTGGCCGGCAAGGGCGCTTCCGGCCAGTGTTGAGGCCGGACACTTCTTGCAGAGAGGAACGCACGAATGTTCTACAAAGCCGAGATGGAAGAAACCGGCCGGATGTGGGATACGTGGCTCTACTATGAGGGCGGGACGTACTATATGTATTGCCTCGCCAACACGCTCAACGAGGGGTGGAACAACATCTCGATGGCGACGTCGGAGGACGGCGTGCACTGGAAGGAACTCGGTCCCGTCCTGCACAGGGGCGAAGGCGTCACGTGGATGGGCACGGGCTCGACGTGGCGGTCGCCGAACTTCGCGGCCGACCGGAAATTCCAGATTAACTTCTCCGAGTGGAAGAGCCCGCGGCAGACGATCTTCTTCGCCGAGTCGCCCGACCTCGTCCACTGGACGCGGCTCGGCGACGAGCACGAGTTTGTGCAGGACGAGCGCTGGTACGAGCTGAACGGGCGGTGGGACTGCATCTGGGTCATCGACCGGCCGGGCGGGGGCCTGTACGGGTACTGGACGGCGAGCCCCAAGGCGGACACGGGCGGGCGGTTTGGATTCGGTGAGTCCATGGACGGGGTCACGTGGAAGGCGCTCCCGCCGCCGAAAGTCGAGGGCTGCGGCGACGGCGAGGTCGGAGCCGTCGAGAAGATCGGCGGCCGCTACTACATGATGTTCGGAAGCGGCGGGCATATGGTCACTCTTGTTGCCGACCAGCCACAAGGCCCCTTCCGCATGGCGCCAACGAACGCCGTGCTCTTCCACCCAGGGCCCACCTACTTCGCCCGGTTCTTCCCGACCGCGCCGGACGGACTCCTTGTCAACCACCATTCGATCGCGCGAGACGGGGACGTCTACATGGGCCTGCTCAAGACGGCGCGGCTGGACAAAGACGGCACGCTCCGGCTCGTCTGGTGGCCGGGCAACGAACAGCTCAAGGACACGGCGGTGAACGTCGGGCCGCCGTCGGGCGATGGGCCGATTCCTTTCCTGGCGAACTCGTTCGATGTCGAGCACGGCACGACGCTCGAAGGCGATATACTCCTGGCCGACGAAGTGGGCGTGAGCCGCGGATTCTTCGTGGAGGGGGCCGACAAGCGCGGCGCGGCCATCCTGCTCGACCGCGACGGCGTGGCGCACCTCGGCTTGATGAACGCCGACGGCACCCGTTTTGAAGCGCAGATCACCGAAGACCGGGGCGTCGCCTTCCGCCGGCCCGCGCACTTCCGCCTGCTTTTCAACCATTCACTGCTCGAGTTCTACCTGGACGACCAGTTCGTCGAGTGCTTCTCCGTGCCGGGCCGGGCGACGGGACGGGTCGGCCTGATCCGGCAGGGCGACGCGGGTGCGATTCGCAATCTCCGCGCGTGGAGCGTCGCCCGCGCCGTGCACGAGTGATGTCGCGCCTGGTGAGAGCCGAGAGTGCGCCGCGCCGGTCGAAGGGCAGGAACAGCCGCAGTGAAGGCGGTCAATGTATCAGGACAAATAGGGAGACACGGCATGAGCGAGTTCAACGGTTTGGGCATGAGCATGGCGAATATCTCCCGGCTCTCGAACGCGCGGACGAGGTCCATCAGCGCCGAGAACCCGACCGGCGAGAAGGGCAAAGGGGGAATGGCCGGGCCGGACCCCGACGGCGCGGCGCGTGAGCTGGGCGTCGGCTGGAAGTGCCGGCCCTACACGCCCGTCGAGCCGGGAGAAACGGTCACGCTGGCCGATATCAGCGGCCCCGGGGCGATTCAGAGCATGTGGTTCGTCAACGCGGACCGCGACACCATCCTGCGAATCTACTGGGATTCACAGGAGTTTCCGTCCGTCGAATGTCCGGTCTGTGATTTCTTCGCCCTCCCGTGGGGCTACATCCACGCACAGGTGTCGTCCGTCCCCGTGGCAGTCAATCCCAACTGCGGGTGCAACTGCTACTGGGAAATGCCCTTCCGCAAGCGGTGCCGCATCACGGTGGAGAATCAGAATCCCACGCAGGCGAAGCGCTGTTACCACCAGATCAACTACACGTTGACGGACATGCCCGACGACCGCGCCTACTTCCACGCGCAGTTCCGGCGCGCCAATCCTCTTCCGTACAAGGAGCCGTACACGGTCGTCGACGGAATAAAAGGCCGCGGCCAGTACGTCGGCACGTCCATGGGATGGGGAATCAACAACAGCGGATGGTGGGGAGAGGGCGAGATCAAGTTCTTCATCGACGGAGACAGGGAGTTCCCGACGATCTGCGGGACCGGCACGGAGGATTACTTCGGCGGCTCATTGAACTGGGACCTGAACGGCCAGTACGCGACCTATACGACGCCGTTCCTGGGGATGCACCAGGTACTGCGCCCGAACGGCGCCTACAATTCCCAGCACCGCCACGCGATGTACCGCTGGCACGTCCTGGACCCGGTGCGGTTCGAGCGGGACCTTCGCGTGACCATCCAGTCGCTCGGCTGGCGGAGCGAGGGCCGGTTCCTGCCGACGCAGAACGACGTCTCTTCCGTCGCCTACTGGTACCAGACGCTTCCCGCGGCGCCGTTCCCGCAACTGCCGGACCGCGATGCGCTGGAAGTGGTGTGAGGGGGCGAGCGCCGCACTCGTTCGATGAGACCGGAGGCATTGCCGGATGACGCAACGCGAGCGCGTGATGGCGGTCTTTGAACGGCAGCCCAAAGACGCTTTGCCCTGCTACGTCGACGTGGGCTTCTGGGCCTCGGTGGCGAAGAGCGAGAACGACCCCCGCCTGCCGGAAAAGTATGCGAACCTCGATTGGCCCTACCTCGACATCTACCGGGACATCGGCTGGGGCATACGTCAGGACCTCATCAACGAGCCGTACACGGTCGCCCACAACCGCGTCGAGGTCGAACGCAAACACGAAAAGAACGCCGCCGGCTACGTCGTGAAGACCGAGACCCTCTGGCGCACGCCGGGCGGCACACTGCACGAGATGTGCGAGTATTCGCCCGATGCCCACACCTGGCAGACCCGCGAGTACGCCGTCAAGAATCCGAACGATCTCGACACCCTCTGCATCATCCACGAGGACATGGAAATCGCCGCCGACTGCGCACACCAGACGGCATTGATCGACCGCGTCGGCGGACAGGGGGTTGTGTCCTCGCGCCCGCAACGGAGCACCCCGTTCTCGCGGCTGATGACCCAGTGGCTCGGGATGGAGAACGCCTGCTACGCCGTCTACGACTATCCGGACAAACTCGCCCGCGCCATCGGCGCGATGTCCGAGAGCGACGACCCGATCTACGACATCATCGGCGAGGCGCCCGCGCCGCTCGTCATCTTCGACGACAACATCACCGGCGAACTGGTCAGCCCGGTGATTTTCGAACGCTACTACGCCCCATACTACCGGAAGCGCGCCCGGCAGTTGCACGCCATGGGGAAATACATCTACGTCCACGTGGACGGGAAGTTCCGCGACATCCTGCCGCTGATGGCCGGGACCGAGGTGGACTGCGCCCAGGCCATAACGCCCGCACCCGTCTGCGACGTGCCCGTGGAGGAACTGCGGGCGCTGGCGGGCCCCGACCTCGTCATCTGGGGCGGCATCCCCGCGGTGTTTCTCAGCCGCATCTACCCCGAGCACGTCTTCCACGAGGCGGCGCGGGCCTGCGTCGAGCTCTATCGCGACGACCCGCGATTCGTCATCGGGGTCGAGGACCAGGTCCCGCCCGACGCCGACATCGCCCGCCTCGATTTCGTTCGAGACCTCATCGACGGGTGAGCGACCCGGAAGCTGTCGTAGTGAGCCGGAAGACCAGGAGGGAGCGACAACGTTGCGCGGAGTCTCTATTGCCGGCCGCGGCCACTCATCATGATGACAACCGTCCGCCGGATGAACTCGCTCTCGATCTCGCGGCGGAATCGCGCCGTCATCGCGATCCTCTCATTCACTCGGCCACACGTCTTCGCAGAACGACCATACGTCCTTGATTCTCTGCAGGTCTTTCTGCGGGCCGTTCACCGGCATCAGCTCAGAGATGGCGAGTGTGAACTTGCGGCCCCGGCACTTGCCGACGATTTCGCGAATGCGCTCCTGCGTTGTGCTCAGGGGGCAGCCCAGCACCTCGCGATACGGGTGCAGGCAGACGATCAGGGGCGTGGCCGGAAAACACCGCAGGGCCTTGTCCAGAGAGGACCACGCCGAGACGTGCATGTAGGACCACGGCTCCGCCGAGGCGATCGCCTCCATCAGCGGCGTCGTATTGCCGCAACTGTGAAAGCCCACCTGCCCGCCCATGAGAGCCACATATTCCGCGTCGTACGGAGCGACCAGTTCCCGGTACATTGCCGGCGGGAAGTTTTCGCCCGACACCTCGTCGTTCCAGAGTGTGCCGTCGCGGAACGCCGGCTCGCCGAGGTAGGCGGCGCGGTCGGAAAACCACTTCTTCATCGCCTCCATGCCGTAGCGCATGACGGCATGGAAGAACCCGGTATCCTGGTACATGCTCATCAGTGTGCGTTCGCCGCCGGCGAGATAGAAAGCGTTGCCGAGCGGGCCGCGGCACCAGCCGGGGAACCCGACGTGAAATGAACTTCCCAGCAGACTCTTCATTTCCGCGTGCATCTTCAGGAGAGCCGGCATCATGCCGGCCGTGTGAAAGTCCGGCAGAGGCCTGCCTTCGAGGTCGGCGGCGCTGCGGATGGGCGGCTCGCCCGACGCCCACGGCTCCTGGTCCCGGCGCGGCGCCCACGGCACGCCCAGCACCGTCGCGGTCAGGGCGATGCCGAAGTCCGGATACACCCCCCGCCACAACCCGTGGCTCCCCGGCAGATGTTGCCGCGCGAAAAGCTGGGACCGGAGCTGGAAGATGATCTGATCCTCGGCGGTGCCGCCATAGTAGCGGCCGAGGTCGGCGTCGAGAAAGCTTGCCATCAGTGCTCGTTCGATGCCCAGGCCCACTTTTCCTTCGATGGGCGAGACACGCGGCGCGGCCGACGGCCGGGCCGCGATTGCGGCCGCGAACTCCGAGAGACACCGCTCAAGTTCGTTCAATGGATACTCCTCGGCGGGCGGCTCAACGGCCGACGCGGGCGCGCGTCAAGCGCGCTTCGCGGCAACGGCCCCGCCCGTCATGCAATAAAGACGAGGGGCCGGCACTCGCGCCGGCCCCCCGTGCGTGTCACTTTGTCCGGTCACTTGAGGAAAAGCTCGACCACCGGGATTGCGACGTCCGGCTTGCGCACCGGCAGTTGAAGCGTGATCGCGCCCGCCGGCTTCTTGTCGTTGATGCCGGCGTTGATCTCGCGCGGTTCTTCCCGCATCCTGATCTCGCTGGCGTCGTGAAGGAACTGCGCGTACTTGACCTTGCCGCCCAGGTCCGGCAGGCGCATCGCATGGATCGGCCAGTTGAGCATGTGCACGTAGAGCCGGTTCGTCTCGGGGTTCCACGTGAGGCGCGAGTCCCGCGGCGTGGTGAATCCGTCCGCCTGCGTACATCCGTAGATACTGCGTCCGTTCACCCTCATCCATTCGCCCATGCCGGCGAGACTCTCGAGGGCGCGCCGGTCGAACGTGCCGCGCGCGGTCGGGCCTACGTTAAGGAGCACGTTCCCGCCCTTCGAGACCGAGTCGATGAGCAGGTAGAGGAGCTGTGGGACGGTCTTCCAGGTGTATTCGTCGCGGTGGTAGCCCCACGAGCCGGAAAAGGTCTGGCACGTTTCCCAGAGAGCGCGCTTGCCGTCGACCTCGGGCCACTGCTCCGACATCACCTGCTCGGGCGTGATGACGTCCCAGCCGCCGGGCACGTCCTGCAGGTCGAGCCGGTCGTCGATCAGGATTTGCGGCTGAAGCGTGCGGCAGAGTTTCATCAGCTCGACGCTGTTCCACTCGTTGCGGCCCTTGCAGCCCGGGGCCGAGAAGTCGAAGAAAATGTAGTCGATCTTGCCGAACTCCGTGAGGAGCTCCTCGACCTGCTTGTGCATGTACTTCGCGTACTTGCGGACGTCGCGCTTCGCGTTCTTCTTCTTCCACTCCTCGTCGTCGCGCATCGGATGGAACTGGTCGACCGGGTAATCCGGGTGGTGCCAGTCGAGGAGCGAGTAGTAGAAGCCGACCTTGAGTCCTTCGGCGCGGAAGGCGTCGACCATCGGCCGCAGGAGGTCCTTGCCGCACGGGGTGTTCGGCGCCTTGTAGTCGGTGTGCTTCGTGTCCCAGAGGCAGAAGCCCTCGTGGTGCTTGGTCGTGATGCAGAAGTATTTCATCCCGGCGTTCTTCGCGGCCCGCGCCCATTCGGTCGGGTTATAGAGGTCGGGATCGAACACGTCGAAATACTTCTGGTACTCGTCGTCGGGGATGCGTTCGTGGCTCTTCACCCACTCGTGCCGCGCGGCGGCGGCGTATGTGCCCCAGTGGATGAACATGCCGAGGCGGTCGTGGGTGAACCACTTCGAGTCGCCCCGGAGCGGCATCTTAGAGCTTGCGGGTTTCGCCGCCTTTGCGGCCGTCTTCTTCTTCGCCTTCACAGCCATCCAAGAACTCCTCTCAAGCAGGCCGGTCAGCCGGACGTCCCGGGGCACGCGCCCGAAACGGCTCCGTCCGGGTTGTGGCGAATGATTATAGAGAACGCGCCGGCAATGACAAGAGGCGGCATCAAGATTGCCCGCGGCCGCCTTGTGGCCGGCGGGGGCGGAAGGACAAATGCAACGGAATCGGCTTGACTTATTCAAACAAGCGTTTTATACTAACGTTTGAGACGGCCGGCAAGAGGAATGGGCCTTCAACAGGAAAGGGGATCGCGGTGATGGCGCACAGGGCACAAGCCGAAGGCACCCGCGAACGACTGCTCGAGGCCGCGGGCAAGGTCTTCGCAGAGAAGGGCTTCCGGGCCACCACGGTCCGCGGCGTCTGCAAGAAGGCCGGGGCGAACATCGCGGCCGTCAACTACCACTTCGGCGGCAAGAACAAGCTCTACGCCGCGGTCCTGTCGTCAATAGTCCGCTACGCCATGACCAAGTACCCGCCCGACCTCGGACAGGCGGAAGCGGAGACGCCCGAGGAGCGGCTGTACGCGTTCGTGCGCGGCTTCTTGCTGAGGGTCCTCGACCCCGACCAGCCGGCCTGGCACCGGAAGCTCCTGGCCATCGAGATGGCCCAGCCCAGCGACGCGATGCGTTCGGCCATCGAGAGCGGCATCCGCCAGGGCCACCGCCTGCTTCACGACATCCTGGTCGAACTGCTCGGCCCGCGCGCCGGCGACGAATGCATCGACCTCTGCATCGCGAGCATCGCCGGCCAGTGCCTCTTTTATCAGCGCGGCCGGCACATGATCTCGCGCGTGCTGCGCCACATCGAGTTCACGCCCGATGGGGTCGACAAACTCGCCCGGCACATCGCCAAGTTCTCGCTGAACGGAGTACACGGACCGAGGAACGCTCGATGAAATTGACGGCGGCCGCCAATGTCGCACTGGCCCTTGCGCTCTGCTCGGGGTGCATGGTGCATCGTGTGCCCGACCGCTCGGCCCCGCCGGTCATTGTTCCCCCGGCGTTCTCGCAGTCCGGCGACGCGCCGGCGCACGACCGCTGGTGGAGAGACTTCGACGATCCCGTGCTGACCGCGCTGATCCACCAGGCGCTGGCGGACAACCTCGACCTGCGTAGCGCGTGGGCGCGGCTCGGGCAGTCAGCGGCCCTCGCCCGCCAGGCGGGCGCCCCGCTCTGGCCGGAACTCGACGCAACGGGCGCCGCATCGCGCTCGCGGACCGAGGCCGCCGGCCCCGTCGTCCGCACCACTCAATACTCGCTCAGTCTTGCGGCATCATACGAGATTGACCTCTGGGGCCGCGTGCGGTCGCAGGAACGCGCCGCCGCGCTCGACTTCGCGGCGAGCCGCGAAGACCTCGAGGCCGCGGCCATCACGGTCGCCGCGACCGTCGGGGACGTCTGGTATTCGCTCGTGGAGCAACGGGAGCAACGGCTCCTCCTCGACCAGCAGATCGAGACCAGCGAAACACTTCTCGAACTGGCCGAGCTTCGGTTCTCGCAGGGCCTCGCGTCCGCGCTCGACGTCTATCAACAGCGTCAGCAGTTGGCCACGACCCGCGGCCAGGTGCCCGGGGTCGAGTCGCGGCTCCGGGTGCTCGAACATCAGTTGGCCGTCCTGCTCGGCCGGACGCCCATGGCTGACATGGTGCCGGGCCCGCTCGCACTGCCCGACCTGCCCCGGTTGCCGGAGGCCGGTCTTCCGGCGGACATGCTCGCGCGGCGGCCGGACGTCCGGGCCGCGCAGGCGCGCCTTGCCGCCGCCGACCACCGCGTCGCCGCCGCGGTCGCCGCACGACTGCCGTCCCTCAGTCTGACCGGGTCGGCCGGCTACGCCGCCGGCAGGTCGCAGGACCTCTGGAACAGCCAGGCCTGGAGCATGGCGGCCTCCGCGCTGGCGCCCGTCTTCGACGCGGGCCGCCGGGCCGCCGAGGTCAGCCGCACCAAAGCCAGGGTCGACGAGGCGCTCGCCCTCTACACGCAGACGATCCTTACGGCCTTCCGCGAGGTCGAGGACGCGCTCGTGCAGGAACGCAAGCAGTGGGAATACGTCGCGTCCGTCCGGGAGCAACTCGAACTCGCGACCTCGACGCTCAGAGAGGCGCGGGAACGCTACTCGAACGGCCTCAGCGATTACCTGCCCGTGCTCGCCGCGGTGCAGTCGCACCACCAGGTCGCGCGCGAGCTCATCAGCGCGCGCCGTCAACTCATCAGTTTTCGCATCCAACTTTACCGGTCGCTTGGCGGAACGTGGCCGCGGGGCCTGGCGCCGGAGGCGGGCGCCGCTGGAGAAAAGAAATGAGAGAACTCGCTTCCTTTATGTCCGACAACATGGACGTCGCCGCGCCCGCCGTCGTGGCGGCGGTGCTGATAGTGGCCGCCGCGGGCGGCGGCATCGTCCTTTTCCTGCGCAAACTGCCGCGCCGCCCGCGGCGCTGGCTCGAGGTCTTCCTGCCGCTGGTCATCATCGGCGTGGCGGTGGCCGCTTCGTGGCACCTTTACCGCACACGCCCGACCCCCCCGCAGGCCGAACGCAAGCCCTCGGCCGTGCTCGTCGAGGTCCGGACGGTCGAACTGGAGACCCGCCGTGTGCGCGTGCGCGGAATGGGCCTCGTCGTTCCCGCGCGGGTCGTGACGCTCAAGCCGCAGGTGACCGGGACGGTCGTCGAGCAAGGCCCCCGGTTGGCGCCGGGCGGCCGCTTCCGGGCCGGAGACGTGCTCGTGCGCATCGACCCGAGCGATTACGAGCTGGCCGTGCGCCAGGCCGAGGCGGAGGTGAAGCAGGCGCGGGCCGACCTGGCGCTCGAGCGGGGGCGGCAGGTTGTCGCGGAACGCGAATGGACACTGCTCGGCACAGAGATGCCGGAGTCCGACGCGGGCCGCGACCTGGCGCTGCGCAAGCCGCAGTTGGCCGCGGCCGAGGCCAGGGTCGACACGGCGGAAAGCCGCCTCGACCTCGCCCGGCTCAACCTGGAGCGGACGGTCATCCGCGCCCCGTTCAACGCCGTGGTCACCGACGAAAACAGCGAGTTGAGCCAGCTCGTCTCGCCGACGACGCCGATCGCCACCCTCATCGGCACGGACGAATTCTGGGTGCGCGTGTCGATTCCGCTCGCGCGACTGCGGTTCATCGACATCCCCGGTTCGTCCGGAGCCGAGGGCGCGCACGCCGAGATCGTCCAGGCGGCCGGGCGGGACGGCGAACTGCGGCGCCGCGGCCGCGTGGTTCGCCTGCTCGGTGACCTCGACCCGAAGAGCCGGTTCGCGCGGCTCCTCGTCGAGGTCGAGGACCCGTTCGGCATCGAGTCCCACGCGCCCCCACTGCTCGCCGAGTCCTACGTCGGCGTCGAGATCGAGGGCCGCGAGCTTCGGGACATCGTGGCCGTTCCACGCACGGCGCTTCGCGAGGGCGGCCGCGTGTGGGTGATGAACGCGGACGACCGGCTCGACCTTCGCCCGGTCAAGGTCGCGTGGAGCGCGGAAGACACGGTGCTCGTCCATGTGTTCGGCGAGGACGGCGCCGGCCTGCGCGACGGCGAGCGGATCGTCATGAGCACCATCCCGGCGCCGGTGCCGGGGATGCTGTTGCGCGTTGAAGGCGAGGACGGCGAGTGATGCCAAACGACGACACGAAGCGCGGATGGATCGCCTGGATGGCGCGGAACCCCGTCGCCGCGAACCTTCTCATGGTCGTCCTCCTGGTCGGCGGGCTGGCCACGACGTTCACCATCAGGCAGGAGTTCTTCCCCGAGTACGATCTCGACACGATCCTGATAACGGCCCCTTATCCCGGGTCGACGCCGACCGACGTCGAGACGGGCGTTCTTCTCGCCATCGAGGAACAGGTCCGCGGGCTCGACGGCGTCAAGGAGGTCCGGTCCACCGCGAACGAAGGCATGGGGACGGTGGTCGTCGAGCTTCTCATCGGCACCGACAACAACCGGGCTCTGCAGGACGTGAAGAGCGCCGTCGACCGGATCACGTCATTTCCCGAGGAGATCGAGCGCATCACGGTGAGTCTGCAGACGACGCGCAACAAGGTCATCGACCTTGTCATCTACGGCGGGGACGAGACGGGCGTGTACGGCGAGCAGAGGGAGCACGTCCTTCGCGACCTGGCCGAGGCGGCTCGCGACCAGCTCCTGCAGGGCCGGGACATCACGCTGGCCGAGCTGAGCGGAATCCGGCCGCTCGAGATAAGCGTCGAGGTGCCGCAGGCGGAGCTGAGGACGTACGGGCTGACGCTGGCCCAGATCGCCGACAAGATACGCCGCACGGCGCTCGAGGTGCCCGGCGGCGGGGTCAAGACAAAGAGCGGAGAAATCCTGCTTCGGACCGCCGAGCGGCGCGACCTCGCCAGCCAGTTCAACGACATCCCGCTCGTCACCGCGCCGGACGGTTCGTCGGTCCGCGTCGGCGACATCGCCGACGTCAACGACGGCTTCGCGGACACCGACCAGTCGACCTACTACAACGGCATGCCGGCGGCGATCATCCAGGTCTACCGCGTCGGCGACCAAACCCCGATACAGGTGGCGGACGCGGTCAAGAAGTTCGCAACGGAGTTCGGAGCGGGCCTGCCGCCCGGCATTCACGTCGCCACTCAGGACGACATGTCTGAGCTTTACCGCGACCGCATCAACCTGCTTCTCCGCAACGCGATGTTCGGCCTGGTCCTCGTGCTCATCACGCTCGGCGTGTTCCTCGAGCTGCGCCTGGCGTTCTGGGTGACGCTCGGAATCCCCGTCTCGTTCCTGGGCGCGATGCTTCTCCTGCCCGGCATCGACGTCTCCATCAACATGATAAGTCTCTTCGCGTTCATCATGGCGCTGGGCATGGTCGTGGACGACGCGATCGTTGTGGGCGAGAACATCTACGAGATGCGGCAGAGGGGCATTCCGCTCCTGACGGCCGCCATCACCGGCGCCCGGCAGATCTTCGTCCCGGTCGTGTTCTCGGTGCTGACGAACATGGTCGCGTTTGCGCCGATGCTCTTCGTGCCCGGCTTCACCGGCAAGATATTCCGCGTCATCCCCGCGGTCATCATCCCGGTGTTCTTCATCTCGCTGGTCGAGTCGCTCCTCATCCTGCCGTGCCACCTGGGCCACGCCCGGGAGCACCGGACGCGCGGCGCGTTTGCGTTCTTCGGGCGCCAGCAGGCCCGCCTGAGCCAGTGGCTCGAACGGCTCATCCACAAGTATTACGGAGCGCTTGTGCGCGCGACACTGCGCCGGCGGTACCTGACCGTCGCGTGCGGGTTCGCCGTGCTCATCCTGACGATCGGGTTCATCGCGGGCGGGCGGATCAACGTCAGCTTCATGCCGAACGTTGCCGCGGACTTCGCGACGGCGTCCGTCCGGCTTCCTTATGGCTCCCCCGTCGCCAGCACCAAGGCCGCCAAGGACAGGATAGTCGAGGCGGCCTACGACGTGCTCCGCTCCGGGAAGTTTCGCGAGCTCGGCGGGCTGGACCTTGTGCGCGGCATCCAGAGCAAGATCGGCAGCAACATCCGCCGCGGCGGGCCCGGCGGCGGCAGTGGCGGAAGCACCGGCGGAAACACGGCCGAGGTGCGCGTCAACTTCAAGCCCGAGCGAATCGAGGGTTTCTCGACCACAGAGTTCGCCGGGCTGTGGCGCGAGCGCGTCGGCGAGATTCCCGGCGCCGAGACGTTCACCGTCAAGTCCGACATCGGGCCCGGCGGGACGCGGGCGCCCATCGACGTCAAGCTCAGCCACCGCGACGTGCCGGCGCTTGAGCGCGCCGCGACCGAACTCGCGGACCGGATGCAGGAGTTCGCCGGCATCAAGGACATCGACAGCGGCTTCTCGCCCGGCAAGCCGGAGCGCGATTTCACGCGCACCAAGGTGGCCGAAGCGTTGCGCATCGACTCCGTCGAGCTTGGCAACCAGGTCCGCCACGCCTTCTACGGCGCCGAGGCGCTGCGCCAGCAACGCGGGCGCGACGAGGTCAAGGTGATGGTCCGCCTGCCCGAGTCCGAGCGCCGGTCGGAATATGACATCGAGGAGCTCATCATCCGCACGTCGGAGGGCGGCGAAATCCCGCTCGACGAAGCGGGCAAGGTCGAAACCAAGCGCGCCTACACGGAAATCAACCGAACCGACGGACGCAGGGTCATGGACGTGACCGCGGACGTCGACCCGGCCGTCACGAACGCACAAAAGATAACGGTCGAACTGGAAAGGTCGGTGCTGCCCGAGTTCGTGAAGCGCCACCCCGGCCTGACCTACAGCATGGAGGGCGAGCGCAAGGACCTGATGGAATCGCTCCAGAGTCTTTTTCAGGGCTTCCTGCTGGCTCTGCTCATAATCTTCGCGATGCTGGCCATCCCGCTCCGGAGCTACATCCAGCCGGTCATCATAATGACCGCCATCCCGTTCGGCATAGTCGGCGCCGTGCTCGGGCACGTGATAATGGGGTTCAACATCAGCATCATGAGCATGATGGGCATCGTCGCGCTCGCGGGCGTCGTGGTGAACGACTCGCTGGTCCTCATCTGCGCGACGAACGAGCGCCGGACCGGCGGAGCGAGCGCGTTCGACGCGGTGAGTTCGGCCGGCATGCGGCGGTTCCGGCCGATTCTGCTCACGTCGCTGACGACCTTTTTCGGCCTGGCCCCGATGATCTTCGAGCGGTCGATGCAGGCGAGGTTCCTCGTCCCGATGGCCGTCTCGCTCGGCTACGGCGTCCTGATGGCGACGTCCATCACGCTCCTGCTGGTCCCATCGCTCTACCTCATCGTGAGCGACATCACGGACATCCTGCCCTTCCTGAAAAGAAAACCAGTCGAGCAGGAGTGAGCGACGGCACGCCGGTCAAGGAACCCGAGGCATTGGAGAAATGAGACGCCTGCACGCACCGGGTGTCCGCCTGTGACCGAAATAAAAACCGCCGCCGCAACCCACGCCGACACAACACCATACGTCTCCGAACGGTGCCCGGCACCATTTGAAAGGGTAACGTCCGTCGGGGACGTGGGTTGCGTCGGCGAGTCTAATCGAGAGGGGAAGTGGCGGTCGCGCAGGCGACGGTATCAATCAAGTCAGCATGCCTTGGCCGCGGCGGCAAGCTTGGCGAAGGCCGCCGTCTCCTCGCGGACCTGGAGGACGAAGCTGTTGTCCTCGGCCGTGCCCATCACGGCGTCCATCTCGGCCTGCGAGCCAAACGTGGTCCGGCGGAACGGGTTGTCGTAGTCCTTCTTCCGGCTGGCGTACGTCTGGTCGCAGACGTACTGCTGGACGCGGACGGCCTCGTCGAGCGCGGCGTTCCATAGCTCGGGCGTGAGTTGCTTCGCCGCGAGCAGGTCAAGGAGCGTGGCGAATGCATGCCGCTGTTTGTCGAGCGGGTATTTCTTCCAGAGTTCGTCGCAGCGCTCGTGGATGGCCTGCCAGGTCTTGAGCCGGCCGGACTTGATGTCGGCCTTGAGCCGCTCGACGTCTTCGACCGCGATGATCTGGCCGCCGACGTTGTCCCAGTCCTTCTCGCGTTCGCCGGCGAGCGCCTTGCACATCGCGTCGAGCCCGGCGCCCTCGTTGTCCCCGAGCCACGCGAGGAGGTTTCGCACCGCGTAGTAATGAAGCATGTCGCGGTACGCGTGGTACGCTTCGTGCGGTTTGAGTATGATGACGTCGCGGCCGGAGTTCTCCATGTTTTCGCCGAGGACCGCAAGCCCGTTCATCTTCTGCGCGGGCCCGTCGAGGAGCGCCCGTCCTCCGGCGGCGTCGGTGCCCGCGGCCACCCCGGTCCATTTCTCGAGGAGCCGGAGCGCGGCGAAGATTTCCTCGGCGGTGTCGGGCGCAAGCGACTCGAACTCGATGTTCTGAACCTTGCGCTGTCGCTTGTCGCGCTTCAGGAACTTGCCGGTGTTGCGGGCGAGCGCGTACATGTTGTGCATCCACCAGTACGCGGGCATTACCTGGAGCCGGTCGTTGGCGGGGTCGTCGCTGACGAGTGCGAACGGGAGGCGGATGTCCATCTCGGCGGGGTAGTCGCCCTTGGCGAGCAGTGTGAAGGATGCGAAGCGGCAGAAGTGTTTGACGCTGACGCAGAGGCCGGGCCAGAAGCCGCGGCCCGCCTCGATCTCGCCGTCGGGCGAGCGGCTGTTGTGGTTGGAGCCGATGGTCGCGCAGGCGGCGATGTTGCTCTGGCCCTTGACGAGCGCGGCGATGAGGAACGAGTTGTTGTGGTGTTGCTCGTGTGCGGGAAAGATGAGGCCGTTCAGGACCTCACAGCACGAGATGGTCGAGTTGTCGCCGAGGTATGAATGGATGAGCCGTGCGCCGTACTTGAGGTTGCCGCAGTCGCCCATGACGAACCGGACGGCCTTGCATCCGTAGAAGACGTGGCAACCGTGGCCGATGATGCCGTTGACGAGCTCGACGCCCTCGCCGATCTGCGAGGGTTCCTCGGGGCTCGAGTTGATGGTGAGGTTCTTGAGTTTGTTGGCGCCCTTGATGTACGCGTTCGGGCCGATCTTGACGTCCTTGATGATGCGGCAGTTCTTGATGACGCACTGGTCGCCGACCGTGCCGTAGAAGCCGCGGCGCGGGTCGAACGTGTGCTGTGTGATGTCGCCGAGCCGTTCGAGCAGTGGCTTGTCGCCGCGGTTTTTCGCCCAGAGATATGCGTCGCCCGAGGTCATCCCGTCGAATGGCATGACGCCGCGGCCGCCGGACTCGTTGATAAGTTCCATCCAGACGCGGACGCCCTCGTCCTCGCCGTCCTTGACGATGCCGTTGCCGAACTTGGCGTGGTTGGTCGTGTGCATCTCGTCGATGTTGAGCAGGATGACGTTGTCGCCGATGATGCAGTGGGCGAGGTAGCGGACGTTGTGGATGGCCACGTCGTCGCCGATGTCGCAGGATACGATGCGGCTGTTCGTAATGCCGACGGGGACGGTCAGGTCGTGGTATTCGAGGCAGAGGTCTTCGAGGCGGCCGATGCGGACAAGCCCGTAGAACTCGCAGTTCTTGATGAGGTGCGGCGTGAACTGCTCGGTGACGAGGATGTTGTCCCAGTCGGCCGCGTCGTTGGCGTTCCGGACGAGCGTCTCGATCTCGTTGGCGCTCAGGTTACGCCAGCCGTCGGCGGGGCGCGGCGACTGGATGTTGCGGAGGTAGTGTTCGTCCTGTCCCGCCGGCAGGAACTCGTCGGGCACGAACTGCCGTCCTATTGCCTTGCTCGGGATGATCCTGAGTTCGCGCATGGTCTCTCGCCCTCGCTGATGTGCCGGACCCGGCCCGGCGGCCATGGAGCGACCGCGGCCGCATCATGAGTTTCGGCGTTTCGCAGACGGGTTTGAGCGCGTTGTCAATCGCGGCCGGGGCGGCTCGTCCGCGGCTATTTCGGCGCGTTTGCGCTGTTCTGCTGGATCCACCTGTAGTAGTCCAGCATCGCAAGCCCGCTCGCCGCTTCCTCGTCGAGGAAGACGGCGGTGTCGGGATGCATCTGGAGCGCGCTGGCGGTGCAGACGCACGTGATGGGGCCTTCGAACGCCTCGCGCACGATCTTGGCCTTCTTCTTGCCGTTGACGACCATCACGCACTTGCGGGCATCGAGGACCGTGCCGACGCCCATCGTGCACGCGAACTTGGGCACGTCTTCCTTCTTCTCGAAGAACCGCGCGTTGTCGTCGATCGTCTGCTCGGTCAGCGTCGTGACGTGGGTGCGCGAGCCGAGCGAGGTGCCGGGCTCGTTGAAGCCGACGTGCCCGTCGGACCCGATGCCGAGGACCTGGACGTCGATGCCGCCGGCCTTCCTGATCTGTTCCTCGTACTCCGCGCAGTGCTTCTTGTAGTCCTTCGCCGTGCCGGACGGGACGTGCGTGTTCTTCTTGTCGATGTTGATGTGGTCGAAGAGGTTCTCGTTCATGAAGCGGCGGTAGCTCTGCTCGTGCTCGGGCGGCAGGCCGACGTATTCGTCGAGGTTGAAGCTCGCCGCCTTCGAGAAATCCAGCCCCTCTTCCTTGTGGAGCCGCGCCAGCTCGGCGTAGAGGCCGAGCGGCGACGAGCCCGTCGCCAGCCCGATGACGGCGTTCGGTTTCGCCTTCACGACCTCCGCGACGACCGCGGCCGCGGCCTTGCTCAACTCGTCATAGCCCGGATAAATCGAGATCTGCATCCAACTGCCCTCCTGCGTTGTGAAAGCGGCCGGCCTTACTCCGCCTGACCGCATGGTTGTGCCCGACAATACTTGGGGGATTGTAGACGAGGCGCGGCCGACTATCAAGCAGATTCTCCTCCGGCCCGCGCCGCGCGGGCGCGCGGGAAGGGCGTCTTGGCCGTGAACTTGATGATAGATGATAAGAGGGGGCGGTGCGGTGGAGAGCGGCACGAGCCCCGTGAAAGCCCTAGGGGGAGTGGCCAGGACTTTCGGGGGTGGGGCTACTTCCTGCAGGCCACGGACCGGAAGATGCGGAATCCGGAAGGTGTGGGGGAGGCCCGACGGCCTGCAGGCGGCGTACCACCGCACCGCCGTTTATTACAGCAAATCCCGTGCCGTCAGGCGCGGCTTTTGCCAACTTTTTTCATCGCGGAGGTAAGGCGTGGAAAGGCAGAGTGTTACGGATACGGTTCGCGCTGTTTGGCCTGATGTCGGCCCGACGGAGCGGGTAGGGGTCGGAATATTTTGCCCATGGCATCGGGAGTTTTTCCCGGCTCTTCGCCCCGTTCCGTGTGGACGTGCGTGGCTTTTCTTCGCTGTGAAGCGACCACCGAAAGGCGAGAGTATTGACGCGGATTTCGCAGATAGGGCTCGCGGAGCGGCCTCTCCACCACGAAGTACGCGAAGGGCACGAAGCTTGCCCGCCGTCCGTGTGGCGGGAGGATGATTGCCGCCCCTCTTACCCCCGTCCGTCTTCCGGCTCCGGCGGCATGCCTTTTCGGCGATGCAGTATACGCTACCGCCGAACAGCGCGCCCACGCCCCTGCTTCCCCACGCCCCCGTGCCCGCGCGCTCCCCGGCCCGGCTCAAGACGCATTTTCTGTTTGACTGGCGCTCGGCCGGGCCGTAGACTTGATAACCGGGCACGGCCCGGAGGCGCTGGTTGAAGATCGGGATTATCTCCGACTCGCACGACAACCTTTTCGCGGTCGCGGCCGCGGTTGACGCGTTCAAGGAGCGCGGGGCGGAGGCGCTTATCCACGCGGGCGACTTTGTCGCGCCCTTCGCCGTCAAAGGGTTCCTCAAGCTCGACGTCCCCATCGTCGCCGTGTTCGGGAACTGCGACGGCGAGCACCGGGCCATATCGGAGCTGTTGCTCGGCGTCGTCGCCGGAGCGCGGCACGAGACGCTCGGCGGCGTGAAGTTCACGATAGTGCACGCGCTAGACCGGCTCGGCAAGGGGCGGCGCGGCGACGTTGTCGTCTGCGGCCACACGCACAAGCCGGACGTGTCCGGCGGCAAGCCCCTGGTCATCAATCCGGGCGAGTGCGGCGGATGGGTGACCGGGCGCGCGACCGCGGCGATGCTCGATACCGAGACAATGAAGGCCGACATATTCGCGCTGGAGATGCAATGAACAAGACCCGCCTCATCGCCGCGATGTTCGTCGCCGCCGCACTGGCGGCGTGTCCCGCCTGCGTCAAGAAGACCATCGCCGTGCGGTCCGACCCGCCCGGCGCGCTCGTCTACCTCGACGGCCTGGAGATCGGACAGACACCGCTCGAGCGGGTCCCGTTCTATTTCTACGGCACGCGCGAAATCGTTCTCCACCAGCGCGGCTACCTGAGCGAACGCCGTGTCGTCGAGATCGACCAGCCCTGGTACTCGTATTTCCCCGTCGATCTTTTCTCCGAACTGATTATCCCATGGGACATCCCCGACCGGCGGAGCTATTTCTTTGCGATGAAGCGCGCGGGGCTGATCGAGGACTCCGCCCTGATGCGGCACGCGCACGAGACCCGCGAGGTGGCGAAGTCCCGCATCGAGGGCGCCCGGCTTGCGGCGAAATACAAGCCGCGCGCATACGTCATCAAGGGCGAGAAGAAGAAGTCCGTCTTCCTCGGCCTGTTCACAAGCCCGCCGCGGAGCGAGCCGCTCTACACCGTGCCCGAGAAGCCGCCGGAAGAGCCGGAGGAACTCGAGTGAGATTGCGAACCACGCAAAGCGGCATTATCCTTCAGGCGGTCGCGGCCCTGTTCGCCGCCGCCGCGTTCGGCGCCGAGCCGGCGGACACCTCGCCCGCGCCGGACCCCAACAGGCCGACGCTCATCGATGACGAAGGCCCGAGCGTCAAGCTCAAGGGGCCGGCCCTGGAAAGCACGCTTGCCGCGATAAGGGACGGCTCGCTCGCAATCGACAAGCGCATCAACGCCGTCGCCCTGGCCGGAATGGCCCGCGTGAAGGAGGCCGTGCCCGCCCTGGCCGACGTGCTCAAGCACGACGACAAGGTTGAGGTCAAGGTCGCCGCGATCTGGGCGTTGCGCGAGATAGGCGACCCCGGCGCGATCCCCGTCCTCCTGATGGCTCACGGCCAGGCCGCGGGGCACGGCCCGGTCCTGAGGTACGACGAAAAAATCTCCTTCCCCGACATCGGCGCGGAAATGACACTGCTCGAGCTCATCGAGGACTCCATCGGGCACCTCGGGGTGCAAGTGCTCGGACGGTACCTCGACCTGCTCGACGTCGCCAGCGGCTCCTACCGGAGCGAAGACCCGGGCGCCATCGCGCGACAGCGGTCGGCGCTCGCCGTCATCGTCTGCGTGGGCGACCGCGACCATCGAGCCGTCGAGTCGATGCGCCGGATTCTCGAATCGCCGGCCGAATCATATCCGCCCGACTTTCGGGAGAACGCGGCGTACGGGCTGGCCCGCGTGCTCGTGTCGAGGTCGAGGGAGTTCGCGGTCGTGCCGGCGGATGACAAGTCCGCGGAAACAATCGCCGAACTGCTCGTCGAGCACGCCGTCGGCATCGAGCCAAGCCCGGTCCGCGAATACATCGCCGGCGCGCTGAGCATGGCCCGGCCCGAGCGCGCGGTCACCCTGCTCACGCAGCGCTTCGCCGACAACTCGCCCGAGGCAGTCCGCATGCGCGTGATAGAAATCCTCGGCCTCCTGCGCTCGCGTGAATCCATCGAGGCGCTTGCTTGGGCGCTCGAGCGCGAGGAGAACCCCGAACTTCGCTGGCGCGCGGCGTTCGGGCTCGGGCTCTGCGGCGAATCCGAGACGAGTCTCGAAGCGCTCAAGAAGGTCCTCGATGACGACTCGCCTCGGGTCCGGCAGGCCGCCATCGAGGCGGTGGGGCGGCTCGGGGGCGAGGCCGGCGTCGAAATCGTCGCTCCCGCCGTCAGCGACCCCGATGCGAAGACGCGAGCCGCCGCGGCCCGGGCGCTCGCGCTCTCGGGCGACAAGGCCGCGGTCGAGCACCTGCTCGTGCTGGCCGGGGACGACGACGTGCGGGTCCGCGCGACCGTCGTCGCCGCGCTCGGCGCGTTTCCGGGCCGCGAAAGTCTCGCCGCCATCGCCAAGGCGGCCGGCGACGACGCACGGCAGGTCCGCTTCGCCGCGGTCAAGGTCCTCTCGCAAATACCCGCGCCCGCCGCGTACCGGGCGCTGTTCGCGCTCTTCGGCGACCCGGACCGCGTCATCAAGCGGGACGCAATGTTCGCGCTCCAGATCGGCCGGGAGCACCACGCCGAGGCGTTCAAGAAGGCCATCATCGACGTGCTCGCCGATCCCGGGAACCCGGCGGGCGCCGACGCCTGCGGGTTCGCCGACTTCCCGAAGGACCCGGCCGTCGTCGAGGCGCTCCGGAAAGCCGCGTTCGACGAACGGCCCGCCGTCCGCGCCGCCGCCATCCGCATGCTCCACAAGATGGGCCTCGAGTAGCCGCGCGCTTTCACGCCGGGCACGCCGCCCATATAATGGTCTGGTGGCGAAGTCAATGCCCCGGCTTGTGGAGAACGGAGAATGGCTGAACAGGGTGGCGTAGGAATCGATCTCAGGCCGCTTCGGCTCGTCGTCGCAGACCGCATCGCGCCGGTGTTCGAGCGCGTCCTCGAGGAACGGCGGGACCTCGTCATCGCCCTGTACGTCATCGGCAGCGCCGTCACCGACGACTTCGACCCCGAGCGCTCGGACATCAACTCGCTCATCGTGCTCCGGGAGATGGACCTCGACTTCCTCGACCTGCTCGGGGCGCTCTGCCGCGAGTTCCGCGACAGCCGCATCGGCCCGCCGATGCTGATGACGCCGAAGTACGTCGAGCGCTGGCACAACGTCTCGCCCCTGGAACTCCTCGACCTCAAGCTCGTCAACCGGCTCGTATATGGCGAGGACCTGCTCCGAGGCGTCGAGATCGGCCGCCTGCCCGTGCGGATCCAGTGCAAGCGCGAGCTCCGCAACCGGCTCGTCATGCTCAGTTGGGGCTACGTCCGCGCCGCCGGCAGCAAGAGCGACCTGACCGAACTGCTCGTTCAGTCCGTCTTCGGACTCGCTCCGCTCATGCGGGGCATCCTCTACGCACGGGGCGATGACCCGCCCCTGACGGCCGCGCCCCTTTTCGACACGCTTTCCGGTCTGGTCGGAAGTCCGGCTCTCTCGCTCAGAGAAGTCTACTGGATGAAACTCCGCGAGACCAAGATGCCCGTGGCGCGCGTGCGAGCCGTCCTCAAGGACTACTACCGCGCCATCGAGACGCTGATCGACGTCGTCGACCGGATTGAGACCGCGGAGTCCTGACCTGCCGTGGTGAGTGATGCGATGCCGACAAACTTCCTCCACGCAATGAAGTCCGTCACGCTGTTCCTTCTTCTCGCCCTTCCGTTCCGTGCCGCCGGCGGGCAGGACGTCGCGTCGTTCGACGTCTCGGTCTCGCAGGAGCAGGACGCGCCCGTCGTGCGCGGCCTGATGCAGACGGGGCCGGGCAAGCCATACGGCGCACCCGTGCTTGCGGCGGACCTCGGCCGACTGCGGGTCCTGGGCTACCAAGCGCGGAAGCTCCGCGTGGAGTTCCGGGACGACGGCGCCGCCGTGTCGCTTTCCGCTGTCCGCGTCGACAAGCCGGCTCCGCCGCAGGTGCGGGCCGTCGAGTTCGACGGCGGCGTGCCCGAAGTCAACGCGGGCTGCCGCGCGATGCTCAGTCAGCGGGCCTCGACGCTGTTCCGGCCCAGGCCGCTCGATTATTTCGGCCTGCTGGGAGACGCTGGCCGCATCGAACGCGCCTATCGGGCGCGCGGCTGGCTCGACGCCGCGGTGACGGGCGTCGCCTTTGCCGTCGCCGATGACGCCGCCGCGGACGTGCTGTTCTCCGTCGCGCCCGGCTCGCAATACCGCGTCGCCCGGGCGGCCGTCAGCGGCGCCAAATCCGTCGATGCCGACGAGCTGGCCCGCGAGCTCGAATTCGCCAGGACGCGCCCGTGGACCGAAGAACTGCGCCTCCAGCTCGCGGACCGGGCCGTGCGATTCTGCCGGGAACGCGGCTACCTGGACGCGCGGGCCGAGGTCGTCCCCGAAAAACAGCCCGGCGGCGCCGTCAACCTGCTCGTGACACTCACCGAGGGCGGGCCGTACGTCCTCAACAACGCCGTCGTTCGCGGAGCGGGCGAGCTCAAGGACGAAGTCGCAGACCTCGTCACGCTCCGCAGGGACGAGCCGGTCAGGCAGTCCGAAGTGGACGCGCTGGCCGACGCCATCGACGCGCTCGGCGCGTTCTCCGACGCCGAGATGCTCTTCGTCCCCGTCCGCGACGCGCCCGGACGCCGGGACCTGGTCATCCGGCTCACGCCCCTCGACCTCGGCCGCGAGATCGGGGACGCCGAGAAGCTCTACTACGAGATGATGAAACAGATAATCCGCCTGTATAACCGTGGCGAGGACGGCCTCCGCTCGCTCCGCGCCGGCGGCTTCTTCACGCTCGACGGCCGCAGGATCGAAATCGACGCCTCGTTCGTCCGGCCCGGTTACGCACACGTCACCATCGCCCTTCCCGCCGATGGGCGGGCGGAGCCGCAGAGCATCGACCTCCTGCGCTCCGGCGGCGTGACGCGGCTTGCCATCCCGCGGCTCAACCGCGTGCTCAGGATTCCCGTCGGCTCGCTCGCCCTGCGGCTGGCCGTCGTCCCGCCGGACCGCGCGGACGGGCGGCCCACCGAGTTCCACCTGTCGCCCGGGCTCGTGAACCTGCCCGGCGGGGACGACGTCATCCTGTTCGGCGAACGCTGTCCGCCCGTTGCCGCATACTTCACGGAACAGGCCGAACGCTTTCGCCGCACGCCGCCGACGCTCGACGAGGACGGGGCCTTGCTCCTGCCCGGCGCCGCGGACGGCGAGACGATGAGAATCGTGCTCGACGGCGACCAACTGCCGCGCGGCGCGGCCCTGCTCGACAAGGACGGGAACGAGACGGCGCGGCTCGACATCGGCATCAACCAGCCGGTCGAACAGGTCGAGCCGGGCGACGCGGCGGAGGGCCCGGCCGGCGCGGCGCTGACGGCGCCGCTCCTGTGGTCGCTCGGGCTGTCGGATGTCGCGGCCGCGCTCGCGGACAAGGCTGTCGCGGACAGTCCGAACAGTCCCGAGTGCCTCGCCGCCCGCGGGCTCATCCGGCTCGCCGCCGGGCCGCCGGAGCCGGGCCTCGCCGACCTCCGGGCCGCGGCCGATGCATCGAATCATCCGGCCTACCCTCTGCTCCTGGCGGAAACGCTTATGCGCGCCGGCCGGTTCGGCGAGGCGAAGGCGGTCTGCGAGAAGGCCGCGAAAGACGCCGCGCCCCCGCCGAAGGAACCCGACCCCGCCGACGTCCTGCTCGGGGCCGGGCTCAGCATGCGGTCTGCGTTCGACGCGTTGACGGCCCCGCCGGCCGATTACGCGAGACGGGCGAGGACCGACCTCGCGCTCGCCCTCATCGGCCTCGGCGAATACGCCCCGGCGGCGGAACTCGCGCGGTCGGCGCTCGCAGACAGTCCGGGAGACGCACAGGCGACCGAACTTCTGGTGCGGTGCGAGCTCGGCCTCGGCAACGGGTCGGCCGCGCTCGACATTATAGAGGCGTTTGAGCCGGACCGGCGGAACGCCCAGGTCGAGACCTACACCGCTCTCGCCCAGGAGGCGCTGGGCGACGAGGACGACGCGGCCGCGGCGCTCGGCCGCGCGATGACGAAGGCGCCCGCGTTGCGCAACCTCTTCTTCCTGCAGGAGCGGGCCGCCGACATTCATCCAAGGTACAAGACGCCCGCCGCGCGGGCCGCGCTCGCGAAGGTCTTCAGCCGCGCCGTCACCGGCGACCTCGGAGCCGAGCAGAAGGCCCAGCTGGCCGCGGTCGTCAACGACGCCTACGTGCTCCGGTCCGACCTCGACGCGCTCACGGCGCGGCTCGCCGCCGGCGAGTTCGAGGACGTGCCGCCCGCGAAGCTCCGCGCCGCCGCGCTGAACAGGATAATCGAGGACATGCTCATCATTCGCCGGGCAATGTGGCGCGGGCTTTCTGTGTCCGACGACGAGGTGTACGGCGCCATGCGCGACGAGATGACGCGCCTCGGCGCGGTCGATTTCGCACACTACCGGAAGCTTCTGGAGGAACACGGGTCGGACGTCGCCGACCGGCCCGGCGAGATACGCGACACACTGCTCCGGAGCCGCGCGTTTGCGCTCGTCGTCGCCGACAAGGTGTTTGTGCGGCCCGAGGAGGTCCGCGCCGCCTACGATGAGAAACACGAGCAGTTCACGGCCCCCGAGACCGCGCGGCTCCGGATGATCACGCTCGAGTTCGGCCGGTTCCGCGGAAAAGACGACGCCGAGAAGCTCGCCCGGACGCTCCTCGCGCGCGTGAAAGAAAATCCTGACCGGTTCGCGGACCTCGCCCGCGAGTATTCGCAGGACGCGAACGCCGCACGCGGCGGGCTTTGGGAAGACGTGACGCGGGCGTCGCTCGTCGACCCGCTCGACAAGGCCGTCTTCGAGTCGAAGCCCGGGGAGATAACGGGCGTGGTCCGGAGCGACCTCGGATGCCACGTCATACTGGTCGAGAAAATCGAGCCCGCCCACGCCGTCCCGCTCGCGGAGGCCGCGCCGGAAATCGTCCGGTCACTTCATGAGACGCGGGCGCGGGCCGAGATATCCGCCTGGATCGAACGGCTCAAGGCCGAGTCGTACATCGAGGTCTTCGACCCCGAGCTCACTTCTGGCCGATGAGTTTGTGTACCTGGGGAATCACGCGGACATCGCGGAGAACGCCGAGCGCGCCCAGTTGCAGTTCGAGCAGGCGCTTCGGGGCGGGCGGGGCGCACGCGCCTCGGACCGGCGTCGCCGGCTGAATCACCAGCGGGATATCGAGATCGACCGACGCGACGACCTCCGCCGCCTCGACTATCTCGGCGGGGCGCGTCTTCCTGCTCACGATGACCTTCACGAACGCGTCGCGCCGCGCCGCAATTGAAAGGAACTCCCGCGAGACCTCCGGCCCCGTCCTCCGGCCCGCGGTCGACGCGAGCTTGATGTCCATCGCAACCGTCTGGACGAGATGGATGATTCGGGCGAGTTCGCGCGGCAGGGTGCCGTTGGTTTCGAGGTAGAACCGGCGCCCCTCGCACAGCGGGGCAAGCTCGGCGATGAAGTCCGTGGCGAGCAGTGGCTCGCCGCCGGTCAAGCTGACCGAGTCGTGCGACCGCGCGGGATCGAGCCGCTCGATGAAGTCTGCCAGCGCCGCCGGCGTAATCGGGTTGGCGAGCTTCTCGAACTTCCGGCCGCCCGGCGCCTTTTCGACCCGCGCGAACGGGACCGCGTCGCGTGCCTCGGCCGTGTCGCAATACGCGCACGCGAGGTTGCAGCCGGTGAAGCGCACGAACACATGCCGGACGCCGACGTGGACGCCCTCGCCCTGCACCCCGCTGAATACCTCGAAGATGTTCGCCGTCGTCATAGGATGTCGCTCACGGACTGGATCAGCCGGTCGTCTACCTCGACGGTCACCTCGCGCCCGGCACGCAGGAACAGGAGCGAGGCCGACTTCGGCAGAGCGCTGAACACCTCGCGCACCGCCAGCGCGTATGCCCCGATCTGCGAATGATATGCCTCGGCGTGCGCGGCCAGGTCCCCGTCGGGCACGTCGTCGGTCTTGTAGTCTGCGATGACGAGGCCGGACCCGTCGTCGAATGCGAGATCGATCAGCCCCTCGAGAATTGTGCCGCCGACGCACACCGCGAACGGCGTCTCGCGGTAGAGCGTGCCGGCGGCGGCCGCGCGCTGGACCGTCTCCATCTCGAGAGCGTTTTCCGCGAGCTTCCGAACGACCGCCTCGTGGTCCGGTATGCCGTGCCGCGCGGCCTCCTCGGCCGCAAGCGCGGCCAGCCGCGCGCCGGTCGCGAGGTCAACTTGCTCAAGCACGGCGTGCACGGCCTGGCCGATGGTGCGGCCGAGCCGGTTCTTTCTCGCGCCCGGGCCAAGGTCCGCGCGGTCGTCCTCGCGCAGGCCGGACGCCGTCCTGAGACGCTTGCCGGCGGCGGACTCCGCAATCAGTGTCGAGCGAGCGCTGATCCAGTCCGCTCGCTCCGCGCAGAGCTTAATGCACTCCTCGGGCGGCTCGCCGTCGAGGCCGATCCGGAACGCGCGCGGCTCGTGGAGCGCCGGGTCGCCGGGCGCCGCGATCACCTCGGTCGTGACTTTCTTCGCCGCGGCCGCGGCGCCGTCCGCGAGGTTCACGAGGTGTTTCAGGTAGCCGCCGGCCCGGTCGCCCGTGTGGAAGTGCGGGATTATGAGCCGGTCGCGGGCGCGCGTCGTGGCGACGTAGAGCAGGCGGCGCGACTCCGCCTCCTCCCTGAGTTTCTCGTGTTCGGTCGCGGCCTCGAAGCTGAGCGTGCAGATTCCGCGGTCCTGCGGGCCGAGCTTCATGTCGAACGTGGCTTCGCGGCGGTTGACGACGGAGTTGTCTCTCCTTTGCCTTTCTCCGGCGAGGTCGGCGAGGACGACGACCGGGAACTCAAGGCCCTTGGCCTTGTGAATCGTCACGAGCTTGACGAAATTGCCGTCCTCGTCGTCGAGCGGCGATTCGGCTTCCTCCGCCGCGGTGGCGCGTTCCTCGACCCAGCGCACGAACCCGCCGAACGTCGCGTCGGGGGTGCGCTCGTACGCGCTGGCGTCGTCGATGAGCTTGGTCAGGTTCGCCGCGCGCTGTTCGCCGGCGGGCTTGAGGAAGAAGAGTTCGAGCGCCTTCGTCTCGGACAGCACGCGTTGCACGAGGGCCGAGGGGGCGGTCGTGCTGCGCTCCCGGTGCCAGCGCGCGAGCATGCGGAAGACATCGTGCAGGTACGCCTCGGCCCCCTCGTCCGCGCGCGCGAGGTAGTCGAACCCGCCGTCGGCCGCGGCGGCGAGCTCGGAGTCCGAGACGCCCAAAAGCGACGTCCGGAGCGCGGCGACGACCGCGGCGGGGTCGTGTGGCCGCTCGACCGCGGCGAGAACGACGCGCAGTTCGACAACCTCCTGCCGGGCGTAGAAGTCCTTTCCGCTCACCGCACGGAACGGGACGCCGCAGAGGCCGAAGGTGTTTTCGTATATGCCGAAGCTCGTGCGCGTGCGGAAGAGGACGGCGAAGTCGCCGAACCGGACGGGCCGCATCCCGTCCGTCCCCTTTTCGAGCACGGAGTCTCCGCGCTCGACCATCGTCTTGATCTCGGCCGCGACGGCATCGGCCTCGGCGGTGCGCGCGTCGTCGATGTATTCATAACTCGCGCTCTCGGGCGGCATGAGCGCGGTCACGGCCGGCGCGTCGTCCGTCCGCCACGCGTCGAGCGGGACGTACGCGGGCTGGTAGTCGCCGTCTTCGGGCCGCTGAATCAGCTCGGCGAACACGGCGTTGAACCACCGGACGCACGAGGCGGAACTGCGGAAGTTCTGGCTGATGGTGACGAGTTCGCCGGACCGTTCGACGACCTGCTTGGCCTCCTCGTAGGTCTCGATGTCGGCGCGGCGGAAGCGATAGATCGACTGCTTCGGGTCGCCGACGAAGAGGAGCTTGCCGGGCGTGACGCGGACGTCGCGCCAGCTCGACGCCGTTGCCCCGTCCTCGGCGAGGAAGAGGGCGATCTCGGTCTGGAGCGGGTCGGTGTCCTGGCATTCGTCCACGAGGATCATCTTGAACCGGCGCTGGAAATACTCGCGCACCCCCCTGCGGTCGCGAAGGAGATTCCGGGCCTTGAGCAGGAGGTCGTCGAAGTCGAGGAGGGCGCGGGCGACTTTTTCCTTCTCGTACTCGGCGACCATTCCGCGGAGTGCGTCCGCGAGGCCGCAGACGATGCAGTGGGCGGCCGGCCCGCGCATCCAGCGGAGCGACTGTTCGAGGTTGTTTATGTCGTGCTTGCAGTGCTTGACCACGTCCTTGTCTTTGCACGTGTGCGTTGCTCGTTTCACGGCCAGGTTGGGAAGCAAAGGCATTGCCGCCAGGAGTTCGTCCGGGTCTGCGCCGGCGAGCCGGTCGAGAACGCGGACCGTCTCCGTGAGTTTCGACATGCACGAGCATTCGGGCGACGGGCACTGTTTTCGCGTTTGTTCAGCCAGTTCGCGCGCGGCGGGAGCGAAGGAGCCGGTGAATTGGTCGAGCAGAGGTGCGGGGTCGACGCGCTCTCCGGCCGGGTTGATGCCGGGGTTTACGCGCATGAAATCGGCGAACGCCCTGAGGTGGTCGGCCGTGAGCCCGGCGAGAAACGCGGGGCGGAGCGGGCCGCGTTCTGCGTCGAGTTGCCGGGCAAGCCAGCGTGCCCAGACCTTGTCGAAGAGCAGGGAGGCCTCGAGCGCGTCCGAGATTCCGAAGCCGGGGTCGATCCCGGCCTCGACGGGCCGTTCGCGCAGGAGTTCCGAGGCGAACGAATGGATGGTCGATACGTGGGCGGCGTCGAGCGCGGCAAGCGCGTCGGCGAAGCGGCCGGCCTCTTCGTCGGCGGATTCGGCGAGCAACCTCTCGAGCCCGTCGCGCAGGCGGACCTTGAGTTCGTTCGCCGCGCGGTCGGTGAACGTGATGGCGACGATCTCGCCGAGGCGCGCGTGCCCGGTGCGGACGGCCTCGATGATGCGGTCGGTCAGGAGCGAGGTCTTGCCGGTCCCGGCTCCGGCCTCGACTGCGAAGCTGGTCCCGAGGTCGTGGATTATGCGGTCGCGTACGGCCTGATCCTCGGGCGTCCGGGCGTTCTTCATTCTATCTCCGCCAGTTCGAGCAGTGGCGCGGCGACGGGATCGCCTTTCTTCCGCTCGAATATCACGTTGACATTCACGCCGCAGGCGTCCTTGAAGTCGCAGTGGGCGCACCGTTCCTGTTTCTGGCCGGGCGTGGCGACGAAGATGCCGTCGCGTATCCCGTCTTCGGCGGTCACGATGATTTTCTGCAGGTCGTCCATTCGCGCGTCGAGCGTTTCGCGGTCGAACTCGACGCGCCGGTAGCCGCCGCGGGCGGTGGCATACCAGTATTCGGCGCCCGTGACGGTCCGGTCCGGCCGGAGCATCCGGGCCGCGAGGATGTAGATGGGGAGTTGGAGCGATTGGCCGCCGCGCAGTGTGTTCGGCTTCCCTGTCTTCGCGCCGGTCTTGTAGTCGATGACGCGCGCGGCCTTGCCGCCGATCTCGTCGATGCGGTCGATCTTGCCCTTGAACCTGTAGGCCTTGCCGGCGAAGTCGAGCGAGAGCGGCCTGTCCGTCGAGGCCTCGCCGTCGGCGTCGCCGCGCGGCCTCATGCCGAACCGCGTCTCGAACGCCGCGGGCCGGGCGCCGCTGGCCGCGCATTCGGCGGTGTCGAGCTCGGCGAGCCGGTCGAGGTCGGCGAGGATGTCGGCCCGGTCGATGGCCCAGGTGAGCGGCGGCACCGTCTTGGCGAACCTTTGGAACTCGGCCTCGGCGCACCTGCGCAGCGCGGCCGGCAGTTGCCCGGCGCCCGCGGTCCTGCCGGCGCCGAAGCATTCCTCGTACGCCGAGAAGAGGACGTGATGAATCAGCGAACCGCGGTCGAGCGGCGTCAGGCGCTGGACCGCCTCCGGCTCTTCGAGCGGCTCGAGATGCAGGAGGTGCTTCAGGAAATACTGGAACGGGCACGCGGCGTACTCTTCGATGCGCGTGGCGGACATCACCTCTTCGGCCGGGGTATTCCGCTCCCCGCCGGAGACGATGCCGTCGAACTCCGTGAAATGTTTCTCCTGCCACCGCGCGGTCTCGACTCGCACGCCGCGCTCGAATTGCGGCGAGACGTGGGCGAGGTAGAGGGCGCTCGCCGGCGTCCGGCTGTCGACGAGGTTCGCCATCGTGCGCAGGTCATGGTCGTCGGCGTCGAGGCACGCTCCGCCCCCGGTCTCGAACATCGAGACGCGCACGAAGCCGGGGGCGCCTTCGAGCGACGAATAATCCTGCCGCTTGCCCGTCAGGGCCTCGGCGAGCCGGACGAGGAAGTGCGAGGGGACGCGCTCGCGGGCGCTCGCGACGTCGATGCGCGAGAACGTGAGAGCCGCGCGCTCGGACGCGGCCGAGACGGCGAGCGCGAAGAGCATGCGTTCCTCGGCCGAGCGGGCGGATTTCGGCGGAAGGTGCGCGCCGTTCCCGGCCCTGCGCGATATCTGCGCGCGCTCGCCGTCGAGCAGGATCGGGTCCTGCCGGCTGGCGGCGGGGAAACTCTTCTCGACGAGGCCGGGTATGATGACGGCCCGGAATCCGAGGCCGCGCGATTCGAACAGGTCGCCGACGTAGACACTGCCGCGCTGGAACCCGGCCGCGGGCGTACGCTGGCGGTCGAGCACTTCGCATACGGCTTCGAGCAGGCGGTCGCGCCCGACTTTCATTCCGAACGCGTCGAGCTCGAAAAGTTTCCGGACGCTCCCGCACACTGCGTCGCAGGCGTCGGAGTGTTTGATCATCTCCTCGTATGTCGCCAGCAGCGCGCCGGCCATCTCCGTCCACGTGCCCGATTGCGGCACGGCGTTCCGGGCCGTTATCAGTCCGCCGATGAAGGTCTTGAGGCGCCCCAGTTCGTGATGGGGGAGGCCGCTTGCGACGGCGCGCGCTTCGAGGCGGTCGAGCCGCCGGGTCCACTCGTCGGCCCCGTACACGATGCCGGCCCGGATGGTGAGGAGGTCCCAGGCGGAGGTGTTCGGGGCCCGGCCGAGGAGTTTCTCGAACGCGATCGGTGCGAAGTGGATGAACTGCATGACGGCCGCCCGCGCGAAGTCCTCGGGCCCGCCTCGTTCGCCGAGCATGATGTGCGCGAGCATCTTGAGAGCGCGCGCCTCGCGGGTCTCGTCGAGCGGGGCGCCGCCGGCGATGAAACACGGGATGCCGCGCAGTTCGAACGCATCGCGAAGGAGGCGCGAGTACGTGTCCGGGTTGCGGAGCAGTACGCCGATGTCGTGGAACGGGATGCCCTGCTCGGCGAACTCGATCACCTGGCGGACGACCTCGCGGACCTCGCGCGGCTCTCCGGGCACGGACAGCATCTTGAACGCGGCTGTGCGGAGGGGCGAGCCCGTTGGCGCCGTGAAGAGGCGCGCGGCCGGTGAATCGTTCGCCGGTGCCGCGGGCCGCGCCCGGAAGCCGTTCTCGCAAAGCCATTGCATCAGCGGGCGGGCGTACTCGAACGCGGGCGCGTCCACGGCCGGGACCATGGCGGTCGCGGACTTTGCGCGGGCCGCGAGCGCGAGCAATAGCCGGCGCTGGAGGCCGGTGAGGTCGTAGAACCCGTACGCGATGAAGGCGGAGCCGGCGACGACGGCGTCCGCGTCCGCGGCGGCCGCCATCACGTCGGCCTGGTCGCAGAGGTTCAGTTTTTCGAGGGCGTCTTCATAGCCGCGGAAGATTTGTCCGAACGCGGCGAGCTTCGGGTCGCGGCCGACGGCGAGCGCGCCGGGCCCGAGGCCGGCCTCCTTGAGGTCCTTGATCGAGGCGGCGCACGTTCGGGCGAACCCCGGCAGGTCGGCGACGGGCCGGAAGTATCCCGCCCCCTGTCGCCCGACGATGTCGCGGATGATCAACTCGTCGGCGAGCTCGGGCAATGGGCGCCGGCCCCGGGCCGTGAGAGCGGGCAGGCCGAGCTTGCGCGCCATCTCGCTGAAATTTAAGAAGTGGACGTTCCAGAGCGGCGTCCGCTCTGCGACGAGGCGGCGGAGATAGAGGGCGAGCATATTGGAGCCGACGAGCACGACGACGGGCGCGCCGGGGTCGCCCTTCTTTGCGGCGCCGATTTCGGCCGCAAGCGCGGTTTCGAGCGCGGGCCGGAACGGGCCGGTGACAAGGAATCGGCTGGCGTGGGAACTCATGACGACAGAGTTTACTTTGTGGGCGGCCGGGCGTCAACGGTGGTGCTGGCGGGATATGCGCTCGCCGATATGTATACTATTTCGGCTCACGTGAGCCAAAATAGTATACATATCTTCTTGGGGTGGTTTGGTGTTTCGGGCGGCTGGTGATGTGCGGGCGTGGTCAGCCGCCGTTCAGCGTGAGGACGGCGTCAATGATTTCAGCGGCGGCGCTGGGCCTTGCGGTCTTGAGGGCGGCCGCCTTCATCCGTGCGAGCCGGTCGGGCCGGCCGAGGAGGTCGGTGACCGTGCTGAAGAGTTCTTCGGTGTTTCGTGCGGGCAGAGCGGCGCCGCATCCGACGAGGAAGATGGAGTTCTTTTCTTCCTGGCCGGGAATCGGGACGGTGAGCACCATGGGGAGTCCCACGGCCAGGCATTCGGTCGTTGACATGCCGCCGGGCTTTGTGACGATCAGGTCGGCCGCGGCCATCAGCGTCTGGATGTAGTCGACAAAGCCGTAGGTGATGAGCCGGGCGGGGCCGTCGAGCTTGAGCTTGTCGAGCGCGCGCCGGAGGCGTTCGTTGTGTCCGGTGACGGCCAGGATTTGTACGTCGCCGCACTTGGCGAGTGTGGCGACGGTCTTGCGGACGCCGCCGCGCCCCGTGCCGCCGCCGGTGGTCAGGATCGCGGGCCGGGCGGGATCGAGGCCGAGCTCGGCCATGGCGGCCGCGCGGTCGATGGGCCGGGCGAAGGCGGGGTCGATAGGGATGCCGGTGGTGGTGACGCGGTCGGCCGGGGCGCCCTTGCTGATGAGCATGCCGCGCAGGTAGTCGGACGGGACGAAGTAGTGGTCGGTTCCCTCGTTGATCCACATGCGGTGCGCGTCGTAGTCGGTGACGGCCACGCCGACGTGGGCGTCGAGCCGGCCGGTCCGCCGCATCCAGGCGAGGACCTCGGCCGGCAGAAAGTGCGTGCAGAGGACGTGTGAGGGGCGGCGCTCCTGGACGAACCTGATGAACCTGCCCGTGTTCAGGCGGTCGAGTACGCATACGGAACGCCGCTCGATGCCGGCGACGGCCTTCTTGTCCCAGCGGTGATAGAGGAAGCGCCAGTACCAGGGCGCGGCGCTGATGACGGAGAAATACGAGGTGAGATAAAGCCGGCGGAAGACGGGGCTGGTGTGTTCTATGATGTCGACCGTCTCTGCGGAGCCGGGACGGCCGGAGAGATCGAACGCGTTCTTGAGGGCGGCGGCGGCGCGGGTGTGTCCGGCCCCCGCGGACGCAGACGCGATGAGGAGCTTGTGTGCCATTTTCGGCAATCCTGAAAGAGGATGATTATATCCGGCCTGTCAGAGCGTCGCAAGCCCGGACGCGGCGGCTGGCGGCAGACGCGTGGTGCGACGGCGCCTGGTAGGAATTGTCCGGGCTAGCGGGTCACCGCTCGTCTTCGGCGGGTTCGTTGCGAACGGCATGGAAGAGGACCTCGGGCGGGACGTACTCGACCTTGCCCCGGCCGCGCCGCCATGAAAGGTAGATGTATGCCTTGCCCGTGCCGTGGAAGTAGTCGATCTTGATTTTGTGGAACCCGGCGTCGAGTTCGATGGGCCTTGTCGTGTCTTCGTTGGGGCGATTTCCCCATTGGTTGAGGAGCAGTCGGTCGTCCAGCGAGAGCTGGAATCTGTTGTCGGCCGTCAGGCCGAACTGGTACGTGCCGGCCTCCTCTATCTTGAGGTAGCCGTCCCAGCGCACGGAGAAGAAGGAATCTTCGCCTGCCGCTTCGGTCAGAAGGTCGCCGCCGAAGGTGATGCTGGGAGCGACTTCCGTGCGCTTGACATGGTTGCGTTGTGCGCCCCTGTAGTACGAGCCGAGCAGGCCGTGCACGAGATGGCCGCCCCTGGTGACGGCCAGTTGCAGGAGTTGCTCGCGCGCGGGACGTGTGAGCCGGCAGGCCTCGGTGCCCTGATGTGCATCGAGTTTCTTGAGTGTCGCTTCGAGTTCGCCCCAACGTTCTTCTGCGGCGTCGCGTGCGGCCTTTTCGAGGAGTCCTATGGCGGCGAATTCGGATCCCAACCGGGCGATGCGCCGGATGTATTCCCGGCCTCGTTCGGCCTCGTCCTTGCCGCCGAGCGCTTCCGCGCCGTCGAACTCTTTTCTGGCTTTTCCCAGGTCGCGGTTCTGGTCGAAAGTGTGAAAGAGGCCGGTTCGGAAGGGATTGGCCGGGCTTCCGGCGTCGGCGTTGAAATGCGGGTCGAGCAGGTGGAAGAGGTCAACCTCGCGCATGTCGATCAGTTTCTGCGGGCGCAGGCCCTTGGCCATGACGACTCCGTCCCGGAAGCTCTCGAATTCGCCCATTATGCCGTTGACGCGGACGTGGTCGCCGGGCTTGAGTTCGCGCAAGCGGTGTTCGGCCGCCTGCCAGAGTGATTCGAGACTCTGGATGTCTCGCGCGAACAGTTTGAACCGGGCTTGTTCCTTGCCGAACGCCGAGTTGCCGGCGGCGGCGTCGGCGAGTTGCCGCGCTTGCGCGTAGTTGCGGTCTTGCAGGGCCGACGCGATGTCCCGCACACGGATGAAGAGCATCCTGAGCCGCGTGGTCTCGGCCCGGACCTGTGACAGGGTCTTTTCCCGCCGCCACTCGCGCATGTATCCCTGGGCAAGTTCCCGGTATCGCGGGATCCCCCATTGCGTTGCGCCCCGGACGGTCTCGACGGCCTCGTCGAAGTTGCCGCGGTCGGCGGCGCCCTGCGCGGCTCGTGCTTTATCGCTCCATTCTTTTTCGGCTTTCCTCAGGATGATCGCGGTGGCGGCCTGGAACCGGGCCTGCCAGTCGTAGTATCGGATGTGCTCGGGCAGTGGGGCGTTGAACACCGCGAGTGCCTCGGCGTACCGGCTCTTTGCACACAGGGCGTCGGCTGCGGCCAGGCGCTCTTTCACGGCCTTGTCGACGGCGGCCCGCAGGTCCTTTTCCGCGTGTGCGATCAGGGCTCGCATCTTGCCCTCGTATTCGGTCCCGCGGCATCGTCGGGCAAGGATCTCTTCAAGCTTCGGGATGAGCGCCCAGGGTTCGCGCTTTTGTTCCCGCGCGAGGAGTTCGGCGTATTCGTATGCCTTGCGGCCGGACCTGTCGGCGTCGGGCGTTGTTCCGTCCGGTGGTTTCGGCGGTTCCTTGGCGGACGGCCCGGGCGGTTCCGGATGTGTGCCGGGCGGCGGGACCGCCCTCGTCGTTGGCGGCTGGGTCCCGTCGTGTCCGGGCCGGGTCGCCTGGAAGACGGCGAGGCCGACGGCGGCCGCGATGATGACCGCGAGCAGAATGAATATTTCGACGGGCTTTTTTCGTCGGGGCTGTGTTGCGGCCGCCAGCGTCAGCGGCGTCGCATGCACGGGCGGCGGAGCGAGTTCCCTCTCGCCGGCTCGCCGACGCGCGGCCTCCATTGCTTCGGCCATCGCGTCGGCCGTCTGGTATCGTTTTGCCCTGTCCTTCTGCATCGCGTGCCGGACGATGGCGGCGGTGTCGGGCGAGAGGCCGGGCCGTTCGGCGGTCGGGTCGGGCACGGACTCGGTCAGGTGCTTGGCCATTACGACGCTGGAGCTTCCGCCGGGGTATGGCGGCCTGCCGACGAGGAGGTGGTAGAGCGTGGCGCCGAGGGAGTAGATGTCGCATCGGCCGTCGAGGTCGGCGTCGCCGCGGATTTGCTCGGGCGAGATGTAGTCGGGCGTGCCGAGCGTCGTCCCCGCGGACGTAAGGGAGGCGTCGTCGTGCTCGGTGTGGCGAGCGAGGCCGAGGTCGGCGAGCTTGGCGGTGCCGCGTTCGTTCAGCAGGATGTTCTGCGGCTTGACGTCGCGGTGGATGATGTTCGCCCGCGAGTGCGCGTGTGCGAGCGCCCGCGCGGCCTGGAGGCAGATGTCGATGGCCTCCTCCTCGTCGAGCGGGCCGGCGCGTCTGACCTTGTCGGCGGCGGTCTCGCCGTCGATGTATTCCATTGCGAAGTAGTAGTAGCCGCCCGACTTGCCGACGTCGATGCCCTGGACGATGTTGGGGTGGTTGAGCTTGGCGGCGGCCCGCGCCTCGCGGACGAAGCGCTGGACGTATGATTTGTCTCCGGCGAGGCGGCGGGGGAGGACCTTGAGGGCGACGATCCGGTCCATGCTGATCTGCCGGGCCTTGTAGACCGTGCCCATGCCGCCCTGGCCGACCTTTGAGATGAGCTCGAACCCGCCGATATTGAGGCGGTGTTCGGCGGAAGGGGCCGCGTCCTGCCCGTGGTTCGTCTCGTCCGGCACCACAAAATCCTCCCGGCCTTTCACGCGCCGGCGTCAGGGAAGCACAATGACGATTCGTTCGACGTAGACCACCTGCGCCGTCTCGCCCCCGGGCAGTTTGGCCTCGCCGACCGGCTCGCCCGAGACCTGGACGCGGATTCCCGCGAAGGCGTCGAGGTCGATCCGGTCGCTCTGGAGAAACGCTACGGTGCGGCGGTCGCGGACGATCCTGTACCGGATGCCCTCGTTGGCGAGAGCCGGCCCCGCGGGCACGACCCATCCGCTCAGGGCTTTTTCCGCGTCCGCGATCCGCGCGGCCGCGGCCTCCCCTGCGAGTTGCCGCGCCTGTTCGCACGCGGCGAGCAGGTCGTCGACCTCGCGGCCGACGCCACTGGTCTTTTTTGTTTCTTCGATGTCGAAGTCAAGGTGCGGCGGTTCGGCCTCCGCCGCGATCGCCGCCTGGACCGCCTGCGTCGCCTCGATGATGGCGAGCTTTGCGGCGATTGTCTTGAGCAGGTCGTCGTCCCTGACCTGCGCTCGAGCGGCCTCGAACGCCTTTCGTGCGGCGTCGAGCGCGCGGCCCGTGAACTCCTTGTCGAGTTCTGCGGCAAGGAGCGCGTCCGCGTCGTCGCAGAGCTTCCGTTCGAACGCCTTCCGTGCCTCGGCCGCGCGCTTTCGCGCTTCCTCGGCGGCCTCTCGGGCCGCCTTCTGCTCGTCCTCCCTGGCGAGCCGTTCGGCCTCGGCCTGTTCGCGGGCCTTCACGGCCTGGTGGGCGGCGAACTCCGCGTCGGTCATGCGCTTGACGTGGCCGGCGCTGACCCACGCCTCCGTCCCGTCGGGCGGAGCGATGCGGAGCCAGTCGCCCTTCTGGCTCTTGACCCTGACGACCGTGCCGGTATTTACCTGGTTGACCATCTCGCCGGTCAGTTCGGGGCGGGCACGGACGCGGACCTTGTCGCCGTTGACGACGCCAAGCGCGCCGTTGACGTCGACGAACTTCGCGAAGATCCAGACGTCGGATTCCTGGGGCGCGGTGATGCGGAGCCATTCGCCGTCGCCCGAAACACCCACGACCCGGACAACCGCGTCCCGGTCGAGCGTGCACATGTCGCGGTAGTTCTTGCCGGGGCCGGAGCGGACGCGAACGTCCTGCGCCGTGACGACGCCGTGTGTGGCCGGCTCGGCCGCGCCGGCCCGGGCCGTGAGCAGGACAAGGGCAAGTGCCGCGACAGTTCGCATCTTCATTGCAGTCCTTCCTCGGGCCGGGCGGTCGCCGGGCCGTTTTCGTCGCCCACGCTAATCATATAACCTGTCGGGCCGTCGCCGCAAGGGAGCCGGCCGCGGCGACAGCCGGTGCGGATGGTCGGCGCCGCTCGCGGGTTCGGCGCGATGGTGGCCGAGGGGAGACTCGAACTCCCATGTCCCGTTACGGGACGACGAATTTTAAGTCCGTCGTGTATGCCAGTTCCACCACTCGGCCGGGCCGGTTCCTGACCTATTGTACCCCG
>Ga0180435_10000565_pt1 | contig 39007 bp, 33 predicted proteins | sample SS_ome_3_FD_132467 | JGI IMG/M metagenome (GOLD analysis project Ga0180435, IMG submission 132467) | Hypersaline lake sediment archaeal communities from the Salton Sea, California, USA - SS_3_S_1 metaG | ecosystem: Environmental > Aquatic > Non-marine Saline and Alkaline > Hypersaline >... | reverse complement strand
TGCAGCTCCATCATCCGCTTCAGATTGCCGTGCAAGAGCAACACGTCTCCAGCAGCAAGCGCGGTGCGCCCCGGACGCCAGATCGCGCGCTCGTCGCGCATGACTTTGAATAGTTCGATCGGCGGCTCGCTACCCGCCCGCGGCCGCGGCCAGGGCTTATCGATCAGCGGCGAGTTCTCGCGCACCCGAAACTCGGCCAGGTAGTCGGAGAGCCGGTACTTGTCAACGCGCTCCATCTCACCGCGGCGCACCGGCAGGATGCGCCGGCCAATCAGGACGAGGTAGAGCACGCCGGCGACCGTCATCAGCAGTCCGAGCGGCGCGAACTCGAAGATCCCGAACGGCCGCAGGCCGCGCTCGATCACAATCGCGTTGACCAGGATGTTGGTCGAGGTGCCGATCAGCGTGCAGACGCCACCGAACTGGCTGGCGAAGGAAAGCGGGATCAGGACGCGCGAGGGCGAGACCTTGCGGCGCGCGGCAAGCACGATCGCGACTGGGATCAGGATCGCGACCGTCGCCGTGTTGACGACGAAGGCCGAGAGCACGGCAATCGTCACACAGAGCACGACGACGAGCCGCGCCTCGCCACTGCCGGCGAGACGGTCGATGCGGCGCGACAGCCACTGAACGACGCCCGTGCGCACGAGCCCGGCGCTCAAGACGAACATCGCCGCCACCGTCGCCGTGGCCGGGCTCGCAAAGCCGTAGAGCGCCTGCTCGGGACGGATCAGGCGCGTGAGCAGCAGGGCGGCGAGCAGGCAGAGGGCGACCAGATCGACGCGCAGGCGTCCGGAGATGAAGAGCGCCATCGCGCCGGCGAGCAGGGCCAAAACGGTGAGGACCGCCGCGTCCATCGCTCCTCGTCTGCCGGGACTGGCGCCGCGCCACCTAGAGGGTCAGGGTGAAGTCCTCGATCAACGCTCCCGGCAGGTGGAAGCTCGACACCTCCCGCCCGCCGTAGGTGCTGCTCGAGAGGATCATCGACCGCTCCTGCGTCAGCCCGATCAGGTTGCTGCCGAGCATGCGGTAGGCCGACTCGTCGAAGCGCATCACGTTCAGGGGCGCCGCCAGGGCGCCGTCTTCGACCCAGAACGTGGCGAAGCGCGTCATCCCGGTCATCCGGCAAGCCGGCCGGTCGGAGTAGTTGATGTAGTGCAGGTTGTTGATGTAAAGGCCCGTTCCGAGCCGCGCAAGCACTTCCGCCTGCGGGATCTCGCCCGCCTCCATCTCGAACGCCTCGGGGAACTCCCACCCGTTGGCGCCGTTCGTCTCGACCCCATACTCCTTCGCCGAACGCGGAGAAACGAGATGGTCGCGGAAGCGGCCGCCCTCGATCATCACGACGCGTTCCGGCTTGACGAAGCCATGCATGTCGAAGTTGGGCGCGACACCGCCCCCTGTGTTCTCGCTGATCGTCACGCCCGGCGCCAGGGTCGCGTCCCCTTCTGTCATGCGCAGCAACGAGGCGATCTTGGTCCGGTGGTTCTTGAGCCCGAAGCCGTACCAGCTCAACGTCTCGGCCACCTCGAGCAGCGCCCCGGGCGTCAGGTAGACGCGGTACTTGCCCGGCTCGATCGTCTTCGGCTCCTGATCGAGCAGGGCGAGTTGCTCCGCCGCGCGCGCCATCCGCTTTCCGAGTTCGGCCTGCTCCCAGGTGAAGCCGGCGTAGTCGGTCTTGACCGCCTTGTCGTCGCGCAGGTAGAAGCACCACTCCACATTGAAGGAGTGAGTCGTGAACCAGTTGCGCTGGCCCAAGCTGTTGGCGAAGCCACGGTAGACCGGCCCCTGGGCAAAGAGCCCGACCGCGTCTTTGCCCTCCCCCGCGGCGACGATCTGTCCGAAAGCCTCGGGCGCGTCGATCAGCCCGTTGTCGCCGATCTTCTCGGTCGAGCGCACCTCGGTTGCATAGAGGAGGTGGGGATCCTCCGGCAGCGCGGGCAGCCGCTCGCGCAGTTCGGCCAGCATGCCCTCGACGCGGTGGGTGTCGGTCTCGCGCTCACCGGTCAAGGCGATGCGCGCCTCCGCATGGCGGCGCCCCCGGATCAGGTCGATGCCGAAGTCGCGCTGGGTGACCGACCCCGCCTGGCGCGCGGCGTTGTGGTTGAAGCGCACGAAGTCCGACGCCTCGCCTTCGAAGCTGCACAGCGCCACCTCATCGCCCTGCAGGCACGAAAAGAGGTGCTCGGCAATCGCATAGAATTCCTGCTGCATCGGGTCCGTCCCTTCCTGCATGCGGCGGCTAGTCCCCGCCGAAGACGTCCACGCCCGCAAAGAGCGCCGCGGGGGTCACGTGCCCCACGCGCATGACCTGGTTCGGCTCGCCCTTGCCGCAGTTCGTCGCCCCCATGTGGCGCACCGTCGAGCGGTCGCCGACTTGCTTGAGGTTGTTCCAGAACGCGGAGGAGATGCCCCGGTAGTTCGGGTTCTTGACGACCTGGGTCAGCTTGCCGTTCTCGATCATGCGGCCGTATTCGCAACCGAATTGGAACTTGTTGCGCGAGTCGTCGATCGACCAGGACGTGTTCGATTTCATGTAGACGCCCTGCTCGACCGCCGCGATCAGCTCCTCCATCGACGCCGAGCCGGGCTCCAGATTGACGTTGGCCATGCGGTCGATCGGCGGGCGGCGCCAGCCGTCGGCGCGCGAATTGGCGACGCCGGGAATGTCGGCCCGCGTCTGCGAGATGATGCTGCCGAGCGCCCGCTGCAGAATGCCCTTCTCGATCAGGTAGAGCTTCTCGGCGGCGACACCGTCGTCGTCGTAGTCGTAGCTGGCAAAAGCGCGCGTGTCGGTCGGGTCGAAAACGATGTTGAGCAGGTCGGAGCCGTAGCGGAAGCTGCCGAAGTACTCCGGCTTGACGAAGCTCGTACCCGCATAGTTGCGCTCATCGCCCAGGATCCGATCGAGCTCGAGCGGGTGGCCGATCGACTCGTGGATCTGCAGGAACATCTGGTCGGCATCGAGCAGGAGATCCATCGTTCCCGTGGGGCAGTTAGGCGCCGCCAGCAGCTCGAGCGCCTCGGCGCTGAGAGTCGGCGCCGCGCTCGTCCAGCCGCACTCCTCGAGCACCTCCAGGCCGCCCTGCAGGCAGACGCCGCCCGGGTTGCCGCCGAAGCCGCGGCTCTGCGACTCGCTCCCGGCGGCGGCGGTCACGCGCATAAAGGGGTAGAGGCGGTGGATCACGCGCCGCGCCGCGCCCCCCTCGTTCGTGTAGTAGCGCGTCGTCGTGCGCGAGTACCAGAGGCCGGCCTCGAAGTCGGCGATCCGCTCGTCGTCGCTGATCTTGGCGCACTGCTCCTTGACCAGATCGATCTTCTCGGCCAGCGAGACCGAGTCCCAGGCGCGCGTGACCGGCGTCTCGTACTCGCCCTGTGGGTGAGGCATCGCCACGCGCGAGAAGTCGAAGACCGAGCGGCCCGCGGTTTCCCGCGCCCACTGCGAAGCGCGCTCGATCGCGCCCCGCAGACCAGCGGCGGAGAGGTCGGACGTCGCCGCATAGCCGTAGCCGCCGCCGTCGATGCGGGTCACCATGCCGCCTTCGTCTTCGAAGGTCTGAATCGGTTGCAGCACGTTTTGGCGCACGTGGATGATCTCGTTGCGCTCGTGCTCCGCCCGCAGCGAGCAGAAGCCGCTTGCGGGAAGAACCTGCTGGAAGTGCTCTTTCAATCCGACCACCATGCCTGCCTCCGCCGCTCTGCGCGCCGGTGCGCAACGGCCAACGCCGACCGCTCCCTTGCGCGCTTTCGTACCGGACGACAGAGTATCGGATGCCTCTCATCCTGCCAAGCAGAAGTCGCGCTGGCTGCGTCCGGAGGGCGCCCGTAGAATGGACCGCGACTCGAGGGAGGACCCTGATGAAACGCATGCTCGCCCATCTGCGCGCGAACGTCTTTCGCGGCATGATCGTCATCATCCCGATCGCGCTGACGGCAATCGCGATCAGTTTTCTTTACAGCGTCATCGACCGGCGCGTCGCCGTCTGGATCAGCGTGCGCATCGGCTACTTCATTCCCGGGCTCGGGATCGTGCTCGTTCTGATCGCGCTCTACCTGCTCGGCTTGTCGGCCAGCAACGTGCTCGGCCGGCAAGTGCTGCGCCTGCTCGAACGGATCACGAAGCGCATCCCGATCGTGCGCACGACCTATCAAGTCGGCCAGCAGATCGGCGCCGCCCTTTCCGTACCGGGGCGTCGTGCGTTCCAGCGCGTCGTGCTCATCGAGCACCTCTACCCCGGCTCCTGGGCGATCGGTTTCGTGACCGGGTCGATCGAAGCGGGCGCTGCTGTAGACGGCCATCCGGCGGCCCGCCGCCTGCTCAAGGTCTTCGTGCCGCTGCCGCCCAACCCGACAACCGGCTTCCTGCTCTTCCTGCCGCCGGAGCGCACGCGTGAGCTCAACTGGACGATCGAGGAGGGGTTGAAAACGGTGATCTCGGCCGGGATGATCGGTCCCGATGAACTGACGCTGGCGGCGGGGACGCCGGCGCGGCACGCCCAGAGCCCGGTGGAAGGAGACGCCGATGACGAACGCCCCCAAAACGAATCCGACCGAAACCCCGCAACCGATTGAACGCATCGCCGAACGACTCGGCCTGGCGCCGGCCGACCTGCTGCGCTACGGGGCGGCGACGGCGAAGCTGCCGCTCGAGATCCTGCAACGCCCGCGCCAACGCAGCATGCCCGCGCGGTTGATCCTCGTCTCGGCCATCACACCGACTCCGGCGGGGGAAGGCAAGACGACAACCACCATCGGCCTCGGCCAGGCGCTCACCCGCATCGGTGAATCCGTCTGCCTCGCGCTGCGTGAACCGTCGCTCGGCCCCTGCATGGGGCTCAAGGGCGGCGCGACGGGGGGAGGCCGCAGCCGCCTCTTGCCCGCCGATCGCATCAACCTACACTTCACCGGCGACTTTCACGCCGTCTCGACCGCCCACAACCTGCTCGCCGCGATGCTCGACAACCGTATCCACCACGGCGAGAAGCTCAACATCGACCCGCGCCGGATCCTCTGGCGTCGCGTGATCGACATGAATGATCGCGCGCTGCGCGACATCGTGATCGGGCTCGGCGGCGTGATGCAGGGCGTGCCGCGCGAGACCGGATTCGACATCACCGCCGCCTCCGAGGTGATGGCGATGCTCTGCCTGGCCGAAGACCTCGAGGACTTGCGCCGGCGCATCGACCGCACGCTGGTCGCCTTCACCTTCGACAACGAGCCGGTCACGGCGGGCCAGATCGGAGCGACCGGCGCCATGCTGGCGCTGCTGAAGGATGCCCTGCTCCCGAACCTCGTGCAGACGCTGGAGGGCACACCGGCGCTCGTCCACGGCGGCCCCTTCGCCAACATCGCCCACGGCTGCAACAGCGTGCTCGCCACGCGCATGGCGCTGCACCTCGCCGACTGGGCGATCACCGAAGCGGGGTTCGGCTTCGACCTCGGCGCGGAGAAGTTCTTCGACATCAAGTGCGTCGGTGCCGGGCTCGACACCGCCGCCGTCGTCCTCGTGGCGACGATCCGGGCGCTGAAGATGCACGGCGGAGCGAAAGCGCGCGAGCTCGAGGAACCCAACGCGGCCGCCGTCGCGGCCGGCCTGCCGAACCTCGAGAAGCACATTGAGAACATCGGCCACTTCTGCGAGCCGCCGGTCGTCGCGCTCAATCGTTTCGCCCAGGACACGGATGAAGAGATCGCGGTCGTGCAGCGCTACTGCGCCGACAAGGACGTTCCCTTTGCCGTCTCCGACCACTTCGCCGGCGGCGGCGCCGGGGCCGAGGAGCTGGCGCGGACCGTGATGGCGCGCGCCGAGCGGCGCAGCAAGCTCTTCTGCCCGCTCTACGATTGGGAGTGGTCGATCGAGAAGAAGATCCTGACCGTGGTCCAACGGATCTACGGCGCCCGCAATCTGGTACTCAGCAAGGAAGCGCGCAAGGACATCAAGGAGATCCAGCGCCTCGGGTACGAGAAACTGCCGATCTGCATCGCCAAGACGCCGAAGTCGCTCTCCGACGACCCGCGGCTGCGTGGGCGTCCGACCGAATTCGACGTCAGCGTCGCGCGGATCCACATCAACGCCGGGGCCGGATTCCTGGTCGTGATGACGGGCGAGATCGTGCGCATGCCCGGCCTGCCGGCGCGACCGCAAGCGGAGGCGATCGACGTCGTTGACGGGCGGATCACGGGACTCGCTTGACGGGGGAGAGGGGATGACGTTCGAGGAACTCGAGCGGCTCGAGGCGGAGATCCGCCGCCTGCGCCGCCGGTATGCTCCCTGGCTGCGCGAGCTCGCCGGCGCACGCGAGCTGCCGGTGCGCTGGACGCTCGCCGGCGACCTGCTGCGCTGGCACATCCCGCTGGGCGACGTCGTCGAACCGGACGTCGACGTCGAGATCGCGCGGTGCGTGGTCATCGTGCGCGCGCGGCAGGCAGACCCGCGGGACGGCCTCTGGCAAGGTTTGCTACCGATCCCGAGTGACTTCGCCAGCGCGCCGGTCGAGATCCGCTGCGAGGCGGGCTACCTGGAGATCCGCGTCGGGCGCCAGCCGGCGCGCGGGGGGCGGCGATGAAGGACTACTACGAGATCCTCGGCGTCTCTCCGGAGGCAGCGGAAGACGAGATCAAGCGCGCCTACCGGCGCCAGGCAGTCAAGTACCACCCCGACAAGAACCCGGGCGACAAGCAGGCGGAAGAGCGCTTCAAGGACCTGGCCGAGGCCTACGCCACGCTCTCCAACGGGGAGAAGCGCGCCGCCTACGATGCGGCGCGCCGCGGCGGACCGGCGTTCGAGGCGCCCGGCGGTCCGGCGGGACCGCGCGGCGGGTGGACGATCGACGAGATCCTGCGCCAGTTCGGCGACATCTTCCAAGGCGACTTCGGCGAGTCGTTTCACCGCCGCCGGCCGGCGGGACGCCCCGGGGCCGACATCGAGACCGAGCTGGCGGTCGACTTCCGCACCGCGGCGCTCGGCGGCAAGGTGCGCGTCGCGATCACCGGCGAGGCGCCGTGCCCGCGCTGTGAGGGGCGCGGCCACTCCGGCTCACCCGCCGTCTGCCCGACGTGCCACGGCAGCGGGCGGGTGACGCAGCGCAACCGGGGACGCGGGCAGCTCTTCTCGGTCACCAACGCCTGCCCGACGTGCGGTGGCTCCGGACATGCGCCCGGCAGCCAGTGCCCAGAGTGCGGCGGACGCGGGACGACCGAGCGCACGCGGCACGTCACGATCAAGATCCCGCCCGGCACCGACGACCGCGCGACGCTGCGCCTGCGCGGGCTCGGCGGGGCCGGGCGCGGGCAGGCGCCGGCCGGCGACCTGCTCGTCCACATCCACGTGCACCCCGATCCGGTCTTCGCTCGACGCGGCAAGGACGTCCTCGCCGACGTCGATGTCCCGGTGTCGACCGCAGTGCTCGGCGGGAAGGTTCCCGTGCGCACGTTGCACGGCGAGGCGCGGCTCAACGTTCCGCCCGGGACGTCGTCGGGCACGCGGCTCTCGCTACGCGGGCAGGGCATCCAGGGCGGGAATCACATCGCGCGGGTGCGGATCGTCGTGCCGCGCGCGCTCTCCGACCGCGAGCGGGAGCTCTACGAAGAGCTGCGCCGGCTCGAGGGCTAGGGCCGCCGACGCGGGGCCCATCGACGCGCGTGAGGAGATCGCGATCGGTCTCGGCACGAGCTCCCACGGCGAGCGTGCTTCGCACGCGTGCGGGCTGCTCTCGAGGCGGAGAGACCTGGCGAGTTCCCCTCCCCTACCCGCGGGCCCTAGAGCCAACGCTTGCGCCGGAAGTAGGCAAACATGCCGCCGCCGAGCAGCAGGATGACGAGCCAGAACAGGGGATAGCTCCACTTCCAGCCAAGGCCGGGCATGTGCTCGAAGTTCATCCCGAAGACCCCGGCCAGGAAGCCGAGCGGGATGAAGACCGTCGCGATCACGGTCAGGACCTTCATCACTTCGTTCATCCGGTTGCTGACGCTCGAAAGGTAAAGGTCCTGCAGGCCGGTCAGCATGTCGCGATAGCTCTCGATGCCGTCGATCACCTGGATCGTGTGATCGTAGACATCGCGCAAGAAGGGTTGGATCTCAGCGCGCACCAGCGGTACGTCTTCCCGCGTCAGCGCGGCCACGACCTCGCGCAGCGGCCAGATCGCCCGGCGCAGGAGAATCATCTCGCGCTTGAGCCGGTGGATCGATGACAACAGCTCGGCGCGCGGATCCTCCATCAAGGCCCGCTCGAGTGACTCGATCTCTTCTCCGATGCGTTCGAGCACGACGAAGTAATGGTCGACGATGGCATCGAAGAGCATGTAGGCGAGGTAGTCAGCTCCCATCCGCCGCGCCCGCCCCTTTCCGCGACGGAGGCGTTCACGCACCGCCTCGAAGACATCGCCGGCGCGCTCCTGGAAGGAGATGACGTAGCCGCGCCCGAGCACGAGGCTGACCTGCTCGGTCGCCACCTCGAGCTTCTCCTCGTCGAAGGAGAGCATGCGCAGGACGATGTAGACGTACTGCTCGTAGTCTTCGAGCTTGGGGCGCTGTTGGGTGTGGACGATGTCCTCGAGCACGAGCGGATGGAGCTCGAAGTGCTGGCCCAATCGCTCGAGCTGAGCGGTGTCGTGCAGGCCGTCGATGTTGATCCAGGACACCGTCGGCCGCTCCTTGAGCGGCAGGCAGGCGTCCACGCTGGTGGGCTCTTCCTCGGTCAAGCGCTCCGCGTCGTAGTCGAAGTAGCGCACACGAACCCGTCCCTGGCGCGGTTCGCCAACGTAGGTAACCGTACCCGGCGCGAGGCCGGCGCGCTTGGCGGACTTCTGGAACCAGCGGCTCATTGTTTCCTCCTTGCCTGCGTCCCGCGCGGGCCGCGGGCCGGCTTCCCTTGCCCTCCGGCTGCATTCTTGGCCGCTTTGCGTCCCAGGGCAAGTGACCCCGACCGGGCAGATGTGGGGCACGCGGGGTGGCCGCTGCTCGGCGGCGACGTGGGCGGGGCGCTGGTCGGCGGCGGTGGTGTGTGGCAGACTGGCTTTCAGTCGCAGTGAGGCGGGAATAGATCTCGGGCCGCGCGTGGTAGTAACGGGGGGAGAGGCGTGAGCGAGGGTGGACCGACGAGCCCCGAACACGAGGCCCACCGGGTCGCGGCGGCGCTCGAGGGTGACGCACAGGCCTTCGCGGCGCTGATGAAGCGCTACCACGGCCCGTTGCGCCGGCTGCTGCGCGGCATCGTACGCAATACAGAGGATGCCGAGGACCTCGTCCAGGAGACCTTCCTGCGCGCCTACCGCTTCCTGCATCGCTTCGAGCAGGGGCGGCCGTTCGGCCCCTGGCTGATGCAGATCGGGGTCAACCTGGCGCGCAATCACCTGCGCCGCGATCGCCGCGAGGTCGCGCTCGATGTGCGCCGCGGCGGACGGGCGGACGCCGGAGACGCCGGGGACGGCGATGCGCACGACGGCGTCTGGCTGGCCGACTGGGAGACAGTCGCCCGCCAGGAGCGCTCGGCGCTGCTGCGCGCAGTGCGCCGCACGCTGGCCGAACTGGCACCGGAACAGCGCGTCGTGCTCGAGCTGCGGCTGCTGGCTCAGTTGAGCTACCGGGAGATCGCCGCGACGCTGGCGATCCCGATCGGGACGGTGATGTCGCGGCTCAACCGCGGCCGGCGCCAGCTGCAGGCCGCCCTGGAAGGGGAAAGGAGCAGGCCGAATGACGGCGACGTGTGATTGGGTGCGCGCACGCTTGACGCGTTTCGCAGACGGCGAGCTACCGGCGGCCGAGGCGGAGCGCGTGCGCGAGCACCTCGCCCGCTGCGCGGCCTGCGCGGCGCGGCAGGCGACGCTGGCCGCCACCGATGCTCTCGCCGGCACGGTGGCCGGCGAGGCACGGCCCGAAGACGAGGCCGCCTTCGATGCGCTGCTCGCGCGCTTCCAGAACGAGCACGATCTCGCCGCGGCCGAGCGCCGGCGCCGAGAGGAACAGGCGCTCGAGCACGAGCACCGCGCCGGGCAAGAGGGGCGCGCCGCACCGCCAGCCCCCGCCACCTCGGCCGACGATGCCCCGCCGACGCCCGAAGCGATCGCCGCTGCGCCGCTCGAAGCGGATCTCTACCGGCGGACGGACGAAGCGGGCGACGCTCAGCCGGCAGGCCGCGCCCCCCGCCGCCGGCGCCGCCTGACGATCCTCCCCTGGCGCTGGATCGGGATCGCCGGCACGGCGGCCGCGGCGGCCCTGGTGACGATCGCCGTGCTGTCCCGCGATCCGGATCTGCCGCACCGGGCGCTGGCGCCCGAGCTCGACATCGCCCCGCCCGCCGCGCGCGAGGCGGCCGACGACACCCCTCCCGCGGCGCCCAACCCGGAGGCGCTCGAGACCGCCGGGCAGGCCGCGCCACGCGCGCGCGGCAAGTCAGAGGCGCGTGCTTCCGGGGCCGAGACGCTTGACCGAGCAGCCGTCCCGGAGGCACCCGCCGCGCGCACCGAAGCGGTCGCCCGGGTCGAAGCCGCCGCTCCGACGGCCGAGTCGCCCGCGTCCGACGCCTGGCCCCTGCTCGAGCGCATTGCCGGCCACGCCGACCCCGCGGCCGACGGCGAAGCCCCGGCCGCGCTGCGCGCGATGCTCACCGAGGCCGAAGCGCAGCTCGCCCGCTGGTCGCAGGCGAACGAGCGCGGGGCGGCCGCCGTTGCGCGGGCACGCCTCGCTTCCCCGCGCACGCACCTCGTCCTGGCCGACGCCTGGTACCGCCTCGCCCGCGCCCGGCCGGAGGCCCCGGCGCGGCTTGACGCCTTCTCGCTGGCGGGCGATTCCACCGCCGCCGGGCGCGCCGCCGCCGCCTACCGCCGCGCGCTGGCCGCTGACGACGACGCCCGGGGCGAGGACGCGCCGCCCGGCGTCGTCCCCCTCTCGCCGCGCCTGCGCGCGCACGTCGAACGGCGCATCGCTGCGCTCACAGGCGACGAATAGCGCCTGGCCCAGATCCCGCGCCGGGGCGCCGGCTTCCGCCCGGCTGCGCTAGAGCACGCGGCGTGCGGTCCAGATGCGGCGGCGCCAGTAGCGCTCCTCCAACGAGGAGAGTGTCACGCCCGCGTGACACGAGGCGTGCACGAACTTGCCCGCGCGCAGGTAGATGCCCACATGATGCTCGTGGGGGGCGGTGCGAAAGAAGAGCAGGTCGCCCGCGCGCAGCTCGCGCGCCGAGACCTTGCGCCCGCGCGTCGCGATCTGCACCGCGCGCCGCGGCAGCTCGAGATCAAATAGCTCAGCGTAGAGCGCTCCGACGAAGCCGGAGCAATCGGCGCAGCGGCGATCGGTGCCGCCGTAGCAGTAGGGGGTCCCGAGCCAAGACTCGAGGCCGCGTTCGATCCGCCGTTCGACCGGCGTGCGCGGAGGATCGAGGGGATAGGCGAGCGGCGGCAGCGGGCGCGTGCAAGCGGTCAGGGAAGCGACCAGCAGCGCCACCGCCAGAGCGGCACTCCCCCATGCGAGCGCCCGTACAGCCGACCTGCCGGCCGTGTGCGCCCTCCCACGCGTGGCCCGCGTCACACGCGGGCGACGATCTCGCCTTCCAAGGGGCAGAACGACTCGCATCCGTCCGCCGTGATTCGATACGTGTTCTCGACCCCGACCGGGCCAACGCCGGTCAGGAACGCCTTCGGCTCGACGGCGATCACCATGTTCTCGGCAAGCTCGAGATCGACCTTGGCCGCCAGGATCGGGAAGCCGTCGAGATCGAGCCCGACGCCGTGACCGAAGAACTTCACTTGGTTCTCACCGTAGCCCATGAACCCCTCGGGCAGTCCGCGCTCTTGCGCCCAGGCGAGCGTCTCGCGGTAGATCGCGCCGCAGTTGGCGCCGGGTTTGAGCTGCGCTTCAATGCGCGCGAGCACGTCGAGGCAGAAGCGCTGCGCGCGCGCCGCCTCTTGCGGTACCTCGCGCCCGACGGCGAAGAGGCGCGTCGTGTCGGCCTGGTAGCCGTTGTAGGAGGAGACCATGTCGATCATCACCGTCTCGCCCGCGGCGAGCTCTTTGCGTCCCGCCCCCGAGACCGCCGTCGGATAGAGCCCCTCTGCTCCATCGGGCCCGTCGAAGTTCGTCGGGTAGAGCCCCCCCGCCCCCGAGACGACGTAGATCATCCCGAGCTCGAGCCCCGGGCGGCGGATGCGCAGCGTGCCGGGATGCCCCCCCAGACGCAGCCGCTTCTCGATCTCGGCGCTCACCTCGAGCTCCGTCGCACCCAGGCGCAGGAGCTCGGGCGCCGCCGCCAGCACGCGATTCGCCTGCTCGGCCGCGCGCGTGATCTGCGCCAGCTCCCACGCGCTCTTGACCGCCTTCTGCAACCGGATCGCGAGCGCCAAGTCGACCGCCTGTGCGCCGACCTTCTCGGTCAGCCAGAGGTAGGTCGGCGCCGGGGTCACGTCGAGGGCAAGCCCGACGCGCGCGCCGCGCACCCCGCGCTCCTCCAACAGCGCGGCCAGTCCGCGGCGGCCCGGGAACGGCTCCACCGGCAGCGGCGACTCCTGCTCGGCCCGCGAGAAGCTCTTGCGCGCGTAGAAGCGCGCCTCCCCCGCGGCCGGCACGAGGAGCACGCCCTCCTGGATCGTTCCCGCGTAGTAGAGCCGGTCGGTCAGATGATCGATGTAGGCCAGCGCCACCTCTTCGCGGGCGAGCGTCTCCTGGAGCGCACGAATGCGCGCGGCGACCTCTGCGCGCGGGACGAGATGGGCGGTGTGTCGCTCGAGTGGCTGCATCGAGTCCTCCTTCCAGGGTGATGGCTGGCGCCAAGAGTGCCACCCCGGCGCCGGCCTGCCAACCCTGCAGCTTGAACGCTGGGGGCCGCCTCGGCTACTGTGGCACGGCGGTTCCGCCGGGGGCGGAGCCGGGATGGGTGGGCCGGCGCGCGGCGCGTTCGCCGCCTCCGCGGCACCACTCGCGAGAGGAAGATCGATGGTCGCCGATACCTCGAGCGCTCCCCAGCCGCAGCGCGAGATCTCGCTCTACGTCCACATCCCCTTTTGCCATTACAAGTGCCGCTACTGCAGCTTCTACAGCGTTCGCGGCGGAGCCCACGACTACGACCGCTTCTTGACCGCGCTCGCGAACGAATGGCGTCTCGTGCGGGAAGACGAAGCCCTCGACGACGCCCCGGTGCGCGTCGCCAGCCTCTACGTCGGCGGCGGCACGCCATCCGTGCTCGGTCCCGACCGCCTGGAACGGCTGCTTGCCATCCTGCGCGAGGGACCGCGCTGGCTCGAGACGTGTGAAGTGACGTTGGAGTCGAACCCCGAGAGCGTCTCGCCCGAGTTGATCGGCGGCGCGATCGCCGCCGGCTACAACCGCGTCAGCGTCGGCGCGCAGAGCTTCGATGAGAAGATGCTGCAGCTACTCGGGCGCATGAGCACGCCCGACCGCGTGCGCGCCGCGCTCGACGTCGTGCGCAGTGCCGGGTGCCGGAACATGAGTATCGATCTCGTCTACGGCTTGCCCGGCATGACGATGCAGACCTGGCGCACTTCGTTCGAAGAGGCGCTGCACTGGCAGCCGGAGCATCTCTCCGCCTATCAGGTGACGCCGGAGGAAGAGACGATCTTCCATCAACTCCTGCACGCCGACCGGTTCGAGACCCCACTCGACGAGGATGCCTACCTGCAGTACGAGGCGTTCCGGCAGACGTTGACCGAGGGGGAGTACGAGCAGTACGAGCTCTCCAACTTCTGCCGGCCGGGCCATCGCTGCCGCCACCATCTCGACGTCTGGCAGCGGCGGCCCTACTACGGCCTCGGTCCGGCGGCGCACTCGTTCAACGGCGAGGTGCGCTGGTGCAATGCCGCCGACCTGCCCGGCTACCTGGCGCAGCTCCGCGAGTCGCCGCGCCGTCCCTACCGCGAGCGCTACCGCCTCTCCCGCTCGGACGAGATCCGCGAGCTGATCCTGCTCGGCCTGCGCCGCGCCGAGGGGCTCACTTGGACCGAGATCGAAGCGGCCGGAATCGGCGGGCGGGCGCTCGAGCGGGCCACTCGCCGCGCCCGCTTCCTCGCCGGCACTGGGTTCATGGAGATCGACGACACCGGCGCCCGCGTCACGCCGCAGGCCTACTTCGTTGCCCACAACGTTTTCGGCGAGCTGCTGCAGGCGATCGAGAACGAGACTTCTCCCGTGGGCGCGCACGAGTCTGGCTAGACCGACGGGTGCCGACGCCTCCCCAACACCCCCTTGCGCCACAGCCTTGCAAGTCGGAGCCGCCTCGAGCGAAGGCCATACGGCGCCGTCTGTCTTGGGTCCGGGGGGGCGCTGCAACCCCACGCCCGCGGCCCGCGTCTAGCTAGTGTTCCCCGGCCGCGACATCCGGGCCACCCGCACCGATGCGAGAGGAGTCCCCATGCCCAGCGAGCGAGGGTGCCGATTGGCGCGCGTGCTCTGGATCCTGGCCGTCGTCTATGTGGCGAGCGGCCTCGCCGCCGGCGCCCGCGCCCAGGGCGCGGCGCCCTTTCAGCCGACGTTTCTTCCCGGTCTCGAAGTCCGCCGCGCGACCGGCGCAATTCGGATCGACGGCGATCTGGATGACCCGGGCTGGATCGGCGCCGCCGTGGCCGACGGGTTCACGCAGCATTCGCCCGGCGACTTGCTCGAACCGCCGGTCCATTCCGAGGCGTGGGTCACCTACGACGACGAGAACCTCTACGTCGCGCTGATCGCCGCCGACGATCCGGGGGAGGTGCGCGTTTCCTGGTGCGAGCGCGACGCGATCTTCCGCGACGATTACTTCGGGATCATGCTCGAGACCTACGGTGACCTCGCCTGGAGCTACGAGTTCTTCGTCAACCCCTACGGCATCCAGGGCGACCTGCGGGTCAACAGCGACGGCTCCGAGGAGATCGGCTTCGATCTGATCTGGCAGTCGCGCGGGCGCATCACGCCCGACGGCTATCAGGTCGAGCTGGCGATCCCGTTCGCCAGTCTGCGTTTCCCGGATCGAGCCGAGCAGACGTGGCGCTTCAACGTCTGGCGCGACCATCAGCGCGAGGTGCGCCGCCGCTACACGTGGGCGGCGATCGACCGTGACATCAGTTGCTGGATGTGCCAGTGGGGCACCTTGACCGGCGTCAGCGACATCACCCCGGGGCGCAACATCGACCTGATCGCCAGCGGCGTCGGCTACCAGACCTACCGGCGCGAGCCGCCGCACGACCCCCACGGGCCCTTCGAGCGCGAGGATCCGGAGGGACGGCTCTCGCTGAACGCACGCTATGGAATCACGTCGAGCGCATCGGTCGAAGTGGCGGTCAACCCCGACTTCAGCCAGATCGAATCCGACGCCGGGCAGATCGACGTCAACTCGACCTTCGCCCTCTTCTACCCTGAGCGCCGGCCCTTCTTTCAGGAAGGGAGCGACCTCTACGGCACCTGGATCGATGCGATCTACACGCGCTCGATCAACGACCCGCAGGCGGCGGTCAAGCTGACCGGGACCTTCGGACGCTACGCAGTGCTCTATCTCCTCGCGCGCGATCGCAACTCACCCGTGCTCTTGCCGGGCGAGGAGCGCAGCTACCGCCCACTGGCGCGCAACGCGATCCACGATGTGGCGAGCTATACGAATATCGTTCGCCTGCGGCGGACGCTGCTCGAGAACTCCTACGTCGGGTTCCTGGCGACCGACCGCCGCTTCGACGAACGCTTCGACGGCAGTGGTTCGACCGCCGGCATCGACGGACGCATCCGTTTTCATCCAACGACCCAGCTCGAGTTCCAGGCCGTCGCCAGTCACACGGAAGAACCGAACGACACGACGCTGACGGCCGGGATCAACTCGATCGTCTTCGACCGCGCGGGCCATACGTATGGCTTCGACGGAGAGACGTTTTCGGGCCATGCGCTCTACGCCAGCCTCGAACGCGAGACGAGCCACTGGAGCAACGACCTCGACTTCTGGGAATACAGCCCCGCCTTTCGCACGGCGAACGGCTTCACGCGCCAGAACCACTACCGGCAGGTGATCTACGCCAACAGCGTCTACTTCCGGCCCAACCGCGACCTGCTCGTCGAGTGGGGCCAGAATCTCAATCTCGGGCGGCGCTGGAACTACGACGGTGAGTTCAAGAGCGACTGGATCGATGCCTCCCTCTGGACCTCCTTCGTCACCCAGACGCACGTGGCGACGGGCGTCGAGTTCTCGCGCGAGGCGTACGGGGGCCAGCGCTTCGACAATCTGCTGGCCGCCTGGATCGACGTCGACTCCCACCCGAGTGAATGGGGCGAAGGGGGCTTCTACGTGCGCCGCGGGCGGACGATCTACCGCACTGCCAGCGATCCGCGGACAGCCAACGACTGGGTCGCGGAGGCGTGGATCTCGCTCAAGCCGCATGCGCGCATGCGCATCCAACCGAGCTTCTCCTACTACCAGCTCGCGGAGCGCCGCGGCGGGGCGACGATCTTCGACGGCTACATCGCGCGCACGCGGATCACGTTCCAGTTCACGCGCGAGCTCTTCCTGCGCCTGATCACGCAGTACGACGACTTCGACCGCGCCCTCGATCTCGAGCCGCTGCTCACCTACCGCCTCAATCCCTTCACGGTGCTCTATCTCGGCGCGAACAGCCGGCAGGTCGAGTTTCCCGCCGGCGCGGGCGCGGGCGATCGTCCGGACGCAGCGGGATTGCCGGCGGACCGCTGGAAGCCGACTCAGCGACAGTACTTCGTCAAGGTGCAGTACCTGCTGCAGCTCTAGCGCGGAGCCCCGCATCCGCGTCGCGGCAGCGTGGGCCGAGCGCCCACGCGCGGCTAGGCGCGCTTGCCGACCGCGGCGAGGTAGATCAGGAACTGGTCGCGGCCATCGAGCTCGAGCAGGGCGTTGGCCGCCTGGTCGTCAAAGGCGGCGACGGCGCAGGCGCCGGCGCCGACCGCCTCGGCCGCCAGGTAGAGGTTCTGCGCGACGTGCCCCGCATCGAGGTGCAAGTAGCGGTAGCCGCGATCGCTGTAGCGCCAGGTCATGCGATAGGGAACCGCGACCCACAGAAAGGTGGCCGCGCTCGCGGCAAGGAAGCGCTGGTCGTAGCAGGCGGCCACCAGGCGCTCGTCCCAGTCATCCGCCGTCGCCAGCGGCAGCAGACGGTGGCGCAGCGCATCGTAGTGATAGAGACCCGCCGCGAGACCGGCGACGCGGTGCACGCGCACGCGCGTCTCGAACGCGTGGCGCGCACCGGCCGAGGGCACGGGGCGCAGCGTGGCGCGGCGTTCGATCAGCCCCTTGACCCCCTGGGTCGCCCAGAGCAGGAAGGCGAATTCGTCGAGCGCGAGTGGCGCCTCGGCGTAGGCGCGCAAGCTCGTGCGCCGCGCGAGCAGATCGCCGAGCGCCGTGCCGGCCGCCCCCAGTCGCGTGGAGGAAAGGAACTCCTCGGGCGGCGGCAGCACCACGGCCTCACCGACCACCGCCGGCAACGCCTCCAGCGGGGGCTGCGGCAAGCCGCGTTGCTGGTCCGGCAATTGGAGCCGCGCATGTCGTGTGGCGTTCATGAACTCCTGTCCGCTTCCCCGCGCCATGGGCTCTACTCCTTCGTCCGCTGCGCGGCGTCGCCCCGCAGGCGCAGCACGCGCTGCAGGGCGGCTAAGTCCGCGTCGCCCAAGCCGCGCCCGATGCCCTCGCGATAGAGCTGGAAGAGCGCGTGGCCGAGCGGCACCGCGGCGCCCGCCGCATCGGCCGTCTGCAGCGCAAAGCGGATGTCCTTGGTCATGTGCTTGTAAGGAAACTGCGGCGGGTAGTCACCAGCCAGCAGCATCTCGCGTTTCAGCTCGAAGAGACCGCAGTTCAACGGACCGGCGAGAAACGTCTCGAGCAGGAGCTCGCGGTCGATGCCGCACGCCGCGCCGAATTCGAACGCCTCGCACAGGCCGCCCATCATGATCCCGAGCAGGAGATTGACGGCCATCTTCATTTCGCTGCCGCGCCCGACGTCGCCGCAGGCAACGACGCGTTTGCCGAGGGCGAGAAACATCGGCTCCAGGCGCTCGATCAGCTCACCCTCGCCGCCAGCGAGCACGACGAGCGTTCCCTCTTCAGCCGGCTTCTTCGAGCCGGAGACGGGCGCATCGAGATAGGGAATCCCCTCGGCCGCCAATCGCGCACCCAGCGATCGCGCGTAGGCGGGCGAGACGGTGCTCATGTTGACGAGCGCGGCCCCGGGGGCGAGGCCAGCGAGCACGCCGTCGGGTCCGGCGAGCAGTTCATCGACCGCCTCGGGCCCGGTGACCATCACGATCACCGCCTCCGCGCCCTCCGCCGCCGCGCGCGGCGTTTGCGCGTGCGTCGCACCGGCGGCGACCGCGCGGTGAGCCTTCTCGGCGGTGCGATTGTAGACCGCGAGCCGGTAGCCGGCCGCGAGCAGGTTGAGGCTCATCGGCAATCCCATGATGCCGCTGCCGAGAAAAGCGAGCTGTGTCATCCCTACCTCCGCGTTCGATGCAGTGTTCAAAGCAGTATAGCGAACGGCATCGCACCACCCAATCCATTGCCGAACAGGCGACTCCAGCAAAGGTGCATTTGTGCGCTAAGCCAGAAGCGTCAGGCCGTTAACACCTTGCCACACAATCAATTAAGGCGTTACTATCCTGCTGTTCCGGCACTCCGCACGTGCCACGTGAATGTGCTTCGCGACATCCACACTGTCGCATGGGAAAGGGAGGGAGTATGCGCACTGCAGCAGTTTGTCTCTTCGCGCTCTGCATCGGTTTGACGGCATCGTCGTACGCGACCGACCTCGACAACAACGGCATCGCGGGCGATGAGGTCGCCATCGACCCGGGCCTCTTCGAGGGCGACACCGATCGCACCGACACGGTCATCTTCCCGACGTCGCAGGACACGTGGGAGATCTACTACTACCCCTACTGGTGGCATGTCGGCGACACGGTCCATGGAGATCATGACGTCTCGCTGACAAGCGTCAACCACGCCGACGTCGAGTTCTACCTCGTCTACAACAGCCTCGTCCCCGACTGCGGCTTCGTCGATCTCGAGTTCCAGATCGACGGCACCGTGGTCGGCACGCTGACCGTCTGGCCCGAGGACAACATGGGCCCGGTCAACGCCTCCTTCGACTTCGCGGACATGACGCCGCCCTTCGAGCTGCGCTACCACGAAACGAACCTGGTAGCTCCCGGATGCGGCAGCATCTCGCTCGACGAATCGGGGATGAACACGGTTACCTTCTCGGGTGGGCCGTCTCCGGCGGAGCCGCCGAGCTGGACGGCAATCAAGGCGCTCTTCCGGTAGCCACACCCCTCGACAGCATCGTGGCGTGGCGGCGCGTCGCTTCGGCGGCGCGCCGCTTGCTTGCCAGTGTCTTCATGTGGCCGCGTCACGCAGCCGCTTAGCCGCTGCCACTGATGTATTTCTCGAGCTCCTCGATCGTGAAGCGCTGATCCGACATGATCGCCTTGACGACGTCGCCGATGCTGATCACGCCGACGAGGCGATCGCCCTCCATGACCGGCAGGTGGCGCACGTGCTTCTCGGTCATCAAGCCCATGCAGTCATCGACCGTCTCATCGGGACTGACGAAGAGCACGCGCGTCGTCATCATCTCGCGTACGGGCGACGTCCGCGATGAACGGCCGGCGAGGATGACGCGGCGCGCATAGTCGCGTTCCGAAAAGATCCCGACCACGCGCCGGCCCTCGGTCACGATCAGCGCTCCGACTTCCTTCTCCGCCATCGTCTGCAACGCGTCGTAGACGAGCGCGTCGGGTGCGATCGTCCAGACGTTTGAGCCTTTCGTTTCCAAGAGACGGGCGACCTTGGTCGTGGCCATGGAGCCTCCTCTACGTTCGGGCGACCGGTGGGCATGCGCGCCAGACGACTCATCCCGGCGTGCCGCCATGTGCAAGACTTATTCTTAGCACAACTCAAGCTGTCGATGCGAGCAGCGGCGCTTCGTCCCGGGGACAGTCGCAGGCGAGATCGAGCGACGCTTGTCGTTCCCGCCGCGCCGCGCTACCGTAGCGCCGCTCGCGCACGCGCCGATCCGGGACGACGAGCTTTCGAAGCGAGCCGGGAAGGAGGGCTCATGCAGCCAGCTTGCATCTTCGGCCGTCTACGCTCGCGGCCTGACGCGCTTCGCCGCCGCAACCTCGGCGACGGTCGCACTCCTGGCCGCAGTGACAGCCGTGGGCACACCCGCGCTCGCGAACGCTATCAGTACCGCGCTCACGACCGCCGGCCGACGGCCACGACGCTGGCCCTCTTCCTTGCAGCGGCGGCGGTCTGCGGCGGCGGCGCCCACCTCACCGGCTGCGATGGCTCGGAGTCCGACCGCGCGGCGACGGCGGCGGCGCGCGCCGATTCGGCCGCCCGGGTCGAGCGGGCGCGCACCGCGCGCACGGCCTGGTGGAACGAAGCGCGCTTCGGGCTGCTCTTTCACTGGGGGCTCTTCGCCCTGCCGGGAGGGTTCTGGAACGGGCGGCCGCAACCGGTCCCGGGCGAGCGCTTGCTCGCGACCGGGATCGCTGCCGACGCCTACCGTCGCCTGGCCGAGCACTTCCGGCCGGCCGACTTCGACCCCGAGGCGTGGGTCGCGCTCACGCGCCGTAGCGGCGCCCGCTATTTGCTCTTCAGCGCCAAGCATCTCGAGGGCTTCCCGCTCTGGGACTGCGCCACGACCGACTACGACGTCGTCGCGGCGACGCCCTTCGGGCGCGACGTGACGCGCGAGCTCTCCCAGGCGTGCGAGCGGGCGGCGCTCCCTTTCGGCCTCTACTACGCCCTCGTCGATTGGAACCACCCCGACTACCTGCCGCGCCGCGCGAACGACCCGCGCCCGGCACAGACGGCCGACTTCGCACGCTACCTGGACGATGTCGAGGCGCACCTGATCGAGCTCGCCTCGGCCTACGGCCCGGTCGCCCTCTTCTGGCTCGCCGCGCCGGGCCGCACGGATGAGGCGTCGGCCTGGGGCCGGCGCCTGGCGCGCCCGATCCGCACCCGCCGGCCCGAGGCGCTACTCGGCGGCGCGTTCGGGCCGGCGGCCGATTTCACCGGCTTCACGGCGCGCCGTGCGCTGCCCGCCGGGCCGCGGACGACCGCGGGCCGGCCGTGGGTCTACCGCCTGCCAATCAATGCCTCGCCCGGCTTTCATCGCGACGCCACGCGTTGGAAACCGACGCGTGAACTGCTCACGACCCTGATCGAAACCGTCTCGCGCGGCGGGAACCTCTGGCTCGAGATCGGTCCCGACGCCAACGGCCGCGTTCCGCCGGCGGCCGTGGCGCGCCTGGAACAGCTCGGCGATTGGCTGGCGATCAACGGCGCCTCGATCTACGGCACGACCGCCTCGCCCTTCGCCGACCATCCGTGGGGCGGGTGCACGCAGCGCAGCGAGCCGGACGGGACGCGCGTGATCTACTTACACCTCGCGCGCCTGCCGCGCGGCGGACGCCTGGCGCTACCGGAGCTGCGCACCGTGCCGCGGCGCGCCTACTTCCTCCATCGCGCGAGCGAGGAACTGCACTGCAATCCGGAAGGCACCGGCGTCACGCTCGAGCTTGGCGTGCGCAAGCCGTTCGCCACCGTGCAAGTGGTCGTGCTCGAGCTGCCCGCCGCTACGACCGGCGCCGGCTAGGGTTCCGCCACCAATCGGCGCCGGCTAGGCTTCCCCCACGAGTCGCCGCCCGAGCGCCTCCGCATCGGCCAGCAGCGATTTCGCCGACGCGATCTCGCCTTGTGCGCCGCAGCTCGCGTGCACCCAGCCAACATACGTGAAGCGCAGGAAACGACAGATGTCGCGCACCATGCCGTGGGCGTTAAAGACGCCCGACGCGATTGGGTCGCTGGCCCCATAGGTAAACGCCGCGGCCATCCGGCGCCCGGCCAACACCGAGAACCCCTCGTTGCCCGGCAGCGCATACCAGCGGTCGAGGAAGACCTTGAGCTGGGCCGCCGCGCCGAAGAAGTAGATCGGCGCCGCAAGGATGTAGGCATCGGCCGCGCGCAGCTGAGCGAGCAGAGGAACCATGTCGTCCTGCAGCACACAGGTCGGCTCCGCCTGCGTGCGGCAGTGATTGCAGGCGCGGCAAGGTCCGATCGCGAGCTCGGACAGGCGCACCTTGGTGACGTGTGCCCCCGCCTGACGGCTGCCGGCGACGATCTCGTCGAGCAAGAGATCGCTGTTGCTCTGGGAGCGTGGCGAGGCCGAGAAGGCCAGGATCCGCGAGGCCATCGATTCTCTCTCCTTTTTCGCGGCCGGCGGGAATATCCCCCGCCCGGCGCCCTGTAGAGCAGTCGGTTCCGCTGAAGGCGGCAGGGCCGAGGGCTGTTGGCAGAGCCTAGCGAGAAAGGAGCTTACGATGCAAAGACTCACTTCCACCCAGGTACGCGCGCCGCACGCCGGTTTGCTCATCGCGTTCGCGCTGCTGCTCGCGATCCCCGCCGGCGCCGACGGCTTCGTCGTCGTCCGTCCCACGCCCGGAGTGCCGGCGCCGACGCCGCTCGCCGTCGCGTATCATCACGTCGACATCACGATCCGCGACCAGGTCGCTTCCGTTGCGATCGATCAAGTCTTCCGCAATCCGAACGCCGCGCGCCTGGAGGGCGAGTACCTCTTCCCGATTCCCGCGGGCGCCGCCGTCAGCGACTTCGTGCTCTACGTCGACGGCGAACCGCTGCACGCCGAAGCGCTCTCGGCCGACGAGGCGCTGGCGATCTACGAGGCGCTCGTGCGCCGGGCGATCGATCCGGCGCTCCTCGAATACGCCGGCCGCGAACTCTTCCGGGCCCGCATCTATCCGTTCGAACCTCATGGCGAGCGGCGCGTGAAGCTTGACTACGAGCAGCTCGTCGCGCGCGAGGGCGGGCTCTATCGCTTTGTCTATCCCCTCTCGACCGAGCGCTTCTCCTCGGAGGACCTCGCCAGCGCCTACGTGCGGATCGATGTCGAGACCCAGCGCCCGATCCGCAACGCCTACTGCCCGTCCCACGACGTCGAGATCGAGTACGTCGACAGCCGGCACTTGCGCGTCACCTGGGAGGCGACCGACACGCGCCCCGACACCGATCTCGTCCTCTACTACGCGCTGGCCGAAGAGCCGATGGACATCCGCTGGATCCCGTACCGCCCGGTCGGCGAGGAGGAGGGCTACTTCATGCTGCTCGCCTCTCTCGGGGGCGAACAGGAATTGCCCGTCATGCCCAAGGAGATCGTCTTCGTCGTCGACCGCTCCGGCTCGATGGATGGCCCGAAGATCGAGCAGGCACGCGCCGCACTCTCGCACTGCTTGCGCAACCTGAACCCCGGCGATCGATTCAACATCGTCTCCTTCGCCGGCACGATTGAGCGCTTCGCCGATCAACTGCGGCCAGCCTCGGCCCACTGGATCGACTTGGCGCTCGACTTCGTGGCGCAGCTCGAGGCGGGCGGGGGAACGAACATCGCCGCCGCGCTCGCTTCCGCGCTCGACCAGCGCTTCTCGCGCGAGCACGCCGCGCTGCTCGTCTTTGTCACCGACGGCCTGCCGACCGAGGGCGAGACCGACCCGCGCCGTCTGCTCGCCGCGCTGGCGGACGATCGGCACGCGCGTATCTTCCCCTTCGGGGTCGGCTACGACGTCAATGCGCCGTTGCTCGATCAGCTCGCGCTTGAGCATCGCGGTCGGCCGAGCTACGTGCGTCCCGATGAGGACCTCCAGTCGCGGATCAGCACCTTCTACGATCAAGTCGCCGATCCGCTGATGACCGGCCTCGAGCTCGAAATCAACGGCGTACGCGTGCGGGCGCGCGAACCACAGACTCTGCCCGACCTCTTCCGCGGCGGCCAACTGGTCCTCTTCGGGCGCTACCGTGGTGACGGCCCGGTCTCCGTCGCGCTCTCGGGACGGCTCGGCGGCCGGCGCCAGGTCTTCTCCGTGCGGCCCGAGACCGCGCCCGAGGACGCGGAGCGCGATTTCATCGCCCGCCTCTGGGCGACGCGGCGCGTCGGCTCGCTGCTGCGCCGGATCCGGCTCTACGGCGAAGAAGCGGAGCTGGTGGATGAAGTCAAACGCCTCGGTTTGCGCTTCGGCCTCGCCACGCCCTACACCTCGTTCCTGGTCGACGACCAGGCGCAGGGGCCGATGACCGAAGCGCTGCGCGCCGCCCCCAAGGCGCCGCTCGAGGAGTTCAAGGTCGCCGCCTCGGGGCGCAGCGCCTTCCGCTTCGCCCGCGCGGTCGATGCGATGGCTGCGGCCGAGCACGAGGCGCGCTCCGATCAAAGTGCCGCTGTGCGCCGCGTCCATGGACGCACCTACCGGCTCGAGCAGGACCGCTGGAGCGACATCGACTGCCCGACTGACGTCACGCCGGAGTCGATCACGGTCGGCGGCCGCCGCTACTTCCGCCTGCTGCGTGCCCATCCCTGGCTGGGCGCGGTCTTCGCCCTGGGCGAGCGCGTGCGCTTCCAGGTCGCGGGGGACTGGTACGAAACCCGCCCCGCGCGGTAACGTACCTGCTTTCACCATGGGACGCCCGCCGCCGCGCGGGCGTCCCGGGAGGAAGCAGGATGAACAACGAGCAACCCTCAGAGCCCTACAATGCGCACGGCGCCTACGGCACCCCCGCGCACGCTTCGCCCGAGGGCATCGTCTCCGGCTCATTGCACGAGGGCTGGGAAGCGTTCAAACGCGATCCGGTGCTGCTGGTCGGTTTCTTCCTGCTCAAGGTCGCCTTCGTCGTTCTCGCCTCCTGGTTGCTCAAGGGGGGGATCCTCGGCGACATCGTCTATCACGACGAATCGGGTTCGCTCTACGAGTTCCGCGAGCTGATCGTCACCGCCCTGATCGCACTGCTCGACGGCGTGCTGACCGCCGGCGTGCTCTTCGCCGCGCTGCACATCGTGCGCCGTGAGACGGCGCCCTTCATGATGCTCTTCGCCGGATTCCGACGCTTCGTGCCGCTCGTCGTCGTGCAGGTGATCACGCACACGCTGATCGGCTTCGGCATCGTCTTCTTTGTGCTGCCGGGGATCTTCATTGCGCTCGCCCTCGCGCAGTGGCCGTTCCTGATCATGGACCGGCGCACCGACATCCTCGATACGATCGAGGCGAGCTGGAAGATGATGCGCGGCTTCAAGACGGAGTTGCTGCTGCTCTGGCTGGTCTTGATCGGGATCAATCTCGTCGGTCTGATCCCGCTCGGGCTCGGGCTGATCGTGACGGTGCCCTTTACCTACGCCGTGCAAGCCGCTTTCTACGAACGCGTCCTCGCGGCGCAGGCGCAGGCAACCATCCCGCTCGCCTAGCGACGGCCGACCGCGCGCTACAGCCGCAGCGTTTCCGCGTAGCGGCGCCCCCACGGATCGCGCGCCTCGACCGTCACCTCCCGCGCCGCCGGGCCCGGCTCGGCGAAGAAGAGGTGATCGGTCGGGACCGGGTCGACCCAGCCGTGCTTCTCTGGCAGATCCGGGCCGCGCTGGCGTTCCACTGCCAGCGGATCGAGGGCCGTGCGCCGCGTCATGCGCCCCCGCCGTTCGCCATTCTCGTACCAGTCGACCTCCCAGCGCGCATCGGCGGTCCAGACGTTGGCGATCAAGGAGCGCGGGTGCGCCTCGCTCGCGCCGGGCGGATAGAGCCGCATCTGGTGCGCCAGCGAGTGACCGGTCGCCTTGTACTGCCACGAGAGCGAACTGCCGTTGACGGTGTAGATCGAGTAGCCATTGGGCGTGCCGTCGCGACAGATGTCGCCCGCCCACCAGGCGCCGCACAACGCGCCGCAGACGTGGATCTCGGCGCCCCCGTCGTGCAGGTACTCGCTCTCGTGCATGTGGCCGCAGATGATGTAGGCGCGGTAGGGGCGCAGGCGTTCATAGAGCAGCTCGCGGTTGGTGACGACGACGCTCTCATGCGGCGCCTCGCGCTCGTGGCGCACGTGGCTCTCGCAGTAGACGGGGATGTGCACAAAGACGACGACCGTGCGCCCCGGCTCGATCAGCGCGAGATCGGCGGCGAGCCAGTCGAGCTGCGCCTGGTCGACGTAGCCGATGTAGCCGCCATACCAGAAGACGTCGTCCAGCACGACGTAGTGCACGTCGCCGCGGTTGAAGGAGTAGTAGGTGGGCCCAAAGTGGCGCTCGAAGGTGCGCGTCGAGTGCGCGTCGGTGCGCGCCTCGGTATCGACGTCGTGATTGCCGAGCACCTGGAAGCAGGGCACGCCGATACGCTCCGCGGCACGCTCGTAGTCGGGGAAGAGCGTCAAGTCATCGAACATGATGTCGCCGAGCGCGGCGGCGAACGTCGGGCGCGGGCGTAGCCGCGCCGCCGTGGCGGCGATGTCGGGCACCGCCTCGGCGTGCAGGCGGGCGACGTCGGCGGCGTCGAGCACCTGCGGGTCGGCCAGGGCGAGGAAGGCGTGTTCGCGGTCGCCCCCCGGGAGCGGTTCGAGCGCGAAGTGGATCTCCTTGCCCGCCGCGGCGCCGGAGAGCGGGCGGTAGCAGCGGGCGGTCCCCTGCGGATGGGTCGGGACCGCGTAGCCGGAGGGGAGCGAGAGCGAGACGTAGCGCTGCCGGTTGCTGCTGGCGAAGGCGAAGCCGCCGTCGCGATCGGTGGCGGCGACGGTCACGCCGTCGGTGACCGCCACCCCGGGCAGGCCGCGCCCGCGGGCGGTCACGCGCCCGGCGACCTGTAGCGCCCGAAACGGGGCGCGCCCGGCGATCCGTTCACCGGCGCGGGCGGTGCGTTCGAGGGTGTGACCGAGGAGCGCGCAGGAACCCAACCCCATCTGCCGCAAGAAACTACGCCGATCGAGCATGCTCGCCTCCTCTCGCCCTGGCGCCGCGCCGCGCCTCGGTCCGCTCCGCGTCAAGCCCTCTTTGCCGCACAGTACGCAGGCCGCTCGCGCTTCTCAAGCGCGCCGCGCGGGGCCACGAAGTCCTAACCCGCGCCCGCTCAGGCCGCTGCCCCCTTTCTGGCCGATGCCCCCTTTCGGGCGGTGCCGCCCAGGGTGTATCATGGTTCCCTTTTGTCTGGAGCCGGGCCGGATCGACGCTGCACGTCGCCCCGCACGGCTTCGCTTCTGGGGGAGGATGGGATGCGCTTGATCGACCCGCATGGTGGCCGACTGATCGATCGGTTGGTGGTAGGGGATGCCGCGCAGGCGCTGGCCGAGAAGGCGGGCGGCCTGACGCGCGTCGACCTCGACGACCGTCAACTGGCCGACATCGAAATGCTGACGACCGGCGCGATGAGCCCGCTCGAGGGCTTCATGGTGCAGGAAGACTACGAGAGCGTCGTCGCGCGCATGCGCCTGGCGCGCGGTCTCGTGTGGACGATCCCGGTCACGCTGAGCGTCAGCGACGAAACCGCCGGCGGGATCAAGGAAGGCGACGAGATCGCCCTCTACGGCCCGGATGACGTCTTCCTGGCGACGATGCAGGTCGAGAGCAAGTTCAAGCCGGACAAGATGAAAGAGGCGCAGAAGGTGCTGCGCACGACCGACGACGCGCACCCCGGCGTCCAGTACCTGCAGCAGACGGGCGCAACCTATCTAGGCGGGCCGATCCAGGCCGTGCGCAAGCCGCCCCACGCCCAGTTCAATGACTACCGCCTCGACCCGAAGGAAACGCGCGTGCTCTTCAAGGCGAAGGGCTGGAAGACGATCGCCGCGTTTCAGACGCGCAATCCGATCCACCGCGCCCACGAGTACCTGCAGAAGTGCGCCCTCGAGATGGTCGACGGTCTCCTGGTTCACCCGCTGATGGGGGCGACGAAGTCCGACGACATCCCGGGCGACGTGCGCATGGCCTGCTACGAGACGCTGCTCGCCGGCTACTACCCGAAGGATCGCGTGGCGCTGTCGATCTTCCCGGCCGCGATGCGCTACGCCGGGCCGAGCGAGGCGATCTGGCACGGCATCGTGCGCAAGAACTACGGCTGCACGCACTTGATCGTCGGGCGCGACCACGCCGGCGTGGGCCAGTACTACGGCACCTACGACGCGCAGGAGATCTTCGCGGAATTCGCGGCGGAGGAGCTCGCGATTACGCCGCTGAAGTTCGAGCACGCCTTCTTCTGCAAGCGCTGCGGCAACATGGCCTCGATCAAGACCTGTCCGCACGGCAAGGAAGACCGGGTCTTTCTCAGCGGGACGAAGGTGCGCGAGATGCTCGGCCGGGGCGAATCCCTGCCCGAGGAGTTCACACGGCCGGAAGTGGCGGCCGTCTTGATGCGGCACGCGCAGCGCGGCTAGCGCCGCGACCGGACGCGGCGAGCGACGCAAAACATGCTGGCGCAACCAGCTTGGGCGGCCGATCGTTCCAGAGGGAGCGACCGCCGGCGGGCGGCGAGCCGGTGCGAGGGAACAGGCGCAAGCCTGTGGCGCGATGCGGGGCGCGGCCTCCCCGCGCGCGACCGAGGGTCGAGGGCCAGGCCGGGAACCGCGGGTACAAGCCGCGGTTGGAGACAAGACACCTGAAGGGAGCTGGCATGAAGGGTTTCACGCTGTGGTTCACCGGCTTGTCCGGAGCGGGCAAGTCGACGATGGCCGAAGCGGTCGCCAACGAGCTCAAGCGCCGCGGGGTCAAGACCGAGATCCTCGACGGTGACATCGTGCGCACCAATCTGAGCAAGGGCCTCGGCTTCTCCAAGGAAGACCGCGACATCAACATCCGCCGGATCGGTTTCGTCTGCAATCTCTTGACGCGCAACGACGTGGTCGCGATCGCGGCCGCGATTTCCCCCTACCGTTCGGTCCGCGACGAGAACCGCCAGTTGATCGGCCGCTTCGTGGAAGTCTACTGCGAGTGCCCCCTCGACGTGCTCGAGAAGCGCGACGTCAAGGGTCTGTACAAGAAGGCGCGCGCGGGCGAGATCAAGGGCTTCACCGGCATCGACGATCCGTACGAGCCGCCGGAAAACCCGGAGATCACGATTCACTCCGGCTCCGAGCCGGAGGCGGAGAGCATGCAGCGGATCCTGCGCACGCTCGAGCTGATGGACTACATCCCCCCCGATCCGGATGCGACCCAGATTCCGGAAGAGGAAGAGGAGCAGATCAAGGCGAAGCTCAAGAAGCTCGGCTATCTCTCCTAGCGGAGGCAAAGCCTCGACATGTCGATACGCAAACGGCTCGCTCTCGTGGTGTGCATCGCTGCGGCGGCCGGCGTTGTCTGCGTGCCTCCGGCGGCGGCCTATGTCGGGCCGGGCGCCGGATTCGCAGTCGTCGGTTCGCTCGGGGTCATCTTCGTCACGTTCTTCCTGGCGCTGGCGGCGATCATCACCTGGCCCTTTCGGGCCGTCTACCGTCTGATCCGCAGGCGCATGATCCGCACCCCGACCGACACGAAGCGCGTGATCATTCTCGGGCTCGACGGTCTCGATCCGGGTCTGATGCGCAAGTGGATGCGCGAAGGGCACCTGCCGACCTTCTCGAAGCTGGCCGAGCAAGGTTGCTTTCACAACCTGGCGACGTCGTTCCCTTCGATGTCGCCGGTCGCCTGGTCGACGTTTGCGACCGGCGTCGACGCATCGAAGCACAACATCTTCGACTTTCTGAATCGCGACATGCGCAGCCACATGCCGGTGCTCTCTTCGACCGACATCCGCAATTCGTCGCGCATGCTGCGCATCGGCAAGTACGAGATCCCGCTCGGCAAGCCGGCGATTCGTTTCCTGCGCCGCAGCAAGTCGTTCTGGCGCGTGCTCGGCGAGCATTTCGTGCCGTGTCACGTGCTGCGCGTCCCGATCACCTTCCCGCCGGAGAAGGTGCCGAACGGGGTGCTGCTCTCGGCGATGTGCGTGCCCGATCTGCGCGGGACGCAAGGCTCGTTCACCTTCTTCACGACCGACCGCGAGCGCGCCGAGGCGTTCGAGGGCGGCACGGTGATCCACGTCGAGCCGCGGGGAAACGTGATCACGACCGGGATTCCGGGCCCGGGCGATCCGCTGACGCGCGAACACGAGACGATGGTTGCGCCGCTGAAGATCGAGCTCGTGCCGGCGCAAAACGGCGCCGGGCCGCGCGCGCGGATCACGGTGCCGAACGAGACGATCGAGCTCGAGCAACACCAGTTCAGCGACTGGATCGCGCTGCCGTTCAAGGCCTCGCTGGGGCAGAAGGTGCGCGGCATCGTGCGCTTCCGCGTGATGGAGTTCGAGCCGCACTTCGGCCTCTACATGACGCCGATCCATCTCGACCCCGAGAGCCCGGCGATGCCGATCTCATCGCCCAACTTCTTCTCGCAGTACTTGTCGCGCTTGACCGGCCCCTACGCCACGCTCGGGCTCGCCGAGGACACCTGGGCGCTCAACGAGCGCGTGCTCGACGAGCAGGGATTTCTCGACTACGCCTGGCAGATCCACGAAGAACGCGAGCGGATGTGGTTCAACTCGCTCAAGAAGAACAAGAGCGGGCTGACAGCGGTCGTCTTCGATGCGACCGATCGGTTGCAGCACATGTTCTTCCGCTATCTCGTGCCCAACCATCCGGCCAACCGCGGCCGCGACGTCGAGCCGTTCAAGCATACGCTGCGTGATCTTTACATCCGCGCCGATGACGTCCTGCGCCGCACGCTCGAGTACGTCAAGGACGACAAGACCGTCCTCTTCGTGCTCTCCGATCACGGCTTCAAGCCCTTCATCCGCGGGATCAATCTGAACTCCTGGCTGATGGAGAACGGCTACCTGGCGGCCCAGAACGGGAAGGTCGACAAGTACTTCGACGGCATCGACTGGTCGCGCACGCAGGCTTACACGTTCGGCCTGAGCGGGATCTACATCAACCTCAAGGGCCGCGAGGGCAAGGGGATCGTCAAGCGCGGCGAGGAGTACGAGCGGGTCAAGGCAGAGTTGATCGAGAAGCTGACGGGCCTGCGCGATCCACAGACGGGCAAGGTCGGCATCCTGCGCGTTTACGACAACGCGGCGATCTACCACGGGCCCTACCGCACGAACGGGCCGGATCTCCTGATCGGCTATAACGTCGGCTACCGCGCCTCGTGGGACGGCGCGGTCGGCGTGGCCGACGAAACGATCTTCGAGGACAACACCAAGGCCTGGAGCGGGGACCACTGCATCGACCCGTTGACCGTGCCGGGGATCTTCTTCTGCAACCGCAAGATCGAGACGAACTACCCGAGCATCGCCGACTTCGCGCCGACCGTGCTCGAGCTCTTCGGCGTGCCGCGCCCCGACTATGTCGACGGCGTCTCGCTCTTCGACGCCGAGGCGTGCCGCGGGCGCAAGTCACTGCTCGATGCCTTCTTCCCGGCCGGCATCCCCAAGACGTTGCACGATCAGCTCGCGCTGAGCGTCTCGCACGACGCAAAGAATGCGGCGGTGACGGTGGAGGGCGTCGCGCCGGCCGAGGAGGCGGCGCCGGCGGGTGGAACTCCCGCGCGCGCCGGGAAGGAGGGCGTCGATGGCGAGTAGGACACGCACGCGGGTCGCGCTCTGGGCCGGGGCCATGCTGGCTCTCTGTGCGCTCCTGATCGCGCTCGGCCAGTCGCTCTCTTCGCACCCGCGCGTCGGGCTCAACCCCTTCATCGAATCCGCCCGCGCGCAAGGCCGCACGCCGCACTACGAGCGCGTGATCATCCTCGGGATCGACGGTGTCGACTACCAGCTCCTCAAGATGTGGATGGACGAGGGGCGCCTGCCGAATTTCGCGCGCCTGCGCCAGATGGGCGACTACAAGCCGCTCGGCACGAGCATGCCGCCGCAGAGCCCGGTTGCCTGGTCGAACTTCATCACCGGCATGAACTCCGGCGGGCATGCGATCTTCGACTTCATCCACCGCGACCCGCAGAGCTACTTGCCCTACTCGGCGCTCTCGGAAGTGAAGCCGCCGCCGGAGAGCGTCTCAGTCCTCGGAGTCAAGCTGCCGAACAAGATCGGCCTGCCCTTCAGCGACTACGTGCTCCCACTGGCCGGCGGCACGACGGTCAACCTGCGTCAGGGAACCCCCTTCTGGGACATCCTGACCGAGCACGACGTGCCGGCCGTCGTCCATCGCGTGCCGGTCAACTTCCCGCCCGTCTCCGCGGATGCGATCACGCTCTCGGGCATGGGAACGCCCGACATCCAGGGCACGAACGGGACCTACGCCTACTACACGAACAACCCGCCTGCCGACTGGGAGGGCGCCACCGGAGGCAAGATCTTCCTCGTCGACGTCGTCGACGGCGAGGTCGGTACCTTCAGCGGCGGTGCGCTCGAGCCGCCGCGGCTCTACGGCCCGCCGAACGACTTTGTCGACTACGAGGCGGCCCGCCGCCGCTCGGGCCGCAGCACGGCCTACCAGGACCGCAAGGCCTCGATCCCGTTCCGCGTCTTCGTCGACGCCGAGCACCCGGTCGCCAAGGTCGAGATCGCGGGCGAAGAGATCTTCCTCAAGGAAGGCGAGTTCAGCCCCTGGGTCCCGGTCGAGTTCTCGATGCTGCCGGCGCCGGGGATCATCCGCTGGGCGAAGCACGACCTGGTCAGCGTGCCGGGGATCGTGCGCTTCTACCTGAAGAGCGCGCAGCCCGACTTCGGGCTCTACGTCACCCCGGTGCAGATCGACCCCGCCAATCCGGCGCTGCCGATCAGCACGCCGGCCGAGTATTCACAAGAGCTCGCCGACGCGCTCGGCCGCTACTACACCCAGGGCATGCCGGAAGACACGAAGGCGCTCGAGAAGGACGTCTTCGGCAACGCCGACTTCATGCGGCAGGCGGATTTGATCGTCGAGGAGGAACGCGCCTTCGCGCAGTACGAGCTCGATCGCTTCGAGCGCGGCCTGCTCTTCCTCTACTTCTCGACCGTGGATCAGATCGGGCATGTCATGTGGCGCACGCTGCGCACCGAGGAAGGCCATCCGGCGCGCGACGAAGCGCTCGACGCCGCCTACGAAGAGGTCTACCCGCACCTCTATCAACGCCTGGATGAGGTCGTCGGGTTTGCAATGGACTACATCGACAACGAGACCGTGCTGATCGTGATGTCCGACCACGGCTTCTCGAGCTGGCGGCGCGCCTTTGACCTCAATCGCTGGCTCTACGAGGAAGGCTATCTCGCGCTGCGCCCCGGCGTGCCGCCAACGGAGGTCGAGTACCTGCAGGGGATCGACTGGAACAACACGCGCCTCTATGGCATCGGGATCAATGGGCTCTACGTCAATCAGCTCGGGCGCGAACGCTCCGGGATCGTTGCCCCCGGGCCGGAGAAGCAGGCATTGATGCGGGAAGTGGCCGAGAAGCTTGAGGCGATCGTCGACCCGGAGACGGGCCGTCATCCGATCACGCACGTTTTCATGAACGAAGAAATCTACGACGGACCGTACGCCGCCGACGGACCCGATGCTCAGCTCGGGTTCGACGTCGGCTACCGGCTCCTGGACGAAAGCGCCGTCGGCGGGATCACCGCCGCGGTCTTGAGCGACAACACGCGCCGCTGGAGCGGCGATCACTGTCAAGACTACCGGCGAGTGCCCGGCATCATCTTGTCGTCCGCGCCGATCCGCAAACCGGATCCGAGTCTCGTCGACCTCGCGCCGACCGTGCTCGAGATCTTCGGCGTGACGCCGCCGGCGGAGATGCAGGGGCGCGCCATTTACTAGCGGAGGGATCATGTTTGGCGGACCGAAGGTCAAGCTGACCAAGGAGCTCTACGAACGGGTCGAGAAGTACGCCAAACTCGCCGGCTATTCGTCGGTCGAGGAGTTCGTCGTCCATGCGCTCGAGATCCAGCTCGCGCAGCTCGAGGAGGCGCAGTCGGACGAGGAGATCAAAGAGAAGCTGAAGGGCCTCGGCTACTTGGCCTAGCGGCGCACCGCGGCGGGCAACGCGGCATTGCGCCGCGGCGACGCCGGATGCGCCGTCGGATCCGCGGAAGATCCGTGCGATCTCGAGAACCGGTTACCGTGTGAGGGACTGAGCCGATGTGGGTCATTGCCTCCATCGCGAATGCGATCTTCAACGTCCTCCTGGCGCCGTTTCGCGCGCTGCACCCGCTGATCGGGATCTTGGTCCTCTCGATCCTGACCGGCGTCGTGATGGTCTTCATCTTTGGCAAGACCTCGAACCAGCGCGCGATTCACTCGACAAAGAGCAAGCTGAAGGCGCATATCGCCGAGATCTGGCTCTTCCGCGACGATCTCCTGCAAATGCTGCTGGCGACGGTCCGCGTCCTCGGGCACACGAGCCGCTACTTCTTCCACAGCCTGCGGCCGCTGATCTTTATCTTCGTGCCGGTCTTGATCATCCTCGTCATGATCGGGATGCGCTACGAGCACCGCCCGTTCGTCGCCGGTGAGCGCGCCTTCGTCAGCGTCCAGGTCACCGACCCGACCTGGGCCCAGGGCGATCGGCTCGCGCTGACCGGTACCGACGGCGTCGCCGTGACAAGCCCGCCGCTGCGGATCCTGGCCGAGAAAGAGATCGACTGGCAGATCGAGGCGCGCGCGCCGGGGCGCCATGAGCTGACGCTCACCACGCCCAACGGCGAGGTCACCAAGGAGATCGTCGTCGCCGCGGAGCAGGACGCCCCGCTCGTACCGCTCGCGCCGATGCGCGGCAACGCCTTCTCGGGCGCGTTTCTGCAATTCCCAGCCGAGCCGCCCTTGCCGGGCGGGAGCGGCATTCGCCTGATCGACGTCGTCGGTTGGCCGCACCGCGAGATGGCCGTCTTCGGGCTGGGCGTCCACTGGCTGGTCGCCTTCTTCCTGCTCTCGATGGCCGCCGGCTTCGCGGTCAAGGACCTCTTCGGCGTCGAGGTCTAGGCATGCACTGGACCGAGCCCGACCCGCGCGGCTGCGTCGATCTGCACACGCACACGACCGCCTCCGACGGCAGTGAGACGCCGCGCCGGCTGTTCGAGATGGCCCGCGCGAAGGGGCTCAAGGCGCTCGGCTTCTGCGATCATGACTCGATCGGCAACGCGCGCGAGGGACTCGCGCTGGCCGCGGAGTTCGGCATCGAATTCGTCCCCGGCTGCGAGATCGGGATCGCCCATGACCCGGAGCGCGGATTGGTCGAGACCGATATCGTTGCCTACTACTACGACCCGGATCACGATGAGCTGGGCGACGTGCTGCGCCGGTTGCAGCGGGCCAAGAACGAGAAGCTCGATGGACAGCTCGAGCGCCTGGCGCGCGAGGGCCTGCGGGCGCCGAAGGAAGAGGTGCTCGCCCTGGCGCAGGGCGAGACAATCCGCCGCCCGCACATCTTCCGCGTGCTGACGAAGTACCATCCCGAGATCCGCCCCGACGTCTTCTATCCGAACACCGACTTCGGCGGCCCCTGGTACGTGCCGAAGAGCTTCAGTCTCACGCTCGAGGCGTGCGTTGCCCTCGTGCGCCGCGCCGGCGGTGTCACGGTGCTCTCGAGCCCCGGCTCCTACAACGGTCGCTACAAGCAGGACGGCACGCTGATCGATTCGGAAACGGATCGCATCGTCGCCGCCTGCGCCGCGGCGGGCGTCGAGTGTTTGGAGACGGTCTACACCTACCACTGCAACAAGCCCTACTTCCGCTCGCCGGCCGAGACAATCAGCCGCGAGGAGCTGAATCGCCTGATCGAGCACTACGAGGCGCTGGCCAAGCAGCACGGGATGGCGATGACCGGCGGTTCGGACTATCATGGGGTTTCGAAGCCGCAGATCGCACTCGGCGAGCTGCCGGTGCCTTACCGCTATCTCGAGCACCTCAAGCGAGCGGCGGGGCGGCTGTAAGCGGATCAAGATCTGGGCGAGCGCGGGTGCAGAGCGGCGCAATCGCCCGCGGGAGGGGCGATGAAGCGGCCGTGGCAGCACCTACGATCGATATCGGGACCCTGCATGCTGGCGATCGCGGTGCTGGCAGTCGCCGGAGCCGAACCGGCCAGTGCCGGGCTCTTCGGTGGCCTGCGCTACTCGCGCTTCGCGCCGCGTCTGGAGCTGCGCACGGGGACCTTCCCCGATGGCTCCCTCGAGCTGACGCTCGACGAGCACTCTGAGCTCGGACTGCTGGTCGGGATGGAGCAGGCGCTGCCCGATGCCTGCCTGCGGATCGGCGGCGAAGCAACGACTTCCGATGTCTCGCCGCTCGACTACAGCCGCGTTGCGCTCTTCATGGAAGCGCAGGTGCGCGCCCGGGACCGGGTCGGGCTGGGACTGCGCTTCACGACCGGCTTCGCGCTCTATCACTACCGCGACGATTGGTACCGGTGGGCCGCGGGCGAGCAATGGGTCTACCGCTTCGACGCCGAGGGCCGCAAGCCCTATTCCAGCATCGCGCTCGTTGGAAGCCTCGGCCTGCCGCTGCGCGCAACCGGGTACGACGCGCGGTTGCTGGTCGAGCCGGGCGTCGAGATCGGAGTGTTCCACACCAACGAACTGCTGGCGCGCGGAGAGCGCAGACCGACATCCTATGGGGGCGAGACGGAGACCGTCGACATGGAGATCCATCTCCCGACGCCGAAGTTCCTGCTCAGTCTGACGCTGCTCGTGGGCGACAGCGGAGGCGACTAGACCGGCGAGCACGAAGAACCCCGCCGGAGCGAGCGCATCCGACGGGGATCGGAACAGAGGCCGCTACTCAGCCGCGCAATCCGCGCCAGGCGCGGCGCCCATCTAGCCCAGCAGCCTGCGCCGCGCGACCCAAGCCCCCAGCAGCCCGCTGCTCAGCAAGAGCATCGCCGACGGCTCCGGGATCGGGGTCAGGTCGCTGTCCGTGTCCGGCACCAGCAGGTGGTGGTCGAGCGATCCGTCTTGCGGCGCTGCGAACGGGTCGCTGTCGTTCAGCGTGAAGCCGGCATTCCAGGCGGTGTTGGGACCGAAGCCGCCCGCGTTGCCGTTCTTCGCGTAGAAGTCGCCCCAGATCGGGGCGCGATCGGAATCGAACGCGAGCTCCGTGTTCAGGTCCCAGGCCTCGTCGAAGCGGATCCCGTAGACACGCTCGGGCATGTTGGGGTTGCCCGATCCGACTTCTTGCCAGCCGACGTCGAACAGGCTGAAGTCGCCGCTCGCATTGAAGATGTTGCCGGCGGTAAAGCTGGTCGAGGTCTCGAGGATGAAGTGGCTCGTCTCCCCCTTCGGGTGCCAGAAGAGATACGAATAGTGCCAGCTCTCGTCCGCGTTCTGGGTGACGGTCCACTCGATGCCGGTCGGGCCGGTCTCGATCCAGTTGCCGGTTCCGAGGATCGCGAGATCGGCCGCGAGCAGCGTGCCGGTAAAGGCCTGCGCCGGCAGCGCGGCCAGAGCGACGGCGGCCACGAGCAGCAGCGCGGTCAGCGCGAGGCGCCGGGTCGGAATACGATTCAAGGGGTGACGCATGATGTATGTCTCCGCAGTTGGCCCATGTATGCTTAGATCAGTTGGACAATTATACCAGGCGGGAGCCCGATCTGATCCGGGAATCGATCCAAGTGAACCATATTGTGGCGCTTAGGGGCTTCCTTTGTTCGGAGCCAAGCGGTGCCCGGCGGCCGCCGGGCCCGATCCGGCTCCCAGACAAGGGGTTAGCAGCACGATGCCCGAACTGCCGGAAGTCGAAACCTTCCGCCGCCGCCTGGCCGAGGGCGCGCCCGGCAGCGGGCCGCTGACCGGCCGACGCATCCTGCGCAGCCGGCTCCTCTGGCCGCGGACCCTGGCCGCGCCCGAGCCGCGCCGGTTCCACAGCGGGGTTCGGGGGAGGACCGTCGCGGCCGTCGAGCGGCGCGGGAAGTTCCTCGTTTTCCGCCTCGATCAGGGCGCGCTCCTGATCCACCTGCGGATGAGCGGCAGCGTCGTGCTCGAACCGCCGGGTACTCCGCTTTCACCCTACACGCGCCTGTGGCTCGCGCTCGATGATGGCCGGCGCCTGAGCTTCCGCAATCCGCGCAAGTTCGGCCGCGTCTGGCTGGTCGGTGACCCGCGCGAGGTCACCGGCGCGCTGGGCCCGGAACCGCTCGACCCGTCTCTGACGGCCGAGACGTTCGCCGCGCGCCTGCAGGCGAAGCGCCGATTGATCAAGCCGCTGCTGCTCGACCAGACGTTCGTAGCCGGACTCGGAAACATCTATGCCGATGAAGCACTCCACCGCGCCGGGATCCACCCGCTCAGCCGCTCCGATGCGATCCCGCCCGAGCGCGCGCGGCTCCTGTGGCAGAGCATCCGCCGCGTGCTAAGGGAAGCGATCCGCTACAACGGCACGAGCTTCGATGGGGCGTATGGCGGGGGCGAGTTCCTCAGCCGGCTGCGGGTCTACCAGCAGACGGGCCGCCCCTGCCGGCGCTGCCGGACCCCGATCGCCCGCACGCTCGTTGGGCAGCGCGGGACGCACTTCTGTCCGCGGTGTCAGACGTGAGACTGATGATCCGCTCCCTCTGCCACAGCCCACACGTGCGAAGCGTGGTCGCAAGAAAGGCCCGGCCCAACCTCTCTGCCGGATGAGTATGCATAGAGCGCAACCCACTATCTGACAGTTGGTTGCGGGCTCAACTGACGATCTTCTGCTCCGTCCCGCCCTGAGTCCCACATCTTCACTAGCCTAGAGAATCATAATTCAGTATTATGACTCCGAAATCAGAATTAGCCCGCTGGAGGATCGCCGTCATGCTCACGTTCAGCGAAGCATCCAATCTCGCCATTCACGCCCTTGCCTACCTGGGAGCGGCGGGCCCCGGCGCCCGGCTCACGGCGACCGACGTCGCGCGCAAGCTCCAGCGCTCCGAATCGCACACCGCCAAGGTCCTCAATCGCCTGGCGACGCAGGGTCTGCTCGAGTCGTCCCGCGGGGCGGCCGGGGGATACTGGCTGAAGCGCGATCCTGCTGCGATCTCGGTCCGCGAGGTGATCGAAGCGATCGACGGTCCCCTCCACGCACCGCAATGTTTGCTCGGCCAACCCATCTGCGATGCCAAGTCCTGCGTCTTTCGCAACCTGTTCGGTCCGATCTGGAATGAAATCGCCGATCACCTTTCCAGCACGAAGCTCAGCAGCTTCAACATCAAGGTCTAGGTGGTGCACATCCCAGGGAGGTTGTCATGTCGCTGAGAGTTATCCGTACGGCCGCCATCGTGAGCTTCTTCCTCGCCATGGCGATCCTCCTCGTCGGCGGGCACTTCGCCAACCGCGGCGTTC
>Ga0180435_10000563_pt1 | contig 39035 bp, 41 predicted proteins | sample SS_ome_3_FD_132467 | JGI IMG/M metagenome (GOLD analysis project Ga0180435, IMG submission 132467) | Hypersaline lake sediment archaeal communities from the Salton Sea, California, USA - SS_3_S_1 metaG | ecosystem: Environmental > Aquatic > Non-marine Saline and Alkaline > Hypersaline >... | reverse complement strand
TTCTATTATGCCTGGTTTGGAAATCCTGAGACCGATGGCGATTTTCATCACTGGAATCACGGAATTATCCCCCACCACATCGATTCGACCTGGAATAATGCAGGCAGCTATCCCGGTGGGGAGGATATCGGAGCAAACTTTTATCCCCAGCTGGGATGCTATAGCTCCAACGACCCTGAGCTGATAAAAAGCTTTGGCCAAAGTTCGCCATCAAAAGAAGCCGGAAAGTAAAATAAATCCATGACAAAAATTATCCGCTTAGAGGAGATAAAGTCCATTCTTAAGTCCCTTGATCTTATTGAAGCCATGAAAGAGGGATTTATTCAATACAGCAATGGCCAGTGCGTAGTTCCGCCGGTGGGCGAATTACTATTTGAAAATCCCCCGGGCGATGTCCACATAAAATACGGATATATCAGGGGAGAAAAATACTATGTGGTAAAAATCGCATCAGGCTTTTACGAAAACCCAAAACTGGGACTCCCCTCCGGACAGGGATTGATGTTGCTCTTTAATCAGCATAGCGGACAGTTGGAAGCTGTGTTGCTGGACGAGGGTTTTTTAACCGACATCCGGACTGCTGCGGCCGGTGCACTGGCAGCCCGTTATTTTGCGTCAAAGAATCTGGAGACCATGGGGATCCTGGGGACAGGTGTTCAGGCCAGGCTGCAATTGCAGTTCATTCTCAAAGGTCACTCCTGCAAGTCGGTATGGCTATGGGGAAGGAACCGGGACAAAGCAGAAGAGATGAAGGAGGAGCTGGATGGGGACATAGAAATTCATGTGGCGTCTTCTCCTGCAGAAGTGGCACAGAAAGCCAGGCTGATCGTCACCACCACCCCAGCCCAGAAACCTATACTTTTTTCCGGGGAAATACAGGAGGGAACAAGCATCATAGCCATGGGTTCTGACACGGCCCATAAGCAGGAACTGGACAGTGGCATATTGCAGGATGCCGATTTGCTCATAGTGGACAGCCTAACCCAAAGCCAAAGCAGAGGTGAGGTATATCAGGCGGGAAAAGCCGGATCCCTGAGCCCGGGAAAAGTGATCGAGCTGGGCAAAGCCATCCAGGATCCTAAGCTTCATCGAAGCTCAGAGAAACAAAAAATTGTGGTAGACCTCACTGGTGTGGCAGTGCAGGATATGAAAATAGCCTCTGCGGTTTATAAGCATGCCTCCCAAACTATTTAACATACACCTCAAATAAGCCAACATGGACATACTGGCCATACCCTTTCACAAATTCCTGCATTTTGAAAAGCATAAGGGTGATACCTATATTTTCAAAGCCAGAGAAAGACCGGAATACCTGAATCACCTCCAGACCATTCATGCCTGCGTTCAGCTCGCCCTGGCAGAAGCCAGCAGCGGTGAATTCTTATTGCAGGAGTTTCACGAACACAAAGACGCTGTGATCCCGGTCATACGCAAAACCGAAGCCAAATATCACCGGCCGGCCAGAGGTACGCTTTATTCAAAGGCAAGTCTACTTTCTCCGCACAAGGAAGAAGTCCAGGATGCACTAGGTCACAAACGAAGGACCCTTGTTCAAATCAAAGTAGAAATCTTCGATGGGGAAAATAGCAAGGTCCTGACTGCCATATTCCACTGGTTTCTTGCCTGGGCTGACAGACTTCCGTAACTTGAGAAAACTCCCGGGCTATGAAAGAAGCTTCGCTGAAATATCAAGGTCTGATTGCCGCATGTGGCATGAACTGTGGTCTTTGCATCGGGCACCTCAGGGATAAAAAGCCCTGTGGCGGTTGTTTTAAACTGGACGACCCCAATAAACCAAAGTCCTGCCGGAGCTGCAGCATTGTGAACTGTCACAGGCTGGCAAAGACCGAATCCGGATTTTGCTATGAATGCGACATTTATCCCTGTGCCCGATTAAAGAAACTGAATCAACGATATCGCAGCAAATACGGCATGAGCATGCTTGAGAATCTGGAATTTATACAGAAAGAAGGCATGGAGCAGTTTTTATTGAATGAACAGGATAGATGGAAATGCAAACAATGCGGTGAGGGAATAAGTGTGCATCGCGATTACTGTGTCCATTGTAAGGCTGAAAGAAATTAACGAACTTCGCGCCATGATAAAATATTTGAAAGAAAGTTTCAGAAGAAAGGTAGCCAGGCGTGTTACCAAAGAATATCCCCATAGTGTTATCCGCTTTGAGCTGGAGAAGGATGGGATCATTGAATTCGCCAAATGGGAGAATCCTCTTGCATCTCCGGTGAGCATCTCACAGTCCGACATTGACTTTTTCAGACAATTTGTGAAGGAAGGAGATTTTATCATCGACATTGGTGCCAACATCGGTGATACCACGGTACCCATGGCCATAGCGGCCGGGAAAGAGGGACTTACCCTTGGCTTCGATCCCAATCCCTATGTATACAAGATACTGGAAGCCAATGCAGGGCTGAACAGGGAAAAATCCAACATTGTCCCGGTATGCAGCGCCATTTCCACAGAAGAGGAAGAGTTCTATTTTATTTCCTCCGAAGCCTCCTTTGCCAATGGGGGCATCTCCCCTACCCGTGAAAGCATACACGGCAGGTTTATCTATCCTGAAAAAGTAAAAGGGGTAAACCTGTTTTCTTATCTCAAAGAAAATCACAAAGACCAACTGGACAAATTCTCTTTTATCAAGATCGATACAGAGGGATATGATAAGGAAATCATCAGATCCGTTGCAGATCTGATCAAAGCCTATAAGCCTGTGATTGTAGCTGAAAGCTTCGGTAAAAGTTCGGATCAGGCCAAAATGGAGTTGTATGAGCTCATCAGCATGCACGGATATACCTTGTTCTATTTTGAAGATTTCACCCAGGGAACGAAGACCGTGGAGATAAAAACTCCGGAACAGATGTGCGATTGGCAAAATACAATTAACATTTATGCCATCCCCAAATAGAACAGATTTCCCGGACATGCTGCTACCGTCCTTGTTTGCATTTAAAACCTATCAGACATTTGCACCATGAAAAGGAGAAATTTTATTGCCTCGGGCAGCCTGGCCAGTCTGCCAATGGTTTTTGCTTCAAATCCTGCCAGGGCCCTCCAGTTTCAAACTGAGCAGGATCTTCCGGTAAATCTGATTCTGGACGGGTATTACCTGCAGCCCAGGGAATATATCCGGAAACTTCAGGAAATAGAAAATCAGCAGGGCATCCAGGGAGATTTCTACTCACAGGGTGGCGTGGTGCAGGAACTGGAACAGAAATTCTGCGAGATTACCGGAAAAGAAGCTGCCATGTATATGCCTTCCGGCACCATGGCCAACGAGTTATCCATACGATTGCTTTCCGGGAACAAGACCAAGGTCATAGTGCATGAACAAAGTCACATATACCGGGATGAAGGGGATGCAGCTCAGGCTATTCATAACCTCAGGCTGGTTCCTGTTCACACGGAGAAGCACTATTTTTCCCTAAACGATCTTCAAGCCAGAATAAAATCCCTGGAAGAAGGCGAGGTATTCTACGACGGTTTGGGATCCATTTCGGTGGAGAACCCGGTCAGAAGGCATAAGGGTAAAATCGTGGACCTCGAGCACATCCGACAGGTTTCTGTCTATGCCCGCACCCACAAGATAGGGACTCACCTGGACGGAGCCCGTCTGCATCTGGCCTCTGCCTATTCGGGAGTAGATGTCAAAGAATATTCTTCCTTTTTCGATACGGTATATATTTCGCTCTACAAGTATCTGGGCGCCGCAGGGGGAGCCATTCTCTGCGGAGACCAGGCCCTCATTGAACAGATGGGCCATTATATTAAAATATTAGGGGGTAGTACTTTCAGAAGCTGGACCCATGCCGCCATGGCCAACTACTTCCTGAGCGGCCTGGAGGAAAGACTGAGCCAAATGAAGCAGCAAGCTGAGGAACTGCTGAACAAACTCAATGAACTGGATGAGCTTACCATCAAACCTGTTCCTGAAGGCAGCAATGTATTCTTTTTGCATTCGGATCGCATCGATCTGGAAAAGTTTGCCGAAGAAATGAACAAAAAGCAGGGAATCGGGATTAAATATCCGGCGAACAGGCAGATTGAAGTTCATATGAATGAAAGCATTCTGCAAAAAAGCAATAGTGAGCTACTGGCCTCCTTCAAAACTGCCATTGCAAGGTCGGCATAGTATTTGGTGAACCTATGAAAAAACAGAAAAGAATATGCGAAGGAAAGTCCTCAAAAAAATAATACTAACAGCCATCCTGCTGCTGTTTTTACTCCCGGGCTTTGCTCAGGAACTGAATAAGCCTATAAGTGCCGAGGAAGCCTTAAAACAGAAATGTGGGGAATACATATCAGCTTACCGGACCTTTTTCACTATGGACCTCTATGACTATGCCATGATAAAATGGATACAGGCCTTCGACGAATGTCCGGCATCCAGCGAAAGGATGTATATCGATGGAGTGAGCATGTACCGGAGTTTTATCAAAGATGCTCCGGAGGGACCCGAAAAGGAACGAAAGATTGACAGCCTGCTGCTCATATACGACCGGAGGATGGAATATTTTGGCGGAGAGGGCAATATACTGGGCCGAAAAGGCAGGGATCTGCTCACCTATCGTGGTGGAGACATAGATGAGGTAGAAAAGGCCTACGGCATGCTGAAAAGAAGCGTGGAGCTGGAAAGAGAAAAATCACGTGAACCTGCCATGCTTCTCCTTATCTCTGCAGGCATCACGCTGAACAAGGAAGGAAGAATGGAAAACAGCCAGGTATTCGACGATTATTTCCTGCTGAGCAGTTTCCTGGATCAGGGAGATGGCAGTAGTTCCCGCGTCAAGAGAACCCGTGAAAGAATGGACGATCTGATGCTATCAAAAAATATACTTAACTGTGAAACCCTGGATGCATATTTTGCAGATAAAGTGGAGCAGCACAAAGAAGATGTGAACTTTCAGCTTACCCTGACCAGGACCTATACCCTGGCGGTATGTGAGCTTTCTGATATTTTTCTACAGGCCGAAGAGAACCTTTACAGACTGAAACCCGGGCCCGAATCGGCTCACGAACTGGGCATGGCATTCCTGCGCAGAAAAGAATTTGACAAGGCTCTTATCTATCTGAATGAAGCCCTTGAGGATCAGGATACTGACAATGTTACCCGGTCAAAATGGAACTACGATCTGGCCAGGGTAAATATGGAGCTTCGGGATTACTGTGTGGCTATCGATTATGCCCGGGAAGCTTTAAAACTGAATAATGACCTCGCTAATGCCTATGTCCTGCTCGGCGATGCCTTCATAAATTCACGCAGCAATCTGGGTGATGACTTCCAGCAGCGGACAGCTTTCTGGGCAGCTGCTGACATGTACGGCAGAGCTGCAGCAGCGGACCCCACCCTGGAAGCTGATGCTGAGGAGAAGCTGGCTGAAATTCAGGATAGCTTCCCCAGCAAGGAGGACGTATTTTTCAGGGATCTGAAACAGGGAGATCCATACCCGGTGGGAGGATGCATCAATGAAACTACAACGGTTAAGTAAATCTGAATTATGAACGGAGACGGCTTACAGCCCCGCACTGCTTACAGGACCCTGAGGATAATCTTTTATGCCATGAATACGGGATTGTTGCTTTTCTTCATGGTAGGGGTCTATCTCAATGACATGCAGATCCCTGCTTTCAAGCAGGAACTGGATGTGCTGAACATAGTCAGCATTTTTCTGCTGGCAGCTATCCCGGCAGGATATTTACTATCCAATCGTAAATTCGATTCCATTGATGCAGGGGATACTTTCTCCGCAAAATGGGAACAATTCCAATCGGCCATGCTAATTCGCTGGGCCATGATTGAAGGTGCTGCGCTCTTTTCGCTGGTAGGTCTGATTGTTCTTCAGGACTCCAAACAACTGGTGCTCTTTGTGATTTGTATCCTGGTGCTTTCTGGAAATTCAGTAAACCGGGAAAAAGCCACACGCCTGGCCAAACTGAACCCCGATGAATCAAGAGCTCTCGGAGAGTGAGAGCTGCTCCATCACTACTGCTTTGTAGGTGCGGCTTATGGGAAGCTCTTCCCCGCCAGCTAACACATGTTCACGGGTATAAGAGCTAATTTTCCTGCTGTTTACTATGAACGAGCGGTGGATCCGCAGGAAGTTTTCCGGAAGGCTCTGTTCCAGGTGGCTGATCTTTTCCTTGGACATATGTTCCCGTCCCCCTTCCAGATGCAATTTGATATAGTCGTCCAGACTTTCCACATAAAGGAGCTCATCAAATCGCACATTCACGGTTTGACGATTGGAACGGATGGAGAAGTAACCACTATCGAGCTGGGCCTGTCTTTCCTCCAAACTAACAATGGCCCGCTGATCGGTGAAATAATGCCTGATTAATTGAATAAAGGACATAAGCAGGACCACAAAGTAAAGGATGCCTGCCATGGTGAATACATCCGTTATCAAGGCACCTGTTTCGCTCACTCCGAACTGCACCATTAAGAGCATGGCCACAATGCCCGCCACCATTTCCAGGCATAGAGATACCACCAGCATATAAAAGGAGTAGAGGCCCAGTAACAGAAATTTACGCGTAAACAGATAGCGGGGTACCAGGTAATAATTAAAAAAGTAGGAAGTGGCCATAACCACCGGCATCAGTAAAGAGACGAAGTAAAAAGCTTCTCCCGCCCTCTCAAACCAATCGGTAAAGATCATGGTCAGGGATGCGTAGACCAGGATCCAGAAAACAATATGGTGCCAGGTTTTGGTCATTTCTCACCCTAAATATCGCAAAAAAACTGTCCGGAAAATCTTCTTATCGGCAGAATGCAGGTTTCGAACCGGATTCGACCTTGCATGGTATAGCCTGCTACCACTAGCTTTGTAGAAAGCAAATGTATGTTTAATTAAAACTTGATATTATGAAAGATTGGTTTGTAATGGGAGGTTCATTGTTTATGAGTATACTCACCATTTTGTTTGTTATTGTTGTGGCCACATCCGTTTATTTTGCCATTGCCATTGCCAACGGCAAGGCGAAGGAGAAAGCCAATTTTAAGCAGCAGTTGAAATACATCAAATCCATTGGCCTGTTTACCATGATCACCGGTATTCTTGGCCAATTGATCGGATTGTTTTCGGCCTTCGCTGCCATTGAAGAGGTTGGAGATATGTCCATGAGCATCATCGCCGGTGGGCTTAAGGTATCTTTAATCACAACTCTCACCGGGATCACTTTTTATCTGATCTCCATAGCTTTTTGGTTCTTACTGGAACTATGGTATCAGAAGAAGTACCCGGCATGAAACCCAATCCCAACAATCTGAAATTTGCACTGATCGCCCTGGCCGCTGTTCTCATAGCCGGCCAGGCCGTTCAGGCTCAGGATCCCTATAGCGGCATATGGGAGGGGAAATTCATGCAGGATTTCTCTACGGCCATTCTGCTGGAAGCTTCAGACGGGGAGACATACCGGGGGAAAATCCTAATGTATAGCGGCGAGATGCGCATACAGGATGACGAATTAAGCAAGGTCAGCATAAAGAATAAGACCCTCACATTCTATATAGCTGCCAAGGAAACCACCTTCAAGGGTACCTTCAATGAAGAGCTTAAGGAGCTATCCGGGATCTTCGTGTTCCCCGATAAATCGGAACATCCCCTTGTTGTCAGAAAAAAAGCGGAAGACGATAGCACCCCTGCCACATCGGGTCCCTCAACTAAAAAACAGATCCGGGAAAAAATTCCTGTGGAAGAATTGAAATCGGATCTGAAGCACCTGATTAACAAACTCAGGGAATATCATCCCCGTTTGTATTCCCACACAACTGAGGACGCCTTCAAGGAGAAGGCGTCCCTTGTATTTTCAAGTCTCACCCAGGATATGAGCCTTGAGGAATTTTACCTGCAGATCGTCCCACTTTTGGCAGTTATTAAATGCAGCCATACCGGCATACGTCTCCCTTCAGATTACCAGGAGGACCTGTACGCTCAGGCAAACTACCTGCCCCTGGATATCTTTATCCATAAGAAAAATCTATATACCCTGTCGGTCTATGGAGCTAAAGAAACAGGGCTGATTCCAGGTACGGAAATCCTATCCATAAACCAGCGATCGGGCAGACAGATCGTAGAAGAATTGCTCAAGTTAATCCCCGCTGAAGGAACTAACCAGACCAGCAAGTATCAGGAATTAAATCAGCATTTTCATCGCTACTACCATCTGCTGGATCCTTCCCGGGAATTTGAAATCGTCTATGGCAAAGCCTCAGATCCAAGGCAGGTAGTTCTGGAAGCCCGTACCTTCCATGAAATACAGACAAAATACAAAGCTAAAGAGGGCTCCCCTGTTTTTTTTCAGATCGAAAGGGATCCTGATCTGGCTCTCCTCAAAGTAACAAGTTTTGGGATCAGGGATATGGAGTCTTATATTGCCCAGCTTGACAGCGCTTTTCTCGTCCTTAAAACAGAAAACATTTCCAGGATGGTACTGGATCTCAGGGATAACCAAGGCGGGCATCCCATCTTTGCGGCCCAACTGCTTTCTTACCTGACTGAGGGAGAATTCACCTACTTCCAGCCCAATAAAGATGTGGTCGATTTTGAACCCCTCTACCATCCCATGGAGGCCAATAAACTCCACTTTCAGGGAGATATTTACGTCCTGGTGAATGGTCACTGCCTGTCGACCACCGGACATCTGATTTCCCTGATAAAACACCACACATCTGCAAGCTTTATCGGGGAGGAACCGGGAAGTTCCTATTTGTGCAATGATATGAGCACCCAGCTCAGCTTGCCCCATAGTGGCTTGGAAGTGAACATCCCAAGAACCACCTTTGTAACAGCGGTAGAGGGATTTTCAGATAGCATAGCTTTTCCGGTGGATTACCCGGTGGATATTTCGGTTCAGGACCTGATTCAGGAGAAAGATTCGTATTTTGAATTCGTCAAAACCCTGATTTCAGAAAAATAAGCATGAAAAAGATCGAGTGGGCAGATTTCGAAAAAATAGAACTACGGACAGGTACCGTGGTGGAGGTGAAGGAATTTCCCGAAGCCAGGAATCCTGCCTATAAGCTGTGGATCGATTTCGGAGAGGAAATTGGTACCAGGCAATCCAGTGCTCAGATCAAAAAGCTCTATTCCCGGGAAGAACTCCTGGGAAAGCAGGTGATATGTGTGCTAAACTTTCCTGCCAAACAAATAGGCCCCTTTATTTCGGAATGCCTTGTCACGGGACTCTATCGGGAGGATGGCTCTGTGGTGCTCACCGTACCGGATAAAAAAGTCCGGAACGGAGCCCGTTTGGGCTAGTGTGCCTATTTGACCACCAGGATGAAATCACTACCCGGCTCGTTGTCTCCAAATTCCCCGAAGCGCGGCTGAGGATTCACTTTTTCCACAAACTGCAGGATCTCCGCTGTGGTCAGTACGCCATCTTCTCCTCCATAGATGCGTAGGGATTCTATGAATCTGCGGGCAAAGGGTGAATGAAAGCCGGGTCGCCCGTCGGGTACATACTCCTTTCCTCCGGAGGTGAGATAGAGTCGGGTCTTATATTTTAATTTTCTTTCCACAAACGCTTCGGTGGAAATATCCGCATAGTCTGTGGCAGCTCCCCGGTGCAGAGAGGCCAGGTGAGGATCGAAGGTTCCACCGAAACACACATCCATCACCAGGAATATATGCGGACAGCTTATATTGTTGATCATGGTCCTGAGGTTGGAATGTGAGAGGTAGGAGGTCTTTCCCACATCATCCATCCGGGAATCCCGCGAGATTACATATCCTTCCTTAAATACCTCGTCATACACCCCGTGTCCTGCAAAAAAGACCATCAGGTTATCTTTTGGCTGGTAGGGTCTGGTGGCAAACTCCCTTATTTTGGCTGCGATTTCCGAAAGCGTGGGATTGATCACCACTTCGGGTATTACCCCGTAACTTTCACTCAGCTCGGCCGCAATGGTCTGTGCATCCAGTACCGGATTCACCAGGTCGGAGTAATAGTCATACACATTGGTGGCGAACATCAGGGCATAGGTGGTGCCCTCCGATATGCCGGAGCTATCAGCCTCTGTGGCTCCAGCTTCTCCCCTTCCTGCTTCCGCAACTTCCTGCTTTTCAGGATGAAAGGGATTCTCAAGCGGGCTCACTGGAAAAGCTTCTCTTTCACCCGGTACGTCCAGGGTGAAGGGGCCATAGTCGTAACTGCCCTCTATACCGGATCTCTTTCTGAACGTACGTATGCGTGCCTGTTGCCATTGTTCCTTGAATTTTCTGGCAGATGCAATGGGTATGGCCACGCCCGCTTCAGTCTCCATGAACCTGATCTTGTAGATTTCCAGATCTGCATTATAACCCACCAGTCCCTGCAAGGGGATTTCCACCCGTCCTGAATTTGTCCGAACATCGTAGTGCCTTTCCATTTCCATCTGCAGATTTTTCAGGGTCCAATCGGCCAGCTTATCTACCCGCGCATTAAAGTCTGCGGAGGTTTCAAACTCTCCCCTGTCTTGGGTAAGATTCTTATTGACGGATCCCTGGATTTCTTTCACCACTGCCGGTGTTAAGGATCTCCGCTGAGCCAGGGTCAGCGGTGTATTCAGCCAGGACGCCACACTGCTTTTACCAGAGGCACGGATTTTCTCAATCTCCCAGATGAGAATTTGCGCATCTTCTCCATAGGTAGCCAGGAATTCCCCATCCTCTGAGAATGAAGCGCCGAATACACTGGTACGTACCGTATGCCGGTACACATAGTCGACCGGACTAATTTCCCCCTTTTCAATTTGAGCTATTACGGCACTGTTGGAACGGCAATAGCTCATATAGCGACCATCGGGACTGAAGTAGAGGGATGCCGACCTGCCGGTACTCACTGCCAGGGAATCGGAAAAAACCAAGGCGTCCTTATGCAAGCGATATCTTCTCAGGTCGCTGCTGGTTGCCACAAACAGGCTTTGCTCCCCGGGATGAAATGCCAGATCGCCAATGTTGTTCCTGGTCAACCTTACATCCTGAACCAAAGCAAAACCAGCATCTCTTGCCTTAAAAAGTTTGGTGTTTCCATATACATCCGTAGCAACAAGGTACTGATCATCGAAACTAAAGCTGGTGGCTTTCATTTCGTTCTCAAATTCAAAGGTCTGAGCCATTTGAAATCGCTCATCTTGCAGGCTCCAGAGGATCATTTTCTCATCGGCCGCCACCGATACCAGGTACTTTCCATCCTGAGAGAATTTTAAGTCGTTGATCCAGTACTGGTGTTTCCCCAGGACCTGAACAACCTTCATATCCTTCAGCCGGATAATGGCTATATCATTGGCACCCCTGTACTTCCCAAGGGCCAGGTAATTTTCGTCGGGCGAGAAGGCAAAGGCACCCCCATAGGACTCGGGATTACCCTGATGCTCCCAGACCACTTCCCAGTTCCGGTCATAGATCCTGGCCGTATTGTTTCCCAGCGAATACACAAAATAGTTCCTGAAAGGAGAAAACTCAGCCTGGACCACTACCGCACCCAGCTGATTAAACTCCCGGCTAATGGTAAGTCCCATTTCCTGAGAATGCATGCTTACATAGCTGCCTGCAAGCAGCAAAGTGCTTAACAAATATTTTTTCAGCATAATATCTGGCTTTGGCCGAAAGTTACGAAAACCCAAAGCACAAACATTTGTATATTTATGAACGGAATAAAGGAAATCCAATGAAACTTCTCTTCTGACCTTGGGCAAACTGTTGGCATATGGCTCCCTCCTGGTATTGCTTGCAAGCTCAATCCAGGCACAGGATACTAGCTATATTGAACCGGATTCCGTTCTCCTGGAGACCAAAGCAATACCAGAGGATCTAAGCTTATGGGTAGTTGATTCTTCCCTCTCAGGTATATGTGGACAAGCTCTGAGCACTCCGCTGGAAATCAGGGTAAGCGACCATTCAGGTCAGGCAGTTCAGGGAGTGGAGGTGGTTTTCGGGCTGGTGGCTTCGCCCTCTGCCACTTTGGATGCGATTCTCAGCAGGGCAGTGGTTTTTACCGATTCTACCGGGACGGCCCGCAGCGAATTGATTCTGGGCTCAAAGCCGGGAAGCTATCGGGTGGCTGCCAGGATCGAAGCAGGATTTCCCGACAATGAAGTATTTATTACGGCCAAAGCCAGCCGGAAAAACTGGGTTTGGATCCTCTTGATCAGCTTAAGCGGGGGCTTGGGTCTTTTCCTCTTTGGCATGCATGCCATGAGCGAAGGTATGCAGCAATCGGCCGGCGAAAGACTCAGGTCCATCCTGGAGAATGTGACCCGAAACAGAATTGTGGGTGCAGGAATCGGGACCCTGGTTACCACCATCATTCAAAGCAGCAGTGCCACCTCGGTCATGCTGGTGAGCTTTGTAAATGCGGGATTGCTTCAGTTCAGGCAAACGCTTCCGGTATTGCTGGGGGCAGCCATCGGGACCACCATTACCGCCCAGATGATCGCCTTCAAGATCACCGAATACAGCCTATTGCTGGTGGCGGTGGGTTTTTTCCTGCAGGCCTTCTCCAAACGGGAAAAACTCAAGTATGTGGGCTATTCCTTATTCGGATTCGGCATTCTTTTCTTCGGACTGGAGATCATGTCGGATGCCATGGCACCTCTGCGTGACTATGCCCCCTTCATCGATCTCCTGCTGCGGCTGGAGAGTCCCCTGCTCGGCATTCTGGTAGGCGCAGCCTTTACTGCCCTTATCCAGAGCAGCAGTGCTTTTGTGGGAATCATGATTGTTCTGGCCTCCCAGGGCCTGCTATCGCTGGATGCGTGCATTCCCCTGCTCCTTGGCTCCAACCTGGGTACTCCGGTAACCGCGCTGCTGGCCAGCCTGAGGACAGACCTGGAGTCGAAAAAGGTGGCACTTGCCTTCCTGATGATCAAGCTGATCTCCGTTTTCATTTTTGCGGCATGGACGGTACCTCTGGGCAAAATGCTCCAGCAAATTACTCCCGAAGCTTCCCTCCCCAGGCTCATCGCCAATGCACATACCCTGATTAACGGAGTACTGATGATCGTGGTGCTGCCGGTCACTCCACAGGTGGCCTGGCTGGTGGACAGGATAGCCGGAAAAGCGAAAATAAAGAAGGAAAAGGCCTTCAGAACCCTTTACCTCGACCAGAGCCTGACTGCTACACCCAGCCTGGCTCTGAACCTGGCCAAGCAGGAAATCATCCGCATGGGAAACATTGTCAGGACCATGTTTTCAGAGATCCGGCACCCCTTCCTGGACAAGGACCCCACCAGCCTGGGAGTTATTTACAGGCACGAGCAGGAGGTGAATTTCCTTTCCGACTCCATCAAGGAGTACTTCCTGAAAATAAACCGGGAATCGATGAACAAGAAGCAGATGAACGAGTCCTTCCAGCTACTGTATTCCCTCAACGAATTTGAAAAGATTGCAGATATTATTTCGGGGAACCTGGCTGCCCGGGCCGAACGCTGGTCGCTGAAGGAATACGATTTTTCGGAACAGGGGAAAATGGAACTGAAGCAGTACCATGAGAAGATAGAAAAACAATTGAGGCGATCGCTGGTGGTATTTGACGAGGCCAATTTGCAGAAGGCAGCCAAAATGAAGGCCAAACACAAGGAATACAGAAATCTATCCCGAGAGCTTGAAAAACAACATTACGATCGTATTTTAGAAGGCATGACCGAATCCATCGATAGCAGCAAGACCCACCTGGAGTTACTTGCCTTACTGGGTACCATTGACAGCCATGCCACCAGCATTGCCAGAACAGCCCTGGACTGGGGACAAAAATCCAACTAAGATCCCATGGAATTCCTCAGCAAATCAAATACCATCCAGACCATCAATGAAAGAGCTTCTCTCGGTACCCCTTTTGTGTTCCTGATCAGTTTTAAGGGAGAAGAAAATCTGGTGGCCGGTCCTGAGGATGCTGCAGCCGCAGGTTTGTTCCTGGAAATGCCCGGCATGGAGAATCACACTTTTAAAAAAGTTCCGGGTCCGGCTTTCCAAATGCGCAGCCGTCCACCCGACAAGGACGCCTATCACAGGTCTTTTCAGCATGTACAAAACCAGATCCTCTATGGCAATTCCTTCCTCCTGAATCTGACGCAGCCTACCCAGGTGGAAAGCAATCTATCCCTGGAGGAGATATTTACCCGGAGCATGGCCCCCCACAAGTTGCTCCTGAAAGACAAGCTGGTGATATTCAGTCCCGAAAGGTTCATCCGCATCCTGGGCCGGACCATCACTTCCAATCCCATGAAAGGAACCCTGGATGCTTCCATACCCGGGGCCTACCGCCTCTTAGCTTCCGATCCCAAAGAAGATGCCGAACACAATACGATTGTGGACCTGATCCGGAACGATTTGAGCCTGGTGGCTAAAAATGTACGGGTGAAACGCTTCAAGTACATTGAAAAACTACGTACCCATCGGGGTGAGTTGCTGCAAATGAGCTCGGAGATCACAGGTAAACTGCCTTCTGATTTCAGGAAGAATCTGGGCGACCTGCTCTTTTCCATGCTGCCTGCAGGATCCATTTGCGGCGCTCCCAAGAAAAAGACTCTGGAGATTATCCAGAGTACAGAAGGCTACGAGCGAGGTTTTTATACGGGTATATTCGGACACTTTGACGGGAAGAACCTGGACTCGGCAGTGGCCATCCGCTACCTGGAGAAACAGGAAGGTCAGATGGTATTTAAAAGTGGTGGAGGAATCACCTATATGAGCGAATGGAAGAGGGAATATGAGGAAATGCAAAAAAAAGTATATGTCCCAGTTTATTGAAACCATACAGTTGCTCCAGGGCAAGCTCAAAAACCTGGAATTTCACCAGGAAAGATTTGAGCGCACCCGCCGGGAGGTACTTGGTATAAAAAATCATCCCCGGCTGGCCGAGGTTATTTGTGTGCCCCAAGGTCTGGACCAGGGTTTATTTAAATGCCGGGTAAGTTATGCCGAGATGATTGACCTTATTGAATTTGAACCTCACCGGAACAGAAGAGTGAAATCACTGAAACTGGTACAATCAGAGGATATTGACTACGCATACAAATATGCAGACAGGAGCAAGCTGGAAGCTCTTTTCCAGGAGCGTGGCGATTGCGATGATATCCTGATCGTTAAAAACGGCAAACTGAGTGATTCCTACTATGCCAATGTGATCTTCAGCTTGGGTAGTGACTGGATCACTCCCGATACTCCGCTTCTGCCGGGCACCATGAGAGCCTCCCTGCTCAACAGAGGGCTTATCAGGGAAGGATCCATTCGCCCGGAGAACCTGGACAGCTACCAGGGCATAAAACTAATCAATGCTTTTCATGATATACAAAGCGCCATCGAATTACCCATGAAAGCCATACACAGATAATCATACACTCACTAAAATTAAATCCTCATGAAAATGAAACATTTCATTCTTTGCCTGATCCTGGCGGGTTTTGCACTAAGTCCGCTAATGTCCCAGGAATCCAATGCTGCGAAACTGCCCTACCTCTGGAACGAGCTAACCGCGCCTGACTTTGTGAAAGCAGTAGAGCAAGCCAACGGAGTATGCATTTTACCCACCGGGGTGATTGAAAAGCATGGACCCCATCTTCCCCTATCCACCGATATGATTCTGGCCCGCGAAATTTCTTCCCGGGGAGCAGAACTGGAATATGCCCTGGTCTATCCCGAGTTTTACTTCGGACAGATATTTGAAGCCAAACATCAACCCGGCACCCTTGCTTACAGCACCAAACTATTATGGATGCTGCTGGAGGAAAGCTGTGAAGAAATGGCCCGTAACGGTATCAAAAAGATCATCCTAGTAAACGGTCACGGCGGAAATAACAATTTCTTTTCCTATTTCTGCCAGGCACAGCTGGCCGAGAAGAAGGACTATACAGTTGTCTTTTTCCGTCCCGATGACAGTGGGCTCGCCACCGAGCTTAAGCAGCTAAGAAAGACCGATTACGGTGGTCATGCCGATGAAATGGAAACTTCCATGGTCTATGCTGTCCGTCCCGACCTGGTGCATGCAGACCGTGGCTCCTCGCAATCGGGAAGGGATCAGGAACGGCTCAGCATACCCTACGGCTACACAGGGATCTGGTGGTACGCCAGCTTTCCCAATCACTATGCGGGTGACGGATCGGAACCCAATAAGGACATGGGAGAGATGATCTTAAAAAGTCGCGCTGAGCAGCTGGCCGAACTGGTCAAATTCCTGAAGACAAACAATTCTGCCACTGAGCTCCAGGAAAGGTTTTACAAGGAAGCAGACAGTCCCCTGAAGACCGGGCAATAGGATAAACCTTTTAAATTCTGATCAATTTCAGGCGGTGAGGTCCTCCACGATCTCCACCGCCTTTTTTACGCATCCGGCACAGGTAGTCTCCATAATCTTGTCTTCCTTGAATTTTGCCGATCCTTCCGGGGTATTCAAATCGCATCCGATTAAATCCATGCAATTGGTGCTTTTGTATTCGGCTACAAAAGAACGGATCAGCTCTTTCACTGAACCGTAGGCTGCAGTCTTAAGCTCGTCGTTGTTATTAACCTCCTCCCCTTTCAGCAAACCAAGAACCATGATGGCTCCTGTGACAGCTCCGCAGGTTTCCTGCTGTTTGCCCATTCCACCGCCAAAGCCAGCGGCCATTTTCTGGGCCAGCTCCCTGCTGTATTTAAGGTCGTCGCTGAAACTTAGGACCACCGACTGGGCACAATTGTATCCTGAAAGAAAAAGCTCCTGAGCCTGTTCTGATCGATTCATAATATTGGGGTTTTAAATTTCCCTTTAAGTTAAGGAAGAATTAGCGAATTATGGATATGGGCAGGGTGAACTTTAAAAAAACAGCATCGGCCCTGGCCAGATCGCCCATTAATTCAGCCTCCTGGTCGTGGGAATAGATCAGGTAAACAGCACCGAAAGGTGGCTTGAAGCGCCAGCCAGCCATTCCGTAAAAATAGATTTTTGAGTTGGCCGTGCTGTTCTGCGCGAAGAGCTTGATCCACAAATCCTTGGTAAAATTATAGTTGACTGAAAGCACATTGATAAGCGTGGAAATATTATCCTCGTCGGGTGTGAATTTTATATAATCGCCGCTGTACTCCACCGCCATTTTCTCCGTGATCTTCACCCGTCCCTCCAGGGAGAAGCGCTGAAAGTCGCGATCGAAATTATGGCCAAAGGAATAACCGGCCTCTGCATAGCTCCATTCGGCAGTATTGTATCCCAGGTCGAAGGAGTGACGATGGTTGTAGTACTTTTTATCGAAAAGTTTGAATTCGTTATTAAAACGGTATTCCAGAGAAAAGCGGTTCTGCAGGTAAAACTCCACCGACTCATTGATGTTCCAGCTTCTGAGCACACCGGTGGTCCTGGCCCAGAACACATTGTTACGGGTCTCCACTTCAATGTAGCGTATTAGGTCGTTTCTGATCCACCATCTGTAACTCAGATCGCTGTCCACCTCGCGCCGATCGTCATCCACCACATAGCCAGTCTGATTCACGTTATCGCGGAAGTTTTCCCCCAGCTCTGTATAGCGCACATGCATGTGGTAGTAATTTCTTTCCTTGGCAAATCTTACGAACCAGGCCGAATGGGAGAGCAAATCGCCGGGAGCACTGGCCACGAATTGACCGGTCAGTTTCCAGGTCTCCCCCAGATTTAATACATAGTCCGCACTGAAGGAGCTAACAAAGGCGGAATCGTTTCGTTTATCCACAGCCGTCAGACCCACAGAAGAGGATTCCAGGAAATCGCGTTTAACACGTGCAGTGGTGAAAAAGGAAGGAGGTTGATCCTCATCGTCCATTTGAAGTGAGCGCACGTTCATGGCATTGAAATTGTATTTACCCGCTTTTCCGTTCAGTTTGGCCCCATACATGATGTCCTGGATCCTGCGCGAATAAAATGTCTTGATGCGGGTTCCATACATCTCATTACCTTCCTGAAAGAAGAGCCTTTTTTCGGGATAGTTCAGTTCGTAACGGGTCAGGTTGATCTGTTCCTGATCTGCTTCCACCGTGGCAAAGTCGGGATTGATGGTTCCGTCCATGGTCACATTGGGTGTGATTTGCCATTTCACATCGCCTCCCACATCGGGCTTCACCTTATTACTGACCCCTGTCATCTCATTGTTCTCATAACTAAGGGATGCATAAGGGAACAAAGTTAGCTTGCTCCTGGAATCCGGAACCACTATGCCCTTCAGCTTACCGCCCTGAGATATTCTGAAATCATCGCTCAGGGTACCCGACCAGTAAACTGTTTCCAGGTTGGCCGGCATTACCCTGCCAAAATTGATTCCCCAGGTATCGCTTCCCGGTTTGAAGCGAAGACTTTTGAATGGGATGGCCATTTCCAGGGCCCATCCCTTTTCATGGACCCTGGAGGCTGAGATCCATTCCGTATCCCAGTTCGGATCAATGCTTCGTCCATCGTCATTGATTCGGAAATCGGTCTGCGTACCCAGGGGATTGGTCCAGAATCCATAACCCGAGCGATTGTCGTTGTAGGGATCGATGACCAGGGCAAAGGCATCGTCTCCCTTGGTCAGCACATCCCTGTTCATAACCTTGGCCACCACATCTGTCTCCTGATACAAATTGACGCTCAGATAAATATAGTTCTGGTCGTATCCGATATAAGCCACGGTAGTCTGGGAGGCAGCTTCACCGGGACCTGGTTCCATTTGAAAAAATCCGCTGGCCGAATCGGCCGCCGCCCAGACACCGGGTTCATGAATCCCGTCGATGGTGATGGGCGCGCTCAGAGGATATGCTTTGAGGCTTCTTTGTCCGTAGGCCTGAGCAAAGCAGCTCAGCAAGCATAGCAAAATCAGGTATACGGTTCTCAGCACAATCTTGGATTTCGTGAATCCAAACATACAAAATTCACTCTCCCCTTTCAACCATTCAGAGATTTCTTCCTAACTTTTGCGGTGAAACTCCAGAACCCTTGTACTATGAAACGAATCGCATGGATCCTGCCCATAATATGCCTGACAAACCTTTTGCACGCCCAGGATACGGCTTCCATTACCCATGAGATGGTGCTTGTTCCCAAAGGCACATTTTTTATGGGCTCGGAAAATCACCAGCGTATTGCGCAACCCAGGCACCCGGTAAGCGTGGATGCTTTTTACATGGATGTACATGAAGTAACAAACAGGCAGTACCACCAGTTCTGCATGGAAAGCGGTCATAAGCTACCCGAATTCTGGGGGATGGATGTCTACAAGTCCGGACCGGACTATCCGGATCACCCGGTAATTGGAGTGAGCCAGTTTGATGCCAGTGAATATGCCGACTGGGCGGGGAAAAGGCTTCCCACAGAGGCAGAATGGGAATATGCTGCCAGGGGTGGTCTGGAGGGAATTTCCTTTCCTTATGGAGAAAAAGCAGACCGTACCAGGGCCCGGATCAATGATCCCACAGCTGACAAAGGACCGGTAAAAGTCAGGTCCTACGCGCCCAATAACTATGGTTTGTATGATATATCGGGAAATGTATGGGAATGGGTATCAGACTGGTTTTCGGAAAGCTACTATGGAGAATCGCCTGACAAAAATCCCCAGGGACCCCATCAGGGAAGTTTCCGGGTATTGCGGGGCGGAGGCTGGCATTCGGGCCCGGGATGTACATCGGTGCACCACCGCAATGCCCTGCCCACCCACTGGGTGGATATTGCCGGCGGATTCCGTTGTGTGAAGGATGTGGATCAAGCTCCCAAATCCCGTTGATATGTATGAGAAAGATTATAAGTAAGATCAGCTCAGAATCAGTGCGGCACCCTTGTACATTCCGAATACGCTGAAGCTCAGGATCACGTGGCTGATGTCGTTGTGATTGAACCAGGGACTCAGGCCCCATTCGAAGCTAAATACCAGGGCCGAAATGAAGCCTATACCCACAGCCGCCATTAGCACAGTTATCCCCCGTAAGCGGGTTCTAAGGAATACATAATAGCTCAGGGATCCCACCACAATTACCAATCCGAATATGGAATAATACTTTACCGGAGAGAAGGCCAGTGTATACAAAGTATAGAACAGGGCAAAAGCCAGAATCAGCAAGTTAATCCTGCTCACCCACTTACTGAACCAGGGTTTGACCAGAGGTCTGGAGAGTTCAACAAGTGCATGGGTGATCAGAGCTACTGAGAAAAGGGTGAGAATCCACGATACCATTTTCCATCCCGGTGACAGGCGGTATAGAAAGGCATGCCCAAAAATACCTCCACACAGGGCACCCAGTCCCAGTGTAAGGAAATAGTACTTAAAATACCATTTGACCCTGCTCCCGCTTTCCATCCTTCTGATCTGAAAAAAGGCATAGAAGCAGATAGCTGCAAACAACAGGTCTGTTACCGTGGTGATGGGTTCATCAATCCTCAGGTTCAGAATCTCAATGGAGGGTTGCAGATACTTTTGAAACACGCCTAAAAATACCATTTATATTTATATCATAACTTTATAGCTATCAACAAAACCAACTACTCATGAAATTTCCTGCTACGATTCTTGTGCTCGTCACACTGGTACTTCTGTCCTGCATAAACCCGGACGATCCTCCCCTGCTGGCCCAGGAGGTAAATTCGGCTGATACTTTTTTTGAATCCATGCAAGTTAACAGGCAGTGGCCCTCTTACAGGGGTTATTTTGCCTCCGGCTTCCTGGACAATGCCCAATTGCCTGACAGTTTTAATATTGAAAGCTCACACAACATAAAATGGAACATCGAAATACCCGGACTGGGTCTGAGCTGTCCGGTTATCTGGGACGACAGGGTGTTTGTCACCACAGCCATAAGTAGTCAGGATACAGAAGGTTACCGGACCGGCTTATACGGAGATATTGAACCTGTGGCAGATTCTTCCGAACATGTCTGGAAGGTGTATTGCTTCGACAAAAATTCCGGAGATATGTTATGGGAGAAAGATGCCCACAGCGGAATCCCCCAGGTCAGAAGGCATCCCAAATCCTCTCATGCCAACACTACAGTAGCCACCGATGGAAAGCATGTGATTGCTTTTTTCGGATCGGAAGGCCTGTATTGCTACGACATGGATGGCAATCTTATATGGGAACGTGATTTCGGGCTGATCAATTCCAGCTGGCACATCGTGGAAACAGCCGAGTGGGAATTCTGCAGCTCGCCCGTAATATTCCAGGATAAGGTGGTGATCCAGGCAGATGCCCTGAATACGGCCTTTGTGGCTGTACTGGATCTGTACAGCGGTAAAACCATCTGGAGACAGGAGCGGGATGAAATTTCGGGCTGGTGTACTCCCAATGTGTATTTTGATGGCGAACTTTCCCGGGTGGCAGTGAATGGTTTCAAGCACAGGGGTGGCTACGACCTGGAAACCGGCGAAGAAATATGGCGCATGTCGGGCGGTGGAGATATTCCCGTACCCACACCCGTAGTATGGAAAGACCTGGTATATTTTAACAGTGCACACGGTGGACAGGCCCCGCTTATGGCAGTTAAGAGCAGTGCCCGGGGAGAGGTTGAATATCCTGAAAGTAATGATTCGGCAGGAGAGGATTTTGCCTGGTTTTACGACAGGCAGGGTGCCTATATGACCTCTGTCCTTGTATACGAAAACTTACTTTATCGCTTGCGCTGGAACGGGAACCTGGCCTGCTTTGATGCCCGCAGTGGCGAGATGCTTTACAGAAAAACCGTGGCACCAACCAGCTTCATAGCCTGTCCGGTTGCCTCCGATGGAAAAATCTATATGGTCGCCGAAGACGGAGATCTTTATATAGCTGAAGCCGGGAAAGAATATAAATTGCTGAAAAAAATCCCGCTGGGCGAGGTTTCGCTGGTTACTCCGGGGATCAGCGAAGGCATGCTTATACTCAGAACCGCCAGCAGGTTGATTGCTGTATCTGAATCCTAAATCCTTATATTTGCTTCAGCCAGGATTCATATATGACAAGGAAGCACCTCTTATTGAGCTTACGAAATCTTCGTAAGAATTTACTGTACGCCATATTCGTCATCCTTGGCCTGGGAATAGGCGTGACCACTTTTCTTTCCACCTTTCAATGGTCGGCCTGGCACATGACCTTCGACCGGTATTATCCGGATAAAGAACATATTTACAGGCTCACCTTTGAGGAAGATCACGAAGGCTTCTACAGGCATACTGCCCGGATACTCCACTGGAAAGCACTCAATGGTATTGTGTTCACAGACATGATCCCGGAGATTGAGAAAGTTGGGCGACTGGCACCCTTCCGGAAGGCCGCCTTTGTAGTGGGCGAGCAATCCTTCTACGAGTCATTCGCCTTTGCATGCGATCCGGCCTTTCTGGAAATGTTTCAACCCGAAGTTGTGGCCGGATCCCCTGATCAACTACTGACCGAACCCTTCACCATGGTTCTGACCGAATCCACTGCCAGTAAATACTTTGGTGATCTGGATCCTCTGGGTCGCACGGTGGAACTGATCCACCAGCAAGGCATAGAAGCAATACCCTATTCGGTAAGTGCCGTGATCAGGGATTTTCCCTTAAATTCTCATTTCAAGATTTCTGCCCTTACCTCCTTTGAGGATCCCATGGAGTATAAGAGCACAGCCTGGACCTATATGAAGATTGCTCAGGGCACGGAGCCGGACCTGCTGGAGACTTCCCTGAAACAATTTATTGATGAACATGTGGATGCCACCTATACGGAGGGAATTCAACCCCGCTTACAAGTCATTTCAGATATTCATTTGAGATCCCATAAGGCCCGGGAAATCCAGCCCAATGTCAGATACAGAACCGTATTGATTGTTCTGATAGCAGGGATGCTGGTATTCGTGCTGGCCTGGTTCAATTTTACCCTGCTGGCATTCAGCCAGAACCAGCTTAAGATCCAAAAGCTGGTGATTCAGTGGCAAATGGGAGCAGGTAAAAGAGTGTTTTTCAGGCAATTCCTGGCAGATAACCTGGTGATTGGAAGCTTATCATTTTTGCTGGGGATCGTTCTGACATTGCTGCTTACTCCTGTCATTGAAAGGCAGGGAGGAACTTTCATGTTTCAGGACAATTCACGCATAATCGTATCCTTGCTTTTACTTCTTGCCATAATTGTGGCAAGCTCTGTACTTACGTCCTGGTTTTCCACACGAAAACTCTACAGGCACCTGCAGCGTCGATATCTTTCCTCGCGGACCGGGAGTCCACCCGACAGCATAGGGAGAAACCTGTTCATCAGAGCCGTAATCGTTTTGGAATTCATAATAACTTTTGTACTGGTATCCAACCTGCTCCTCATTTACAGGCAAACTCATTTTGCCATGTCGGAGCAGCTGGGGGCTTCTGCCCGGGAGGCCATACATATTCCCAACCTGCACAGGGAAATTGTGGATGAATATGAGATATTCAAACAGGCCATGCTCGAAAGTCCTCATGTGGCCAGTGTTACAGGAAGCATGGAAGAGCCAACTGGACAAACCATGGATGCCAACACCTTTGATATTGATGGGGTGAGCGAAGGGGAAAAACAGTTATTTCTTTTTCCTGTGGATCAGGATTTTCTTCGTTTTTATGAGTTGGAGATCCTACATGGGTCGGGATTTCCTGAGGACTACGATCCTCATGATTCCATAGAATACTTCGTAATTAATGAAGCAGCTGCACGCATGCTGGGCCTGCCACTGGAGGACCTGGTGGGTAAAGAACTGGAACTGGATTTTCCTTACGAGGGATTTATATGGCCGGGACCCATACGGGGTATTGTGAAGGACTTTCACCTTTCCGGACTCGATTATGAGATTTTACCCATGGTTATTTTTCCAAAATATACCTGGCTCATGTGCTTCTCTGTTCTTCCTGCCGGAGATGCAGGACCTGCCCTGGAGCATTTGCAGGTGGTTTGGGATGAGCTCTTCCCTTCTTACCCTCTTGACTATCAACACTCTTCCTCACTCATAGAGCAGCTTTATGAATCTGAACTGGTTCAGATAAACCTGCTTCTGGGCTTCAGTGTGCTGTCCATATTCATTTCCGGACTGGGTCTCTTTGCCCTAAGTGGCTTCTTTATGCAACGAAGAATAAAATCCGCCAGCCTGAAAAAGATCCTGGGCGCCAGGATCCACCAGGTGATGCTGCCCGAATTGTTATACTATCTCTGGCTGGCACTGGTATCTTCAGCCCTGAGCATTCCGGTATCTCTCTTCCTCATGGAAAGATGGTTAAGGAACTTTAAATACAGAACCGACATTCCCATATGGATTTTTCCAGCCTGTGCCGCCATTTTGATTATTTTTAGCTGGATATCCGTATTTTACCATTCACTCCGGCTGGCTAAATTAAACCCGGTCGAGTTTATCAGAGAACAATAGCATGGAGCATAGCTTTCGATACACTTCGAAGATACATGAGATTCCCAATATCAGGCGGGACCTGGATATGCTGGAAAGCTCCTGGAACATACCCCTTACTAAGATGAAACAGATCAGGGTGATTGTGGAGGAACTATTTTCCAATATTGTTCGCTTTGCTTACGAGGACCAGGAAGAGCACTTTATTGATCTCAAAATCGAACGGAAGGAAAATATAATAGAATTGGAGATCATTGATGATGGTATTCAATTTAATCCTCTGGAGGAAGGTGAAGATCCTGCCCGAGACCCTGCCCTGGCAGAATCCGGCGGCATGGGGATTACCCTGGTACAAACTTTTGCCAACAAAATGTCCTATGAGCGCATAAAAGAAAGGAACCATTTGAAAATCGAAAAAAAAATCTGATACATGGGCAAGATCAAAGAAAGAATAAGGCATCGCTTTATTCAATCAGGGCCTGGCAGGCAGCTCACCTTGCTTCGAACCAATATCATCTTATTGGTGGCTCTCCTGATAATGATCTTTCTGATGCCGGTTATCCCCTTCGAAGTACGAATCATTACCAGAATATTGTTGATTCTGGTGGCTATAAGCGGTTTGTTTGCCGCTGAATTCTCAAGGTATACCTTCAGGATCCTGTTTGTCTTTGCCACCGGGCTTATTTCCGTGATAGTATTGGGTGTGTTTTTTGAACAATCTGATTTACTCAGGAATTTAAGCTTTTCACTCAGCACCCTGTTTTATATTCTGATTACCATTGCTCTGGTTACCCATGTAGCCGGTTCAAAGGAAGTGAAGAGCTCTACCCTGCTGTGTGCAGTAAACAGCTACCTTTTGATCGGACTTTCCCTTTCCATGATTTTCGTCCTGCTGGAGTTAATAATCCCGGGCAGTTTTAATATACCCGATGCGGACGAGAATGAGTTTTCAACCTTCCTGTACTACGGTTTTGTAACACTTACCACTCTGGGATACGGGGATATACTCCCCCTGACTCCTCTGGCCAGATCGGTGGCTTCCTTCACTGCGCTGTTCGGACAGCTATACCTTGTTACCATCATGGCCTTCCTGATTGGGAAGTATTTGAACACTAAAAAACAAGATTCTTAGTTATATTGTGTAAAAAGTATACAATAATTTATATAAGAATCGTTAAATTCGCCTTTCCACTTTACAATTGCCCCAATAATCTTATAAAAACATGAAAGATACTAATTACACAAAATGGCAGCTTTGGTCGCTTGTGATCCTGCGAGTTGCCATCGGCTGGCATTTCCTCTACGAAGGAGTTGTCAAATTATTGAATCCCAACTGGTCTTCGCTTGGATACCTGATGGATTCAAAAGGACTGTTTGAAGGTCTGTTTCATTCCATAGCAGGCAATGCTGCCCTGCTGAATGTGATGGATTTTATCAATATGTGGGGACTGATTCTCATTGGTGCAGGTCTGATTGTTGGACTATTTACCAGAGTTGCTGCCATATCAGGTATTATCCTGCTCGCCTTTTACTATCTGTCGCATCCGGCCATCATCGGAGTATCCTATGCCATGCCTACCGAAGGAAGTTATCTTTGGGTGAATAAGAACCTTCTGGAACTTCTTACCCTCTGGGTATTGCTACTCTTTCCTACCTGGCATACCATTGGAATGGACCGATTTCTGTTTAACAAGAAGTAGATTAGACCGACATGAGCGATAAAGAAAAAGAAACAAGCGGCAACAACATGAACCGCAGGGATGTGTTAAAAGGTCTGGCCACCGTACCCGTACTAGGAGCCATGGCTTATGGTACCTGGAGAAAGAAAAGACAGGATCACATCCGCAGCCATAAACTGGCCAAGGAGCTCAATATGAGCTCAGAAAGTCTGGAATATACACCCTACAAGCACGATGGTGACACCCTGCGCATCGGGATCATCGGATTCGGGATCAGGGGAACGCAGCTGATGAAAGCTGCAGGCTTTGCCCCTCCCAAAACCGTCCAGCAATGGAAGGACGACTATGCCAGGGATTCAAGGAACAAAAGATATACGGATTTCCTGGAACAGGACGACCTGAACATCCAGGTTACCGGTGTATGCGATCTTTTTGACGTACATGCCGAAGACGGATTGGCAGCCGCTGCCAACATAGGCAGGGAAGGAAGCGACGGAACCATGGGTACTTCCGCCAAACGCTATCGCAACTACCGGGATATGCTGGCCGCAGATGATATTGATGCAGTAATCATTGCCGCACCGGATCACTGGCATGCCCAAATGACCATCGATGCTGCCAGGGCCGGGAAGCACGTTTATGCTGAAAAGGGCTTCAGCCTGACCATGGAAGAAAACTTCACCATCCGTGAAGCCGTTAAAACCAGCGGCATAGTATATCAATTGGGGCACCAGGGAAGGCAGACTGAAAGCTACATAAAGGCCAAAGAAGCCATTGACAAGAAGCTCATTGGGAAAATAAATCTCATCGAAGTCTGCACCAACAGGAATTCACCCAACGGAGCCTGGGTTTACGACATCCATCCCGATGCCAACGAACAGACCGTGGACTGGGACCAGTTTCAAGAGCCCTGTGAGGTGAAGCGTCCATGGAGCCCGGAACGTTTTTTCCGCTGGAGATGCTGGTGGGATTATGGAACCGGACTGTCTGGCGATCTGCTTACTCACGAATTTGATGCCATCAATCAGATTCTGGGCATGGGTATTCCTGCGTCCGCATCTGCCTCCGGAGGAGTATATTTCTACAAGGATAAAGCCAAAGGACATTATGTGAATGAAATCAGGGAAGTTCCGGATGTCTGGAACGCAGTTCTGGAGTATCCGGATATGGATTTCAGCATACTGTACAGTGCTTCGCTGGCAAGCAATCATAACCGTGGAAAGACCATCATGGGCCACGACGGTTCCATGGAGCTGGGAAATAGCCTGACTGTTTATGCCGACAGGCAGAGCACCAGGTACAAGGACCAGATCCAGAGCGGACTAATCGATCCGGCGCTTCCCATCTATACCTACATTCCCGGACGAAAAAATGTGGACTCGGTAGCTACTGCCACCGAACAGTACTTTGCTGCACGTGGTTTGCTCTATACTTACCGTGGCGGCCGCAGGGTGGATACCACGCACCTTCATATTGCCGAGTGGATCCAGTCGATCCGTGAAGGCACACAGCCCAGTTGTAACATTGACCAGGCCTTTGAAGAAGGCATTGCCGCTGCCATGGGCATTATGGCTCAGCGGGAGAACAGGACTGTGTTCTGGGATAAGGACAACGAACAGGTGGTTCAGGGTTAGAAATCACTGAAATAAATCAGGGGGAAGGGTAAGTATACTCTTCCCTTTTTTTTATGGCTTCCGGATATTGCTTTTGAGCATGCCACGTTCCTCCAGCTCTTGAAAAACTTTCCAGAGGCCAAAAATCTCTTCATACAGGGCCAGCTCGGTGCAGTGGATCCCGCATACCAGACGTTCCAGCAGAAAGGATTGAAACTCCAACAATTTGGGACCCGACAAGCCGGTGATCCCGGCAAGACTTTCTGCATTAATGATACTTTCGAAGGTTTCATGCTTCTCCCGGTTTTTCTCCAGCCAGTAGACTTTACGGGCAGTTTTTGCCTTCTTGTTGAAGTTCTGATAGAAGAAGGTGATGGGTGAGGTAAGCAGGAGTCCTGCACTTTTCACAGCCTTTTCGTCCATCTCCATGGGGACGTAGTCGGGATCCTGGGTTGGAAGGCCCATGGTTGCACCCAGGGTCTGCTGGACGGGCATCTCAATCATTGCATCCTTGAAGTCGCCGTAGGAAGACCCCCACTCAAAAATCCTTGCCTCAAGCAAGGCATAGGCGATTCTCTGCAAGATGATGTATTTGTTCTCAGCAAGTGACGACACAGCTACCAGGGTATCTTTGAAGGCTATATTTCGAATCAACAGGGTATCGGAGTTACGTGCCGGAAGGTGAAATATACCCAGGGTATCGCTCACGTCGCCCTGTCGGGTTTGCATATTGATTACGTGGGTAGCAGCCACAGGATAGAATGTCTCATCGTAAATAATACCTGTCAGATTATACAAGCTATCAGTCGATTGCGCCAAAAGGCCAGTCTGAGTAAACAGCAGAAGAGCGAAAGCGGTGAATAGCTGACGAAAAGACATGGAAATAAAAATATCCAAATTATTCTGCCTGGAGCAGGATTTAACAAACCTTAACCAAGTAAAAAGGCATATATTGCCCAGCAGTGAACCAATTCAAAAAACAAGTGTTTACAGGACATATAAGCTGAAGCATGACTGAAATCGTTTTTCTTGACCAGGAGACCATTGGAAAAGTGGATAATATAAAACTCCTTTCCAAACTAGGTAAACTGGAGGTGTTTGAATCCACTGAAGCTGAGCATGTAGTGGAAAGATGTCAGGGTAAGGAGATTGTAATTGTAAACAAGGTGCAGATGACCGAGGAGATCATGAAACAGCTTCCGGATTTAAAGCTGATTTGTGTAGCGGCTACAGGAATCAACAATGTGGACCTGAATTATACGGAAAACAATGGCATTGAAGTAAAAAATGTGGCGGGATACTCCACCGACTCGGTTGCCCAGCTCACCTTCACCATGCTGCTCTATCTGGTTAACAAGCCCTATTACTACGATAGCTATGTCAAGAGTGGTGCCTACTCCAGGAGTGCTTCCTTTACCCACCACAACGAACCTTTCTGGGAATTGAAAGGCAAAAGAATGGGTATTATCGGACTGGGAACCATCGGAAGACAGGTGGCACGGATTGCTGAATCCTTTGGTATGGAGGTAATCTTTTATTCTACAACGGGACGAAACAACCACATTTCCTTCAAACGTTTTGAATTGGACGACCTGCTGAAAAGCTCCGATGTGGTCTCCATACACGCTCCCCTGAACACCCAGACCCGTAATCTGATCACCTACGAAAAAATGAAACTGATGCGGCCATGCGCTATCCTGCTTAACCTGGGAAGGGGTGGCATCATCAACGAAAAAGACCTGGCCAGGGCGCTTAATGAAAATATCATTGGAGCAGCCGGTATCGACGTGATGGAGCAGGAGCCCATCAACGCCGACAATCCGATGCTGAAGTTATTTGATAAGGAGAAGATCCTGATCACTCCTCACATGGCCTGGGCCTCCAAAGAGTCCAGGGAACTCCTCCTGGAAAAGATTGCGCGAAATATCGAAGTCTACCTGAAAAACAGGTAATCTATTCCTCCTCCGCTTCCGGTTCCATCACCGCCTTACCTGCCTTGATGAGCAGGTTTTTGGTGGCAAGTACACCTTCGTCCTGACTTAATTCCCTTCCTTCGTACTCGATGCCGATATAGCCACGGAAGCCCGAATCCTTGACGATTTTAAGCAACTTGTAATAATCCTTGTCCACCTCATTACCTTCCTCGTCGAATTTGTGCGTCTTGGCGCTCACTCCTTTGGCCAGGGGCATCAGCTCTCTAACTCCCTGATAGAGGTCGTAGCGTTCTCCTCCAGGTTTGCGATCAATGATGAAATTGCCAAAATCGGGAAGTACACCGCAATTGACCATTCCCGTATTACGTATCACAGAACTTAGCCAGCTTGCCCTGGAGGAAGGACCTCCATGGTTTTCCACAATTACACTTATACCGTAATCGGCCGCAAAACGACTCAGAGTAATCAGACTCTTGGTGGCAGCGTGAGCAATGTCCATATCGGAACCTCTTCCATAGGCATTTACACGGATTGCATGGCAACCCAGCATCTCCGCAGCTTCAACCCACTGGTAGTGATTTTCCACAGCGGTTTTCCTTTTCGCTTCATCCTGATCTCCCAAAGCGCCTGCCGTATCGATCATGATCAATACATTCTTGACGCCAGCATCGTCGGTTCTCTTAAGAAGCTCTTTGATGTAGGTCTTATCTGCAGAGGGAAAAAACTGGTCCACATACTCCACCGCGTGAATATCAAATTTCTCCTTGGTGTAGGCCGGGAAGTCCAGGTTCTCCATGGTCTTGTTCCTTCCCCTGAACTTTTGGTTCAGGGACCACTGGGCCAGAGAAATGTCAAAAAACAGCTCATTTTCGGGGCCATTAAGGGATGCTCCCAAACCTGTTTCTTTAGCCTTCAGGAGGCTGGGACTGGAAATGGCTGCCGCTGCCAGGGCAGCACTCTTCATAAAAGTTCTTCTGTTTTGCATGAGTTCTGATTTAAAGTTCCTTAATCTTGATGTTCCTGAACCATACATGATCGTTGTGGTCCTGTAGTCCAATGTACCCTTCCTTCTGAAGGTTTGCCCATGTGGGATTGATCCCCGGAAATTTGGATGCGCCTACCAGCTCGTCCCATTCACGGGTACCGTACTGATATTCCACCACTTTCACTCCATTTTGTTTATGGATCACATGACCATCCTTGATGATCACCTCGGCAGTGTTCCATTCACCTGCTCCCTTAAAGTTTTGGGGTTTGGCAGGAATCAGATCGTACAGAGATCCGGCTTTGCGGTTCCCGTCCTTACCTGCTTTGGCATCGGGATGTTTTTCATTGTCAAGCACCTGCATTTCCGGTGCGGTGGCATATATGGCCCTGAATTCGTCGTTCTCCGCACCCAGGTAAAATATACCAGAGTTTCCGGCCTCAGCTATCTTCCAATCGATCTTGAAATGAAAATTGGAGAATTTCTTATCGTAAATGATATCGCCCCGCTGGCCTTTTGCATCGGGATTGAAGTGAATGGTACCATCTTCGATAATCCATCTGTCGGGGAATACATCTTTTTTATATCCCCGCCAACCATCGCTGGTAGTTCCGTCAAAGAGTAGTACAAAGCCTTCTTTCTTCTCCTGGTCACTGAGCTTGTTTTGGCCAAACAGGTCAGCCTGGACAAGGCTCAGAAGAAAAACCGTCACAATTAAAACTGAAATTTTCTTAGTCATTGTATTGTAATTTTTTAAGTGAAATTCATTGAATTCTGATCCTTATAAAATTGTGAAAACTATTCCGCATTAGCAAGTTGAATCGTATTGTCTTTTTTTGTAATTTACTAGAGCCTAACTATCTCAGACCATGGATGTCAGGGAACGTGGTAACGATTCAGATTATTTTACCTATGATCTGATAAAAATGCAGGAGCAGCTGTATTACTTTGCCCTGCAGCTTACGGAGGACCGGGAAGACGCACTGGACCTCGTACAGGAAACCAGTTTCAAAGCCCTAAAAAACCGTAAGCGACTGCACAACAACGACCACATCAGGGCCTGGCTTTACACCATACTGAAAAACACCTACATCAACTATCTTCGAAGCAGTCACTTCAGACAACTGATCCACGATACCGATGAGTTATATAACCATTCGGCAAAATCGGGAGAAGGCTATGATGCCATGCCTGATGAACAGCTTATTAACAAAGAATTGTACGAGATTATCAAGCTTTTGCCCGGTGCCTATGAAAAACCCATATTGCTTTTTCTGGCCGGATTCTCATACAAGGAAATTGCCCAGGAAATGGACATTCCAATTGGAACAGTGAAGAGCCGTATACACCTGGGTAAGAAGCAGATTAGAAAGGCCTATATGGCCTGATCAGGTGAGATCACAGGCATCAGCCGGCATCCAGTGCTTTTCCTTTCCCTCCCATTTCACATTGCAGCCAATGGGATTGGTAAGCGGCAATGAAATGGCCTTCCCTGATGTAAGCTCATCCAAAACCCTGTCCAGATCGTTTACGGTGATCCTTGCAGGATCCCGTGGCTGGTCCACTCCCCGACCCGTATAAACAAGTTTTCGCTCCTTATCGAGTACATAAAAATGTGGAGTCCTCAGGGCTCCATAGGCCAGGGCCACCTCCTGACTCTCATCATGAAGATAAAGCCAGGGAAACTTATGTTCTTTCATACGCTCTACCATATGGGGGAAATCGTCTTCCTCGTAAGTATTTGCGCTGTTGGAGTTTATTCCTACAAACCTTACCCCTTTGGGAAGATACTTCTCAGCCGTCGAGCGGGTAGTCTCGTCGGATTGAATCACATAGGGACAATGGTTGCAGGTGAAAAACACAACCAGAAAATCTTCTGGAAATCCCGTCAGGGAATAGGTATTGCCATCTGTGGCCGGAAGGGTAAAATCCGGGGCTGGTTCGCCGACTTGTAAGGTAAAGGACATAGGAAAAAGGTTAATGGGTTAATGGGTTAGTGGGTTAGTGGGTTAGTGGGTTAATGGGTTAATGGGTTAATGGGTTAATGGGTTAATGGGTTAATGGGTTAGTGGGTTAGTGGGTTAATGGGTTAATGGGTTAGTGCCATGCGCCGAGAAGAGCGCCATAGGCCAGGAATACCACCAACTCGTGGCCGGCAACTATGAGCATAAAACCCCCTTTACGCATTTCATACAAATAATGGGTAATGATGGTTGGGATCACAAATGCCAGAGCAATCAAGCCTCCAAAAGCAAGTCCTTCCAGGGCACCGGAGGCTCCTTTCAGAAACATTGCCATTACAGTAGCTATGACCAATCCCAGGATAAATACCAGCACAAACAGGCCCGGTGAAGGCTTCAAATCTTCCTCCTTAAATCCCAGATAACCCATCCATTGCTTGCCAAACAGAGCTTTAGAGTACCAGACAAATCCAATTGCCATATTGAGGATACCAGCCACAAGGATGGCCAGAAAATTCAGATCAGCGAATGAAAAATGTGTCATCTTAGAATAGTTTTAGTGATAAGAGGAATACAATCAAAACTCAAAATTGTTTATTTGAGAGCTTCCTGCCTCAAACATTTTTGCTGAACAGATGTTAAGCAAGTGTGAGAGTAGCCCTAATCATAGTATTTATTATGGTCGTCAGTGGTAGTGTCGTGCATGCTCAGCGTGTACATAAGCTTGATGCTGATGGTGTTGCTTCCCTGAGCAGGCTTTCAAACGATACTACCTATGTAATTAATTTCTGGGCTACCTGGTGCTCCCCCTGTGTGAAGGAAATACCTATATTCGAGAAACTTCACAAAGAAAGTATGGATTCCAAGCTGAAAGTGATCCTTGTCTCTCTTGATTTTCCCAGACAACTTGATAGCAGGGTTCTTCCCTTTCTTCTAGACAAAGATGTGAGTGCGGAAGTCAGGATCATGACCGATATGGATTACAATGCCTGGATCGACCGAGTGGATCCGGCCTGGACCGGAGCTATTCCCGCTACCCTCATATACAAAAAGGATAAGAGGGTGTTCCTGGAGAAGGAACTTACTTACGATGAGTTACATACACACATTATGCAAATACAAAACTGATATGAAAAAGATCATTCTTACGGGCATTATGTCCTTATTCGCATTGGTCCTGGTTCATGGAGGTCTCAAGCCAGGAGACAAAGCTGTCCCATTTTCTTTGAAAAATGTGGATGGGCAAACTGTTTCTCTTTCCGACTATAACTCTGAAAAGGGAGTGGTTGTCATTTTCACCTGCAATCCCTGTCCATTTGCCAAAGCCTACGAACAGCGAATTATTGATTTGCACAATCAATACGAAGGCATGGGATTTCCAGTGGTCGCCATTAATCCGAATAATCCTTCTGTCTCGCCGGAAGACACCTTTGATAAAATGAAAGAAAGGGCCAAGGAAAAAAACTATCCCTTCCCCTACCTGGTGGATGATAAGGGTATCTTCAAGGAATACGGAGCCACCAGAACTCCTCATGTATACCTTCTGTCAAAAAGCGGTAACGGTTTTGAGGTAGCCTATATTGGCGCTATCGATGATAATGCCATGGAAGCCAGTGCAGTAACCAAAAAATACCTGCAAGGGGCCATAAAATCTGTTATGTCGGGTGAAAAGCCCAAACCTGCCAGCACCAAAGCCATTGGCTGTACCATCAAGTAGTCGCCTGGAAAGCCTGAAACATGTTTAATAATAGATGCAGGCCAGGATTACAACTTTAGGGATTGAATTCACGTAAAAAGGTAGCATATTTGCAGGCTCAATAAAAAAAGTTGCAAAGATGCAGTTCAATCTCATGGAAATACTGGCGGCATTTATGGTGCTGTTTGCCATCATTGACATCCTGGGCTCCATCCCTATTATTCTGGATGTCAAGGCGAAATCAGGGAATTTAAGTCCCGCCAAGACCACTCTGGTGGCCTTTGGTATCATGCTGCTCTTTCTCTTCATAGGAGAACCCCTGCTTGGAGTTTTTGGAGTAGATATCTCCTCTTTTGCCATTGCGGGATCCATCATCCTACTGCTTATGGGACTGGAAATGGTACTGGGCGTCCAGTTATTCAAGCATGAATCGGAGGGAGGTACTAGTGGGGGATCCATTGTTCCCATTGCCTTTCCCTTGATTGCAGGAGCAGGTTCCATCACCACACTTTTATCCCTGAGAGCCGAATATCAGACCATCAACATTTCGGTAGCCTTATTGCTGAATATGATAATTGTGTATCTTGTGCTCAGGCTCACAAGCTTTTTTGAAAGAATTCTCGGACCAAGCGGACTGCACATACTAAGGAAATTCTTTGGGATTATCCTCCTGGCAATCGCCATCCGTCTTTTCTTATCAAATACAGGCATCGACCTAAATAAAGGACTTTAGATGAGGGGATTATTTTTAGCGATAGCCATGGTCATACTTACGGGATGTAGCAACGATGAGCTCACATGGATCTCCGTTAAGAATGGTACGGGCATACCCATTTACGTTCTCCCCTATTCAGAAGATTTTACCAATGGCGACTGGATCCAGCCAGGGGTATCCGATGAGTTTTACTCCATAAACTGCGACTGCCTGGATGGTTTCTCCTATTTTACCACCTACTACGACAGCCTGATTGTTTATTTTAAGGATCAGGGAGACGATCCCATTAAATTCTATAAAGACGGTACCACCATCAATTATGATCCCGGTCTTAATCCATTTACCAACAGGGATGTCTGGCTCACACAGGATTTTGACAAACACCTGAGCGGCTCGAACTTCAACACATTGGAAGAGAAGCATATAATTGAGCATTACTTTACGGTGGATGCTGCCAGTGTAAAGTCTATCGAGATTCCGGAGTAAGCATCAAATCCGCTTCCTTAAGGCATCAGCCATTTGATCGGCTGTCAGTTTCACGGGATGACATTTGTGAGAGGTACGATCGACTACTTTCTGAATCCCTTCTTCCTTCAATCCGAAAGCCGACAGTAGTGGAACTTCCAGAAGCTTGCTGATATGAATCAGTTTCTCCTTAAACGCGCTTAGATATTCCAGATCGGTTTTGTATTTGAAATCTGCAAATACCTTACTGACGATCAACAGCTTTTGAATGGCCGGATGATCCGGTTTGTCCATAAGATTGTCTATGGTGTGGGCAAAGACCGGCGCCATCAGTGAACCACAGGCCATACCGTGGGGTATGTGATAAAATCCCCCGAGGGGGGAGGCAAAGCCATGCACAAGTCCCAGTCCGGCATGAGACAGGGTAATTCCGGAAAACATGGCAGCGAGAGCCATGCCCGACCGTGCCTCAATGTTTTGTTCACCTTCCAGAAATGCCCTCAGCAGGTATTTTTTTATCTGCTTTAGCCCCTGCAGGGCGAGAGCATCGGTCATAGGATTGGCCTGAATGGAAATATAGGATTCCAGAAGTTGTGTAAATGCGTCCATTCCGGCAGCAGCAGTAAGCTGGGCCGGACAGCTAAGCATCATTTCGGGATCGATTATAGCCAGTTCGGGTATGAAGTTGTCATGCCTGAGAGATTTCTTGAATCCTTGCTCCCCCACCTCAGAGATCACAGCATTTTTAGTCATTTCGCTCCCGGTACCCGATGTCGTGGGCATGGCAATGAAAGGAATTTTATCTCCGGGATGTTTCTTCTCTCCCACTCCTTCCAGGTAATCCCTGATACTGCCATCCACAGGAATCATGGCTGAAATTGCCTTGCCAGCATCCATCACGCTACCGCCTCCGACCGCTATCACCACATCCACGCCCGAGTTTTTGTGTTGCTCTACAATACCATCAATGAGTGAAGGGGAAGGCTCATGAGCGATAATTTCATGATCCAGCAGCAACTTGGCTGACTTCAGTCCGGATATAATCTCTTCGCCATGTCCTGAGTTATGAATGGAGGAAGAACCGGTAAGCAACAATGCCTTCCCGCCCTTCTTCTTCACAGCATTGGGCAGCTCTTTCCGAAGGCCCTCACCAAAGAGGATCTCCGGCAATGAAGAGAACTGAAAGGGATCTATCATGTGAGAATATTTACGTAAATATAAAAAAAGGCTGATTGATTTGATATTGTTGAAGAAAAGTGGAGCCTAATTATATCAAAATTCATTTCTGTTACTATTTTTGGCCTATTGAAAATGAAACCATTAACATAAAACCAGTAAAATGAAAAAAAGCAATCCCCGTAACTATTCAAGGAGGAGATTTATTGGAACCACGGCTGCCGGAATGGCAGGTATAACTATTATCCCTTCTCTCTCTTCCTGTGCAAAACCGGCAGCAGCCGGAAACGATATTACCATAGGCTTTATTGGCCTGGGCCGTCAGGCCATGTTCCTGCTTAATGCCTTCATTAATATTGAAGGAGTAAAAGTTGTTGCCGGATGTGATGTATACGGTCGCAAGCGCACCCGTTTTGAGAACCGCGTTAATGAGTTCTATACGAAGGCCGAAAAGGATGTTGAAGTAAAAAGCTACGAAAAATACACCGAGCTTATTGGCCGGGAAGATATCGATGCCGTAGTAGTTGCCATACCTGACCACTGGCATGCACTGGTAGCCATTGAAGCCTGCAAGGCTGGAAAAGATGTTTACCTGGAAAAACCGATGACCTTCACCATCAAAGAAGGCCAGGAATTGGTCAAAACTGTACGAAGCACAAACAGGATAGTTGGCATAGGCAGCCAGCAGCGTTCCGATCCCAACTTCCAGCATGCAGTAAAACTGGTGCAGGGAGGATCTCTTGGTACCATTGAGAAAGTGTATGCCTATGTGGGAGCACCACCTATTCCTTACAATCTTCCCGAAGAAGAGCTTCCTGAGGACCTGAACTGGGACCTCTGGCTGGGACCCCTGTCCGGAGATATCCATTATAACAAGGAACTCAATCCTCCCATTAGCCTCAATCCTCCCAAAGATGAAGAATTCTGGGGCGGCTGGCGCTGGTACAAGGAAATGGGCGGAGGCTTTACCACCGACTGGGGAGCCCACATGTTCGATATTGCCCAGTGGGGCCTGCAGAAGGATGGAAGCGGTCCGGTTGAGATTGCACCCATTGGAGATGGCAGCGAGTTTATGACCTTCAAATACGACAATGGAGTCGTTCTCACTTCCGAACCCTTTAACGAGCAGATGACCAAGGGAGTAAAGTTCCAGGGTGACAAGGGCTGGATTGAGGTATCCAGGGGTCATTACGTGGCTTCGGATGATTCACTCTTACCTCCCAAAACAGAAGGTGGTGACAGCGATGTACCCTACGAATCGAAAGGATCGCATCACCAGAATTTCATCGATGCGGTACGTAATCGTGTAGATCCCATCGTACCCGTTGAGACAGGACACTCTTCCTGCACGGTTTGCACCCTGGGCAACATTGCCTGTGAACTGGGAAGACCCATTCAGTGGGATCCTTCCACGGAGAGCTTTGTGAACGATGAGGATGGAGCAGCAGCAGCATTACTGCATTACAAGTACAGGAATCCCTATTCCTTGTAGGCTAGTCCCGCAAGTCTTTAAAATCCCTTATTAAAATAAGAGGCCGTCTCATAGATCCATATGAGACGGCTTTTTTTCTGGTTTGCAGTGATTTTGTACATTTATACAAAACGAGCGTATGATACGTATTGAAGAATTCCTGAGCTGGAAATCGGCAGGTACTGTTCCCGAGGATATTCCCCCACTTCTGCAGTCTCTCTTGCTTGATGCAGCTGGTGACTGGGACCATGCTCATCGATTAGCGCAGTCGGATAGCTCAGTGGATGGATCGTGGGTTCATGCCTACCTGCACAGGGTGGAAGGAGACCTGGGAAATGCTTCTTACTGGTATCGAAGTGCCGGAAAAAAACTTCCACGGATGTCTCTGGAAGAAGAATGGGAATATATAGCCATGGCTCTGCTTAATAAGAGCTAGGGAATACGCGTGGCAGTGATGCTAAAGACCCCGTCTGAATAAGTAATGGTTCCCGAAAAGTGATCTTTGTCGAAAGTGCCTGCTACGGAGATTTCTTCGTTTTCCACCCAAATAGTAAAGCTGATTTGCTTCCTTTTGTAGATTACTTTTTCAGCCTCTGTCTTGGAGAACTCATTCAAAACCATTGTGACCGTATAGTCTTTGTCTTCCCTGCTAATCAGCATGGATCCCTTTTCGTAGCCTGCTTCAACTCCGGGAACCGAGTATTCCCAGTTACCTACCGGGGTAAACCTGGGTGCATAAGAATCAAGCTTAAACGATGATGCTGCCAACACCAAAAAAAGTCCCAGCAAGATCCTGTATACTTGATTCCGATTCATTGAATAATCCTTTTCCCTAACGAATATCGTCAATTATATGGACTCTTTGAAAAATTGTACTCCACTATGCTAACGCAGTGGGCTAAATAGTATTGTTTATTTATCTTTCGAATCCAAAATACCCAGACCATCGTTAGTTTGCCGATAACTAAGACTCAGAGAAAATGAAAAGGAATAATCGTGATATTTATTCTGGAAAAAGCTCCATCTGCTGCACTTAACTTTTCCAAACCATCAGGTAGAACCTAT
>Ga0180435_10000562_pt1 | contig 39127 bp, 30 predicted proteins | sample SS_ome_3_FD_132467 | JGI IMG/M metagenome (GOLD analysis project Ga0180435, IMG submission 132467) | Hypersaline lake sediment archaeal communities from the Salton Sea, California, USA - SS_3_S_1 metaG | ecosystem: Environmental > Aquatic > Non-marine Saline and Alkaline > Hypersaline >... | reverse complement strand
GCTGCAATTCAAAAGAAAATAGATGCCGTTACTCAGGAGAGAACAGAATACAAAGTGTATGAAGCACTGGTAGGCGGGATTTTCCCTAAGTAGGATGCCGCCAGTATACAGAAATACCAAATTCATTGATCCTGTTGGCACTATAGTTGCTGTAGTAAATATTAGCAGACGTTGAATCAGGAAGCGTTTGCATCACCTTTTAGCGATTAGCTGTGATAGAAACCATTACAATATTAACGAAAGGAGGACATGATGTTGGCATTAAACTGCTGTAAAACCATGGAGGCGGAGTTGACCGCCTGGAAAGCGAATGTCTACGATATAGTACGAAAAATGGAAGAAATTTCCGGAGCTGAAAGGGAAAAAATCTTTCCCAATATCGAGGATCTTCACATACTCATTGCGGAAATGGATGATCGGATTGACCAGATCCGTATAAACTGCTCGCCTGAAACCGGTATCGAAGATATCAGGACCGACAAGGAAAAGTTCGACAAGTCACTGTCAAAGCTTCGCGTATCTGCAGAGGAAGCCATGCGTGGCCTTGGTGCGGGTAATTTTGGTGGGTAGACCCTTGCCGCAAGGCTTTATAAGCGTATCAATAGGCCGTCGCAAAGATAATGATGCATTTATTGATGGGTAGAAAAAAGCGGCTCTCACATGCAGATAAAGATTATAGGCGCTGAAACACTTGGTGTCCGGGGGCTGTGTTGTCTTGTCATTGCCGGTGAACAAAATGTTCTTATCGATCCGGGGGTCGCTTTGGGGTTTCTGCGTCATGGCCAGACACCGCACCCGGTTCAGGTAGCGGCGGGCGAAGTGATCCGGGAAAAGATCATCCAGGATTGGGGGTTGGCCACGGACATTGTCTTCAGTCATTTTCATGGTGACCATGTTCCCCTGGTGGATGCAAATCCTTACCAGCTGGATGTTGCCAGGGTGGCGGATTTGAATCCCGGGGTCCGGATTTGGACGAAATCACCAGAATCTTTATCAGTCAAGGAACAAGAAAGATCAGCAGCCCTTAAAGAACAGCTGGATGCCCAATGGCGAGAGGGGACACGGGGAGCCGAGCCTCTGCGATTTTCAAGGCCCGTGCCCCATGGAGAGAAAACAGAACGCAACGAAAGCGTGATGATGACCCGGATCGAGGATGGCACTGTTTTTGTACACGCCTCTGACATTCAGCTTCTGGATGACAACGCCGTTGATCTCATTCTCGAGTGGCAGCCGGATATACTGCTGGCCGGCGGCCCGCCGCTCTATCTTGAACAATTGAGTTCAATGTTGCGTATCCGGGCATGGCAAAACGCTGTGCGGTTGGCTCGTTCGGTTGACGTACTGATTCTCGACCATCACCTGATGCGAAACCGTGAAGGGTTACAGTGGCTGGACAGACTTTCAGCCGAAACCGGCTGTCAGGTCCTCTGTGCAGCCGATTTCATGAGAGTGCCGCGCCACCTTCTCGAGGCTGAAAGAAAAACGCTTTATGATGAAATCCCGGTTCCTTTGGGATGGCACCAGAATTATGCGAAAGGGACGGTCACCACGAGAGGGTTTCAAGCATACTGCTGACAGTTAAGCATTTCGTGTTTTTTAGATTTCGTGTTTTCGTGATTCATTTTTTTTGCCAATCACCGACTACCGACTACGGCTCACCTTCACACCTTCGGCTGTTACTCGGCACCTGACATCCGAAACCCTTTTTCCCATCACTCCTTCTCTCCATTAAAATCGGCCGCTGCGCATACCACGGCCACCGCCCATACGGCTGTTACGTCCAAGGCCCCTTCCGCTGCCGCCTTTCTGCCGGCAGCCACCTCCGCCGCCCATGCCGCGTCCACCACCCATACCGCGTCCACCACCCATGCCGCTGCCGGAGCCCATGCCAAAGCCCTGACCGGAACCACCTGCATCGGCAGCTGCCGGCATCTGTCCGGGCGATGCCGGTTGGGGAAAATTACCGCCATCGGCATACCCCTTGACTGCGTCTCCCACCGTACCGCTCACACCCGTGACCACCCGGATACCTGCGGCATCAAACACGCCGGCTGCTTTGGGACCCAGGTTACCGGTTAAAACGAGGTCGACGCCTTTATCTGCCATCAACTGGGCCGATGAGATCCCTGCGCCGCTGGTGGTGGTCACATTCTGATTGGGAATGGATTCGTGCTCCATGGTCGCCGGGTCGACGATAATGAAATATTCACAGCGGCCGAAACGTGCGTCGATTGGGTCATTCAAGGACGGACCTGTGGATGAAATTGCGATCTTCATTTTTAGTTCTCCCTTCGCTTGCTTGGTTATATGTAGTTCACTACACCAACCGGTCAACCCGGTCTGGCCTTGAACTACAAGAGCAGTGGCATATGGAAGGCGCTTCCAGGGGGCATATTGTGAGGTGAGTATGGGGCGGGGTAGAATTAGAATCACATGGTGATCGGTTGATCATATGATAAGCTTACCCGCTCTGGAGCGCCCTCTTATGCCAATGTGTTTTATTCCAGTATAATCTCCTTAATGGCTCGTATGGGTTGGACTAAAAATAGCCTGTTACACTCTCAAGTTAGCACCAAATGTGCCATCTTTCTGGTAGGGTTATATTTACTATATTAACAAGTTGTTGGGCCTCAGAGGCTTGGGGATGTTAGCATGGGCCGTCCCTGATTTAGAAATATTGCGAAGCGGGATTTCGCAATATTTCTAAGGCGGATCATTGCATGTGATGACTTGATATCACCTAAACCTAAATTGAGCTCGACTTAGGCTAAAGCATCTAGGACACTTATCCGCCAAGGGCTTTAGTAAAAGGCCCTCTCCATCTCCTTCAGCTTTTTCAGGATTCCCCTGGGTGAAGCTGACAACGAGAGCTTCAACAGCTCGTCCATTTTCTTTTCATCCATTTTAGTCTTGTTCATGACCCGTTTTTTATAAGCGTCGATCAGGCTTTCAAGTATCTGCTCAAGGCCGCAGGGCTTCTGCAGATAGGAATAGGCGCCTTTCCGGGTACACTCTGCTGCGGAATCAATGGTGCCGTGGCCGGTGAGGATAATAACCTCCATCCAGGGATGTTCTTCTTTGAGCCGTTTCAGTGTTTCTTCGCCATCCAGGCCGGGCATTTTTAAATCAACGAGCGCAATATCGATGGAATGCTGCCGGGCGGCTTCCAGTGCTTTTTCCCCACGGTTTACGGCGGTTACGTTGAAATCGCGCAGTTCGAGACTCTTTTTGATGGATTCCAGGAACGCTTCTTCATCATCCACAATCAAAAGATTTATATTTTTATTTTCCATGTTCATTGCTCCTTTCTTTTGTTTGGTTATATGGCTATCCATTGCCAGTAACCCAGGAATACCCATGCCCAGAGCACCAGCAGGCTCAATAAAAAGATTGCGAATCCATGAATGAAAAAATCCTTCATGGTCAGCAGTTGTTCACCGGTATCGGGGTCCTTGGCCATACTAAACACAATGGCATTGTTAGGGGTGCCGATCACCAGCATGTGAGCAAACGATGAGGCAAAGGCCGTTGCCAGGCCGACCTTTAAGGGTGACGTGGCCGAAAGCGTGGCCATGGGGACCGTGATGGGACCCACGGCAGCCACCGTGGCGCCGTCACTCATGAAGTTGGTCAGAATGCCGGTGATAAAACTGGTGGACATGCAGAGGCCGATACCGTGTTTCAACATGTCGGGCAGCAGGTTGATGAGGCTGCTGGCCAGCCACAGGGCTGCGCCGGTAACTGCCAGTCCGTAGCCCATGGCGCTGGCTGCTGCGTACAGGGCGACCACATCCCAGTGGATGCTGTTGATATCCCGCCAGCGCAGCACTCCCATCACGTTCAGGAGAACCAGGCACAGCAGAACCGGTCCCCCCATACCAAAGCGGCTGGAAAGCGTGATCCATAAAACAATCACCAGAACGAGGACCAGGGCAGCCTTGTATTCCGCTGAGGTCATTTTACCGATTTTTTGGGATTCGCGACGTACCTCGGCAGCTATGTTGACAGACGGCACTTGTATTTTCCCTCTGGAGATGACCAGGAAGTAAGCTGCAATCACCAGGGCCATGACCGGCACAAAGGGCAATCCCATTTTCATCCACTGGCCAAAGGTGACATCAACGCCGTAGTCCGCAAAAATGCCCAGCATGACAGCGTTGCGCCCGCCGGCTGCCGGCGATCCCGGACCGCCGATATTGGCGCTAAAGGTCAACATCAGCATCATCATCACCACCAGCCCCTTATCTCGTTTCAATCCGGCTGCCTTAATAGCGCCCATATACACCAGCATGAGGATGGGAGCGATAAAGGCCACCAGGGCGTGTTCAGACAGAAAAGAGGCCGTACACGCCAATAGGGGGGCGAAAAATAGGCAGAACCGCGTTAGGCTCGTGCTCGTGCCCAGCAGCAGCATGCCGATTCTGCGGTCCAGGCCGGTTTTGCTGATGGCGGCGGCTAGTGCCAGCACACCGAAGATAAAAACCACCGCGTCCTTGGCGTATGCCTTGGCGACCTGGTCGGCTGGAAATATATTGAAAAAATACATGAGCACACCCACCAGCAGCGCGGTAACGCCGATGGGGATGGCACCGGTGGCCCAGAAAAGGGCGGCCAGGAAAAGAATGGCCACCATGACCTTGGTGCGCAGGGCTGCCTGAGACGCTGTCAACGGTGCTTTGGCAACCCGTCCGTCTGCCAGGGTGATATGTCGGGAGAGTTTTGCCTTTTGAACATAGTATTCGAAAATGGTCTGCCCGGGCTGCATGCGGTGATATTCGGCGTAGCCTGCTATGGACTCCCCCTGCTTCCCGGTTTTCTCAGCGGTCAGAATGTCCATCAACCCCCTGGGGTTAGGCAGAAAGGCAATCGCCAGGAAAAGGAGGACACCCAGCAGAATAATACCCGGGCGGGCATTATGCACACCCACAAACCAGTCCTTGAACCCTCCGCGTTTGACATCAGGAATCTCATGACGGGCCATGGCATTTTTACGCTCTTCCAGGGCCCTTTGGATGATTCCGATCATGTCGTCCACCGCACACGGCTTTTCAATGTAGTCAAAGGCATCATGTTTGCCGGTTATCCGTGCGGAATCAACGCTGCCGTGTCCCGTGTGCATGATGACCTGGACCTCGGGCCGCACCTTCTTGATTTCCTGCAGTGTTTGAACACCGTCCATTCCCGGCATCTTCTGGTCCAGAATGACGACGTCCGGATTGGCATGACGCACAATTTTGATGGCATCTTCACCACTGTTTGTGTCCAAAACGAGAAAATTGCGGACCTTGAGCTGTCGTGCCAGGGATTGGCGAAAACGGTCCTCATCGTCAATCAGGAGAATCAACGGCATCTTTGCCTTCTCGGCAGTTGTCTGGGTCTGACGTTGGTGCATGGCATTTCCTTTCTTTGGGTTGAAGGGGCAGTGAAATCGTGAAGGAACTGCCCACTTCCGGTATGCTTTGTACGTTTATGGCGCCCCCCATGGATTTCATGATGCTCAGGGAGACGCTCAGGCCGAGGCCGGTGCCCTTGCCGACCTCCTTGGTCGTGAAAAAGGGATCGAATATTTTTTCCTGATCTGCCGGGGTCATCCCGTGACCTGTGTCGGTAATGGTAATATATGCGCAACCCGCTTCGCTGTGCGTTGAAATGGTAATGGTGCCTGACCCTTCAATGGCATCGCCCGCATTGTTGATAAAATTGAGAAATACCTGACGGAGCTGGTCGCGATCCACGATGACTTCCGGCAGCCCGGGGTCATAGCGCCGGGAAATATTGATATTCTTGACAGCCAGCTCGCGTTGTTTAAAACCAGCCAGCACTTCATCGAGAAGTTGGTTGATGTCGCAAGGAAGCAAGCGGGGCTGGTGTTTGCGTCCGTAGTCCAGCAGATTTCGTGTAATTTCACGGGCGCGGTACACGGCGGCATCTACCGTTTCCAGCTCTTTCAAGATGTCTTCAGGGCCGGCTTCCATGTTGAATTCCGGGTTCAACATGTCCTTGATGACACCTGTGGTGGCCAGAACGATGGCCAGCGGATTGTTGATCTCATGGGCAATGCCCGTGGCAAGTTCACCGACAGAGGCCAATTTTGCCGCGTGCAGCAGTTGCACCTGGAGTTCGTCCCGGTTTTCGGCACTGCTGCGCGCCCTGTTGACCAGGAATCCGGTGGTTGACCAGATGACCAGCACGACGACAACCGCAATAAGGGCGATACCCACGATCATAATCCTTCTTGCCTGGTACATTTTGCCATGGGCTACATGCAAGGGTTCGGTCACGACCAGCGCCCAGGGCGTCATTTTTAGCCAGGCAACAGCCACCAGGATGTCGTCGTTGTCGATTTTGATTTCCTGCACACCGGTTCCGGTGGTCAGGTGGGGCTTGAGGTCACTTTGTTTGAACAGCTGTTTCTGGTCGGGATCCGCGATTTGATAGACAAGGTCCTGATTGATCAGTGCCGATTGAACACCCTTGGCATGATTGATGGTGCGCAGAAACATGTAAAACTTATCCGGATCCAATGTAGACCGCATCACATAGGGTTTGCCGTCCAGAACCTGTTTAACGGCAATGGTGAAATGGGGCTTTTTGCGGAAACCCGGGTAGATATCACTGATATAGTGATTCTTGTCTTTCTGCATCAAGGTGGAAAACCAGTTTTCATTGGCATAGTTTTGGTTTTGTAGATAGGGAAACGGACCGGCATAACCGGTCTGGATGCCCTGGCTGTTTAAGAATCCCACATCGATGAAGGCATCGCTCACCTGTCTTAAGTTGTGGAGGTAGCTTTCCATGGTCTGATTGGTTGGTTTGAGGTTAAAGGCCTGGCTCTGAAACTGGGTGAAGATGTTGACCACCCTTTCCTGAAGAAAGAGATCCACTGTATTGCGCTGGCTTTCGGAAATAGCAGCCAGGTTCAGCCGGGCGCTTTCTTTGAGGGAGTAGGTGAATTGAAAGTGGAAATAGAGCGACAGCAGGGCCATGGGCACCAAAAAGACCAGCAAGAGGCTTACCTTGAACCGGATTTCCAGCTTTTTAAAGTAATCCTTTGTGCCTGAAATCGTATCTGAATCGGTCTTGCTTAGTAATGCTGTTGTTGAAATTGCATCTGCTTCCATATTGACTGCCTTTCCAGAGAATCGCCTGAAGCAAAAACCAGATACACTACCGGCAGGGTAACCATGCCATCCCTTTACCGACAACTACTTTACAATTTTAGTTGAGCACAAACCGTGCCACTTCCGAACAAGCGGGAAAATGCTATTTAATCAATTAGTTGTTTCGTGGAGGCTGCTTCGGTCATAGTAAGGGGGCATTAGAAGTTTGAAATTTATCGAAACCCTATTAGCAAATTATCAATTAATCATGCCGACCCTGTCACCGCTCTCTCTAAAACTAATCTTAACTATAAGATAATATATGTCATTCTGAAGAACCTGTCTTTTGGCACGCAATATGCTGATGTAAAGTACTAACAGTTTATTAACTCCTCAACGATAAGGAGGTAACGATGAAACCCGAAATCAAGAAAATATTGTATGCCACGGACCTTTCACCCAATTCCGCATATGCGATGCGCTACGCCTTGCAATCTGCCAAGTTCTACAATGCCGAAGTCATTATTATGCATGCCTTTGAAACGGCCTATATCGGATATGCGCCCATCATTACCACCTACATTGATGATAGAGGGCAGCGAAACCTATACGAGGATCGTGTCGCTGAAGCCAAGGCGGCTATTGAGAAGCGCTTGAAGGCCGTCTGCGATGAGGAATTCGATGCATATTCGGATTATGGGGATATTGTCAGTTCCATAGAAGTTTGCGAGGGCTTTCCGGCTGAAAAAATCCTGGACACGGCCAAGCAGTTCGCCTGCGACATGATCATCATGGGAACCCACGGTAAAGGAATTATCGGCAATACGTTTCTAGGCAGCACTGCCAAAAGAGTTCTGCGCCGCACCAGGATACCCATCTTGGTTATACCGTTACCAAAAGGTGAAACAGACGATACCATCCGGTAGATAGCTGGGGCATGATGGATATTCCCAAACCCTCATTTCAAGGGATTTGCTGGAATGCCTGACTGCCATTGCGGAACCAGCGGTAACCAGGATCAGCATAAACCATTGTATGGAATAGCATCATATTTCACAGCTGAAGGAGATCGCCATGCTGGTAAAAAACTGGATGAGCGAAAAGGTAATTACCGTAGATGTGGACGCTTCCATGCAGACTGCAGCCATGCTGATGAAGATGCACAGCATCAGGATGTTGCCGGTTGTCGAACATGGAGATTTGGTGGGCGTCATTACTGACCGTGATCTTAAGAAGGCATCTGCTTCAGATGTCACCAGCCTCGAGATTCACGAATTGCTCTTTCTATTGACCCAGATTAAAGTCAAGGAGATCATGACCAAATCATTGGTCACTGTTACTCCGGACTGGACCATCGAAGAAACTGCAGAACTGCTCCTGAAACACAAAATATCGGGGGTTCCCGTGATTGGCGGCAAGCGGGTAATCGCGGGCGTGATCACCCAGACTGACGTGTTTCGCGTGCTCATAGCCTTGACCGGCATTGAGAAGGGCGGCATGCAATTTTCTTTCAAGGTCGAAGACAGACCGGGCAGTATTCAGGAACTTGCCGATGTGATCAGAAATTTTAGTGGTCAGATTGTCAGCATTCTCTCTTCCTACGACAAAATGCCGGAAGGGTTTCGCATGGTGTATATGCGCATGCGCAATATCGACCGCACCCGCCTGGAAAGCCTGCTGGGAGAGCTCAAAGAGATCGCGGAACTGCAGTACCTTATCGACCACAGCGAAGACCGGCGGGAATATTTTTAACACAACTTAAGCGCGCTGTCTAAAGTCTGCCTTTAAATATAAATCTACTGATAGCCTGTCAGTCTTGGAAAGATAAAGGAACAATTAGAGGTCAGTAGGACGGTTAAACTGCCAAAAACAGAGCAAGTGGTTGATTCAGTGCAATAAAGAAAAGCCGCTATGGTAACAAGTTTTCAGCCCCTTCGATGAGCAGTCGCTTGAATCGGTCGAGCATTACTGGGTATGCCTGCATAGGGATGCCCATCCAGTCGCAGTAGTCCAAAAAGCCTTCAGGATCTTCAGCCATATACTTGTCGAGGTAGCCGATACCGTCCAGAACAATGGCACCACCAGTGTGCCTGGGGAAATTTTCGTTGGCCATACCCTTATCCCATCCTTTGAATACTTGCTTTTGAAACTTAACCCAGCCGGGCGTCATCCACCACACCGGTTCTCCCCCGACAACCTCCTGGGCAATTTGTTCACGTTCCTCTTCCGTGGCGATCATGTCCATGCATTGGGTGGCCTGAATGCGCCCAACCCTGGGGCCTTGTTCCTTGATGATGGTCTGCATGAGCCGTGTGGGTTCGTTGACATTGACATAACAGAATTTCCCGCCGTAAATCACCAGAACCTTTTCCGCCTTTTGTTTGGCTCTGTCGATCATCTTGACCAGCTGGCGTTCCAGCTCCGGAATGTCCTGATGCAATCCCGGTGTCGTGTAGAGCAGGTGGTCTGTATCTAGAAAACCATCTTTTTTCAGGTGATTAAGTTCCAGGCTCATGGTGCCGCAGGACACAATGGCGATGTTGGAAAATGACGTTTGTTCCATGATAAACCTCCGTTAGTATTTAATAGCCAGGTCATAGCCGGCATGAATGGCCGAATATATATCCATGACCCGGGCGGCGTCGCCGATAATTTCTATTTTGTTTACATACGGTTGCAACTTTTCATCCGGTTCCGGCATTGACAGCATGCCGGAACAGAAAATGACCGTTTCAAAGGGTTTAATTTCGACCAATTCACCATCTTTTTCGACAACTGTCTTGTCCGGACTCAATAATTTGACAGCAGTGTGCGGCATCAGGCTGACGTTTTCCATCTGATCGATCCGCATGAGAGTCAGCTTTTTGGTAATCATTTCCATCATGCTGCCGATGGGGTCCGTTCTTTTTGTGGCAACAACATCAAACCCTTCTTTGCCGAGTTTCTCGGCGATTTCAAGACCGGTGCGGCCGGCGCCGATGACCAGCACCCTGGGGCCTTGGACCTGTTTTTTCCCCTTGAAATATTCCAGCGAGGTCATGGTATACTGATCTTGGGACCCTTCTATATCCGGTATATTCTGCCTCGAGCCGGTGGCCCAGACCAGAAGATCGGGTTTGAATTTTAGCACAAATTCCGTGCTGACCGGTGTGTTTAAAAGAATCTTATCTGCATTGGCACGTACGCACAATTCGAGATTGTCCAGCCCTTCCTTCATTTTTTGCTTACCGGGAGCCTGCCAGGCCAGATGGAACTGTCCACCCAGACCGTCGTCCTTTTCAGCCATGGTTACGTGGTGTCCACGTTTGGACAGGTAAAAGGCAGCGCTCATGCCGGCCGGTCCGCCGCCGGCCACCAGGACCTTCAGGGGATTGGTGGTTTCTTCAAGCGCTGGTTTCCCTATTTCCGGGTTCAGGTTGCACCCGATGGGTTCTCCATTTTTCACCCGGTGCAGACATCCCTGTAGACAGTAGCCGCAGTGTTTCACCTCTTCATACTTCTCTTGGCGCCATTTTTCGATAAGATCCGGATCTGAAATCAAGGGTCTGCCAAGGGCGACTAAATCGGCAAGGTTACCCTGAATCGCCTGGATAACACGCTCGACGCGGCCCATACGGCCGGCCATGATGATCGGCAGATCGGTATTGTCCTTTACCCACGCCACAGCATCCCACTGTGGTTTTTCAGGTAAGCTGGCATGGTGGAAATACCAGGGTGGACTAAAGCACGCCGATCCCATGCCAACATGCAACAAACAGATATTGTTTTTCTTGCCAAGCGTCAGCAATGGCAGCAGGTCATCCGGGCTGATGCCGAACTCGGGGGACATTTCAGACCCGGAGACGCGCAGAATCAGGGGCAAATCAGGGGCCCCTTTTTGGATCGCCGACAGAACCCGTTCAGCAAAAAGAAGGCGGTTTTCACCGTAAACATCGTTTCTCCGGTTGATTTTTCCGTTCAGAAACTGTGATATTAAATACCCGTGGCCACCCTGAACTTCAAGCACGTCCACTCCAGCGTCAACTGCCTTCAGGGCAGCATCCCGGAAACCGTCGATAATCATGTCAATGTCGTTCTTGCTCAAGGGCTCCGCGGTCTGATCGGAACTCGGGCAGGTAATGGCGCCCGGGGCCTTTGGCCTTGTGCCGGTTGCCTTGGGCTTGGCTGCAGCGCCGGCATGATTCAGGTGCAGGCAGGCCAGGCGTTTCTCAGCATGGATGACATCGACTATTTTTTTTATTTCATTGGCACTTTCTGGATGGTGAATGCAAAGCTGCTTGGGATGCTCTTTGCCGTCAACTGTCACTGCCACCGGCTCCAGAATTAAAAGACCGGGGCCATTTGATGCGATCTGTCGATAAAATTCAAGGTGGTGTTTGGTCACCATACCCTCAGGTGTGCCAAAGGCGGTCTTGATAGGAGGAAATACAAAACGGTTGGCCAAGGTAAGTTCTCCAATTTGAAATGGCTTAAACATATTTTCCATATCCATGTGATCCTCCTTCACGCGTTGCGCTTTCATACGGGTTGCCAATATATAGAAAACAATACAGCAAGAACGGTGCCACAGCGATTTCGGGCTCCAGTTTGGAGCAAATTCAGGACAAGCAATTTTATGGCAGGGATGGAAATGCTCTTTCACATGGCGAACAGCTTGCACTTCAGAATGAATTCACACTGAGTTGCGTAATTGACTTCTATTAAGCGGGATCAAAAATAATTGAGACGAAGCTTATATTTCGAAATTTTTCTAAATGATGTTTCGAAATTTTTATCAATTTAATTCAATCAACCCGAGGGGAGGCTTCTTATGAATAGAAAAATCAAACCAAGTGGCCGATAATAAATAATATAATAGAATAGCGACAATACGGCATAGTTAATGCATTAAAAAATATTTCGGTAGCGTGTTGATTATCCTATCTGGCAAAATGATATCATCAGGATCTCCCCAGCCTGGTTTCGGAGTTGTTTCAAATAGTTATATCAATGCAATATGACATTATTGAAGTGGTTATTTACATGAAACATGAAAAAGCAGAAACGCTAGTGCAAGGAATATTGGAGCAATTGGATGTTCAGGTTAATGGTAACAGACCCTGGGACATACAGGTACATGACTTAAAATTTTATGACCGAGTTTTAGCTGGATATTCTCTTGCCCTGGGAGAAAGCTATATGGACGGCTGGTGGAGTTGTGCATCTCTCGATCAGCTTTTTGAAAGAATTTTCAGCGCAAACCTTGATAAAAATGAAAAAAAAGAAATGCGAAATTTGTGGGTTATTCTCAAGGCAAAGATCATAAATACGCAAAGCAGATCAAAGGCCTACATTATCGGGCAGCGGCACTACGATATCGGCAATCGCCTTTTTTCTCTGATGCTGGATAAAAGGATGAACTATTCTTGCGGGTATTGGGAAAGGGCGACAACGCTGAACGATGCTCAGGAAGCCAAGCTGGATATGATATGCCAAAAGTTATTGTTAAAGCCCGGCATGACTGTTTTAGATATCGGATGCGGTTGGGGAGGGTTTGCAAAATGGGCAGCCGATAAATACGATGTTTCGGTGCTAGGCATTACGGTGTCACAGGAGCAGGTAAAATTCGCAAGAGAATACTGCAAAACGTCTAATGTTAATATTGAGTTTCATGATTATCGAGATATAAGTGAGAAATTTGACCGTATTGTTTCGATCGGTATGTTAGAACATGTGGGATACCGCAACTACAGGACGTTTATGAAAGTGGCTCGCCGTTGCTTGAAAGCAAACGGTCTTTTATTACTGCATACAATCGCAGGAAACACCTCTGTGCATTCAACAGATCCATGGATAAGCAAATATATTTTTCCGAATTCGATGCTTCCATCGGCAAAACAGATATCTGCAGCATCCGAGGGAATATTGGTGCTTGAAGATTGGCATAGCTTTGGACAATATTATGATCAAACCTTGATGGCCTGGCACCAAAATTTTACAAAAAATTGGGCTAAAATTAAGAAGATGTATGATGATAGATTTTATCGTATGTGGACGTATTATCTTCTTTCATGTGCGGCAAGTTTCAGATCAAGAAGGAATCAGTTGTGGCAGATTGTGTTTTCGAGAAATGGAATAAGGGCCGGCTATCAGTACAGGCGTAAATATCCTGACTGCTTCTCGACAACTTCCTGGGCCAACAAGATGAGCTTTCCATAGGTAAACGAACTGGCTTCTTTTGAGTAGATTCCGGTTTTAAGCGGCACATCTCTTGGTTTGGCCGAAGCAGATGGCCGGTATCCAAGTTTTGACCGACATTATTCTCACCTGCAAAATAATGAACTGCCCTGCACTGAATCTCTGAAAGATACTCTGGATCGCGTTCTACCCTACTGGCATCAGACCATTGTTCCAAGTCTAATGGCGGCTAAAAGGGTGTTGATCTGCGCTCATGGGAACAGTATCCGCGCTTTGGTCAAACATCTTGATAACATAAACGAGGAAGATATCGTAGGACGCAACATCCCCACGGGAATTCCATTGGTCTATGCGTTGGATGATGGTCTGAAACCCTATAAATGCTATTATTTATAAAACTGTTTAACATTGTATTCCGTGTGTTAGTTGGGGGCACCCTATATTATATAGGCATCTAATCAACGCAAGCTATGGTGCAAAAAGCCAAGAAGCATGTAAATGCAAAACAAGATGGAACCCTACGCGTCATTTGCTGCATTGCGGGCCAATGAGACCGCCGGGAGCGATTTCCGCATCCGGGTGCGTTACGGGCGATCCGGTATTGCGGTTATGGCTATCCATGGCGGGGGTATTGAACCCGGGACTACCGAAATTGCCGAGGCTGTTTCAGGTGAAATGCATACCTTTTACTCTTTTAGCGGGCTTAAACCATCCGGTAATGCCCAATTGCATATTTCCAGTAGGAAGTTTGATGAGCCATTAGGCACCGATATTACCAAATATGCACGGATGGTCATCACTGTCCATGGATGCAAGGATACAAAAATGATGACCTATTTAGGGGGACGTCATCACCAATTGAAGCAGAAAATAAAAAGGGCGCTCACGGCAGCAGGGTTTCCAGCGATTGAGGGTGTGCGTTTTCCCGGCATCAACCCCAAGAATATCTGCAATAAAGGCCGACTGGGCATGGGTGTGCAACTCGAAATATCGATGGGGATGCGTATTCGATTATTTCAAGATATTAAACGCTTGTACCGTAAGAACCCCACTCCATACTTTATTGCATACGTCCAGGCGCTGCAGAAAGCAATTCAGCAGGCAACCCGCCCGTGAGGGACGATGTAAAGAACCATGCCCACCAAAACATATGAGGTGTTCGGAATTCCAGCCGGATATGGCATGGTTTCGAACGGGAGAATCAAAAGAAATTCAAAAAGAGATATCTAACTATCATTAAGAAGGGCTGCATGCGCGGCTGCCAGACGTGCGGCCGGTACACGGAATGGTGAACAGGAAACATACGTGAGGCCCAGCTCATGGCAAAGCGCGATCGATTCCGGGTCACCCCCATGTTCACCGCAAATTCCGCATTCCAGATTCGGATTAACGGCACGCCCCTTTTCAACGGCCATGCGCATCAATGCGCCCACACCATTTCGGTCAAGTGTGGCAAATGGATTGTTTGGTAGAATTCCACTACGTATATACTTCATTAAGAACCCAAACTCTGCGTCATCTCTGGAAATACCAAAAGTAGTCTGGGTGAGATCATTGGTTCCGAAAGAAAAGAAATTAGCATATTCAGCCAATTCGTCTGCTGTTAGCGCTGCCCGCGGGATCTCAATCATTGTCCCGAACTTGTAACTAATTGACACGCCCTGTTCCTGCATGACACGTTTTGCCTCTTCTTCAAGCATCTCCTGCTGCAGCTTCAACTCATTTACATGGCAGGTTAACGGTATCATGATTTCAGGTTTTACATCTATTCCTTCCTTACTTACGATACAGGCTGCTTCAAATATGGCCCGTACCTGCATCAGGGTCAGCTCAGGTATTTGGATGCCCAAGCGCACACCGCGCATACCGAGCATGGGGTTGCTTTCGTGCATGCTTTCAACCCTTTTGAGAATCTGTTCTTTTTCTGCTATCTGTTCAATAGATGTATTAACCTTTTCTAATGTATCGACATGTTGAAGGCCGATTTTCAGACTCGTCAGATCGTGTAGAAGACTTTCAAATCTGGGTAGAAACTCGTGCAAGGGAGGATCGATCAAACGTGTAATTACCGGTAAACCATCCATGGCACGAAAAAGACCGGCAAAGTCCTCACGCTGAAACGGAAGCAGGGCGTCGAGCGCTTCTTGCCGTTCAAACGGCAAGTCGGCCATAATCATTTTTTGTAAATAGGGCAGGCGCTTTGTTTCAAAGAACATGTGTTCGGTTCGACAAAGACCAATCCCTTCTGCGCCGTATTCACGGGCACGTGCAGCATCATCTGGATAGTCGGCATTGCACCATACACCAAGACTGCGGAACTTATCGGCCCAGGAAAGTAGATTTATCAGCATTGGGTCGCTGAAATCAGAAACCATGGTGTTTATTTCACCCTTGTAGACATCTCCCGACGAGCCGTCAATGGATATCCAGTCGCCTTCTTTTATGACGATGTCATTTACTTTCATTTGTCGTTTAACTAAATCGATATCGATTTCTGCCGCCCCCACGACGGCGGGTTTGCCAAACTGTCTGGCGACTAATGCAGCATGACTGGTTCGTCCGCCTCGGCTCGTAAGGATACCTTTTGCCGCCAACATTCCGTGGACATCATCCGGCTTTGTCTCGGGGCGAACCATTATAACCTCCCTGTTGTTTTCCTTTGTCCAGGCTTCCGCTAGATCGGCATCAAACGCGACCACACCAGATGCTGAGCCGGGGGATACATTCAGTCCGCGGGTCAATAAGTTTCCCGTGGCTATAGCTGAAGATATATCCTTGAGGTCAAACTGTGGATGTAAAAAAAAGTCCACCTGGTCGGGTGTAACGCGCAGAACCGCCTCTTCTTTGGTGATCATCGCCTCCTTAACCATTTCTACCGCTATTTTCACGCTCGCCTGAGCACTTCGTTTGCCATCCCGGGTTTGTAATAACCAGAGTTTTCCCTTTTCTACGGTAAACTCGATATCCTGCATTTCTCTAAAATGGTTTTCGAGTTGGTGCGCAACTTGTTCGAATTGGGTATAGACCTCGGGCATTTCGGTTTTTAATTGTGAGATATCCTTTGTCAGGCGGATTCCGGCAACAACGTCTTCGCCTTGTGCATTTATGAGATAGTCACCTTCGATTTTTTTTTCGCCCGTGGAGCTGTTTCGCGTCATGGCAACACCGGTTGCGCAGTCATTTCCCATGTTTCCGAAAACCATCGTCATGATATTGACCGCTGTACCCATATCATGAGGAATGCCGGTTGCGTTTCGATAATCAATGGCGCGTTTCCCATTCCAGCTATTGAAAACAGCCTTTATCGCAAGTTTGAGCTGCTGATACGGATCGGTTGGAAAATCCTGATGCGTATGCTGTCTGTAGATCGTCTTAAATTCTTCAGTTAGTACCTTCCAGTTATCAGCGCTTAGCTCGGTGTCACTTTTCGCGCCCGATTTAGTACGCAATTGACTGATTTTTGCTTCAAATACCTCATCGGGCACCCCCATCACGACGCTGCCGAACATCTGGATAAGCCGGCGATAGGCATCGAAGACAAAGCGGGGGTCTTCGGTCAACTTTATCATCGCTCCCGCTGTTTCGTCATTCAGGCCGATGTTGAGCACGGTGTCCATCATGCCGGGCATGGAAATCTTGGCTCCTGAGCGACATGAAACCAGTAGCGGTTTATCCGGGTCTCCAAATATTTTACCACTTTTGGACTGGACCGCCCTTACTGCCTCCAGAACCTGTTCCCACATTTCCTGCGGAAAATTCCCTCCAGCAGCCAGATAAGCGTTACACGATTCTGTCGTAATCGTGAATCCAGGCGGTACCGGTATCTTCATACGGGTCATTTCGGCCAGGTTGGCACCTTTACCACCCAGCAGGCCGCGGACCTTATCCCAATCATTCCCATTATCAGCTTCCGCCTGTTTAACATCGGAAAAGAGGTATATCCATTTTTTAGACATTTGATGTCTCCTTCATTGATAAAATAAAAGATAAGTAGTGACCGTAAAACGTTTGAATCATCAAATTCATGCCAGCTATAAACGAATGAAAGCAACCACTATGCCAAATAATTCAACGGTTTTACTGTTCGTCACTTTTCGATATGCATTACACCTGTTTGGCCTTATCTGCTAAATGAGCCGCATCTCCAATACAGTGAGGAAACAACTTATCGCTTGGTTTGCGCTGCAGCCGTAAAATATCCCCATCACCCACCCGGAAAAGAAGTACAATTTCGCAAATACGATTTACTTGTAATAGTATTCGGAATTTCGCTTTTGGTAATTTTCGACAATTTAGCAATACTTCGAACGTGAGGTTTAGAAAAATTACGAACTGATCTTATTACAATCCATAAATTTTTGGCAAAAGATCAAAATTTAATTTTAGCATATGAATTATAATCTTCAGTTATCACCACCCAGAGTTCGGGGCAAACCACTACGACTTCACCCATGGTCGCTTTGCCCGTGAGAGTCTCTTACCCGTGCAAGAAGCCGGTGTTGCTGACACTAAAAAAAACTTCAGGTTGGCAGGGTTTATGCAAGATAGGGGGGTGAATAGCTTCATAATTGGGCAGCTCTGACATGCCCGTACACAGTAAACTTTTGAAAAAGGAGGTTTGGTATGGCGATCATTAAAAAAAAAGGAAAGTATGTCGCTGGGGCCTATTCCAAACATAGCCCCGATGCCTTTATGCTGGCTATACAATATATTGAAGCGTTGGAAAAGAAGCATCCTAAAAGGAAGGGCGCTGAAACCGAGAAGATCGCTCCCGTCATTTGCTTTTCACGCAAAATCGGCGGAGGTGCTCTTGAGATTGCGGATATTCTGGCGAGGAAAATTCAATTGCCTGTAGTTGACCGGGAGATACTTGAGCATATAGCTCAAGACTTAACACTGAGCAAGGAAACAATTGAATTTTTCGATGAGCGGTATCCAGGGAAAATAGCCGAACTCGCGAAGATGCTTGTGGGTGAGAAATCATTTATCATGAGCGATTATATAAAAAGCTTTGTCAGCGCCGTATTTACATTTGCCGACAGAGGTTCCACCATATTTGTGGGAAGGGGAACTCACCTTATTTTGCCGCGAGACAGGGTACTTGCGGTCCGTGTTATTTGTTCGAATGAAGTCAGGATAAAACGGCTGGCAGCGATTTTGGATATTGAAGAATTAGAGGCAAAAAAACTATTGGGTCAAATCGACAGAGAACAGCGGGAATTTTTCAAAAAAGCATTCGGGAAAAAGGAAGCTTCGCCCTACGAATTTGATTTGATCATTAACTGTGACCATCTCACAGAACCGCAAAGCGCAGCGGAAATTGTCGCCCAGGCTTTTAGAGAAAAATTCGCTTTCGAGGGCACCGTAAAATAATAAACTCGGGTTGATATCCGTTTATATTGTTAAACCGGCAATAAACTATTTACATAAAAACATGCGAAGTGCCCCAATTGCCGGGGTTCCTGAAAATTGATTAGCATATTAACTTGCCGGTTTAACAACCATAAGGTAAAAAAACCTGAAAAACTACATCCAAAAGTTGGTTAATCTACCCAGTTGAATGGGCGCTCCACGGCCTTTTGCCACTCGTGGTAGTATTTTCGCGGAGCAATAATTCCATGGCGGGTTGCCATGTCTTGTCTTCAACCGTTTTGGCTAAATTCTCTATTTCATCGGCATTGGAAATAAGGCCTAGATTATCCCGCAGCCACTGCACCAAGGCACCTGCAATGGCAATGGAACCTTCCTGGCAAAATACCGGGGGTTGGTCATTTAACTGGTATCCTACGGTTGTCAGTAATCCCTGGTTCGAAATCACGGGTCGGGTACCGGTATTGATCAGGAGAAAACACCCCGTACCATAGGTGTTTTTAGCTTCCCCCGCGTGAAAACAGTTTTGACCCACCAGGGCAGCCTGTTGATCTCCCAAAGCACCGCAAACCGGTATTGCAGCGCTCAACTGTTTCCCGCTGATTGGTAATACCGATAGCTGCCAGATCCGATCCGTTGAGCCTGGCCTTTTCCAGGCCTCTCCGGATGACTTCCTGTGTATTTTCTCAGATCTCGAGTGGATTGTGCTCCACCCAACCCGGCTTTGGAAAAATTTGTTCATGCTCTTTCTGGCTAAAGGCCGCGATTTGGCCGCCATGATCAAAAATTATAAACCGGTTGCTGGTTGTGCCCTGATCCAGGGCACCTATATATTTGGCCATGGTTTGGTCTCCTTATGCAAAATCAGTGGATAGCTATTTACTTAGAAATTAGAGGGGCTAAAGCAGCCGCTTTAACCCCTCCGAAAAAGAACACAGTGATATGACTATTTCACGCGACCCTCACGCCAGGCCTGGATAAGTTTGTCATAGTTGACCGTCTCACCCTTAGGCTTTTCATTGACCTTCGCTTTAGGCGATCCGGGCTTGTTCAACCAGTAGGCTTCATCCCTTTTGGGATTGAGCTTCGGCCCGCATTCAGCCTGTACATTGGCGCGCTCGATGCGCTCCATAACACGGTCCATCTCATTGGCGAGATTATCCATGGCCGTACTTACTGACACCTCCCCGGAAACCGCCTCGCCGACGTTTTGCCACCACAGCTGGGCCAGCTTCGGATAATCAGGCACGTTGGCACCGGTGGGTGTCCAGGCAACCCGCGCCGGGCTGCGGTAAAACTCCACCAGCCCGCCGAGTTTGGGTGCGCGATCGGTGAAGGATTGGTGTCGGATATCACTGTCACGGATTGGTGTCAGGCCGACGTGAGCCTTTTTCAGCGAAGTGGTCTTGGCCACGCAGAATTGGGCAAAAAGCCAGGCTGCCTTGCGACGCTCCAGCGGTGTGCTCTTCATAAAGGTCCAGGAACCGCAATCCTGGTAGCCCAGCTTCATACCCTCTTCCCAGTAAGGGCCGTGGGGGGAGGGCGCCATGCGCCATTTCGGGGTTCCGTCGGCATTGACCGTGGGACCCGGTGCGACCATGTCAGGGAGGAATGACGTGTACCAGAAGATCTGCTGGGCAACACTGCCGCCTGCCAAAAATGGCAGGTAGGTGTAAAAATCCATCCCCAGGGCGCCCGGCGGAGCGTATTTGCGCAGCCATTCCATGTATTTGCGCAATGCGTATTTGGCTGCCGGGCCATTGGCGGCCCCTCCGCGAGCAACGGACGCGCCGACCGGGCGGCAATTTTCCATCCGGATACCCCATTCATCCACGGGAAGGCCGTTGGGAATGCCCTTGTCGCCGGCACCAGCCATGGACAGCCAGGCATCGGTGAAACGCCAGCCCAGGTCCGGGGATTTTTTGCCGTAGTCGTTGTGACCGAAAATGGCTTTACCGTCGATCTCCTGGACATACTCGCTAAAGAACTCGGCAATGTCTTCGTAGGCCGACCAGTTGACCGGCACGCCCAGTTCATAGCCATAGAGTTTATTAAATTCCTTTTTAAAGTCCTCGCGATTGAACCAGTCGTAGCGGAACCAGTAGAGATTGGCGAACTGCTGGTCCGGAAGCTGGTACAGTTTTCCGTCCGTAGCGGTGGTGAAGGACTTGCCCATGAAATCGTCCACATCCAGCGTGGGCAGGGTCACGTCCTTGCCTTCACCCGCCATAAAGTCGGACAGGGGCACCACATACCCGTATCGGGCGTGGGTTCCGATGAGGTCGGAATCGTTTATCCAGGCATCATAGAGATTCTGGCCGGAGGCCCATTGGGACTGAAGTTTTTCGATGACATCGCCTTCCTGGATCAGGTCAAATGAGACCTTGATGCCGGTTATTTCTTCAAACGCCTTGGCCAACACCTTGGCTTCATACTCATGGGTTGCGATGGTCTCGGACACGACCCTGATGTTCATCCCCTTATAGGGTTTGGCCGCATTGATGAACCATTCCATCTCCTTCATCTGTTCGGCTTTGCTCAGCGTCGAAGGCTGAAATTCCGTATCCACCCACTTTTTGGCCACTGCCATGTCCGCGCTCGCAGTACCCGCAAAAAGCACGAACACGGTAGTCAATACTCCTGCCAGGAGCATGATACTTTTTCGATGACTCGTTATAATTCCTCGCATAGGGACACCTCCAAAAATTGGCCTTCATTTGCTATCTTTTGGTTTTAGGTCAATATGGCCGGTGAGAAGGCCGGTAACACCGGACATATGGCCTGGAACGTATTTCAAAACTCAGCCAGCTTTTATTTATCCCCAGCGCATCACGACAATTGTCCAGCCCACTGAAATAATAGTCGCGATCCACAGCGCAAGGTCTGTAAATCCAAGCCAGGCAAGATGAATATAGGCACTACCGAGCAACCCCAAGAAAAATCTTGTTCCCCGTGTCGTTGGGATCACCAGGAAACCGCGCCGTTCGATAGTTGGCGACACCAGTTCCCAGACAAGCATGCCGCAGAGCATCAGGAAAATACTGAGAAAAAAAATAGCCGTCGGTTTGGTCCAATACATCCATTCGAGACTCATGCCTGCCCCCTCATTTTATACCCGTCCCAGGGCAAAGCCCTTGGCCAGGTAGTTTCGTACGAACCAGATTACCAGTGCCCCAGGTACGATGGTGAGCACACCGGCTGCGGCCATAAGGCCCCAGTCCAGGCCTGTTGCGCTGATTGTGCGCGTCATGGTGGCCGTAATGGGTTTGGCCTCGGTAATCGTCAGGGTTCGGGCAAAAAGCAGCTCAACCCAACTGAACATAAAACAGAAGAATGCGGTTACGCCCACTCCGGCTCGAATCAGCGGAATGAAAATGGTGACAAAAAAACGTGGGAAACTGTATCCGTCGATAAAGGCGGTCTCATCGATCTCTTTAGGGATGCCGGACATGAAGCCTTCCAGAATCCAGATGGCGAGGGGTACATTAAACAGGCAGTGGGCCAAAGCCACCGCAAGATGGGTATCCATCAAATTAATGGTTGAATAAAGCTGCAGATAGGGCAGTAAAAAAACCGCCGGCGGTGCCATACGGTTTGTCAGCAACCAGAAAAACATCTGACCGTCACCCAGAAAATTATAGCGTGAAAAGGCATAAGCGGCAGGCAGGGCAAACGCCAATGAAAGGGCGGTATTCATGCAGACATAGATGATGGCGTTTATATAAGCCATGTACCAGGTGGGGTCCGTGAATATCTTGATGTAATTTTTAAACGTTGCATCGGCCGGGTAAAGGGCAAAATTGGCGAGAATGTCGGCATTGGTTCTCAGGGACATGTTGAGCATCCAGTAAATCGGAAGTATCATGATTCCGAAGTAAATGCATAATGCGATGGTTCTTTTTTGGATCTTCATGCCTTTTCTCCTCTTCCCACGTTCAGCAGTGCCTGGTAGAATATAAAACTGAAGAGCAGTATGATAACAAAGTAGATAAGGGAAAAAGCCGCAGCCGGGCCAAGGTCAAATTGCATGGTGGCCAGTTTTACCAGGTAAATGGATAGAAAGGTGGTTGTATTGCCAGGACCGCCGCCGGTCAGGGCAAAGGGTTCAGCATAGATCAGGAAGCTGTCCATCCAGCGCAGCAGCACGGCAATGGTGAGCACGCCGCGCATTTTGGGCAGTTGAATGTATAAGAACGTGGCCCAGGAAGATGCGCCGTCAATTTTAGCCGCCTGGTAGTAGGCTTCGGGGATCGCCCGCAGTCCTGCGTAGGCAAGCAGCACCACGAGTGGGGTCCAGTGCCAGATCTCCATGGCAAGCAGGGTAATCCAGGCATAGATCGGCTTGGCGGTATGATCAAAGGGTACTTCCAGTAAATCCAGGCTGTTGATTCCTACCCCGAATAACCCGATATCCGGTCTTGTAAAGATAATCCATATGGTTCCGATCACATTCCAGGGAATGACCAGGGGTAAGGCCAATGTCACCAGGCAGGCCGAAACGCCCCAGCCCTGCTTGGGCATGGCCAGCGCAATCAATATTCCGAAGGGTATCTCGATCAACAGGACGAGTCCGGAAAACACAAATTGGCGAAACAGGGCATCATGCAGGCGATGGTTACCCAGCATCACTTCGAACCATTCGGTGCCGACATAAACAGCCTGACCCGGCCCAAATATATCCTGGATCGAATAGTTGACCACGGTCATCAGTGGAATGATAGCGCTAAAGGCGACGATGATAAATGCCGGTAGCACCAAAAACCAGGCTTTGTTGTTTTCCCATTTTTCCATTATCCCATTCCTTCTATCTAACCCGCAGCCCGTCGGCGAACAGCCTAATCCATTGCGGGGGAATTAAAAGTCTGGCTTTATGGCTGGGGACCGGCAGACCTTCCTCCAGTTTGACTCTAATGGGCCTGCCGGCCAGCATAACGGTCACTATTTTGTAACTGCCAAGATCTTCGACAGCCTGAACTTTAACAAGCACACCGCCTTTAGCCGATTCAGAACGCAACTGTAAATACATCGGCCGAATCCCAAGTTCCAGCTTTCCACGGGCTTTACGTCCAAGGTCCGCCAATTCCTTATCCAGCGGGATGTCTGTGCCATTGACGTGGGCGACACTGCCGTCAACGGTGCACGGCAGAAAATTCATCCCGGGACTGCCGATGAAATAGCCGACGAACGTATGTTCCGGGTTCTCAAAGAGTTCCTTTGGTGTACCGGTTTGTACAATTTCGCCTTCGTGCATAACGGCCACTTTTTCCGCAAAAGTAAGCGCTTCTACCTGGTCGTGGGTCACATAAATCAGGGTTAGTTTCAGTTCTTCATGAATCAGCTTAATTTTTTGCCGCAAGTACCACTTAAGTTGTGGATCGATTACCGTCAGCGGCTCGTCGAACAAAATGGCCGCCACATCATTTCGTACCAGCCCGCGACCTAACGAAACTTTTTGTTTGGCATCAGCAGTCAGCCCGGCTGCCTTTTTATTAAGAAAGGCCGTGAGATCTAGTATCTCCGCTATTTCATGCACCCGGGTTTGAACTTGGCTGGCAGGGACACCTCGATTTCTTAGAGGGAAGGCCAAATTATCGTAAACCGTCATGGTGTCGTACAAAACGGGAAACTGAAAAACCTGGGCAATGTTGCGTTTTTCAGGCGGCAGGGCGGTGACGTCCATATCGTCATACAATACGCGTCCTTTGCTGGGAGTAAGCAGACCAGAAATGAGATTCAACAATGTTGTTTTGCCACAGCCTGAGGGACCCAACAGGGCATACGCGCCCTCATTTTCAAAGATACTGTTAATCCATTTCAGGGCATATTCCGAAGTTTCGTCAGGGTTCCGATCATAGCTGTGAACAATTTTATCTAATACGATACGGGCCATGAGATCTCCTACTAAGGCCGGTTTATTCGGTAACCATTTGAGGTGCTGCAACCAGGATTTCTTTTTCATCGTAGATAAAAATGTTATCCGGATTGACATAGATTGATACCTCATCACCAATTTGAAGCGGGGTAATCCCGGCTTCCCGAACAACGAGAGGCCAATCATGATAGGTGACATGAATAAATGTTTCTGAACCGCTTATTTCCGATAACCTGACTCTGGTTCTGATCTCTGTGTCATTTTTATTTTTGTGTTTAAGCGAAAGATGATGTGAACGAATACCGAATTTATAGTTTCCGTCCGGTAGGGTTGCCAGGTGATCTTGTATTGGAAAGGTAATACCTTCACCCAAGTAAGCGATGTGATCGTGAATATCGCCATTTAGGTAATTAATGGGTGGATCGCTGAAAATTTCCGCAATCTTGCATGATTGTGGGTTGCGGTAGACATCTGATGTCGTGCCGGCCTGTAAGATGCGACCTTCATCGATTACCGCTATGTTGCCTCCCATCATCAGGGCCTCAGACGGTTCCGTGGTGGTATACACAACGATCGCCTGTCGCTGATTGAAAACCTGTTGAAGCTCAATGCGAAGTTCCTCGCGAAGTTTATAGTCCAGGTTTACGAGAGGTTCGTCTAGCAGAAGTAGATCGGTATCTTTTACTAAAGCTCGAGCGATAGCGGTTCGCTGCTGCTGACCACCTGAAAGATCGGCAGGCATGCGGTCAAGCAGATCATCGATATGCAGCATTTCAGCAGTTTCGCGGACACATCGATCGATTTCTGACTTTTTGTAGCCGGCAATTTTCAAAGGTGAGGCAATATTCTTGTAGACAGTGAATGAAGGATAATTGATAAATTGCTGATAAACCATGGCCACACTGCGTTTCCGGACAGATAGCCCGGTGACATCTTTCCCGTCGAGTAAAATCCGGCCCTGTGTGGGACGATCGATACCTGCCATGATCCGCAGCAAAGATGTTTTGCCGGCCAGCGTTCGGCCGAGAAGGATATTGTGGGAGCCCCGTTCAAAAGACAAGTTGATATCCTGGAGGTGGGTTTCCTGGCCAACTTTTTTAACAACATTTACTAGTGATAGACTCATCAGATATCTCTGTTTCCGAAATTAATTGTTTGTCACACTGAGTTTGTGACTGCATTACCCATGCCAAATATATTGAGGTAGCATTAATATTGACTCCGCCTCTGGTTAAGCACTTCATTTTGTCGTAGTGCTTCTTTTACCAATTCCCAGGCAGGCCACAGTAAAAATAATGGGAAACGTATCGTAACGTTCGGCTAATTTAATACCTTGAGCTTTAACTATTCGTCGATTAATTCGCTATATTGACTTGTAAATACTGTCTGTCACAGCAAGATTAGAAAAAATACGAAGGCAAATTCGTAATTTTCTCAAATTTCTGTAAATCGGGAAAAGGGTGTTCGGAACGTAAAAAGGATGTGTATCGAAAAGAATCAATTTGATGAGTATAGAAGGACAATTATCGTAGTTTATCAAAAAGTCAGGGCAAGGGCCTGGATTCCCGGTTGCACGGGAATCCAGAGGAGTTTATCATCATATCCTCTTCCCACAGTTATTGAGAAGTTACCGATTATCCATTTAACCCATAGGGTTAATGGAACATAAACCAAACGTGCCGCCGAATCTGCTAATGTCGCCGATCAGGTAGTAGTTCATCAAATCTCATGCAAGATTCAGGCATTAAGAGACTCGACCGAGGCGTATGCCGTGGCAATAGCCAGGCCGGCGCCGCACTTCATCCGCATCCAGTCCTGATGAGCCAGGATTGAGCCGGCAGCAAAGAGGTTCTCAAATGCAGGCCGGCCGTTTATTAAAAGGGGCCTGAATTGATCATCGACTTCAAGTCCTGCAAGATTGATGGCATGTCCTCGAGTGTCAAAAAAATTATGATTATGCCACTCGTTTCTGTTTCCCGGCTGATAAACGGGCAGATCGAATATGGCTTCACGTATTTGTTTTCTATCCGCAAGCAGCCCACCGCCTAAAAAACGACCGCTGGCCAGAATCACGGCGTTTACCCTCGCAGAGTGCTCAACTGTCGTGTCGCCGATTTCGAGGATAAACGTCTTATTATCATGTCGGACATTCAGAACTTTTTTAGGGAACAGCGCACGGACACCCATTTCCCTGAGATACGTATTCATGGCTTCTTTGATGCGGAGGCCGGGAATGGATGGCGGCATGGTTGGAATCTCGAATATTCGAGCCCCCAGCCGATCTTCCATATCTGATATAATAGCATCCGTGTCCTGTATTCCGAATATGGCCGGAAATCCAATGGCTTTAGCTTTTCCAACATAGGGGTGTACACAAGCGGCTAGGCGCTCGCGTGCCTCAGAAAGACGCAATGACCTTGCCATTGGTTCGGCATAGATTTCTGGCGATCTAATAAATCCCGGAAAAGAGATCGTTGTGTGGCTTAATTCCGGCCAGCTGGGTTTCAAGGTTTCCGCTACTTGACGAGAACTGTACCCCAGAAGCCCTCGAATGCCGACAGTCAGACATGGATCTTTATTTTCCATCGCCACGACACCGCCCCACATAGACCTGGGTACTCCGTAGGTTGTCTTAACTGTACCGATGGGCATGATCACGCGGGAATTTTGATCGCTACGCCTTTCGTAGCTGACACCTGCGGTTTGCAAGCAGCCTATGAACTCATCTATGGCCGCACGAATGGTTTCTTTTTTCATTCGGGAATAGGGATGCGCTGGAGCGTCTTTTTTCAAAGCGTCTAAGGCATGCCAGGGATTGGTCCATAAATTACCTTCTCCCACCGGATGAATGCCCAAGAGATCAATCAGTCCGCTGGCAAAGATGAGCTCACTGGCCCCCCCCACATGAATCGTATCTATGCCTCGGTTAGCTGCGAAAAGAGAAGCTCCCATCCCGGCAAACCCATTGCCTATAACGGCTAGATCAGCGATCAATTCCGACGTATGCATAGCTCAATACAGTTCCAATCCGAACATGGCGCAGTGCAGTGCCTCCTGAAGTTCCGCCTGACTGAGGGATTCATTCCACAGCAGGGGCCGTACGCCACGCCACCGTTCGTTGAGAAATGACTTGAGGTCGCTGATACCCTGGTCGCCGTTCAACGCCCCTGTGTCATAAAGGTGAGAAGAAATCCTGATGCTGCAGAATGTTCCCTGACATGCGCCTTTGCCAATTCGGCTGCGGACACCCAAAGATTGGAGGTCCGGTTTTCCATATCGCTGACGAATAGACGCAATGAGGCTGTCTATGATACTCTCAGGCACCATTTCACATTCACAAAGAAGCGTCTTGTCTGAAATATTCCCCTGCACCCGCGATATTGGAGATAGATCCGGTTTGGTCCACCTGGCAGATAGGACCGACGGCAATGGTTCGGTTTTTGTCCAGCATGGAAAATGGATACCCATCCGGCGGCAGACCAGGTCCGCGGTTTTTTCCGCCATGAGTCTGTAGGTGGTCAGTTTTCCGCCGGTAATCGACACGAAGTTTTCCACACCGTCATTTGCATGATCCAGCAGGGCAAAACTTCGGCTGATCTGGCGGTTATCGCTTGCGCTCCCTGAACCGAAAAGAGGTCTCACACCTGCATAAGCCCTGATGAATCGGGTTTTTTCCAAGATAGGGAGCATGGCTGATGCCTCAGCCACCATAAGATCGACCTCCATCACCGTGGGAAATATTTTGTCAAGAGAATCTATGTTGACAGAGGTTGTTCCCAGAATGGATACCGTACCACCGGGGACAAGAATGTCCGCATTGGCGGAAGGCCGAAGTCGATTAACTACTCTTTTGGCAATTCGGCTGTGTGTTACCAAAAGGCTCCCTTTTGAGTATGTCAGGCTAAAGGCAATGCCAGCAAGAGCGGCAATTTCCTTTGCCCAGGCACCCGAAGCATTGATTACCTGTTCGGCCCCGATTGTTGATAATTCTCCGGTCAATGTATTGCGAACCACAGTCGCACGGATGCGTTTGTGATTCATTTCAAAATGATCTACCTTTGAGTGCCGCAATAATTTGCCGCCCAGACTTCGTGCCTGCTCTATGTTTTCAAGGGAGAGCTTGAACGGATCAATGGATGCATCCTGAACCAAATAGGCGGCGATAACACGTTCAGATAAAGCCGGCTCCATCTCAATGGCATCGACAGGATCCAGTACGGTGACAGGAATACCAGACTTTTCACAAAGAAGGGGGAAATCGGCCACGTAATTTTCATCGTCTCCCTCAACAGCCACAAACAAACCACCGGTATCTTCAATGCATTCGGGCGCCACTTTTTTGAGTATGGCCGCCTCCCGCATGCATTCAGCTGCAGATCCAGGATCACTGGAAACATAACGCGCACCACTGTGCAGAAGGCCGTGATTCGCCCCCGAGGCACCGGCATTGATATCCGCCTTTTCAACCAAAATGCATTCGATACCCCTAAGGGTCAGATCGCGCGCCAGACCGGTGCCGGTAATGCCGCCGCCAATAATCAGAACTTGTGTCTCAATATTTTTCATTGTCTTTTATCTTTGATAAGATCGATAAATTTTTCCTGTTCCAATACCTTTAATACACCAATGTGAGCGATACCTCGGGCGCCACCACCACCGAGGGCCAATCCGACTTGAGGCCTTGAAACCATTTGGACCCTCTCCTTATTCTCTAATTTTGGCCAAAGCGCATCGCCTCTATTTACAGAGCAACGTTTGTGCCACAATTCACACATTCTGGATATAGAGCGAGTAAGCCCTTAAACTTAAGCAGAAAAATGATTTTACGACTCTCCGAAATAGTTGGGCCGGTTTCTTGAGTTCTAAATATTACAAATTGAATATTCGAAATCTTTCTATATTCAGCCTCATAATCGGTGTGATCGGTTGCATAAGTTATTTCAACAAATTGATATTAAATGGTAATTTTCAATTTCGGCGATGTGGCACATTTAATGCTTTGAAGTAAAAATAGTGGCGGCGGTTTATTGTTTTAGAGTTGATCAATTCATCATGGCAAAAAATTATAGGAAAAGAGATTTATAATAGGAGGAGAGAATGAAAGAATTTAAGCATATTTTGTTCCCGGTAGATCTGTCGGAAACAAATGAAAAAATAGTGCCGTTTGTTCAAGCAATGGCAGAAAAATTTGATTCGACCATTCATCTTCTGTTTGTGGCCCGGGTATTAAACTATTTTTCTGGAATTTATGTGCCCGACGTTTCAATTATTTCGTTTGAAAATAGTATTGTCAAAGGTGCTGAAAAAAAGTTAGGCGAATTTGAAAATCAGCATTTCAGCAACCACCAGGCAACCAGGGGTTCGGTTGTTTCCGGGGATGCTGCGGAGGAGATAATGAATTATATCAAGTTTAACAAGATAGACTTGGTCATAATGGGAACACACGGCCGGAAAGGCTTGGATAAAGTTTTATTTGGATCGGTAGCAGAACGTGTGGTGAAAACCGCCCCAGTGCCGGTAATGGTCGTAAACCCATACAAAACGGATTTGGGGTAAGAAGAAAAGTTACAATAACATGAGAAATTCAAAATAGAAAATGGCAGTTAGCGATTGTAACTGACCATCTATTTAAAGAAATAGGGTGGTTACCAATGAGCGTTGAAAATTTAGATAAAATATTTCACCCAAGCGCGATCGCTGTAATCGGTGCTAGTGAAAGAAAAGGCAGCATAGGTGAGGCCTTGATGCACAATTTGGTGGATCGCGGCTTTCCTGGGAAGATTTATCCGATCAATCCGAAACATAAAAAAATATATGGAAAAAGAGCCTGGTCCTCTATAGCGGTCCTCAAAGATTCGGTCGATTTGGCGATCCTGGCAACACCCATCTTGTCCGCCCCTCAATTGGTCAAGGAATGTGCTGCCGCCGGGGCAGGTGGCGTGGTGATCACCTCTGCGGGGGGAAAGGAAATAGGAGAGGAAGGGAGAAAAATTGAAGCAGCTATCAGGAAGGAAGCAGAAGCTTCAGAATTGCGAATTATAGGTCCTAATTGTGTGGGGATTGTTTCCAGCCAGTCCAAACTGAATGCCAGTTTTGCCCATCAGATGCCTATACCCGGAAAGATGGCATTTATTTCTCAGAGCGGTGCAATTTGTACTGCGATTTTGGATCTGTCGATCAGAGAGAATATTGGATTCAGTCATTTTGTCAGCCTGGGCGATATGCTCGATGTGGATTTCGGTGACATGATCGATTACTTGGGCGGTGAACGGGATGTCAGCAGTATCGTTATGTACGTTGAAACCCTGAGCCGGTTTCGAAAAATCATGAGTGCCGCACGAGCTGTATCACGCGTAAAACCAATTGTTGTGCTTAAAGCAGGGCGAACCCAAGCAGGCGCTTTGGCAGCTTCTTCACACACCGGTGCGATGGCAGGTGAAGATGCGGTATATGATGCTGCATTCAAACGTGCTGGTATTCTTCGGGTCAGGACCTTCGAAGCGCTTTTTGATTGTGCCGAACTGCTTGCCAAACAGCCTAGACCGCAAGGACCCGGTCTTGCTATTATTACCAACGCCGGCGGGCCTGGCGTCATGGCCGCTGACGCGCTATCTGATTATGGATATGATCCGGTAACGCTAAGTGATGATACCATAAAAAAACTCGACGCCATTCTCCCGCCCTACTGGAGTAAACGCAATCCCATTGACATGCTTGGAGATGCCACACCTGAACATTATCAAAAAGTCGTGGAAATATGTTTAGGTGCCAAAGAAGTAAATGGCGTTCTGATCATATCCGCCCCCCAAGCGTTAACCGATACAGCAATAGTGGCAGAAAACCTGGTAGATATTGTCGCAGATAAACCGCTGCCCATATTTACTTCCTGGGTCGGTGGAACGAATATGCATAAAGGTCGAGAAATATTTAATCAGGCCGGTATACCGACGTTCGATACGCCCGAGCGTGCCGTGCGGGCATTCATGGATCTGTACCGAAATTCCCAGAACATCAAGATGCTCCAGGAGATTCCATCCAGGTTGCCAAAGCGTCTTGAGTTTGACCGTGGCAGGGGGCATCAGATAACGCTTACAGCACTTCAGCAGCACAAACGACTATTAAATGAAGCAGAATCGAAATCACTGCTTTCGGCATACGGTATTCCTGTCAACTTGATGAAAACAGCATCCTCCGCAGAGGAAGCTGTCGAAAAAGCATGCAAGATTGGATTTCCGGTAGCTCTAAAAGTGAATTCTCGTGATATTACGCATAAATCAGATGCCAAGGCGGTATTTCTTAACTTAAACGATGAATACGCAGTCCGTGAAGCCTTCCACCAGTCGATAGCCAATGCCAAGAAGTACAAATCTGAAGCAAGAATAGACGGTGTTTCCATCCAGCAAATGGTTAAAGATATAGATTATGAGCTGATATTGGGTGTTAAGAAAGATCGTGATTTTGGGCCGGTAATCTTGTTCGGAATGGGTGGAATATATACCGAGGTGCTCAAAGACCATGCAATTGCCTTCCCACCTTTGAATCGGTTGTTAGCCAGAAAATTAATAGAGCAGACAAAGGTTTACAAACTACTTCAGGGATATCGAAACACACCACCAGCCAACCTGGATGTATTGGAAGAAATGCTGATTCGCCTGGCCCAACTGGCTTCAGACTTTTCCGAAATTGAAGAACTTGATATCAATCCATTCATCCTGACAGCAGAAGGGGGTTGTGCGGCTGATGCGCGTGTCCTTTTAAAGCCATCTCAAATACCAGCGCCGCTTCATTTAGTAATCAGTTCCTATCCGGATCAATATGAATGCCATGCCAAGACCAATATGGGAATCGATATATTTATTCGCCCGATTCGACCTGAAGATGCGTCCCTTTTAGTAGACATGTTTGAATCGCTTTCGCAACGAAGTGTATATATGCGCTTTTTCACGCCTCTCAAACGTCTTCCACAACATATGCTCGCACGTTTTACCCAGATCGATTATGACCGCGAAATTGCTTTGGTGGCATTGTCCGAATCCGGACTAGAAGAAAAAATGCTTGGCGTGGCACGTGTCATTTCGGAACGCAACCAAAAAAATGCCGAGTTTTCGGTTGTTGTTGCCGATTTGTGGCAGGGAAGGGGTATCGGGGCCGAGCTGCTTAAACGCTGCCTTGTAATTGCTGAAAAACAAAAAATAGAAAAGGTCTGGGGAACTGTTTTGGCTGAAAACACCCAGATGCTGGCCCTGGGGAAAAAGCTGGGATTTTATATCAAGAGAACCAAAGATGCCGGCGAATATGAATTGAGCATGGACTTGCAGAAAGCGTAATTTAAATTACCAAATAGGAACTTCAAGGTTTCATGATTCAAAGGATAAAAATACAATGGGGGTCAATATGGACACTAATGTAATAATTGTCGGGGGGGGGCCAGCAGGCATCATTACGGCCTTAACTGCAAAAAGCGTTTATCCCGAGAAGTCTATCTGTATAATCAAGGAGATAGGCGACGGTGTAATTCCCTGTGCAATTCCATACATGATGCACACGCTTTCAAACCCAAACCAGAATACCATGGGCAACACACCTCTGGAAAAGGCAGGTGTGGACATTGTCGAGGCTAAGGTTATTTCCATCAATCCAAAAGATCAGTCTGTAACATTGAAAAATGGCAAACTTCTAAACTATGAACGGCTTGTATTGGCAACCGGGACCAAACCGGTTTTGCCACCTATCCCCGGAATTGATAAAGAAGGGGTCTTCACCATCCGCAAGAGTATGACGGCAGCTACCGCCTTGCGAAACAAAATGCATAAAGCTAAAAAGATCACCATTATCGGTGGCGGATTTATCGGTGCAGAATTTGCAGATGAACTATGCCAGAATGCTGATGCGGAAATTCATATCATCGAAATCATGCCCAAGCTTTTACCCACCGCGTTTGATAATGAGTTCTGTGACCAGATTCACGACGTTTTAACCAATGTCGGGGCAAACGTTCACACAAACCGGCGGGTGGTGTCCATTGATGGAACACAATGCGTTGAATCCGTAACCTTAGATAACAAAGAAACGATTCCCGCCGATTTGGTGCTGGTCAGCACCGGCGCGAAACCGGCAGCCCGCTTGGCTCAGAATGCCGGATTACGAATAGCTGATAATGGGTCTATATGGGTAGATGAATATATGCGCACCGATGCGGAGAACATATTTGCCATCGGCGATTGTGCTGTGAAGCGAGATTTTTTTACCAGAAAAACGGCGCCCATATGGCTAGCGTCAACCGCCACCGCCGAAGCGAGGAATGTTGGGACCAATATTTATGGAATCAGGGTTCTACATCAAATCCAGGGAACCATCGCGGCCTTTTCCACTAAGATAGGGGGTGTCGCTTTTGCCAGCGCCGGGATGACCTGTCGTACCTGTGAGAAGGAAGGGTTCCGATATGTGACAGCTACTGCCGTTGCGCCCGACCGTCATCCAGGCACGCTTCCAGGGGCCAACGAGTTAAAGGTCAAACTGGTTTTTGCAGATAGGTCAGGGATCATACTGGGCGGTCAGATATCCGGCGGCATATCGGCGGGTGAACTTATCAACATGGTTGCCCTGGCGATTCAAAAGAAAGTCAGCGTTCGAGAGTTGGATATGATGCAAATTGCCACACACCCCATGCTTACACCGGCACCGACAGTTCACCCTATCATAAACGCAGCTCATCAGGCCCTTGCAAAACTGCGTAGCGATAGGAATGCCAAGGCAACAATAAGAAAGGTTGCTTGAGCAATGAAAATTTAGAAAACAACAGGAAAAAGGTTATGAAAATTGCAGTTTCATCCACAGGCCCGACCCTTGATAGTGCCGTGGAAACTCGCTTTGGAAGCTGGTACGGGAGGTCCCATAGATACCGCAACGCTTTCTTTATTTGTCGAAGTACAAGGTAAAAAATCATGTTAGACCAAGAATTGGACACATACTGGAAAACAGTGGTAAACACGATCCATGACGGTATTATGATTTTGAATACCCAGGGCATCATTGTTTCCGTGAATCGTGCACTTGAAGCCATTACCGGCTACAACCGGGCGGAACTCATTGGCCAACCCTGCACCATCTTCGATTGCAACAGCTGTAAAAAGATCTTCGATAATCACGCTGCTTCTGCCGGTTTTGCGTCAGGTACATCGACTGCCGCCATCCGCTTCAGCCTTTCAAATCGCTGCATGTATTCCTTTTCGAGCTGCCGCGAAAGACGAGCCGATTCTTCAGGAAACGTCTTTTTAAGAGAAGCGTAGCGCACCTCTCCTGCCAGAAATTTCTGTAGACTGCCGTCTGGCGCTTTGGAGTCCAGGACAAACGGGTTTTTGCCTTGTTTGGCGCGTTCAGGATTGTAGCGATACAGCGGCCAGTACCCGCTTTCAACGGCCAGTTTCATCTCTTCCTGGGTTTTACCCATGCCTTTCTTAATACCGTGGTTGATGCAGGGCGCGTAGCACATGATCAGAGACGGGCCATCGTATGCTTCGGCTTCGCTCAGGGCCTTCACCAATTGTTGTTTGCTGGCGCCCATGGACACGTTAGCCACGTATATGTATCCATAGGACATGAACATGGCACCCATATCCTTTTTACTGGTTTTTTTGCCGGAAGCAGCAAACTTTGCAACCGAACCAGTGGGTGTCGCTTTAGAAGACTGACCGCCTGTGTTGGAGTAGACCTCGGTGTCGTAGACGATGACATTAATGTCTTCCCCAGACGCCAGAACATGGTCAATGCCGCCAAAGGATATATCATAGGCCGAACCGTCCCCGGCAAAGACCCAATAGGATCTTTTTGTGAACAGATTGGACATATCCCCAATCTGTTTCAGCAGCGGATGGTCCACATGCGCTGGTAAAAGTGCCTTCAACCGGTCGCCATAGGTCCGCGATTCCTCGGGCTTTTTCATATTCTCCAGCCAGCCGGTAAGCGCCGCTTTCACATCAGCAGGCACTTCACCGTTGACTGCCTCGCTAGCCAGAGCTGCCAGTTTGTGGCGTTGCTGAAGCGTTCCTAATAGCATACCGTAGGTGAACTCGGCCGGATCTTCGAACAAAGAGTTGCCCCATGCGGGGCCGAACCCGTCCTTGTTGACGCAGTAAGGGATCGAGGGGGCCGATCCGCCCCATATGGAACTGCAGCCGGTGGCGTTGCCGATCACCATGCGTTCCCCGAAAAGCTGGGTTACCAACTTGGCGTAGGGGGTTTCTCCGCATCCAGAGCAGGCGCCCGAGAACTCGAGAAGCGGCTGCTGGAATTGGCTGCCCTTGACGGTGGTCCTGCTGACCAATTCGTCTTTGACTGGCATTTTGAGGGCGTACTGATGGTTGGGCACTTGAGCCCCGGTCTGTGTTTCAAGAGACCGCATAATCAGGGCCGGTTTCTTGGCCGGACAGATGTCGACGCAGTTGCCGCAGCCCATACAGTCCAGCGTGTTGACCTGGATGCGGAAGTGATACCCTTTCAGATCCTTTCCAACCGCTGGCTTGGCCTCAAACGCCTCGGTTGCTTTGGCAAGTTCTTCGTCAGTAAGCAGAACCGGCCGGATAGCGGCGTGGGGGCATACCATGGAGCACTGGTTGCACTGGATGCAGTTGTCTATAATCCACTCGGGTACGCTGATGGCCACACCGCGTTTTTCGTACTGTGTTGTGGACACCGGGAAAATCCCGTCTGCTCTGAATGCGCTCACCGGCAGCTTGTCCCCCTGCTGGGCAAGCATCGGCCGCATGACGTTCTTTACAAAATCCGGTTCGTCCGCCGAGGAGCCAACGCTTTCGCCGGCTTCGGCCCAGTTGTCAGGGTAATCGATCTGCACCAGATTCTCCAGGGTATTGTCCACGGCGGTAACGTTCATATCGACGATTTTGTCACCCTTTTTGCCGAACATTTTTATAATCTGGTCCTTGAGATAGGCAATGGCCTTGTCAACCGGTATGACGTTGGCCAGTTTGAAGAACGCGGTCTGCATGATCATGTTGATACGGCCGCCAAGGCCAATTTCCGATGCGATTTTTACGGCATCGATGTTGTAGAATTTGAGCTGTTTGCGGGCGATGGTCCGTCGCATTTCCGCCGGCAGCTTGGTTTCCATCTCCCCAGCGGACCAGTTGGAATTCAATACAAAGGTTCCGCCGTCCTTGATTCCTTCCAGTACTTCATAGGTGTCTACGAAGCTTGATTTGTGACAGGCAATATAGTCGGCGGCATCGATGAGGTAGGTTGACTGAATCGGCGTCTGGCCAAAACGCAGGTGGGATATGGTCACACCACCCGACTTTTTGGAGTCATATGCAAAGTACGCCTGGGCGAACATGTCGGTATTGTCCCCGATGATCTTAATGGCGCTCTTATTTGCTCCCACTGTGCCGTCCGCACCCAACCCCCAGAATTTACACTGCACGGTTCCGGCCGGCGCAACGTCAAACCCTTCTTCAACCGCAAGGGAGGTGTGCGTTACATCATCGACAATCCCCACAGTGAAATGATTTTTAGGTGTGTCTTTTTTCAGATTGTCGAAAACGGCTTTTACCATGCCGGGGTTGAATTCTTTTGAGCCCAGTCCGTAGCGTCCATTCACAATCCGGGGAATTTCACCGGCGCGCTCTAAAAACGCCGTACAAACATCCAGGTATAATGGATCGCCCAGGGCGCCTTTTTCCTTGGTACGATCCAGGACAGCGATGTGTCCGGCCGTTGCGGGAATAGCGGCCAGCAGATGTTTCGCCGAAAAAGGACGATACAACCGGACTTTCACGACTCCAACCTTCTCACCCCGGCCCACCATGTGGTTCACCACCTCTTCAATGGCTTCGCAGGAAGATCCCATGGCGATGATGACACGCTCGGCCTGGGGGTCTCCCACGTAGTCAAACAGTTTGTAAGGCCGGCCGGTCAATTGACTGACCTTTTGCATGTAGCCTTCAACAATCCCAGCTACCCGCGTGTAGTAAGGATTGGCCGCTTCAATGCCCTGGAAATAAACATCTGGATTCTGGGCCGTACCCCTTAACTCCGGGTTTTCGGGGTTGCTTCCCCTGGCCCTGAAGGCAGCCACGGCATTCATGTTGACCAGACGCTTCATGTCCTCGTAGTCAATCATCTCGACTTTCTGAATCTCATGTGAGGTCCGGAAACCGTCAAAGAAATGCACAAAAGGCACACTGGCCTCGATTGCGGACAGGTGCGACACCAGCCCCAGGTCGATGATCTCCTGAACCGATGCCGAAGCCAACAGGGCAAAACCCGTCTGCCGTACAGCCATCACATCCTGGTGATCGCCGAAAATGGACAGGGCGTGACCGGCCACCGAACGCGCGGTCACATGAAACACGCCGGGCAGAATTTCACCGGCAATTTTGTACATATTGGGAATCATCAGAAGCAAGCCCTGTGACGCGGTGAAAGTTGTCGTCAGGGCGCCGGCTGCAAGGGCACCATGAACCGCTGCCGCTGCTCCGGCTTCGGACTGCAATTGACGAACAATCATGGTCTGGTCGAAAATGTTCTTGAGGCCGTTGGCCGCCCACTCATCACACAATTCACCCATAGGTGATGACGGTGTAATCGGATAAATGGCAGCGGCATCGCTCATGGCATACGCCACGTGTGCAGCTGCGGTGTTGCCGTCAATGGTTTTCATTTTATTTCGCATGATAAAATTCCTTTAATTGATGGCCACAACCTCGATGTTTTCATGCTTAAAGGCCGCTCTGAACATAAGCCGGCCGATTCTGCCAAATCCGTTTATGCCTATTTTGATTGCCATATACTTTCCCCCTAAAAAGAAACCTACCAATCGATTATAGTGTTTATCCCCTTTTTTCTTTATCGAATTATCCAAACGGACCGATCCCGTGCCAGATGGATGACTTTGTTGGTCACCCGGCCGATAAAAAAGTTACGGGTTCGGGACCAGCCTTTTCTTCCCATCACAATTGTTCCGAAATTGTTTTGACGGGCTTCATCGACAATGGTTTTTGAGCGGCTGATTTTCCTCTTTTTAAATTTAATCGACACTGAACCGGATCTGAAGCCGGATTTGATCAATTTATTTACAGCAATATCGAACGTCGGCGTTACATTGTTTATGATTTCTTGGCTGTATTCTTCTACCATGTCCATACTCGGAAGCCCAGGTTCATCCCCCCGGATTACATGCAGCAGTTCAACCTGATAGTTTAGACCGCCATAAATGGATGCTACGAAATCAACAGCTTTCATAGCACCTTGAGAACCATCAAACCCGATCAGGACTTTATCTCCCGGTGGTTTCTTTCCGACTAGAATCAATGGCAAAAACACTAATTTTTCAGTCAATTTGGTGGCGACACTACCTAATACCATACCGCGGAGAGCACCAGCCCCGCGTCGTCGGGCAATTACCGCGGTATAGCCGTTTTTAGCTTCATCGATAATATCCCGTGCAATGCCTGCTTTTCGATTCTTTACTTTGGTATTGATTGATTTCTCAGGGATACCTGATTTCACCAGCAGTTGCTTTGCCTGGGTCATGTAATTATCGATAAGTCTTTTTTGGGAGATTTCCCAGGCTCTGGCTTGCTTTATCACTTTT